>Ga0256841_1000612_pt1 | contig 35269 bp, 34 predicted proteins | sample 356308metaG_FD_185971 | JGI IMG/M metagenome (GOLD analysis project Ga0256841, IMG submission 185971) | Hydrothermal vent microbial communities from Mid Atlantic Ridge, Atlantic Ocean - 356-308 | ecosystem: Environmental > Aquatic > Marine > Hydrothermal vents | place: Atlantic Ocean: Mid... | reverse complement strand
AGTCGGCACACCGGCGAAGGCCATGTCTGCCTGCCGCTGGATCGGGCGAGCGATGGCGCGGGAAGAGCGGGAGAGGGCATGGTACTGCCACAGCCAGGTCCCTGGATCGATGTCTTGCGCCGCAGCGCGGTGGTGGGTGGACCGGGCGAGTTCCGGCCGCTTATTCTCGACGGCGCGCGTCTCTACCTGCATCGATACTGGCGGCACGAGTATCGCCTGGCGGCGGCCTTGGAGGCCCGCGCTGCTCCCTTCGAGCTCCCTGATGAGCAAGCGCTGAAACAGGCGTTGGCGCGGTTGTTTCCCAAGGCGCCCGAGACACCGGACTGGCAGAAGGTGGCCGCCGCGACGGCGGCGCTGCGGCAGCTGTGCGTCATCTCGGGTGGTCCCGGCACGGGCAAGACGAGCACGGTGGTGCGGATATTGGCATTGCTGGTGGAGGTGGAGCGCGCGGAACAGCGAATCGCCCTTGCGGCCCCCACCGGCAAGGCCGCGGCGCGGCTGCAGGAGAGCATCGCTTCAGCGAAGGAGGGTTTGCCCGTGGAGGCGCATGTGCGCGCCGCCATTCCGGAGCAGGCGGTGACCCTGCACCGGCTGTTGGGGGGGCGCGGCAGAGGCGATTTCGTCTACGGCGCTGAAAATCCGCTGCCCTTGGATGTGCTGGTGGTCGATGAGGCCTCCATGGTGGATATCGCCATGATGGACCGGCTGTTACTTGCATTGCCCTCTTTCGCGCGGCTGATTCTGCTGGGTGACAAGGATCAGCTCGCTTCGGTGGAGGCCGGTGCGGTGCTAGGGGATATTTGCGCGGCGGCAACGGGGTTCTCAGCCGCTTTTGCCGGACAGGTGGCCGAAGTGACGGGCGAACCGGTGAGCGGTGAGGGGGCGGAGAGCGGGTTGGCCGACAACATCGTCCTGTTGAGGCACAGTTATCGCTTTGCGGGTGACTCCGGCATCGGCCGATTGGCCGATGCGGTGCGCACCGGCGATGTGGCAAAGGCGTGGGACAACCTGACGGCCGGGGCATCGTCCGGGGTTGCGTGGACGCCCGCGCCAGAGGCCGCGGTGTTGGCGGAGGGGTATGCCGCCTACCTGGATCTGCTGAAACAGGGCGCGCCGTTCGATGACGTCTTCGACGCCTACGGTCGCTATCGGGTGCTGTGCGCGGTTCGCAACGGCCCGCGGGGCGTAGAGGAGGTGAACCGGATGTTGGAGCGGCGTCTGGCGCACCGTGCCGGATTCGATCCATACGACCCCTGGTACCCCGGCCGGCCGGTGATGGTGGTGCGCAACGACCACGCATTGCGGCTCTACAATGGGGATATCGGCATCGTCATGGGCGGGGCCGGCGGTTCGCCGCAGGTCTGTTTTCCTGCCGGTGACGGGGGGGGCTGCCGCGTGATTCCGGCGGCCCGGCTGCCGTCCCATGAGACGGCGTTTGCCATGACCGTTCACAAATCGCAGGGATCGGAGTTCGACGATGTGCACCTGCTGCTGCCGGAACAGGACTCGCCGCTGCTGACGCGGGAATTGATCTACACGGCGATCACCCGGGCCCGCCGCAGTTTTTCCCTGAGCGGTCCCGAGGCGTTGTGCCGCACCGCCGTGGCGCGGCGTCTGGAGCGATGGTCCGGCCTTGCGCGCCGGCTGTGGGGGAACGGCGCAGAGTGAAATTTATTGCCGCCATAAAAATAAACATGGACCGGTAAAGCTAATGTTGTGATAGGGTATGAAAATTCGGTCGATATCTTGACGCTTTATCCTTAAAAGTTAATTAAAAACAGTAGGTAAGGATATAAATTTAAAGTAATTTATTAGATTTGGCCGGATGAGGGAGCGCTGATTTTCAGGGGGGATTGCCGTCGTCCGGACGAATCCACGCCGCCTTCGCGGGGCCGGCCGCTCTATCCGCATTTGGCGTTCGTTGCGGCTTGCCGCCTGTTGGTGGAGGCGCGAACGGGTACAATCGAAGTTCTTGAGATACAGTCACACGTTAGAGTAAGGAGTCCAGACAAAATGATCAGACCTGTCGGTTCCGATGAGTTGAAGCCTTTGTTCGTTTATGACACAGAAGAGCATCACGCCCTCGAGAGAGAGGCGGAGAGCCTGCCTTCCGTGATCATCAGTTCCCAGGCCGCCGGCAACGCGGTGATGTTGGGAGGCGGTTACTTCAGCCCGCTGCCGGGATTCATGAACGTCGCCGACGCCATGGGCGCGGCGGAAAACATGATGACGACCGGTGGCATGTTCTTCCCCGTGCCGGTGCTTTGCCTGTTGAAGGATGTGGGCGCCATTAGGGATGCCAAGCGCATCGCCCTGCGCGATCCCAACATGGAGGGCAACCCGGTTCTCGCGGTGATGGATGTGGAGGCCATCGAGGAGGTGACGGACGACCAGATGCGGGTGATGACGGAGAAGGTCTACCGTACCACCGATCCGGAACATCCCGGCGTTGCCGCCTTCAATGACCAAGGCCGCTATGCGGTGTCCGGGCCGATTCAGGTGCTGCATTTCAGTTATTTCCAGGATGATTTCCCCGATACCTTCCGCACTGCGGTGGAGATTCGCAACGAGATCAAGGAGCGCGGTTGGCAGAAAGTCGTCGCCTTTCAGACCCGCAACCCCATGCACCGCGCCCACGAAGAGCTGTGCCGCATGGCGATGGGGGCGGTCAATGCCGATGGCCTGGTGATCCACATGCTGCTCGGCAAGCTCAAGCCGGGCGATATTCCCGCGCCGGTGCGCGATGCGGCGATCCGCAAGATGGCGGAACTCTATTTTCCACCCAATAGCGTGATGATCACCGGTTACGGCTTCGACATGCTCTATGCCGGCCCGCGTGAGGCGGTGCTGCACGCTTACTTCCGCCAGAACATGGGCGCGACTCACTTCATCATCGGCCGCGACCATGCCGGTGTGGGCGACTACTACGGCGCCTTCGACGCCCAGACCATCTTCCAGGAAGAGGTGCCGGCCGGTGCGCTGGAGATCGAGATCTTCAATGCCGATCACACCGCCTACTCGAAGAAGCTCAACAAGGTGGTGATGATGCGCGATGCCCCGGATCACTCGAAGGAGGATTTCGTCCTGCTCTCCGGCACCAAGGTGCGCGAGATGCTGGGACAGGGTATCGCGCCTCCTCCCGAATTCTCCCGGCCGGAGGTGGCGGAGATCTTGATGGATTACTACAAATCCCTCAATAAGTAGTGGATATCGGCCCCTTCTGAGCGCTCCGTGGCGCCCTCCTGGAGAGGGTGCCGCGCGAAGGGGTTGGCGGTACGCAATCAAAAAAGCTGCGGCCCGGTACGGGATCGCAGCTTTTTTTGTCGGGGGTCCGTTCGGTTTAACCGATCGCAGTGAAATTCACTGGCCCGGATTATTCATGAATCGCCGCGATGATTGCACAGAGCATTGTCTGCACAGGGGATTTTCCGACCGAGTGGAATACGGACTGTATTGCCGAGGAAGGAAAATTCCCTGTGTGGACAAGGATCAAGCAAGGGCGCGAGCGACTTCATGAATAATCCGGGCTAGGAGCCTGTCGGTGTCACGAAGCCGGCTATATATGTTCGTGTTCAGGGCCTCAGCTCGGCCCGCCTCGTGTCAGGCGCTGGCGGCTGCCCGCACTGGCATGAGTCCTTCGTCATCGGCCGAGGGCTTGCTATTACGTGCGCGCAGCAGGGTCCAATAGTTGAGGAGATTGACCTGGTTGCTGTCGATGATGTCGAGGCCGGTGTCTTTCACGAAGTCGTCGAGGGAAAAGTCGGGACGGAAGCCGATCAACTTGGACAGGGGGGCAATCAGGTTCTCGAGCCGGGAAATGATGGGGTGCCTGCTCTGGAAGTGGTTGACGATAAACAGTTCCCCGTCGGGACGGCAGACGCGGTGCATCTCGTCCACCAAGCGGGTGGGGTTGGGCACCACCGAGGCGACATACATGGCCACCACCTTGTCGAACCGATCGTCCTCGAACTCCATCGCCTCGGCATCCATGACCTTCAGTTCCACATTGTGCAGCCCCATTTCCTCTTTCCGTCGTTCTGCAACGGCGAGCATGTCAGGCGAAATGTCGATGCCGGTTACCTGCACGTCGGAAGGGTAGAGTGAAAGCGAAATGCCAGTGCCCACACCCACTTCGAGCACGTGGTCCCCAGGTTGCAGCGCCATCCCGTCGATGATCTCCTGCCGGCCTGGCTGGAATACCGCTCCAAACAGAAAATCATACCCTCGTGCATATCGGCGATACGCCTTTTGAACCGCGTCGATGTCCAATGTTTTTCTCCCATTCATGCCGCGCCCGCCATCCACCATTGCCTCGCCGCTGGTGACGAGGGGCAATGCCAGGGATCAGGCGAACCTTGTTTTGCCGGCATCGGTGGTTATCCCCTCGAAGCGCCTTCGAGGCCGCTGCCGGGCATCTGCTTGATGTAGATATCGTGCTTATTGTAAGGGATCTCGATGCCTTTTTCGATGAATGATTTGTAGATCGTTGTATAGAGGGCGTCGAGGGCCCGCCCGCGAAGCTCAGGGTCGTCGACCCAGCACAGCAGCTCCAGCAGTAGGGCCGAGTCGCCAAAGGCGCGAAACCGCACGCGGGGTTCGGGTTGTTTGCAGATCCCCGGATCCCGGTCCGCGATCGCCATCAGCGTGGCCCGGACATCGTCTATGTCACTGCCATAGGCGACACCCACCTTGACCCGGATTCGGTATTTCTTGTGGGGTCCGCCCGATTCATTGACGATGCGGCTGTTGCCCATGATAGCGTTGGGGATGGTGACCTCGACATCGTCCCGGGTCAACAGCCGGGTACTGCGGATGCCGATCTGCGTGACCATGCCGCGCTCGCCGGAATCCAGCACCACATAGTCACCCAGCTTATAGGGGGTATCCGCCAGAATGAATACGCCGGAGAACAGGTTGGCCAGGGTATCCTTGGCGGCGAACCCCACGGCGATGCCGATGATGCCAGCCGAGGCCAGCCATGCGGTCATGTCGATGTGCCAGGCCGAGAAAATCAGGTAGACGGCCACGCCAACGATAAGCAGCATGGCGAGGTTGTGGAACAGGGGCAGGGTTTCGACGCGGATGAAACGATAGAGGTCGTTGCGGGCGCTGAGATTCTGGAGGATCAGCCGGGTGGCCTTGAGCAGAAACGAGGCCCAGACCAGGATGCCGATGGAGACCACGGTGGAGACGGTGTAGCTGGCCGCCTTGTCCGGCAGATTCAGAACCCGGGTGGCCCCCACCAACGCCACAAAAATTACCGTGAGAAACAAAGGCCTGTGCAAGGCGTCGATGATTTTGTCGTCAAGATTCGATTGGGTCAGCCGAGTGGCGCGCATGAGCACCCGCGTGGTGAAGAGGTCGACCACCTTCGCCAGGACAAATCCGAGAAGGACAATGGCGCCCGCGAGGAGATAGGGGTTGCCGCTGAAGACGTCGCGCAGCGGTTGGAGGTTGTTCAACCAATCGGTCATGGTGGCGGGGGTCACCCTGTTCAGCGCAATCGAGCGCGCAGCATAGCGGCAACCTGTTCGACAACGCAAATGCCCACGCGTAACATTCATCCCACAATATACAAGCCATAGAGCAAGAATAAAGGAGGAGATTCGATGAAGATCGAGACGCTGGCCATCCACGCCGGTTATGAGCCGGACCCGACCACCAAGGCGGTTGCCGTACCCATCTACCAAACCACCTCATACGCCTTCGACAATACCCAGCACGGGGCGGATCTGTTCGACCTCAAGGTGGAAGGCAACATCTATACGCGCATCATGAACCCGACGACGGCGGTGCTGGAACAGCGGCTGGCGGCGATGGAAGGCGGTGTGGGGGCGCTGGCGCTGGCCTCCGGGATGGCGTCGATCACCAACGCGATCTTCACCATCAGCGAATCCGGCGACAATATCGTCACCACCTCCACCCTCTATGGTGGCACCTACAACCTGTTTGCCCATACCCTGCCGCAACTGGGCATCGATGTGCGCTTCGCGCCAGCCAATGACGTGGACGCCATGGCGGCCCTGATCGATGACCGCACCAAGGCGGTATTCTGCGAGACCATCGGCAACCCTGCGGGCAATGTGGCAGACTTGGCGGCCATCGCCGACATGGCGCACGCCCATGGCGTCCCGGTGATCGCCGACAATACGGTGCCGACGCCCTATCTCTGCCGGCCCTTCGAACACGGTTGCGACATCGTGGTCCACGCCCTCACCAAGTACCTGGGCGGGCACGGGACCACCATCGGCGGCATCCTGGTGGACTCCGGCAGGTTCCCCTGGGCGGAACACAAGGAACGCTTTCGGCGTCTCAATGAGCCCGATGTTTCCTATCATGGCGTCGTCTACACCGAAGCGCTGGGGGAGGCGGCCTATATCGGCCGGGCAAGGGTGGTGCCATTGCGCAATATGGGCGCCGCGATCTCGCCTTTCAACAGCTTCCTCGTCCTGCAAGGGGTCGAGACCCTGCCGGTGCGCATGGATCGCCACTGTGAGAATGCAATGGCGGTGGCAAAATACCTGGAGGCGCATCCCCAGGTGGAGTGGGTGCGCTACGCCGGCCTCGAAAGCAGCCCCGACCGGCCGCTGGTGGACAAGTACATGGGTGGCCGCGCCTCCAGCATCCTCTCCTTCGGCATCAAGGGAGGCAAGACAGCGGGCGCGCGTTTCATCGACGCTCTGCAACTCGCCGTGCGGCTGGTGAATATCGGTGACGCCAAGACCCTGGCCTGCCACCCGGCCACCACCACCCACCGCCAGCTCGGCCCCGAGGAACTGGAGAAGGCGGGCGTGTCCGAGGACCTGGTGCGCCTCTCCATCGGTATCGAGCACATCGACGATATCCTGGCGGATATCGAACAGGCGTTGGCGGCGGCGAAGTAAACGCTTTTTCATGGCGTGCGGGGCGATGTCCCCCGCGCCGTGGAAGGAACCGGCGCTGTTCCGTTCAGCGGCGATTCAGTCTCTCCCTTCTATTGTCAGGTCAGACGGCAGGACATCCCTGCCGTGAAAGAGCATCCAGACAGAGGAGACGCGAGATGAACAGAACGATGCCCCCCTTGATGCTGGCCGCTGCCGGCCTGCTCCTATCCACCGCAACCCCCGCCGCACCGGTGGAGCGCTATTACGACTCGGCCAGGGTGGTGAAGGTGACCCCCCTGTACAAACGGGTGGAAATCAGCCGTCCCAAGGAATATTGCTGGAAAGAGCGTGTCGAATATCGTGAGCCCGAACGCGATTCCCCGGTCGGCGCCATCACCGGCGCCATTATCGGCGGGGTGGTGGGCAACCAGTTTGGGCGGGGACGGGGCCGTGATCTGATGACCGCCGCGGGGGCGGTGCTGGGTGGCGCCATCGGCCATGACGCAAGCCGCCATCGCTATTACCGGCACGAGCGTCGACTCGCGCGCCATTGCGAGACGCAGGACGAAGTGGCCTACGAAGAACGCCTTACAGGTTATAGAGTAAAATACCGTTATAAAGGACATGTCTTCGTAACACGCATGAAGCATCGGCCGGGCAGGCGTCTGCGCATCGAGGTGGCGCTGCGCCCCGTGGCGCAGGTCAGGGACCGCTGGCGCCGCCATGAACGCCCACTGGAGCAATGGGACGATTGACCGATGCCAAGCGGGGAAACCTTTGTATGAAGAAACGCCTTTCGTCTCTGATACTGATCGTCTCCTGTCTGGTCGGGCTGGCAGGTGTGGCAACGCCTGTCATGGCTGACCGGGAGGGGCGTGGCTATCGTCATGGCGATGAGGGGTATGGATCGGCGAGGGCCCGCGGTTACGACCGTCCCCGCCGCCGTGGGCGGGGACTGGACGCCACCATCGAGCGCCTGCGCGAAGAGACGGGCGCCCGCATCCTCTCCAAGGAACGTTACGAGGATGATGGCCGCAACGGCTATCGCATCCGTATCCTCACCCCTGAGGGGCGGGTTCGGCGGCTTTACATCGACGGCGAGAGCGGTCGCCTGTTGCGGCGTCGGCGGTAGCCGGAACGATGCGGGTCCTGGTGGTGGAGGATGAAACGGCGCTGCGCGACCAACTGCGTGAGCGGCTTACACGCGAAGGCTTTGCTGTCGATGCCGCGCCGGATGGCGAGGAAGGCCTGTTTCTTGGCCGGGAATACCCCGTCGACGTGGGCATCGTCGATCTGGGGCTGCCCGGACTCTCCGGTATCGACCTGATCAAACAACTGCGCGAGGCGGGGCGTGATTTCCCGATCCTGATCCTCACCGCGCGCGGCAACTGGCAGGACAAGGTGGAGGGCCTGGAGGCGGGCGCCGACGACTATCTGGTCAAGCCCTTCCACGTGGAGGAGTTGCTGGCGCGACTCAACGCCCTGTTGCGGCGCGCCGCCGGCTGGTCGCAGCCGGTGCTGACCTTCGGGCCCCTGGTGCTGGACACCCGCACCCAGTCGGTGCGGCGGGACGGGGAGGTGGTGGACCTCACGGCTTACGAATACCGGGTGCTGGAATACCTGATGTTGCATCCTGGTGAGGTCATCTCCAAGACCGAACTGACCGAACACATCTATTACCAGGACTTCGATCGTGACAGCAACGTGCTGGAGGTGTTTATCGGCCGGCTGCGGCGCAAGCTCGACCCCGGAGGCGCGCTGAAACCCATTGAGACCCTGCGGGGGCGCGGTTACCGGTTCACCCTCTCCGCGGGGCAATGAGACGCTCCATCCATTTTCGGCTGCTGATGGCGGCGACCCTGGTGCTGGTCGCCTTTCTGGGACTGGCGGGCATTGCGGTGGAACGCGCCTATCACAGCAGCAGCCGCCAGGCGCTGCGCGAAGGGCTGCTGGCCTCTGTCTACTCACTGCTTGCCGCCGCCCAGGAGGATGAGAGGGGGGGCATGCGACTGCCCGAGGTATTGCCCGATCCCCGCTTCAATCGACCCGACTCGGGGCGTGTGGCGACGGTAACGGCGTTGAACGGTGACTATCGCTGGCGGTCGGCATCGGCGCTGGGGCGGCGGTTGGCGTGGCCGTCGGCGTCACTTGAACCCGGTCGGCCAGTCTACGGCAGGCTGAAAGACGCCGAGGGTCACCGCTATGCCCTCATCCAGTTCGCCATCGTCTGGGAACTCGACGGTGGAGAACGGCGCTATCTCATCTCCGTCGCCGAAGACATGGCCGGATTCGATGCAGAGCAGTCGGCCTTCCGCCGCACCCTCTGGCTCTGGCTGGCCGGGGTGGCGTTGGTGCTGTTGCTGGCGCAGGGGGTGGTGCTGCGCTGGGGGTTGCGGCCGTTGCGGCAGGTGGCCAACGCATTGCGCGAGGTCGAGGCAGGCCGTGCCGAACGGCTCGACGGCGACTATCCCGTTGAACTCCGGGGCCTCACCGACAACATCAACTCCTTTATCGATCAATCGACCCGACGCCAGACCCGCTACCGCCACAGCCTCGACGATCTGGCCCACAGCCTGAAGACACCCATGGCGGTACTCCAGGGGGCGTTGGAGCGTCAGGATACAGGTTGTGAAGAATTGCGTCGCACCGCCGCCGAACAACTCGCCCGCATGCAGGCCATCGTCGGCCGCCAGTTGCAGCGCGCCGCGGCCTCCGGCGGACGGGTGCTGGCGAAACCTGTCGCGGTGCGTCCGGTGGTCGAACGCTTGATCGCCTCACTGCGGAAGGTGTACCACCAGCGCCGGCTGGAGGTGGCCCTGGAGGTGCCGGAAACCGGCGCGTTCCGTGGTGATCAGACCGACCTGATGGAGATCCTCGGCAATCTTCTCGACAACGCCTTCAAGCATGCCCGCCGGCAGGTCAGGATCAGGGCATATACGAAGGATGGGGGGCTCGAGGTGACTGTCGAAGACGACGGTCCGGGTATCCCTGCGGAAATGCGCGAGGCGGTGTTGCAGCGGGGGACGCGGGGTGACGAGAGCGTTGCGGGGCAGGGCATTGGCCTCGCCACGGTGCGGGAGATCGTGTCTGCCTACAATGCCCGCCTGGTGCTGACCGACAGTCCCCTGGGGGGAACGCGAATTGTGATTCATTGGCCCCCCGCGCGCACTCACTGATCCGCGCTCCGCTCTCCATGCCGGGGGAAGGCGGTCCGCCGGTTTTTGCCGGCGCCGGAGGTTCGACGGTCTGTACCGTTTTGCTCGTGTTTGCCCCTTTCGCGTTTGCCGGTGTCCGCTGTTCCAGCAATTCCCTCCCTGCCATCCACTGGGAACGGTCTTCCTCAAGCTTTTATTTCCTGCGCCGATATCTCTTGACGAGTGATTGAACCAGCCAAACGGCATTGTTCATAACATATTGAGTTTAATTGATTTTAAGGATGATCTTGCGGTGGCTCATGGACCGGTCGGAGCAACAACTGGAGGAACTCCCTGACGGGAACAGACATGTTTTCAGTTTTCAAACGTCATGCGCCCCACCACGTGCGTGCAGGGTTCGGGTTGCAGCCCGAGGGTATTGCCGTGGCAGTGGTGGAAACTCGACCGGGTGCCACACCGGGGGTGCGGCATGTGGATTTTTTTTCTTGTGCCAACCCGGACAGCCATGCGGCGGTTCTGGACGGTATCGTCAAGGATTTGAAGCTGCGCGATGTCAGCGGTGTCTGCGCCTTGGAACCGGGGGAATACAACCTCCTGCAGGTGGAGGCCCCCGAGGTCAACGACGACGAGTTGTGCAAGGCGGTGCGCTGGCGGATCAAGGACCTGCTCGATTTTCATATCGACGACGCCGTCATCGATGTGTTCGATCTGCCCGAGCCGAAGCGCCCCGGCGCCAAGCGGATGCTGTCGGTGGTGGCCTCGCGCAGTTCCGATGTGCGCAGGCGCGTGGAGTTGATGGAGGGGGCGGGCATCCGGCTGGACTCGATCGATATCACCGAGCTTGCGGTCCGCAATGTGGCGGTGATGGAGGAAGCGGGAGCCGGTGCGCAGTTGCTCCTCTACCTGGCGCCCCGCTATGGACTGATCGAGATCACGCTGGACGGGTTGCTCTATCTCAGCCGCCAGATCGAGATCGATGCGCGGGATCTGACGGGGGATCAGGGCCAGCCTGAACGGGTGGCTGTCGAAACCCTCGATTTCAGCGACGGGCTGGATGCCGTTCAGCCTCCCGCTTTTTCCCGCGACGATGTTATGGACTCCCTCGTTCTGGAGCTTCAACGTTCCATGGACTACTACGAGACCCAGTTTGGCGCGGGTCCCGTCAGCCGGGTAAAGGTGGTCCCCATTGAACCCAATATCACCGACCGTTTCATCCGCTATGCAAGCGAGAATCTCGCCATTGCGGTGGAAGAGGTCGAGCTGGAGCGGTGCCTCGATGGACTGGAGGATGTCTCCGATGAGGTCATCGAACGTTGTCTGCCTGCATTGGGCGCGGCATTGAGGGAGGCGTCATGAGCCAGGTCGTGCAACAGATCAATCTCTATCAGCCCATTTTCCGCAAGCGCGAAGAGCCGTTCACGGCCCTGACGATGTACCGGATCGTCGCCATGCTGGTGATCACCATGGGTGTGATTACGGCCGGAATGTTGTGGCAGAACCAGAAACTGAAGCGGTTGCACGATGACCTCGATACCCAGAAAGAGGTCATTGCCCAGCGTCTCGTCGAGATCAAGCAGCGCATACCCAACAGGCAGCCCAACCCGTTGCTGGAGAAACGGCTGCAGGTGTTGATGCGGCATCGGGACGCCCAGCGCCTTGTCAACACCCTGCTGGAACAGCAACTGGGAAAAACACGGCAGCCCATGTCGGCGTTTTTCGAGGGGCTGGCCAGACATCCGGTAAAGGGTTTGTGGTTCAACACCATTCGGGTCGGCAAGGGGGGAGACTATCTCGCCCTGCAGGGCCGGGTGCTGGAGCCGGAACTGGTGCCACGCCTGTTGAGCAGTCTGGGCAGGGAAGAGGTGTTCAAGGGCCGGGCGTTTCAGATCCTGAAGCTGAATCGTCAGAAAAAGGATCAGCAGATCGATTTCCAACTGATGACGGGAAAAGCGGGAAAAGACAAAGACGATGGGTCGAGTTAAGACATATCTGAACGACGCCGCACGCCGCTTCGACGCCCTCACGCTGCGCGAGAGGGTACTCGTCATTCTGGCGGTCCTGGTGATGGTCTATATCCTCTGGGACAACCTGATATGGCAGACGATCCGGCAAAGCGAGGAGCGCATGACCGGCGAGACCGTCGAAGTGCAGGAAGAGATGCAGCGGCTGGCGCAGGAGATCCAGGGGCTGGGACGGCGCTACGGCATCGATCCGGATGCGGATACCCGCCAACAACTGGCGGATCTGGAAAAGGAGATCGACGGGCTGAAGGGGCGCGCGCGCCGAGCCGCCGAAGTGCTCATCGAACCGGAGCGGATGGCAGGGCTGCTGGAGAAGGTGCTGATGCAGCAGAAGGGGCTGAAGTTACTGAGCCTGGAGACGTTGGAGAGCAAGCCGCTGTCGCCCCCCCCCGGGGAAAAAGACGGAACCCCGTCTGCGGCCGTGCAGGCGGGGCCGAAAACGGATACGGAAACGAAAACCGAAGCTCCCCTTTTGTATGCGCATCGTTTCGCCGTGGAGTTCGAAGGCGATTATCTGAATACGCTGGCCTATCTGAAGGCGCTCGAGGCGTTGCCCTGGCGCCTCCTGTGGGACGGCATCGACTACGAAGTGACGAAGTATCCGAAGGCGCGGGTGCGTATCGAGCTGCACACCATTGGATTATCGGAGGGCTGGATCGGTGTCTGACAGGTTTCTGTTTTTACTTCTGATCGGCATCGCCGGACCCCTGCTGGCGGCCGATCTGCATGATCCCACCCGGCCGCCCGCTGCGCTCAGGGAAGCGCAACCGGCGACCAGGGGGGCGCAGCCCGCGAAAAAGGCCTCACGGCCGATGCAGGTGAGTCAGATCCAGCTTTCGCCCCGGGGCCATACGGCGGTCATCAATGGCAAACGGCTGGGGGTGGGTGGACGTATTGGTAACGCCCGTGTGGTCCGGATAGAGCCGGGACGCGTGCTGATGCGGCGTGGCGGAAGGCGGATCGAACTCCCGTTGGTGAAGGATGACGTGAAGCAACGCATCGTATTCAACAAGGCGAACAGACAATGACAGGAAGACTGAGATTCTTGACGGCGGTTGTGGCCGCTTCGGTCTTGGGCGGTTGCGGCAGCGTGCCCCCCAAGGAAGGTACGACCCTCGATCATATCCGCACAACGCTGGACGATGGAGCGCAAGAGCACAAGGCCGCGCCCCCTGCGCCGCCCGCCGAGGTCAGTGAGGCGTTGTTGCCCCCACTGCACCTTGCCACCGGCGCCGCACCTGCGCAACGCCGCTTCGATATCAGCGTAAAGGACATGGACGCCAGGGACTTTTTCATGGGGCTGGTGGAGGGAACCTCCGAGAACATGGTGGTCCACCCGGACGTACAGGGAAAGATCTCCCTGAGTCTGAAGAATGTCACCCTCCAGGAGGTGATGGAGACGTTGCGCGATGTCTACGGCTATGAATTCGAGCACACGGCCAGTGGCTATCAGGTGCTTCCCGTGCGTCTTCAGTCGCGTATCTTTCAGGTCAACTATCTTAATATGAAACGCAAGGGGCTCTCCCATACCCGGGTGAGTTCCGGTCAGGTCAGCGATGCCCAGGGAGGCGGCGACAGTGGCGGTGAAGGCGGCGACAGCAGCGGCAGCGGCGCGGCCTCCACCTCCGGCAGTGATATCTCCACTGAGTCGGAATCGGATTTCTGGAAGGGTTTGCGCACAGCCTTGAATACCTTGGTGGGTAATGCCAATGGCCGGTCCGTGGTGGTGTCGCCGGAGTCGGGGCTGGTGGTGGTGCGCGCCATGCCGGCGGAACTGCGCGAGGTGGAGAATTACCTGCGCACCACCGACAATGCCATGCACCGTCAGGTGATCCTCGAAGCCAAGGTGATCGAGGTCGAATTGAAGGATGGTTACCAGGCGGGTATCGACTGGGCCAAGATAGCGACCAGCCACGGTAACAGCCTTTCGCTGGGCCAGTCGGGCGGTGGTGGCCTGTTCTCCAATGGGGGGCTCGGCAATGTCGATCTGCCGCGTGGTGGCATCAATGATCCACAACAGAATTCGCCCGTCGGCTTTACCGACTTCAAGTCCTTTGGCGGATTTTTCGGCGGCGTGCTGAATACCGGCAGCTTCATGGCCTTCATCGAACTGCTGAAGAGTCAGGGCAATGTGCAGGTGCTCTCGAACCCACGGGTCTCGACCCTGAGCAACCAGAAGGCGGTGATCAAAGTGGGCACGGACGAGTTCTTCGTCACTGATGTATCCAGCACCACGGTAACGGGCACTGCTACCACCACGACGCCGGACATCACCCTGACCCCCTTCTTTTCCGGCATCGCCCTCGATGTTACGCCACAGATCGACGCGCAGGGCGGGGTGACACTGCACGTTCATCCCTCGGTCAGCAACGTCACCGATCAGCAGAAGCGGATCAAGGTGGGCGATCAGGAGCAGAGCCTGCCGTTGGCACGCAGCACGGTCAGGGAGTCCGACAGCATGGTTTATGCGCACAGCGGCCAACTGGTGGTGATTGGAGGCTTGATGCAGGAGAAGATGAGTGAGAATGTGACCTCGACCCCGGTTCTGGGCGACCTTCCGGTACTGGGGCAGATGTTCCGCCATACCCGCCAGGGCGCGGTGAAGAGCGAGCTGGTGATCCTTCTGCGGCCGACGGTGGTGAAGGATTCTCGGACCTGGGGAAACAGCCTCCGGAACACCTCCCAGCGCATTCAGAGGCTCGATCGCGGATTTCACTATGGCGCCAGTCCGGAGATCTTCGGCACCCGGGGCGAGGCGCCGGCTCGATAGAGGGGAGCGCAAATGTACAGGCAACATTTCGGACTGAAGGAATCGCCGTTCCGGCTCACCCCGGATACGGCCTTCTATTATGCCTATCCGGACCATCAGGAAGCGCTGAACGTCCTCAACGTGGCGCTGCGGATGGGTGAAGGTTTCCTCAAGGTCACGGGCGAGGTGGGGACTGGCAAGACGCTCTTGTGCCGGCGGCTGCTCAACAGCCTGGACGACGGTTTTTCCACCGCCTATATCCCCAATCCCTGCCTGACGCCCGCGTCATTGCGCCATGCACTGGCGGAAGAACTGGGGGTGAAGTCCTACCGCAACATGAGCCAGGAGCAGGTGGTGGGCCTGATCAACGAACGACTGATCGAACAGGTGCAGGCGGGGCAGAAGGTGGTGGTGGTGCTGGACGAGGCCCAGGCGATGCCCGACAAGACTCTCGAGGCGCTGCGTCTCCTCACCAATCTGGAGACGGAGAAGAGCAAGCTGTTGCACGTCGTGCTGTTCGGTCAGCCGGAACTCGATGCGCGTCTCGCCCAGCCACACCTGCGCCAGCTCCGCCAGCGCATCACCTTCTCCTATCACCTGCACCCCATGAGCGAGGAGGGAGTGGTGGGTTATATAGACCACCGCCTGCGGGTGAGCGGCTACAACGGCCCCACGCCCTTCACCCGGCGCGCGGTGAAAAAGCTCTATCGCACCAGCCGCGGGATTCCGCGTCTGGTCAACGTGTTGGCGCACAAGTCATTGTTGTCCGCCTTCGGGCAGGGGAAACGCATCGTGGAGCCGCGACACGTGGCCATGGCGGTGGCCGACACCGAAGACGCCAATGCCGGGCCCTTCACCGGCTGGCGGCTGTGGTTCGGTCTGGCGGGCACCCTGACCTCAATCTTCTCCATCAGCGCCGCCTTGTTGCTCCGGGGGTAGGTCATGAGCCTCATCAATCAGGTATTACGTGATCTCGACCGCCAGGCGAACGAAGGCGCCGACCGCGAAGCGGCGGAGGTCACACCCTTTCCGGTGCCACCCCCGGTGCCGAAACATCCAGCGTCTCGGCCTTTGTGGTTGACCGTTGCGGCGTTCGTGCTGGGCGCCGTGGTGGCCGGCGGACTGGTGTGGGAGAACCTCGGGGATGGGGGCGCGCCGGACGAGTTCGCTCCTGATTCCATGGTCGGCGAGGCGCCGCCTGCCATCGCCGAGTCAACGCCTTCCGCCATCGCGCCTACGCCAGCGCCGCGGGACAACGGACCTGGCGTGGCGGAATCCCCTGTGGCCGCCGTGCCTGCAGCATCGCACGCGGATGCGCCGGCGCCGGTTGCGCCGGAACAGGGGAAGCAGGTGGCCGTGACCGACGGTGGGAAATATATCCCCTTGATCGTGACGCCGGACACGCCCAGGACCGTGGCGCCGATCGAGAAGACGTCGGGGAAGGCGTCCAGAAAGGCCAAGGCGCGGAAGGTCCGCAAACGGCGCAACCGCGAAGCGGTGGTGAAGCACCGTCCCGTTACCCCGAAAGAGGGCGATTTCGACCGCGCGCAGCGCTTCATCGAGGCTGGACGTCTCTCGGAGGCGGAGGCGGCGTTGAACAAGACGTTGAAAATGGCGCCGGGCAATGTGCGGGCGCGCACCCTGCTGGCGGGGTTGATGTTGCGAGGCGGACGCAAGGACGAGGCCGGCCGTCTGTTGGACGAGGGTCTGCGCCTCACCCCCGCGGACCCCGATCTGGCGGTGCTCAAGGGCCGCCTGCTGATGGAGTCTCGTGACGACAAGGCGGCGCTGGCCCTGCTGGAGCGTACCCTGCCGGAAGGCAGGCGGGGCATGCAGCACCTTGCCATGCTGGGGGCGCTCTATCAGCGCCAGGGTCTGCACCATCGCGCCGTGGGCGCTTTCGAACGGTTGCTGGCCCTCGATCCGCGCAATGCATCGGCCTGGGCGGGCACAGGCATCTCACTGGAGGCATTGCAGGTACCGGAAAAGGCGCGGAAGGCGTTTCGGCGGGCGCTTTCCCTGCCCGGTCTGTCCCCGATCGTGCGCCGCTATGTCCAGGGCCGACTCGATACATTGGAAACGCACTGACGGAGTGCCGATGGAAAATACATTACCACAGGAAGAGAGTAGCGAATTCCGGGCGCGGCGAAAGATCCGCCTGGGCGATCTGCTGGTGCAGCACCGGGTGATCTCCGAGGCCCAGCTCCAGGCAGCGCTGGCGGAACAGAAAAAGTCGGGTCACAAGCTCGGCAACACACTCATCGAACTGGGCTTTCTGGAAGAGGATCGGCTGCTGGCGTTTCTCTCCCAGCAGTTGAAGATCCCGTTTGTCGATCTGGGTAAGTACAAGCTCGACTCCGACAAGGTGCGGGCGCTGCCCGAGACCATTGCCCGGCGCTTTCGTGTGCTGGTGCTGGAACTGACCGATCAGGATGTGTTGGTGGGCATGGCGGACCCCACCGATCTGTTTGCCTACGACAAGGTGGCGCACGCCCTCAAGCGGCGTGTGCGCCAGGCGCTGGTGCGGGAATCCGACCTGCTGCGCGTGATGGACCGCATCTACCGCCGTACGGAGGAGCTGAATTCCCTTGCCGGCGAGCTGGACGAGGAGCTGTCCCAGGGGGACGTGGATCTCGGCCTGATGTTGCAGACGGTGGAGGAGAATGACGCCCCGGTCTTTCGACTGTTGCAGACCCTGTTCGAGGACGCCTTGCAGGCCCGGGCCTCCGATATCCATATCGAGCCCGATGAAGATGTGCTGCGCATCCGTCAGCGGGTGGACGGCGTGCTCTCCGAGCAGGTGATGACTGAAAAACGCATTGCGCCTGCCCTGGTGCAGCGGCTGAAGCTGCTTGCCGGCCTCGATATCTCCGAAAAGCGTCTGCCCCAGGACGGGCGGTTCCAGATCAAGGTGAAACATCACAGCGTCGATGTGCGTCTGTCCACCATGCCGGTGCAGTACGGCGAGGCGGTGGTGATGCGGCTGCTCGACCAGACCTCGGGCGTTCTGGATATCGACCAGCTGGGTTTGGGTGAGGAGATGGCGGCGCGCCTGCGCCGGCTGGTGCACATGCCCCACGGCATCGTGCTGGTCACCGGTCCCACCGGCAGCGGCAAGACCACCACGTTGTACGCGTCGCTGCGGGAACTCAACACCCCGGAACGCAAAATCATCACGGTGGAGGATCCGGTGGAATACCGCCTGCCGCGGATCAACCAGGTGCAAGTTAAGGAAAAGATCGGCCTGACCTTTGCCAAGGTGCTGCGTACCGCCCTGCGTCAGGACCCCGATGTGGTGATGGTGGGCGAGATGCGGGATCTGGAGACCGCACAGATCGGCCTGCGGGCGGCGATCACCGGCCATCTGGTACTCTCAACGCTGCATACCAACAGCGCCATCGGCACGGTCAGCCGTCTGCTGGACATGGGGGCGCCCCCCTACCTCCTTGCCTCCGCCCTCTTGGCGGTGGTGGCGCAGCGGCTGGTGCGGCGAATCTGTCCTGACTGTTCTGAGGTTGTCGAGCCCGATGCCCAGCAACGGACGTGGCTGGATAACGTGCTTGGCGCCGGCCGGATGCCGGAGCGGTTCTACCGGGGGGCGGGGTGCAACCAGTGTGGCGGCACCGGCTATCGCGGGCGCGTCGGTGTCTATGAGTTGCTCGAGATGGATGCCGCCATGGTGGCCGCGTTGCGCACGTCGGACCTGCAAGGATTCAGTGATGCCGTGGCCAGGAACGAGGGCTACCGCAGCATCGCCCAGCAGGCCATGGACTACGCTGTCGAAGGTGTCACCTCCCTCGAAGAGGTCATGCGCATCGCGGGTGATGCCGACATGGATACCGGACGTTGAGAGGCTGATCGTTCATGCCGCTGTTCGAATACAAGGCGCGCACCCGGCGCGGTGAGCCCGTTACAGGGGAAATGGAGGCGGAATCCGCCGACCGGGTCGCGGACTACCTGTTCCAGAGCGAGATCACCCCGGTGGAGATCCAGATTGTTGCCGGTGGTGAGAGCAACAAAGGCGCCCGGAAAGGCGTCCGCTGGTGGCAGGACAGCATCAAGCTCGACGACCTGATCATGATGTGCCGCCAGTTTCATACCCTCATGCGCGCGGGCGTGCCCATCCTGCGCGGGCTGGATACCCTGATCGCCACCACACGCAATCGCACTCTCGCCGATGTGCTGCAGGAGGTCTCGGACGACCTGCGGGGCGGGCGTGACTTGGCCAGCGCCCTCGCGCGTCATCCGGATGTGTTCACACCGCTGTTCATCAATATGATAAAAGTGGGCGAGAACACGGGCCGGCTGGACGAGTCCTTCCGCCAGCTCGCCGACTATCTCGAACTGGAAAAGTCCACCCGCAACCGCGTCCGCTCCGCATTGCGTTATCCCACCATGGTCATTGCCACGATCGTCGTGGCGATAGTGATCATCAACATTTGGGTGATTCCCGCCTTCGCCAAAGCCTTCGCCCGGTTCAACAGCGATCTGCCCCTGGCCACCCAGATGTTGATCGCCACATCCCATTTCTTCGTCAACTGGTGGAAGGAGATGCTGGTGACGGCCGTGGTCGGATTCGTGGGGTTTCGCATGTGGTTGCGTACCGACGACGGTGACTACGCCTGGTCGCGTTTCATCCTGCGCATCCCCCTGGTGGGGGGGATCATCCTGCGGGCGGTGCTGGCGCGCTTCAGCCGCTCGGTGGCCATGTCCATCCAGTCGGGTGTCCCACTGGTGCAGGCGTTGACCTCGGTGGCCGGCGCACTGGGCAACGCCTTCATCGGCGAACGGGTGCTGGGGATGCGTACTGGCATCGAGGCTGGCGAATCCATCGCCCGGACGGCCGCCGCCACCGGCCTGTTCACCCCGCTGGTCCTCCAGATGATCGCCATCGGCGAGGAGACAGGCACGGTGGATGAACTGCTGTTGGAGACGGCAGAGCATTATGAACGCGATGTGGACTACGAACTCAAGCGCCTCACCGATGCGATTGAGCCCCTCATCATCGTCATCATCGGCGTCATGGTGTTGGTGCTGGCCTTGGGGGTATTCCTGCCCATGTGGGACCTCTCCAGCGTTGCTTTCAAGAAGGGATAGGCCGGCAGAAAACTGGAGATCCCGTGATCTGGATCAACTCCTCTCGCACGACCTCCGTTTCCGTCGGACTATAATAGAACTTAATATATTTATTAAATATTAAAAAAGATGGGCGCTGCGGCCCATCATCAGAAAGGCGCTGCCGTCGGGCAGGAGGCCCGCTCGGACAGGGTCCATTGCGATCTGAAGGAGACGGAAGATGTTGACGAAGTGCGAGCTGGTGAGCGGGGTATTGCTCAAGGTGGTGCTGTCCCTGGTGGGTATCGCCTTGGTCGCCGTGTTGGCGTGGGCATTGTATACCATTCCATACTGGATGAAATTCTGGGAGCAGGCGGGGGGAGATATCAGCAAGGTGGCCACCGCGATCAACTCCTTCGACAAATCCATGTCGAAGAATACCGCTATCATGGCCCGTTCCATGCCGGAAATGCTGGTCGAGATGCGGGCGATGCGGCAGGAAATCACTGTGCTACGCACCGAGGTGGAGGAAATGAAACGGGCAACCACCCACCTTGCGGCCACGGTCCCGCCGCAGATGGATATCATGCAGAACCGCCTGGGCAAGATGAACTACACCATGACCCCGGCAGGCATGATGAATCCGATGAACTGGTGACGTCTTCCTGTTCGATGGCTTTGAGCCATCGAAACAGCGATGTATCCTGATACTGCCGTCGACAGGCGCCTATGGATAAAGCCTCCCGCGATTGAGAACGTTTTCTGGGTCGAACACCTTCTTTAATCGCGTGTGCAGCGCCGCCATGGGACGCGGGAGCGGTTGGAACCTCCCGCCCTGGCGGTTACCGCCGCGGAACAGGGTGGCGTGGCCGCCCGAGGCGGTCGCCAGAGCCCACATCTGTTCCGGCGTCTCCTCGGTGAATACCCAGCGTTGGGCGCCGCCCCAATCGATCAATGTCTTGCCGATGTTTTGTGGGGGTGATGCCGGGGGAAGCGACAGTCGCCAGAGCGGCGCATCCTGATCGAAAAAAGGCAGGGTGTGGTCGCGCAATCCGCGCCAAAAACCGGCATCGTCGGTGCTCAGTTCACCGCCAATCCTGCGTCGCCAGTGGGCGGCCAACGCCGCGTCGCAGGCGAGGCGCAGATGGAGTTGCCCATCGACATGGGCGGCGCCAGCCAGGGGAACCGGCTGTGTGTTCAGTGCCGTCATGTGTTCAAGCGCCTGCCGCGCATCCAGATCCATCACCAGGGTATGGTGGTCGCCGGGGGCCGGCAGTACCTTCAAAGAGACATCGAGTAACACGCCCAGTGTGCCCAGTGCGCCGGCCATCAAACGGGCGATATCGTAGCCGGCCACGTTCTTCATCACCTCACCCCCAAACCGCATTGTGCGGCCTCGTCCGTCGAGGATGCGCACGCCGAGCAGGGCATCCCGCGGTGCGCCGCTCCAGGGGCGTGCGGGACCGGCCAGGCCGCAGGCCACCGCGCCGCCGATGGTGGCGCCGCCCTGGAAATGGGGCGGATCGAAAGGCAGAATTTGGCGCCGCTCCGCCAATACCTGTTCGATCTGCGTCAGCGGCGTTCCGCTTCGGACGGTGACCACCAGTTCCGTGGGTTCGTACTGGATGATGCCGGTGTGATCCCCGATCTCAAGCGGGTCCCCCAGGGGGGCGCGGCCATAGAACTGCTTGCTGCCGCCTCCGCGGATCTCCAGTGGCGACCCTTCGGATGCGGCGCGGACAATCTGTTCCTTCAGCGTTTCCGTATGGTCGTGGTCATGTTCTGCCATGGCGTCAGAAGCGCTCGATCTCGGGGAAGGGCAGTTCACCCTGGTGAACATGCATGGCGTTGAATTCGGCGCAGCGGGCGAGGGTGGGGACGGCCTTGCCCGGATTCAGAAGGCCATTGGGATCGAATGCCGCCTTTACCGCATGAAAGGTCTCCAGCTCGGCATCGGGAAACTGTACGCACATTTGATCGATTTTCTCGGTACCCACGCCATGCTCGCCCGTGATGGTCCCGCCCACCGCGACGCAGAGTTCGAGGATCTCGCCGCCGAATTGCTCCGCTTTTTCCAGTTCGCCGGGTACGTTGGCGTCGTAGAGGATCAGTGGATGGAGGTTGCCGTCACCGGCGTGAAAGACGTTGGCACACCGTAGACCGAAACGCTCGGACATGACGGCGATCTCGTGCAAGACCTCCGCCAGCCGTTTGCGGGGGATGGTGCCATCCATGCAGTAGTAGTCCGGCGAGATGCGCCCCACGGCGGGAAAGGCGGCCTTGCGGCCCGCCCAGAAACGTTGGCGTTCCGCGTCGTCGCGCGCCACGCGGATCTCGGTCGCGCCGCTCTCCTTTAGCAGGCGTTCGGCCCTGGACAACTGGGCGGTTACCTCATCCGCATGGCCATCCACTTCGCACAGGAGGATGGCGGCGGCATCGGTGGGATAACCGGCGTGCACGAAATCCTCGGCCGCGCGCAGGGCGAGGTTGTCCATCATCTCCAGTCCCGCGGGGAGGATGCCGCCGGCGATGAGGTGGGCCACCGCGTCGGCGGCGGTCTCCACGGAATCGAAAGCGGCCAATACGGCTTGTGCCTGTTCGGCGATGGGCAGTAACTTGACCGTGGCTTCGATTACGATCCCCAACATCCCCTCGGAACCGGTGACAAGCGCCAACAGATCATACCCCGGGCCATCCAGTCCCCCGCCACCCAGGGTCAGCAATTCGCCCTCGATGGTGATCAATCGAACCTGCAGCAGATTGTGGACCGTGAGCCCATATTTGAGGCAATGCACCCCACCGGCGTTCTCCGCCACATTGCCGCCGATGGAGCAGGCGATCTGGGAAGAGGGATCGGGCGCATAATAGAGGCCATGGGGCGCGGCGGCCTCGCTGATGGCAAGATTGCGCACGCCGGGCTGGACCCTGGCGCATCGGTTGGCGACGTCGATATCGAGGATGCGGTTGAAGCGCGAGAGCACCAGCAGGACACCGTCCTCGTGTGGCAGGGCGCCACCGGAGAGGCCGGTACCGGCGCCCCGGGCCACCACGGGGATATGCTGAGTGTTACAGTGACGCAGAATCGCCTGTACCTCCTCGACAGTGGTGGGCAGCAGTACCAGCAGGGGCAGGCGCCGATAGGCCGGCAGTCCGTCGCATTCGTAGGGGTGCAGTTCCTCTTCACGGCTCAGAATGGCGTCGGGGGGAAGGAACTCCGAAAAGGCGCGCGCCAGCCCGGCTCGTCTGGCGACACGTTGAGAGGAGGGGGATGAGTGTGGCATGGCGCTATTGTTGCAGAACAGCGACCAGACGTTAAGCGCGGGGCTCCCCTCGGACGGGCCCCCGGCCGCTCATCCATGGTGCCGCACTCCCCTGAAAGCTCGCTATCCTTCGAAAGTGCGCCTTGTGTCTGATCAGACGGTGGCCCGCTGAAAGGTGACCGCGTGGGTAAAAGGCAAGGTGCAGAGCGTGCTTGCCATCGGTGCCTTGGGGGCGCAGGTTCAGCCTCGCTGATTCTTGAGCATCGCATCCACGGCCTTCTCACTCTCCAACCAGTCCTCTTCTTCAAACCCGGGCAATCGACCGCGCCGCTCCCAACGGTAATAGGCCATGGTGGCGATCATTTGATGGCGCTCCGCTGCGCTTACCGGTCGAACGGAAGTGGCTTGCGGCCTGGAGGCGGCCTTGGGCGTCATGCCGGGTTTGGCGCGGTTCGCTTTGCGCGCCACTTTACTTGCCGTATTTTTCTTGCGGGTGGCCGTCTTGGTGGTGGTCGCGGTCTTTTTCGTCACCTTCTTCTTGGCCGTTGCCTTTTTCTTCGTTGCGGCCGCCTTCTTCTTCGCGACTTTTTTCTTTGTCTGCTTGCTGTTTTTCGATGCCATGGTGTTGCTCTCCGATTGTTCCGTTGTGCATTTCAACCAAATCTGAGCGGAAGTTAATCAGAAAATTCCTAATGCGTCGATGTTGTACGTCAATTTGCAGAAAGAAAGCAACAGGCAGACTGTGTGCGTCTGGAGGCCTGATGGCCAGAGGGAAGGTGGTGTGTTGGGGCAGGAAGCAACCCGGGCGCTGCGCGGGCAGGGCCCGGGTATAGCGTGATCAGCGGATTTTAACAGACTTCGATGCGCTCATACCTTTGTTGTCGACCCAGCTAAGTTCGATCGGGTCGCCTTTCTCGCCCCCCTTGAACTTGAAGGATAGATACGGGTTCTTCGATACGGCGCCGCCCCAGTTGGCGCTCAGCACCACATCGTCCTTCCATTTGCAGACCACTTCCTGGATGAAGTGTGCCGGGATCTTCTTGCCGGTTTTCTTGTCCTTGCGGAAGCCCGTCTCCATGGGGTGGGTCATAAGGGCCTTGACGGTGGTGATGCCGCCCTTGGTCTTGGCGCGGATCTTGATGGATTTTTTTGCCATTGTGTTTACCTCTCTGGAATTCTTGATGTGCTGTGGTGGCCGGTTGGGGGGATCAGCCGCCGCAGCCGCCGATGGTGACCTTGACGGACTTCTTGGCGCTGTAGATCTTGCCGCCCGCCTTGACGAGGGCGATCACGTCACCGGTTTTGCCCATCTTGATGCGCGTGGATACGAATCCCAGTGCGTTCTTGCCGAGGTCGAAAGAGGCGACGAGGGGGGTATTGTTTTCCGACGCCACGATTGCAATGGTGCTCACATCGGGCATGTCGGTCTTCACCGTGACAGGCACGACTGCGCCGTTTTCCGCGATATCGGGCGCTTTGATCTTTATGTCGCCACTTGCAGTCATGTCGCTGCTGCCCATCAGCGCCTTGATGGCTGCATCCAGTTTTTTCGCGTGGAAGGCCTTTTCGGGCCATGCCGCGAGTACCGCCTGGGGTATCAGCAAGCCGGCACCGGCTGCAACGCCAAGCATGCCAGCAGCCACGGAACCCTTGAGGAAAATCCTGCGTTTAGTGTCGGTGGTCATGTCACTTCTCCTATCTCACGAGATGTTGCCATTATTGTATGTATCGGTTGTCGACGGCCATGTCGATGTTGTGTTCGGTCAGAATCCTGCGCCGACCTGGTGGAGGCATTCGGAATTCGGGATTGTTGACCGCTGTATCCCAAGTCTGATTTCACGTCTTCATGCGGGGCTGTTCACCAGCAGATGGACCTATGATGCTTGCCCACGCGAAGGCCGCAGTTTCGATATCTGGCAGGTGATGCATCTTCACCCCGATACGGCCTGACAGGTGTGGAATCATCGTGGTGTCACCGTCTGTGGGACCTGATCAACATTGATGAAATTCGCGTACTAGCATACCTGATCGTTTGTGTAAGGCAAGTAAAAAAAACATAAATATTAGAGGTTTATGAAATACTGCCAAGGGCAATCCGGCGATTGTATTGGTGTTTTCATGAATACAGATGGAAGTTCCTGGTACCCCAACTACGCTGATATGACATCAGGGTTGCCGTTTGTCGTCTGCCAGCTCCGCTTCGAGTTGCACCCGGCGTGCTTCGGCTCTGGATGTTTCGTAGAAATTCCGGTCCGCGGCGCGCGATACCAGCTTCAACTGTTGAATGGCGGGTTCGAGGTCGTCCAGGAGATAGAAGTATTCGGCCTTGTAACGGTGTGCTTCGGCAATCCTGCCGAGATTGCCCGCCGCCAGTGAGAGCAGATCGTAGATTTCAGGGGTGATGATGGAGGAGGCGGTGAGGGCATCGAGAAGCGTTTTGCGCGCCTTTGCGAATTCCTGGTTTTTCAGCAGTAAGTTGGCGTACTGCAAGGTTAACGCATAGTTGTAGGGATGTACGTTCAGTCCCTTGGCGAGCACATCGAGGGCGCGATGGATGTTGTCCTGCTGCATGGCGATAGCTGCCTCTGCCAGCAGATAGGCGGGTTTGGCGGGCGCCTTTTTCAAGAGTTTCTTGAGCTCGCCCGACGCCCGTCGGATGTCTCCCTGGCGGATGAGTGCAAGCACATAACCATAGCGTTGCGCCGTTTCGTCCCGATAGCGCCCTTCCTTGAGCGATGAACGGAATGCGGTCACCGCGGCCCGGGCGCGTGCGAACTGGCGCACTTTGAGACGCGCCCGCATCAGTTCATAGTCCGGATTTTCGGGGTACTGACGGTATGGATAACGCTCGGCCCGTGCCATGGCGTCTGCCAGACGGTTGGAGGAGACGGGGTGAGTGCGCAGGAATTCCGGCGCGTTGCTGTCGTAGAGACGGGTTGCCCGGCCGAGACGTTCGAAGAAGGCGGGCATGGCGCGTGGGTCGAAACCAGCCTTGGCCAGGATGCGGATGCCGATGCGGTCTGCTTCCTCCTCGTTGGCGCGGGTGAAGTTGATGGCCGCCTGCGCCGCGCCGGCCTGTGCCCCGATGACCGCGGCCTGTCCCAACTGGGGGGAAACGGCGGCGCCCAGTGCAATACCAACGAGCATAAGGGCGATGGTCTTGCCATTGATCTCGTGGGCCTTGTCGAAGCGTCTTAGCAGATGTTTTTGCTGCACATGGGCAATCTCATGAGCGAGCACGGACGCCAGCTCGCTCTCGCTTTGGGTGGCGAGGATCAGCCCGGTATTGACACCAACGTAGCCCGCGGGGCCTGCAAAGGCATTGATGGCGGCGTTGTCGACCACGAAGAAGTGGTAGCTCTGGTCGGATCTGTCGCCACTTTCCAGTACCAGCCGTTGGCCAAGGTCATCGATATACTCCATCAGCAGGGGGTCGTTCACGATCGTCGTCTGTTTCCGCAGACTGCGCATGAATGCCTTGCCGAGGCGTTGCTCTTCCGCCGGGGTGATGACGCTGTCGGAGGGGGCGCCAATGTCGGGTAACTGGATGTCATTGCGGGCCGTGGTGGATGTGGCCGTTACACACAGCAGAGTGGAAAGCAGAAAAGGGAGAACCGTACCGTATTTCATAATTGTAACGACTGTGAATCAGCACAGAGGTTCCCGTTTCTCCATTTCTGCCATCAGGCCTGTCTGGGCACGCATGACCGTCTTCTTTGCATTATACTCGGTCGGAAAAGGAGGGCGTATGCGTTATTTGCACACCATGATCCGCGTCGGCGATCTGGAAAGATCGGTGGACTTCTATACTCGCGTGCTCGGTTTCAGCGAGGTGAAACGGTCCGACTACCCGGACGGCAAGTTCACCCTCGTCTTCCTGCGCGCGCCGGGTGACCCGGAGGGCGGTCCGATGTTGGAGCTGACATATAACTGGGGCGTGGATCATTACGATCACGGTACCGGTTACGGCCATGTGGCCTACCAGGTCGAGTCCATGGAAGAGGTGGCCAAGCGGCTGGAGGCGGCCGGCGTCGGCTTTTCGTGGGGGCCAGGCAAGACCCCCGATGGCCGCACGACGATGGCCTTCGTGGACGATCCCGATGGTTACAAAATCGAGTTGCTGGAGTACCGTTGAGGGATTTCAAATGAACAGCAATGGACCTGATCAAGACAAGCTTGATCGCGTTGTCGCCGAGGCCCGGCAGGCACGTGAGGAGCGGGAGCAGGGCTACCGCGAGCGGGCATTGAAGATGTATCCCTGGATCTGCGGTCGCTGCGGCCGTGAGTTCACTCATGCCAATCTGCATGAGTTGACCGTTCACCACCGCGACCACAACCACGACAACAACCCTGCCGATGGCAGCAATTGGGAGCTTCTCTGTCTCTATTGTCACGATAACGAACATCAGCGCCAGATCGAGCAGGCCACGGGGTCTCGGGATGGGCAAAGCAGGACCGCGACCCACAATCCTTTCGCCGATCTGGCCGAGCGGCTGAAGAAGGGTTAATAGAGTGTGAGGATGTCGCCAGCCTTTGGCACCTCGGCATCGACGCCGAGCTGGGCCTCCAGCCGGTCGTGGAAGTCCCGCTTTGTCTGGTCCTCGCCGTGGACCACGTGTATGCGTGGTCGGTTGCGGAAGTTGCCTGCCCAACGCAGAAGGTCGTCCACGTCGCCATGGGCGGAGAGGCCGCCCACGGTGTGGACCTTGGCGCGCACCCGGTACATGTCGCCATGGATGCGAACTTCCGGATCGCCATCCACCAGTTTGCGGCCGAGGGTGCCCTGGGCTTGGTAGCCGACGATCATGATGTGTGCGCCAGGGTTGGCGATGTTGTGCTTCAGGTGGTGGAGAATGCGCCCGCCAGTGCACATGCCGCTGGCGGCGATGATGATGGCGCCGCTCTGAATCCGATTGATGCCCATGGAGTCCTCCACCGAACTGCTCAGGCGCAGGTTGCGCAGATGCGGCATCTCGTTGATCCGGCGCCGTAGCCGCGTGGCTTCCTCGTCGTAGAGGTGCGGATAGTCCCAGTAGACTTTGCTGACTTTGATTGCCATGGGGCTGTCGAGAAACACTTCCCAACGGTCCAGACCCCATTCGTCGTAGTGTTTTCCAAGGTGGTAGAGAATCTCCTGGGTGCGGCCGACAGCGAAGGCGGGAATGAGCAGATTGCCACGCTCATGACGGGCTTCACGGATGATCTCGCCCATTTCGCGCAGGGTGTCGGCGCGGTCGCGGTGGCGGCGGTTGCCGTAGGTGCTTTCCATGATGACGTGGTCCGCTTCCTCGATCACCGCGGGGTCGTTCAGGATCGGGCTGTCGTATTGGCCCAGGTCGCCGCTGAAGACGATCTTCCGTTGCGCGCCTTTCTCGTTCAGCCAGAGTTCCACCGAGGCGGAACCCATGATATGGCCGGCATCGCGAAACTGGAGCGTGACCCCGGGCAGGATCTCCCGCTTCTCCCGATAGCGCAGCCCAACGAATTGTTTCATTGCCGCGCGAGCGTTCTCGATCCGGTAGAGCGGTTCGATGGGCGGCTTTTTCTTGCGCTTGCGCCATTTGTTTTCATACTCGGCGTCGCGTTCCTGCAGGTGGGCGGAGTCCTGGAGCATGATGTCGCACAGGTCCCGGGTGGCGTTCTGGGTGTAGATCGGCCCGGTGTAGCCCTGTTTGATCAGCAACGGGAGGCGTCCGGAGTGGTCGATGTGGGCATGGCTCAACACCACGGCGTCGATGGCGTCTGGGTGAAAAGGAAAGGGGGTGCGGTTCAGCACCGCGATGTCCCGGGGTCCCTGGATCAATCCGCAATCGAGCAGGATCAGGTGGTCGCCGATGCGCAGGATGTGGCAGGAGCCGGTGACGCCGCTGGTGGCGCCATAGAATTCGATCTGCATGGTTCTTTTCTCATTCGGCCGTTTCCCCGCCTACATTACGGCGATTGCCATCGCGCTTCAATTCAGCTGGATTCGTTCCCCCCAGGGGACTCTCTCTTTCCCCTTTACCAGCCAGATCACCGGATAGGGGGGCGGGGAATCGGGGAAGTCGCCCTCGGCATCGGTGAAGTAGACCAGCAGTTCCGGAGGGCGGTCCTGTTGCCCCACCCAGTCGAAGACCGGTCGGAAGCTGGTGCCTCCGCCGCCCTCCAGGCTGTCGGGCGTGGTGAAGGGTTCCCAGGGTTCATAGGTCCAGGGGGCGCCTGCGGCCAGCGCGGCGTCGCAGGCAAGCAGGGTAATGCGGGCGCGGAGCTGGTCCTTGATGGCGTTAACCTCGGCGATGAAGGCGTCGATTTCCTGCTGGGCGATGGAACCGCTGGTGTCGATCGCCACCACGAGGTCCACTTGATGGCTGCGCAGGCTGGGGAGGATGAAGTCGCCCTCGCGGCGCGAGGGCCGCATGTAGCTGAAGTCGTCGCGGGCGGCGCTGGACAGGTAGCGGGCGAGGAGCATGCGCCAGGGGAGCTGGGGTTGCAGCATGTGGTCGACCATGCGCGCCAGGGCGCCGCCCATCTTGCCCGCCTGCATCGCCTGCTGGGCAGCGCCAGCCATGCGCTGTTGCCACTGGATGTGAAGGGTCTCGCGCTCGTCGGGGGTCAGCGGCGGCGGTCGTGATGCCCCCTGCGCCGCGTCGCGCGGCTGGGCCGGGGTGTCGCCGCTACCGTCGCTCGGGGTCTCTGTGGGCTGGCGGCCCTCACCCTGCTGCAGGTCGCTCTCCCGCAACTGGCTGCCGCTATTTCCATCGCGGGGTTCCTCCTCTTCGTAGGCATGGCGGTCGAGGCTCTCCTGGTCTTCGAACTCGTCGAGCAGCGGGTAGATCTCTTCCGCAGTCATGCCCATGAATTGCTCCAGCACCAGCGCACCGGGCGGCGCCTTCAGTCCCTCGTCCACCAATAGGGGGTTGATGGCGAAGTCGCAGGCGAGATCCCAGCGTTGTTTCTTGCGGTGCTGGCGGCGGGCGAAGTGCGAGAGGGCGCAGTGCAACGCTTCATGGGCGAGCATGAACTGGGTTTCATCGAGGCGCAGCGCGTCGATGTACTCGGGGTTGTAGTAGAACGTGCGGGCGTCGGTGGCGGTGGTGGGGCACCACTCGGGGTCGGCCGCCTCCATCGGCAGGCGCAGTACCAGCGCGCCGAGGAAGGGCTTGTCGAGAATCAGCCGGGTGCGGGCGGCGGCGAGCTTGGTTTGGATGGCGTCGAGATCCATCGTCTACTCGTAGAGCATCACGTCCGACACGGTTTGCGCCCAGGCACTGAATTCGGGCACTTCGAAGAGGTCGGCGCCGATGGCGCGGTGCATGTCGGAGACCAGCATCACGCCCATTTCGCGTTGCGGGAAGTGGCCGGCGTAATCGAGGATCCGGCCAAGCACCTCGGGGCCACCGTCTCCTTCCCGGGCGCGGATGGCTCGGCCCACCAAGGCGGCGGCAACCGCATACTGGAGGTCGATCTCATCAGGGACCGGCACTTCTTCGCCGGCAAGGATGGCATCCAGATCCGGCATCTTGTCGAGACTGCTGACGAAGGCGTTGAGTTCCACGCCAGCGGCGGGGCCGACACAGGCCTGCAAAGTGCCCTGGAGCAACTGGGGATGGCGTTCGAATTTCTGCAGTGCGCGGTGAGCGAATTCCCAGGAGCGGGGAGAAGGGAACGCCACCGGGTTGTGCGCCGGGTCGAAATCGAAAAGCAGTTCGGGGCGGAAGCGCAAGAAGGCGATGACACGCTCGTCGATGCCATGGGTGTAGGCCCAGGCCACCCAGTCGTCCAGGTGGGTCTCTACATCGAAGTGAGAGAATCGGTTGGCCAGTGGCGCGGGCATGGTGTAGGTGACGCCGCGATCGCCCTGGCGGTTGCCGGCGGCGAAGATGGCCCAGCCCTCGGGTACTTCGTATTCGCCCAGGCGGCGGTCTAGGATGAGTTGATAGGCGGCGGCGGATACGCTGGGCGGCGCGGAGGTGATCTCGTCCAGAAACAGGATGCCCGTGGCGCCGTGGCGATCGGCGTTGGGCAGCATGGCGGGGATTGCCCATTCCACGGTGTCACCTGTGCGGAAAGGGATGCCCCGCAGGTCGCTGGGTTCCATCTGCGAGAGGCGGATGTCGATCACCGGTGCGCCGTGACGCGCGGCGACCTGGGCCACCATGTCGGATTTGCCCACACCGGGCGGACCCCACAGCATCACGGGGGTGTGATGGCCGTCGCGGGTGCTGAGAAATTCCTGTTCGAGGATGGTAAGGAGTTGTATTGGACGCATAGGATGTTATGTCTGATTGATCATATATCTGCCAACCGTGTCGGTTTCTACCGCATACGGATTACTGGGAAACGCTGCTTTTTCAACGATCTGCCGATCCGACGTCAAGGTCGATGCCGGGTCGAAGGTCGGCCTGCGTACTCAAAGGGCCCGGGGTCTATTCGAGCAGGTCGCGGGTGATGCGTGTCACCAGTTTGTAGACCTCGGGGCCGTCCATGTCCATCACCTGGTCGATCACCCAGCGGTTTTCGTGTTCAGTACCCATGATCTGCTGGATCTCGAACCCGAGGTGGCGCATGAACGGATAGCTCGGGCCTTCATCGGTAAAATTGAACTCCGCATATTCCACCGAGCGCTCATTGAAGCGGGCAATAAATGCATCGGCGTAATCACCGGGGCCGAGCAGATCCCGGGCATTGTCGGCGAAATGCTCCGCCATGCGCAGGGCCAGCGCGGTAATGAGCTCGCGGCGTGATTCGTCGGGCAGGGCGCCGTGAACCAAACGGTCCACCAGTTGGGCCTCGAAGATCAGGTATTCGGCGATTACGTCGAGGCGCTGGCGATCGGTCTCGTAGACGAAGTTTTCACCGTGCAGGTTGATCGCCTTGTCCAGCGCGATACGCCAGGCGTTGAAGGCGATAGCGGCGCCGATCTCCTCCATGGAGCGGCCGCCATCCTCGTTGTGCCAGTGGCTTTTGAGTCGAAGTGCCAAGGTTGCCTCCTATAGCCCCCCGCCCGAATTTACTGCCGATTGGCCGGGAAATTCCGGGTTGGAGGGGACGGTCGACTATGTTACGGTCAATAACATACTATTCTACTTGGGTAATGGACGTATTGAAAGGCCGCATACAGAGATGAACAGATTCGTGGAAAAGCTTCAGCAGTCCGTGCAGAGGAACTGCGACATTTCGGATGCCCAATGGGGCGCGGAGTATGGGCTCTGTACCTACCTGATGAAGATGCGGGAATATTACCGCTGGGAACACGGGATGGCCTATGGCGAGCGGCTGCCAAAGGATGAAGTGGGGGACTGGCTGATGGCGCGGGAGCAGTTGTGGGAAGGGCTGCAAGGTGTGGCGTTCGAGCGTCTGGAAGTGGATGGAGAACTCTACGATCCCTTCGATACCGAGGCCATCAATCGCAAGCTGACGCCCCTTGGGCTGGTGTACAGCGGGGGGGTGGGCCGCTCCGGTCGCAGCCATTTCTTCCTTGCCTGGTTGGAGCGTCATGAGGCACCGGAGGAGTTTTCTCTGTATGTGGCGGGGAGCGAGTTGGCGCGCGACCTCTCTTCACCGCCCGCCATGAATTGTGGTCAGGCGATCTTCGTGCGCCGCGAGTCGTTGCGGCGCATGCTGTGGGAGAAGCTGGAAAACTGGCGTTGGTCACGGCCGGAGAATGCGCTGGGTCGTGCTTTTTCCTGCTATGACTTCGAGGGGGATCTGGATGTGGCGCTCGATGCCATGACAGATGCAGAGATGGAGACCCTGCTGCTGCATGAACGGGGTGAATATGAGGCCGGCAGGTTATTGGGGCAGCGCTGGAATGACATGGTGCTGAGTCTCAGTCATACGCCGGCCGAACTCATGGCCCGGGCGGTACGGGACCACTTGGCGGACTGCACGATGACGCTGCCACACCTGCTCGATGAGGGACGGGATGCGTCGATTCACTTTGTGCTGGGTAATTTCTCGGCAATGCGCAAGTCGCTTTTCCCCAGTCTGCAGGAGGCTTATGACACGTGGGTGACAACGAGTGACAGGAGGCGGTTGCGCGTGGTCAGCGCCGAAGGACGGGCGCATTGGCAGGCGATTGCCGAGCGTATGCTGGATCTTTATCACCGCTTTGGCGAGGATGCCGCTGAGCCGATCCATCATATGGTCGAGGAGAATCACTTGTAGAAGAGGTGCGGGGGCTCAGGTTGGCGATGGCCGACCGGTGTTCCTACGCAAAGGTGGTTCCCGTCATTTCGCCGCTGTTGTCGATGTTGACAGACGTTGTCCCGGGCAGCCGGGTGAGAATGTAACCTGCGGCGACGAGCGCCAGCCGGTGATTGTCGGTTTCCAAGGCGTCGAGCAGTTTATCGGCGGCGATCTGGCAGCGTTGCAACCGGTCGGGGCTATCGACCCATTCGCGCCCCATCTGCCAGCCTTTGTCCATGTCCCGATCCATCATTGCATATAACTCGTCCGCCTCTTTGAGGTATTTTTCGGGGACTTCGAGATTCATCGAATAGTCGCCGACAATCAGATTCAGTACCATAGTCATCTCCCCTTGGTATTTGGATCCTTAATGAATTATGCGCCTACGACAACTTCTCGCCATCGTGGAAGCCGGTGGATATCCTAACTTTAACGCGTTGTATCAAAAACACGGATTTTCAGTGGAGTTCGTCAATTCGGCGCGCAAGGCGCAGGGGTGGCTTAAGAAGCACTGCCCGACGGTGGTGGTGACAGAGTTCAATTTCGATCCCGAATTCCGTGACCGGATGAGCAATCTGGAGTCGCTGCTGGCGACCATGCAGCGTTACCGATGCAGTGCCCGGGTGATCGTGCTCATCGAGAAGCCCGATCTGCCGCGTTTGGAAAAAGTGTTACGGCGGCATGCGGTCTTTGAGGTGTTACCGTTGCCAGTGACCGAGGCCCGGCTCGGCGCGGCGTTGGATCGGGCGATACAGGAGGAAGAGACGTCATGATGTTGAAGATCCCGAAGCTGCTCGGTTCGCCCTTGATCGAGAAGATCCACGAGATTCTCACCGGGGCGGAATTTGTGGACGGCAAGCTGACCGCGGGTATGGCGGCGGCACGGGTGAAGAACAATCTGGAGATGAAAAAGGAGCCCAAGCGCCAGGAGTTGTTGGTACGTATCTTGATGGGCAGTCTCAGCCAAAACGAGACCTTCAAGGCAGCGGTGTTCCCCTATCGCATGGCAGACCCAATCTTTGCTCGATACGAGCCGGGTATGACCTATGGTGATCATGTGGACGATCCCATCATGGGCGGGGGAGGGGGCGGGCTTTTTCGCACCGATGTCTCCATGACGGTATTCCTGAACGATCCCGACAGCTATGAGGGAGGGGAACTCGTGGTCCAGACCGCGTTTGGGACGCAACGGGTCAAGCTGGCAGCGGGCGACGCAGTGGTGTATCCCTCATCCAGTCTGCATCATGTGGCGGAGGTGACACGCGGTCAGCGCATGGTCGCGTTGTTGTGGATTCAGAGCCATGTGCGTGATCCGGCGCAACGGGAACTCCTGTTCGACCTCAACCAGGCCCGGGAACAACTGTTGCGGGAGGCGCCGGAAGCGCGCTCCACGGCGCTCGTCGACAAATCGTTTGCGAACCTGGTGCGGATGTGGAGCGACGTATAGGGTCGGTGTTCCGGGTGTCTTGAATTGATGGAAGGAGATTGGGGTGAGGGGATGCGCGGAGATGGGTGGTTGAAGCCTCACCGGGATCCTCTTCCGGTCTTGATGGAACGGACAATCGGCCATGCGGCCGATCAATCCACCGTTCAGCCGCAACCCGAACCCACCGGCTCTTTAACCTGGATTATTCATGAAGTCGCTCGCGCCCTTGCTTGATCCTTGTCCACAGAGGGAATTTTCCTTCCTCGGCAATACAGCCCGTATTCCACTCGATCGGAAAATCCCCTGTGCATCTTGCTGTAGCCACCCTACAGCAAGATGGGGCAACGCAGTCTGCGGGCCGGCACGCCGCAGCCTGTCTTTGAATATCATAGGGTTAGGGGCTTCAGGCAGGCGCCGGACCCGCGTTCCAGTGCTTGGCAAGGGAATGCCCCTTGCTTGCGCACTGCGCCTTGTTCCGGCGCCTGCCTGAAGCCCTGAATGCGATATATATTGTTGCCGGGTTAATAATCCTAAATCCGACAGACTCCTAGCCCGGATTATTCATGAATCGCC
>Ga0256841_1000611_pt1 | contig 35335 bp, 34 predicted proteins | sample 356308metaG_FD_185971 | JGI IMG/M metagenome (GOLD analysis project Ga0256841, IMG submission 185971) | Hydrothermal vent microbial communities from Mid Atlantic Ridge, Atlantic Ocean - 356-308 | ecosystem: Environmental > Aquatic > Marine > Hydrothermal vents | place: Atlantic Ocean: Mid... | reverse complement strand
CATCGTCCCCATCCCAATCAGCGGATCCGCCCGTCTCCCATGGCCTCGCTTCCGACGACCGGCCGTGTGCGCACCGTGGACATCAGTTGCGCAAGGGCTTGCCCGTGGTCAGGGTGTGCTGGATGCGAGCCTGGGTCTTTTCCATCCCGGCCAGGGCCAGGAAGTGTTTCCGTTCCAGGGCCAGGAGCCAGTCCTCGCTCACCCGCGTGCCCGGATCCACCTCGCCCCCGCACAGCACCGTGGCCAGGCGCACGCCGACCTCGTGATCGTGCTCCGAGATGAACCCGCCGCGCAGCAGATTGGCCAGGTGCGCGCGCAGGTTGGCCAGGCCCGTGGCCCCGGCCACCCGGACGTCCTCGCGCCGCGCCGGGGGCCGGTAGCCCGCCTCGTACAGGGCGAGCCCGTAGCCCTTGGCCACGTGCAGCAATTCGCGCGGATGGAACACCACCGGCTCATGGGGGAGTAGGTAGCCCCATTCCCGCGCCTCCAGCCCGCTGCCCGAGGTCCTCGCCATGCCCACCCGTTCGAACCAGTCCCGCAGGCGGGGAAAGACGTCTCCCCCGTGACTCTCGGCCTCGCAGCGCAGCGCCAGCTCCTTGCAGCCGCCTCCGGCGGGGATCAGCCCGACCCCCGCCTCCACCAACCCTATGTAGCTCTCCAAGGCCGCCACGCGCAGGTCGCAGTGCAGGAGGAACTCACATCCCCCGCCCAGCGCCATGCCTTGTACGGCGGCGATCACCGGCAACGCGCTGTGTTTGAGCCGCAGAGCGGCCTGTTGGAAACGCGCCACCATGGGCTCGACGGCTTCCACCCCGTCCTCCTCCAGCGCGGCCAGGAACTCCATGAGGTTGGCGCCCACGCTGAACGGCGGCTCCTCCTGCCACAGGATCAAGGCCCGGCAGTCCCGCTCGGCCAGGTCCACGGCCTCGAACACCCCCTCGATCACCTCCGAGCCGATGGTGTGCATGTAGCTGGTGAACTCGAGCACCGCCACCCGGTCCCCCAGATCCCACAGATGGACACCAGGCCGTTCCAGCAGCGTGGGTTTCGGCACCGGCGGCTCCCCGAGCAGTCGCTCGGGCACGAGCTGGCGGCGGTAGACGGGGCGGTCGGGACGCGGCAGATCCCGCCCGGCACGCGGCGACCACGACCCGCGCGGGCCGTGCACGCCCTCCCGGCGCGGATCCACGGCCCACTCGGGCAGCGGCACACGGGCCAGGGCCTCTCCCCGTTCGATGCGATCGTTGATCCGTTCCACCACCCGCTGCCAACCCGCCGCCTGCCAGGATTCGAACGGTCCCGCACGCCAGCCGTAGCCCCAGCGCATCGCCAAGTCCACCTCCCGGGCGCTGTCGGCGAGGGTCTCCAGGTGCCAAGCGCAGAAGTGGTCCAGATCGGCGAACGCGGCCGCCAGAAAACGGGCCTGCGGGTGGTCGGTGGTCACCAGGGCCTCGTACTGGGCCGCCGGGTCGTCCAGGCGCAGGATCTGCGCCACGCGCGGGTCCGGCCGTCCCTCGGCCGGGCGGTACTCCAGGGTCTCGGGGTCCACCACCTCGATGACTCCCGCGCGCTTGCGGTACACCCCCGCACCCGTCTTCTGGCCCAGATCGCCCCGCTCGATCAAGGCGAGAATCCATTCGGGCAGTCGGTAGTGCGCCCGCCACGGATCGTCGGTCGCGCAGCGGGCCAGGGTCTCCACCACATGCGCGAACACGTCCAGCCCCACCAGATCCAGGGTGCGGAAGGTGGCCGACTTGGGCCGACCGATACCGGGCCCGGTGAGCCGGTCCACCAGGTCCGGAGGGAGCCCGAAGCGCGCCGCGTTGTGCAGCACCGAGAGCACGGCGAAGGCGCCGACCCGGTTGCCCACGAATCCCACCGTGTCGCGCGCCCGCACCACCCCCTTGCCGAGCACGGTGGTGGCGAACGCCTCCACGAAGTCCAACACCGCTGGAGCCACCCGGTCGTGAGGGACCAGCTCCAACAAGTGCATGTAGCGCGGCGGATTGAAAAAATGCATCCCGCAGAACCGAGCGGCGAGCCCATCGTCCAACTCCGCGGCCAGCCGGTGCAAGGGGATTCCGGAGGTGTTGGTGGCAAGCACGGCGTCCGGCGCCAGATGTGCCGCGATGCGCGCGTACAGCGCCCGCTTGATCTCTTCTCGCTCGACCACCGCCTCAATCACCAGGCCGGCCCGGCCCAGCCGGTCGAGATCGTCCTCGTAGGAAGCCGGCCGCAACCGCTGAAGCGAGGCCCCATCGGCCAGGGCCGGTGGACTCACGCCCTTCAGCGCCTCGATGGCACGCCGGGCGGGGGCGCGGCGGTCGGCCCCCTCGCCCGGTAGCTCGAACAGGTCCACCTCCAGGCCGGCCGCCGCCAGCAGGGCCGCGATCTGCGACCCCATCACGCCGGCGCCGAGCACGGCGGCGCGCCGCACCGCGCGCCGTTCGTCGAAGGCTGCGGGGATCTCCCGGCTCATGCGGCCTCCTTCCGGTCTTTCCGGGCCCCGGCACGACGCCGGGGAAATTCGTCCACGCGAATGGCATCGGCCACCGCCCGATGGGCCTCCCGCAGGGCCTGGGCTCCGGCCTCGTCCAGCACCCCCTGCGCGAGCGCCGCCTCGATCCAGGCGGTGTCCCCCGCGTGCGCGGGCCGCAGGCCCGCCTCGCGCAACCGCGCCTCCAACCCGGCCACCGCCCGCACCCGCTCCCAGGCCCACTCCAGGCGCCCGTGCACGTCCCGGGGATCCTCGGTGATCGCAATGCCCTCGGTGAGCCGGTCGCGCAAGGCGGCGTCTTCCATCACCGCCCGGGCCAGCCGGCGCGTCAGCGCGTCGGAGGGGGGGTGGGCCCGCCGGCCGAGGGGCAACACCGTCGCCCGCAGCAGCACGCGCAGCCAGGGGGGACCCAGATTGCGCAGCACGCCATCCAGGGCCGCCTCCGCATCGGCCAAGGTCTCCTGCACGACCCAGTCGCGCACGACGCGCTCGGCGGGGCTCACCGGCCGGGACAGCACCGCCCCCAACACGTACAGGGCCCCCAGGACGTCGGCGAAGCGGCCGGAGATCATCTCGCGCCGTTTCAGCGTCCCGCCCAGGCGGGCCAGGGCCACCTCCGTCAGCCAAGCGAAGGCCGCGCTGTAGCGCGCCACACGGCGCCAGGCCGCGCGGGAGGTCCGGTCACCGGGAGGCAGCGTCACCCACCAGACACGGCCTGTGAGCCCCGCCAGGGTGCTGCGGACCGCCACCCGCAACACGTGCCCCAGGTGCGCGGCCAACGCGGCGTCGAAGCCCACCAGGTCCCGTGTCTGGGCCGTCTCCATCTCCCGGCGCAGATACGGATGGCAGCGCAGCGCGCCCTGGCCGAAGACGATCATGCTGCGTGTGAGAATATTCGCCCCTTCCACCGTGATGGCGATGGGCACCGCCTCGTACGGGGCCGCCATGTAGTTGCGCGGGCCGATGCAGATCGCCCGGCCCCCGTGCACGTCCATGGCCGCGTTCACCACCCGGCGCATGGATTCGGTGGTGTACTGCTTGGCCATGGCCGTGGCCACCGCCGGCCGCTCACCCCGGTCCAGGGCCGCCACCACGAAACGGCGCAGCGCATCGGCCCGCCAGGTCAGGCCGATGATCCGGGCCACCGGCTCCTGCACGCCCTCGAACTCCCCGATGGGCCGGTGGAACTGACGCCGGATGCGCACGTAGGCGCTGGTGGTGCGCAGGCAGAGCTTCATGGCCCCGCAGGACAGGGCCGGCAGCGAAATGCCCCGGCCGGCCGAAAGCGTCTCCATCAGCATGCGCCAGCCCTGACCGACACCGTCCCGGCCGCCGATCACCCACTCCAGGGGCACGAACACCTCGCGGCCCCGGGTCGGACCGTTCATGAACGCGCTCTGCAGCGGGTAGTGGCGGCGGCCGATCTCCACCCCCGGCGTGTCCGTGGGGATCAAGGCGCAGGTGATGCCGAGCGACTCGCGCCCACCGAGGAGCCCCTCCGGGTCCCGGGCGCGGAAGGCCAGGCCGAGCACCGTCGCCACGGGGGCCAGTGTGATGTAGCGCTTCTCCCAGGAGACACGGAAACCCAACGTCTCGCGTCCCCGCCACCGCTGCCGGCACACCACGCCCGTGTCCGGGATGGCCCCCGCATCCGATCCCGCCCACGGGCTGGTGAGGGCGAAGCAGGGGATCTCCTCGCCCCGGGCCAGACGCGGCAAGTAGTGCGCGCGTTGCATCTCGGTGCCGTAGTGGAGCAACAGCTCGGCCGGCCCCAGGGAGTTGGGAACCATCGCCGTGACGCAGGCCGAGCCGCTGCGCCCGGCCAGCATCTGCACCACGGCCGAATGCGCCGCCACCGAGAATCCGTGGCCACCGTATTGGCGGGGGATGATGAGCCCGAAGAAGCGGTGACGTTTCATGAAATCCCACACCTCGGGCGGCAGGTCGCGTTCCCGCGTGATCCGCCAGTCGTCCAACCGGGCACAGAGCTCGCGCACCGGCCCATCCAGGAAGGCGCGCTCCGCTTCGCTCAGCCGCGGCGAAGCCGTACCCTCGGGCAGGGGGGCCGGGCGCCCCGCGAACAGCGACCCCTCCCAGCCCACATCGCCCGCATCCACCGCCACCCGCTCGGTCTCCGACATGGGCGGCATCACCCCCCGCACCCAACGCATGGCCGGCCCGCTCAACAGGCGGCGCCGCAGCGCCGGAACCGCCAGCAACCCGACGCCCGACCCCAGCCCCACCACCGGCACCCAGAGCCAGGCCGTGGCACCCCCTGCGCCCCAGGCGGCCACCAGGCCCAGGCCCCAGTACACCGCCCAGGCCGGATACCCCCAAGGGCGCAGGCTCACCCACAGCGGCGCCGCCGCCAGCCACAACAGCAGGATCCCGTCAGCCATCGGAAGCCGCCCCCGCGGGCACCGGTCCCGCCGCCATCCCGGGCGCCGGCGCGCGTAGACCCGCCGCCACGAAGCCGCGCAGCCGGGCTTGGATCGCCGCGGTGTCGCCCGGCTCGCACAGGCGGCAGGAGGCGATCAGCCGCATCAGGTCCGCCCCCGACATCAGATAGGCCAGCAGCCCCACCAGGAAATGCAGCCGCCAGTACAACTCCTCGGGCGGCAACCCGGGAAGCACCCCCGCGAAGGCCCGCTTGAAACGTTCGATCACGGGCTCGTACAAGTCGCGCAGCGCCGCCTGCAGACGCGGGTCCGGCTCCGTGTAGCTGCGTCCGAGCAGCCGCACGAACACGGCGCCGCCGGGGCGGCGCGCCAGCTCCAGGGGCGGACCGGCGAATGCGTCGATGAGCCCTTCCAAATCCGCCTGGGCGGCCGCCTCCCAGGCCTCCAGGCGCCGCAGCCGCTCGCGGTTCATGGGCACGATGCGGCGGGCGAACACGGCCTCGATCAACGCCTGCTTGGAGCCGAAGTGATAGTGGACGGCGGCCAGGTTGACCCCCGCCGCCCGGGTGATGGCCCGCAGCGTGGTGCGCCGGAAACCCTGCTCGGCGAACAGGGCTTCGGCCGCCCGCAGCACCGCTTCGCGTGTGTCCCTGCCCATGTACGGAGCTTAGTCGAACATCCGTTTGAATCAAGTCGCCGACGGCGGTCCCCCCCCTCGGGCACGCTTGCGTGCCGCCGCTTATCGGTGCCGGAAACGGGGCGCGCGTACATGCCGGCGAGGGCCGCGCCGGCGCCGTCCCCGTACCCCGGTCCGCACCGGTGCGACCGCATATCGCGGGAGGTGCCGCTTGCGAACGGGCGTGCGAGTGATAGGCTCTATCCTGCCGTGGCAAAGGGCCCGCTTGCGGCGGGGAACCGCGCCGCGAAAACGGCACTCCAAGCAGCAGATGGAATCCATGAGGGAGGAAGGCGCTTGAACATCCATCGCATCACGGGATTCACGCTGTCCCTGCTCGCCACGCTCGTGCTGTCCGCCGCCACGTTCGTGTTCTCCACCACAGACGCCGAGGCACGGCGCCTGGGCGGCGGGCGTTCCTTCGGCGCGCGTCCCGCCTACAGCACCCCGTACCAGCGGGTGGCCCCCCGTGTCGCGTCCCGGGCGGTTCCACGCACGGCCGCGGCCCAGAAGAACGCCGGACTGCGCGAACAATTCTCGCGGCGGGGCGGGTTGATGGGGCTGCTGGGCGGTCTGGCGCTGGGAGGACTGCTGGGTGCGCTGTTCTTCGGCGGGGCCTTCGAGGGCATCAACTTCCTGGACGTGCTGGTCTTCGCGGGGATCGCCTTCCTGCTCTACAAACTGTTCGCCAGCCGCCGCCGACCGGCCGTGCTCTCCGGGGCCGGGCCCCTGCCGCCGGAGCAGCCGCAGTCCTCGGGGCCGTCGCGACCGACGCCGGCCGCCCGACGGTTCGACACCGACCTCCTGTTCGGCCGGAACCAGGCGAACGCCCACCCGAGCACCCCTCCGCGCCCAGCCGGCTTCGACGAGACGGAGTTCCTGACCGGGGCGGAACGCGCCTACCGGATGCTCCAGGAGGCCTGGGACACGGGCGACCTGGAAACCCTGCGCGCTCTGACCACCCCGCACATGATGGCCGAGTTGGAACGGCAGGCCCGTGAGCTGCCCCCCCAGGGCCGGACCGAGATCCTGCGACTGGCCCCGGAGCTGCTCGAGGTGCGCGACGAAGGTGGCCAGTGGCACGCGGCGGTGTTGTTCGAGGCCGACCTGGCCGAAACGGACGACCACACCGGGCGGCGGCTGCCAGCGCAGCGGGTGCGCGAGGTCTGGCACTTCCTCCGGCCGGGCGGTACCGATCGGCCGACCTGGTACCTGGACGGCATCCAGCAGGTGGCCGATGATGAAGGGTGAGAAACAAACCGCCGGAAAACGGCGGGACGCATGTGGCGCGAGAGGAGGCACCTGACAGACGACGGCAACGGACGACGGGAGGAGGCATGCGTGCCAGAGCGGAAACGCTGATCGAGACCCGGGATCCCAGGGCGTTCTTCCGGGAAACCGTGGAGCAGGCCATGGCGCACCAGCGGGTGCGGGCCGATGCCGACACCGTGGCCTACGTCATCAACCTGCTGGCGGCGTTCGTCCGCGCCGAAAGCCTGTTCGAGCACACGCCCGAAGGCCCACGCCTGAAGCCGCTCGCCTATCTCTATCTCGAGGCCGCCCAAGCGCCGAACCCCGGAATCCGGCGCGAACTGCTGCGCAAGCTGGGAGACGTGGCCTTGTTCGTCGCCGGCTTGTTCGCCGAGAGTTTCAACCGGCGCGCGATCAACATCGACTACTACGTGGCCATGGGCGGCAACGCCTACGGCCGTCTGTCCCGCGAGCCTCGGCTTGCCGACCGGGCCGCCCGGCGCGTGTACGGCGAGCTGGCGGAAAAGTTCATCGCCTTCGTGGACGTGCTGAACGAGGTGGCCGAGCAGGCGAGACCCGGCTCAGGGCGGGACGTGCTGGCGCTCTACGAGCGGTGGCTGCGCCACGGCAGCCCGCGGGCGGCTCGGCAGCTCGCCGAACTCGGGATCACCGTGGCCGAACGCACCGGCGCGCCGCCCCGCCGCCAGTGAGCGCGGAGCACCCGCCGCGACGAATGGACCAGCCGGATGCACGCCACCGGGCGACGGCGGCCGCAGAGCAGCCCCTGCGCGCCCTTCCGCTCGTTCAGGCCTTGCAGGACTTCCTGCAACGCTTGTACCGGATCGAGTCCGGCCACCGGGTGACCGACTTCGTGATCACCGACCGCAGGCTCGCGGCCATCCTGGACGCGCGTGGCGCGAAGCAGACCGCCCCGGAACGGCTCCTCCTGCGCGAAGGGGACGACGCGCTCGAGCTCAGTCTCTATCTCGACGCGCGCCTGCTGGCGATGCTGCCGGGTCATCCCGACGAGCCCATTCGCGCCTGTCAGGTGGATGCCTTCTGCAAGGTCCTGGAAGGCGTGAGTCACTTTCTATACGCGGTCCACCGGGGCAGCCGCGACCGGCCCTTCTCGCGACTGGAACTGGAACTACAGGCGGAGGTGGACAAATACGCCACCCTGGCCACCCTGATCCGCCACGCCTATGGGACCCGTCCCGAGCCCTGGCTGCGCACCGGCCTGTTCGAAAGGATCCGTTTCGACCCGAGGCTGGAAACCGCGGAGCTACTCCGCTATCGAACCGCCAACCGTTACGCGGCACGGTATTGCGGGCGACTCGAACGGCGCTACGCCTGGGGTTGGGCGAGCGCGGATGCCCGCAAGGAACTGCGGCGCTTCTACCGGATGGGCCACGCCGAAAAACTGCGCCATATCGGCCCCCCCTGAGCCTGCCGCGGCGTGCCCGCGCACCATGGCGGCACGCAAAAAAGCCCGGCAGGCGACAGCCATGCCGGGCCTCCAACTTGGGATCGGCGGGCGCGCGGCGCGCGCCTCGCCGGATCAGGGGTGATGCGGATTGACGATGGTCTGCCGCGCGCTGAAGGCGGCGCTGCGGACCACGGAATAGCTGACCACGCCGTTGCCGTCGGGCGTGTTGGCCGGGGGATTGTCGACATAATCACCCGCCCCATCGTCCGGCGTGCGCCACTCGATGAAGCCGTTGACGAAGTTGGCCGGACGGCCCACGATGGCGCTCGGGTCGATGACATTCTGCTCCTCGTTGGGGAACGGAATATTGACCGACTTGCGGTTCTCCTGATCGTCGTACAGGTTGACGGTGTATTCCTTCCCCGGCCCGCCGATGGACTCGGCCGACCACGTCACCACCTCGGTGGTGTCGCCGTTGGCGATGGAGTAGCGCATGGCGATCAGCTCGTTGCCGCCCGCTCCTATGGCGTCCAGGGCGCCGGCCTGCAACGTCGTGATGGTGGTGTCGTCCATGGCCGTGAGGTCGGGGACACCGGCGCCGCCGTTGGCATCCTGATAGTTGATGGGCCACACCGGGCGATACGCCACGTCCGCATCCCCCGCCACCACGTGGAAGGCCTCTCCGGCCAGGCACGGCGTATCACGATCGTCCGCCGCGTTGTCGCCGTTGGTGCTCACGAAGAACACCAGATAGCCCGGCACCCCCGCCAGGCCCTGACCGGCCTCGGCGGCCCAGACGAAGGCGTGCACGTCGGCGTCCGTCATCGGGAAGTGGCCGTCGGTGAGGTGCTTGGAGTTCTCGTCGAAGAACGCCCAATACACCATGTTGTTGTTCGTAGGACAACCGTGTGTGACCAGCCCGACGGCCGTGGTATCGCCCGTCCCGTTGTGGATGACCCGCGGCACCAGCAGCCCGTTGTCGTAGATCCCCATCTGATACGAATGGGCGACGCCACCCGCCACCACCGCAGCCACGGCTACAGCCAATGGAAGTTTCTTCATCGTCTATTTCCCCCAAAACTTGTGTTTCCAGGCCTGGCGGGCGGCACGCCCGCGATGCGCGCCCAGCCGCCCGCTGCGCGTGGATTGGTACGATAGCAGACCCGGCCCGAATTGTACATGTGATCGGACGCCGCCCCCTGTGCAGGCAAGGCGGGCGGAGCCAGCCAGCCCCGCCCGCCCCACCGCCGGTCTCAGGCGATCAGCCCACCCCGATCAGTGATGGGGATTGACCACCGTCTGCCGGGCGCTGAAGGCCGCCGAACGGATGACCGAATAGCTGACGACCCCGTTGCCCGCCGGGGGGTTGTCGCGGGGGGGGGTCAGCGCCGCCGGATCCGGCGTCACCCACTCGATGAAGCCGTTGACGAAGCTGGCCGGGCGGCCCGCGATGGTGGACGGGTCGATGGAGTTCTGCTCGGCGTTGGGCAGCGCGAAGTTCACCGACTTGCGGTTCTCTTCGTCGTCGTACATGTTCACCGTGTACACACCGGAGATGTCGTCGGCGCTCCAGACGGCGATGGAGGTCGTGTCGCCGTTGGCGATGGAGTAACGCATGGTGATGACGTCGCCCACCGGCGCACCGGACGTCAGCGTGCCCAGGGTGGTGGCGTCCATGGTGGTCGGATCGGCGATCGCACCGCCATCGACATCGTTCGTCACGTCGATGGGCCACACGGCCTTGTAGGCCACGTCGTTGTCGGCGGCCACCACATGGAAGGCCTCCCCGGCCAAACAGTCGGCATCGGCGGCACTAATCTGCCCGTCGCCGCTGGGGTCGGCGAAGAAGACCAAATAGCCTTGTTTTCCTTCCAACCCCACACCGGACTCGCTGGCCCAGACGAAGGGATACACGTCGGCCTCGGTCATGTGGATCTCGCCGTCGGTGACGTGCGTGGAATTCTCGTCGAAGAAGGTCCAGTACACGGTGACGGCCGCCCCCGGGTCACCGCACCCATGGGTGAGCAGGCCAACGGCCGTGGTGTCCCCCGCGCCGTTGTGATAGACCTGCGGCACCAGCAGGCCGTTGTCGAAGGTGCCCATGGTGTAGGCGCCGGCGGCCCCGGCGCTCATGGCCGCGGCAACTGCTACTGCAATCGGAAGTTTCTTCATGTTTCTCGCTCCTTAAATGAGGCTTTCGGACCCAAAATCGGCCCGGCGGTCCGAAACCACGACCCGCCGGTCATCACGATACCCAAGCCTAGTCACCCGGTGCGCAAAACGCAAGCGCACCACGCAACAATTCATCGCCATTCTGCAACACGTCGCGGAACAGCGACACCACCTCCCTGTCCAAAAACCGAATTCCGCTCACAATTTCCGGAACCCGTGTCCCGGCCGCGTCCATGCGGCCGGGCTCCATTGGAAGACCCTGATCCCAGGCATGCACACGCTACCACAGAGGCAGCGCTTACGCAACACCATGTTGTATTTTCACCACCACCCCGATCAGCCGCAGCGCTTCCGGTCCAGCACGCTGCACGGGGCGTGGTACCACCGGCCGTCGATCCGCTCCCAGCGGTCCTGGATCTCGCCCCGGATCACGTGTTGCCCCATGCCCGGGAGGAGATACTCCAGATACACACGGACCTTGCCCACATCCCCCTCGCCCACGTCCACACCGCGCACCTCGGCACGCTTGTAGACCAGGCCGCCCTTGCGGGCGTAGGCGGCGAGCGTCACGCGGCCCGTGGCCTTCACCTTCTCGTATTCGTAGGCCTTGATCACGTCCCCGGCCGCCCGCGCCGCCCAGAAGGCCTCGGCCCGCGCGCGCAGGGCCTCGGCGTCCGCCGCGCGGCGCTGCTCCGGGCCGGCGCAGGCCGCCAGCAACACGGCCAGCAGTAGCACGATCCCATACGGCCACCGTCGATCCCGACGCCACCCGAACATTACCAACATGCAAGATCCTCCGTCCCATCCGGGCCCGGGCATCGCCCCCGCGCCGCACGCCACGGCGGAACTCCGCCGCGGGGCGAGCGACATTATAGAACCAAGCGACGCGGATGCACGCATGTCGCGTTGATCCGCCGCGAGAACGAATGGACCCTCCGACCGCGGGCCGGCCCGCACGGACGACTTTCAAGGGGAGATTCCTCCGTGTGTCGCGCGAAACGCATGTGAAACGACGTGCTCGGGGCTTGCCGCCGGTATTGCCGCATCTGGCCCGCGGCGGCCAGATGCGATGGCGTGAACGGTCGATTCCACGGGTCGAAACGGCCCTCGCCAGCGATACCGAATATATTATGGAGAGGAAGAGGGCCGCCATCGCCGGTCGCCATTGGAGAGTCCCGTGCCGCTCTACTTCGCCTACGGTTCCAACCTGCACCCGCGGCGCCTGTGCGCCCGAGCCCCCGAGGCGACACTGATCTCGGCCGCCACGTTGCCGGGATTCCGCCTGCGCTTTCACAAGCGTGGCGCCGACGGCTCCGGCAAGTGCGACTGCGCCGCGGCGGACGGCTCATACAGCGTGCACGGCGCGCTGTACGAGCTCACACCGGCCTGCCTGACCCGCCTGGATGCGGTGGAGGGCCCCGGGTACCACAGGCACCCCGTGCAGGTGACGACAGACTTCGGCGTGATCGAGGCGTTCACTTACCGCGCCCGGCCGGACTGGATCGCGCCCGCCCTCCGACCCTTCCACTGGTACCGGGAACTGGTGCTCGCAGGAGCCCGCTTCCTGGGATTCCCGGAAACCTACCGCCGCGCCATCGAAGCGGTCCCGACGCGGGACGACCCCGATGCTGAGCGCGCCGCACAACATGCGGCGCTGCTCGAGGCGGTCCGGGGGGCGCGGGGCCGGTGACCACCGACATTCCCCGGGCACGCCGGCGACGCCCGGCGGTGCGCGCCGGATGGGCGCTGCTGATCGCACTGTATCTGCCGGACGCCGCGGCCCTGTCCGGCAACGCCTTCGTCAACGAGGACGGCACGCTGCGCCTACGGGGGCGGACCGTGACCCTGGCCTACGTGTATGTCCCACCCACGCCTCGAACCTGCGACACGCACCGGCGACCGCCGCAGTGCGGCAGCCGCGCGCAACTCGCTCTGGAATGGGCGATCCAGGGCAGTTTCGTCCATTGCGAGCCGCTCGAGATCCATGCGGACGGCGGCATGCTGGCCACCTGCATGGCGGGAGACCGGGATCTGGCGTTGTGGCTCGTGGAACGCGGGTGGGCGCTGGCCCTGCCCGAGGCGCCGTTCGCCTACCAGGCCGCCGAGCGGATCGCCGAACGGCGAGGCCGAGGGGTTTGGGGGATCCCGGTGGGCGAGCCGGGCGGCCGGCCGCACCGTGCACCACCGCCACGATGACGGAGCATTATTGCGTACGGCGATTGTCCCCTTTCATGGGGACCATCCAGGCCGTCGAGATCGAACACGCCCGGGCCATCAGTCCGGACGGGGTGCGCTGGCAGCTGCAGATCCGCACCGCCGTGCCGCGCCCGCCCGGCGCGCCACCGGCCCCCACCGCGCGCCGTTTCCTACGTTACGGCACGTGGTCGCGGTCCGAAGGGCTGTCCCGGTTCCCCCTGCCACCCGGCGTGGACGTGGAGCAAGTCAACACCCGGGCCGCGGCGCTGCGGGAGCGGTTGGAGGCCGCGCGGCGGCCCCTGCCGTATCCGTCGCGCGACCGCTTCGAGCTCTGGCTGCTGGATGCGCGCGACCGCTTGCCGCTGGCCCTGCTCGCCAGCGTGACGGCCCCGGAGCGCCTCACCCTGCCGGCGCACCCGGCCTGGGTGGCGGTTCCCGCCGAAGGGCTGCTCACGCCCGGCGACCGGCCGCCTCCGGCCGCCTCCGGCGCGGTCGAGACCCGCATCCGGGACCGGGCCGGCCGGCCGGCGACGGCGCAGTGGTTCGAGCGCCTGCCCGACGGCGGGGGCCGGGGGCTGGACGGCGTCCATCTTCCGGATGCGCTGCACGGCCGCCGGCTGCCGGCGCCGGCCTTTCCGGCGCTGCTGGTCTCGCGGCGTTGGAACGAGCGGTCGGCGCGCGAGGCGGTCGAGGACCTGTTGCACTGGCAGGCCCCCTGGCTGCTCGCCCTCGATCACCTGGACGAGACCACGCGCGCCCGGCTGGAACGCGATGCCGTGGACCGGCCGCTGGCGGTGCACGCGATGCGCCGGCTCTATCCCCGTATCCTCCAGCCGGCACTGATCCGTCGCGCCCTGGTGGAGGCCGAGCTGCGGCTGGCCCGGTGAGCGATCACGATGCCGCATCGACCGCGCAAACGCTTCGGCCAGCATTTTCTGCACGACCCGCGGGTGATCGACCGCATCGTCCGCGCGATCGATCCCCGACCCGGCCAGCCGATGGTGGAGATCGGTCCCGGCCAGGGGGCCATCACCGGCCCGCTGCTGGAGCTGCTGGGCGGTCTGGACGTGGTGGAGCTAGACCGGGACCTGGCCGCCGCCCTGCCCGGACGCTTCCATCGGCCCGCCGGGCTGCGCGTGCACACCGCCGACGCGCTGGAGTTCGACTTCGCCGCCCTGGCCCCGGAGCCGCGCAGCTTGCGCGTGGTCGGCAATCTGCCGTACAACATCTCCACGCCCCTGATCTTCCACCTGCTGGCCCAGGTCCAATGCATCCGAGACATGCACTTCCTCTTGCAGAAAGAGGTGGTCGACCGGCTGGTGGCCCGCCCCGGGGGCAAGGACTACGGGCGGTTGAGCGTCATGGTGCAGTTCCACTGCGAGCCGCGCGCCCTGTTCGGTGTCGGCCCCGGGGCATTCCGACCACCACCCAAGATACAGTCCGCCTTCGTGCGGTTGACGCCCCATGAGCACCCCCCCTGGCCGGTGCGCCAACCGGCACGCTTCGCCTGCATCGTGCGCACCGCTTTCGGCCACCGCCGCAAGACCCTGCGGCGGGCCCTGGCCGGCGTGTTGTCGGCCGATGCGATGGAACGGGCCGGCATCGATCCAGGCCTGCGCGCCGAGAATCTGAGCGTGGCGCAGTTCGCGCGGCTGGCGAATACGGAGGAGACGAGCAGATGAGCAGCACGGACAAATACCGAATCGAAGTGCAGGTGACGCCCGCCTATCTCCCGGAGCAGTCCGACGAGCAACGCAACCGCTTCGTCTTCCGCTACACGGTGACCATCCGCAACACGGGGCGTATCGGAGCCAAGCTCCTGACCCGCCACTGGATCGTGCGCCACGGCAACGGCCGTGTGCAGGAGGTGCGCGGCCCGGGGGTGGTCGGAGAGCAGCCCCATCTCGATCCGGGTGAGGGTTTCCAGTACACCAGCGGCACGCTGCTGGAGACACCGGTGGGGAGCATGGAGGGCAGCTACCGCTTCCTGGCCGACGACGGCACCGAGTTCGACGCCGCGATCCCCCGCTTCGAGCTCAACATGCCCCGCACCCTGCACTGACGTGGCCGTCTACGCCGTCGGCGACGTCCAGGGCTGCCTGGAACCCCTGGAGCGCCTGCTCGAGCGGATCCGGTTCGATCCGGCCGAGGACCGGCTGTGGCTGGTGGGCGATCTGGTCAACCGCGGCCCGGCGTCGCTGGAGACACTTCGGTTCGTGCGCGGGCTGGGGCGCAGCGCCGTGGCCGTGCTCGGCAACCACGACCTCGCCCTGCTCGCCAAGGCCTGCGGGGCGCGCAAGCTCAAGCGCGACGACCCACTGCGCGCCGTCGTCGACGCCCCCGACGCCGGCGAACTGATCACATGGTTGCGGCATCGACCCGCGCTGTTCCGGGATCCCGAGACGGGCTGGACCCTGGTCCATGCCGGACTGGCGCCCCATTGGGACGAGGCCACCGCGCTCGCTTGCGCCGCCGAGCTCGAGGCCATCCTGCGCTCGGAGCGGTGGACCCGCTTCATGGGGCGGCTCTATGGAGACGAACCCCGACGTTGGGACGAAGGGCTGAGCAACTGGAAACGGCTGCGGTTCATCGTCAATACATTCACACGGATCCGCTACTGCGACGCCCAGGGGGCGCTGGACCTGAAACACACCGCCCCCCCCGGCTCTCAGCCCCCCGGTCTGACACCCTGGTTCGAGATCCCATGGCGGCGCAATCGCAAGATGCGTATCGTGTTCGGCCACTGGTCCACCCTCGGCGTCCTGCTGCGTCCCGGATTGCTCGCACTGGATAGTGGCTGTGTGTGGGGCGGGTATCTGAGCGCGGCCCGGATCACGCGCGGGCGCGTGGAGCTGGTTCAGGTCCCCTGCCGCCGGAGCGGGTGAATCGTGCCATTCTGCTCAGAAAGCCACAAATGTTGGTTGCAAACCACACCCGAGGCGACTAACATCCGGAATGTCTCGCGCGGATCTTCCGGGTTTTCTTGCGCGTGTCCCGGCTTGGACGTAGACTTGCCCGTTAACTGCAACCTCGCGCACTGCCAAATCGACCGAACAATATTTATTCACAGGGGGTTTACAGACATGAAATCCATCAGCCGTACCACGCTTGCGGTGGCCCTGGGCGCCGCTTTGGGAGCGCAGTCCGTTTCCGCTCAGGTGACGGAACCCTTCGATCCGTTCGACGTCTCCCAGGGCGACCCGGCGAGCCCTGCGGTTCAGGTGACGACGCCGGGAGGCACGGACAGCAACACCCGCAACGACGCTCCCAGTGCCGGGATCACGCGGCAGCTGACCGTACATCTGAACAGCGGCCTCGGCGTGCGTGCCTACGTCTCGGGCGGTTTCTACCACTACTCACAGGATTCCGGCAGCACCTCCGCCAACGGAACCATCGACTGGACCATCCCCGCGGCGAGCTGCCTGGATTGGAACGACGTGACGGGCCTTCGCCTCGTCATCCGCAACGATCATCCCGTGCCGATCAGCGTCTCGGTGAATGGGGCCAGCGTAACCCAGAATCTCGCCGCCAGCTTCAATTTCCGCGACGTGGACTTCGCCGTGGGCGGCAACAGCTGCGTGACGGCTGTGCGTCTGCACATCGATGGCGCCACCACGCCGGACCTGGACCTCGATCTGGATACCATCGCCATCCTGCGCACGCCCATCGTGCCGGTCCCGGCCGTGTCCACCACCGGCCTCGGACTGGCCATGCTGGGCATCCCGCTGGCCGCCGCCGGTCTGGCGCGGCGCCGCCGCAACCGGGTCGAGAAGGGCTGATCCCCAGGGCAACCGACCGGTTCGCCGAGGGCGGGACCTTCCGGGTTCCGCCCTCTTTCTTCGCGCCGATCGGACATTCAGAGCCGATGGAGCCTCTCATCGACCTTCGGAGGCAGCAAGCGTCGGCGCAGGCCCCGCAGCCCGCCCTTGCCCCGGGCCCCGGAAAAGGGGTCTTCGTTCTCCAATGCATCGCCCAGTTCCGCCTCCACCTGGTCGGGATCCTCACCCCGCTCCATGCGTGCGATGGCCTCTTCCAGGGTGGGCGCCAGCGGCAGGCCCGTGGCCTCGTAGATCATGCGCATGGCCTGCGCCGCCTGGCGCGGGTCCTCCTCGTCCATCCCCTCGAAACGTTCCTCCAACCGGGCCATGGCCCGCATGAGGCGGTGCTCGTCCACATCGGCCAAGGGATCGGGTCCCGCCTCGTCCTGCGAGTCCTTCAGGCCGCGGCTGATACCGACGGGTGACAAGCGCCGTTCGAGCCGTTCCCGGCCGCAATCCGGGTTCGGGCAGGCCGGGATCTTCTCGGTGTCCACCCGGCTCGACCAGAACTGGTAGATGGTGTGGCAGTCTTCGCAATAGAACTCATAGATCGGCATGCGCACCCCCTTTCCCCTCATGTGCCGCCGTGACCCCGGCGCGGGTGTTCTTCTGCTATCCTTCGCGACCCGTCGCCATTCCATCGGCCATCTCGCCATGAACCCCTACCTCAACATCGCCATGCAGGCCGCGCGCGATGCCGGGCGCATCATCCTGCGCTACAGCAACCGGCTCGATGCCATCGCCGTGGAAACCAAGGAGCGCAACGACTTCGTCTCCGAGGTGGACCGTGCGGCGGAACAGAGCATCATTCAGCGGATTCGGCGCGCCTATCCCCGCCACGCGATCCTGGCCGAGGAGAGCGGCCACCGGGGCGATGGCGAGTTCGAGTGGATCGTCGACCCCCTCGACGGCACCACCAACTACCTGCATGGGATCCCACACTGCGCGGTCTCCATCGCGCTGCGGCATCGCAATGAGCTCAAGGTGGGGGTCGTCTACGATCCGTTCAAGGAAGAGTTGTTCTGTGCCGCCCGTGGCGAAGGGGCCACGCTCAACAACCGGCGTATCCGGGTCAGCCGGCGCCGTTCGCTGTCTGGGGCGCTGCTCGGCACGGGGATCCCGTTCCGCCCCCATCAGAACCTCGACCGGTATCTGGAGACCCTGAAGGCCCTGATCCCGGACACCGCCGGCGTGCGGCGGGCAGGTTCGGCGGCGCTCGACCTCGCCTACGTGGCCGCCGGCCGCTTCGATGGATTCTGGGAATTCCAACTACGTCCCTGGGACATGGCCGCCGGCGTGGTTCTCATCCGCGAGGCCGGCGGGATGGTGGGTGACCTGACAGGCGGCGGAACCTACATGCAGTCTGGAGACATCCTGGCCGCCCCGCCCAAGGTCTTCCAACAGATGGCGGCTAAGCTGCGCCCGCTGATGACCTGAAGCATATGGCCGCACCGACGCGCCCGCCGCGACAGGGAACGCTCAGGATCCAAAGACGACTTGGAACGACGAACGACCGTCTCAGGGCAATCCGTCGGCCCCCGCCCCCTCCTTCTTCGGCGGCAGCAGGTCCTTGCGGCTGACCCCTAGTATCAGGGCCGCCGTGCTGGCCACGTAGATGGACGAGTAGGTGCCGATGACCACGCCCACGATCAGTGCCAGCGCGAAGCTGTGGATCTCCTCGCCCCCGAATACCGCCAGGGCCAGCAGGACCAGCAAGGTGGTCAGCGAGGTGATGAGGGTGCGCGACAGGGTCTGGTTGATGGAGGCGTTGATGATCTCCACCGTGGTGCCCTTGCGCATCCGGCGAAAGTTCTCGCGGATCCGGTCGTAGACCACGATGGTGTCGTTGAGCGAGTAGCCGATGACAGCCAGCACCGCGGCCAGCACCGTCAGGTCGAACGGGATGCGCGTCACCGAGAAAAAGCCCACCGTGATGAGCACGTCGTGCACCAGCGCGATGACCGCCCCGAAGGCAAAGCGGTACTCGAAGCGCAGGGCCACGTAGATGAGGATACCGATCAGCGCGTAGACCACCGCCAATCCACCGTCCTCGCGCAGCTCTTCACCCACCTGCGGCCCCACGTACTCCACCCGCCGCAATTCGACCTTGCCTTGGGCATGTCCGCGCAGCAGACGCACCACTTCGTCGCTCAGCTCCGCCGAGCTGCGTCCCTCCAGGGGCTGGAGCTGGATCAGCACCTCGTGCACGGTGCCGAAGTGCTGGACCACGAAACGCTCGAAACCAGCCTCCTCCAGCGTCTTGCGGATTTCCTCCAGGCGCGCTGGGCGCTCGTAATGCAGCTCGATGAGCGTGCCGCCGGTGAAATCGATCCCCAGCTCCAAGCCCTGCATCACCAGCGAGCCGATGGATACCAGGATCAATGTCAGCGAAAAGGCCAGGGCCAGCTTGCGCCGCCCCATGAAATCGAAGTGCAGAGCCCGATTGAACTGGAACATGCGCGACCTCGTCAGATGGCGAGCCGGGGCTTGCGCTGCCGCCCATAGATCAGATTGATCACCGCGCGGGTGCCGACGATGGCGGTGAACATGGAGGACAGGATGCCGATAGAGAGCGTCACCGCGAAGCCCTTGATCGGGCCCGTGCCGAAGCCGAACAACACCAGCGCGGCGATGAGCGTGGTGATGTTGGCATCGGCGATGGTGGAAAAGGCCTTGCCATACCCCGCCTGGATGCTCGCCTGGGGAGAGTTGCCGGCGCGCAGCTCCTCGCGGATGCGCTCGAAGATGAGCACGTTGGCGTCCACGGCCATGCCCACGGTGAGCACGATGCCCGCGATGCCCGGCAGGGTCAGTGTCGCCCCGATCATGGACATGACCGCCACGATGAGCAGAAGATTCACGAACAGGGCGAGATCGGCCACCAACCCGAAGACCCGGTAGTAGACGGCCATGAACGCCACCACCAGCAGAAATCCGATCACCACGGCCCGGAAGCCCTGGTCGATGTTCTGCTGTCCGAGACTGGGGCCCACCGTGCGCTCCTCCACGATCTGCATGGGCGCGGCCAGCGCGCCGGCCCGCAAAAGCAGGGCGAGATTGCGGGCCTCACGCGTGGAGTCGAGCCCGGTGATCTGGAAGCGCTTGCTCAACTGCTCACGGATCCGGGCCACGTTGATGACCTCCTCCTTGCGACGCACCTTGCGCACCGGCTTGCCGTCGACCTGCTCGGTCTCCACCTTGTCCTCGATGAACACCACCGCCATGAGCTTACCCACGTTCTCTCCGGAGACCTTGCTCATGGCACGGGCCCCCTTGGCGTCCAGCGTGATGTAGACGGCCGGCGTGCCGCTCTGATTGTCGATGCCCGAAGCGGCGTCCACGATCCGGTCACCGGTGATGATCACTTGGCGCTTGAGCAGAATGGGATTGCCATCCCGGTCGAAATACAGCCGCGAACCCACCGGGATCTTCCCGGTATCGCGCGCCAGGAAGGCGTCGTGCTCCTCGTCCACGAGGCGGAACTCCAGGGTGGCCGTGGCGCCCAGGATCTCCTTGGCGCGCGCGGTGTCCTGGACCCCCGGCAGCTGCACCACCACCCGGTTCTCCCCCTGCTGCTGGATGACCGGCTCGGCCACCCCCAGCTCGTTGACGCGCTTGCGCAGGGTGGTGAGGTTTTGCTGCAGGGCGAATTTCTTCAGGGCGCGCTCGGCCTGCTCGGTGAGCCGGGCCCGCACCACCCAGGAGGTGTCCTCCTGCGCCACGTCGAACTTCAGCTCGTCCCGGTACTGATCCTCGAGCAGCTCGCGCGCCCGCTCGGCGGTGGCCTGGTCCTTGAAGCGGACGGTGACCTCTTTCTTGCCGGCACGCACGCCGAGATAGCGGATGCGGGCCTTGCGCAGTTCCGCGCGGAATTCACTCTCATACCGGTTCATGGCCTGGCGCACGGCGGTGTCCATGTCCACCTCGAGCAGGAAATAGACGCCGCCGCGCAGGTCCAGACCCAGATTCATGGGCTTGGCGTCGATGGCCCGCAGCCAGGCGGGGGTGGCCGGGGCCAGGTTCAACGCCACGATGTAGCCGCGGCCCAGCTCGGCCTTGATCAGATCGGCCGCCTCGAGCTGATCCTCGGGATTGGTCAGGCGGATGAGCAACTTCTCGGCGTCCTGTTCCACACCCTTGACCGCGAGTCCCTTCTCTTCGAGCCGCTTGCGCAGCCGCTCGCCGAGCGTCGGATCCAGCTCTCCACTCTCGTGACTGACCTGTACTGCGGGATCTTCCGGGTAGAGATTCGGCGCGGCATAGACCGCCGCGATCACCACCACCAGGAGCACGAGCAGATTCTTCCAGAGCGGATAGCGGTTCATGGGCGCGCGCCGGTCAGCCTTTCGCCTTGAGTGAACCCTTGGGCAGGACGGAGGACACCGCCGCCTTCTGGATCTTCACCACGACCCCGTCGGCCACCTCGACGTCCACGAAGCTCTCGCCGATCTCCTTCACCCGGCCGGCCAGTCCGCCGTTGGTCACCACCTCGTCGCCCTTCTTGAGGGCCTCGAGCATCTGCTTGTGTTCCTTGGCCCGCTTGGATTGCGGTCGGATGACCATGAAATACATGATCAGGAAGAACACCCCGATCATGATGAAAAAGTCGAGCCCCGCCCCGGCGGCAGGCTGGCCGCCGGCCTGCGCCAGCGCGTCGGATATCAGCAGACTCATGGAACGATCCCCCGGATCCCGGAAAAAATGGCGCCGTATTATGCCACAGAGTCCGGCCCCGCGGCCTGCTGGGCATGGAAGCCGCGCACGAAGGCCTCCAGGCGGCGGGTCTCGATGGCCGCGCGCAGATCGCGCATCAGCTCCTGGTAGTAATACAGGTTGTGGATGGTGTTGAGGACGGAGGCGAGAATCTCGCCGCAGCGGTCCAGATGGCGCAGGTAGGCGCGGGTGAAGTGGCGGCAGGTATAGCAGCCACATTCGGGGTCCACGGGGCGCAGGTCGCGGGCATAGCGGGCGTTGCGCAACCGCAACAGACCCCGACGTGTGTAAAGAAAACCGGTGCGGGCGTTGCGGGTGGGAATCACGCAGTCGAACAGATCGATCCCGCGGCACACCGCCTCGACGAGGTCCCCGGGCTTGCCCACGCCCATGAGGTAACGGGGCCGTTCGGCGGGCAGCCAGGGCTCCAGAGCCTCCAGCACGCGGTGACGCTCCTCCATGGGCTCGCCCACCGATAGCCCTCCCACGGCGTAGCCGTCGAAGCCGATCTCCAGCAACCCCTGCAGCGAGGCGCGGCGAAGATCCACGTACATCCCGCCCTGCACGATGCCGAACAGGGCCGCCGGATTGTCCCCGTGGGCCCGCCGACTGCGCGCCGCCCAGCGCAACGACAGCTCCATGGACGCGCGTGCCTCGGCCTCGGTGGCCGGATAGGGGGTGCACTCGTCGAAGGCCATGACCACATCGGCGCCCAAGGCCCGCTGCACGGCCATGGAGCGTTCCGGATCGAGGAAGACCTCCGCCCCGTCCACCGGGGAGCGGAAGCGGACCCCCGCCTCGCTCACCCGGCGCAGTTTGGCCAGGCTCCAGACCTGAAACCCGCCCGAATCCGTCAGGATCGGGCCGTCCCACCCCATGAAGCCGTGCAATCCGCCGTGGGCGGCGACGATCTCCGGCCCCGGGCGCAGCATCAGGTGAAAGGTGTTGCCCAGGATCATCTGCGCGCCGATCTCGCGCAGCCGGTCCGGCGTCATGGCCTTCACGGTGCCCTGCGTGCCCACCGGCATGAAAGCGGGCGTGTCCACCTCGCCGCGCGCCAAGCGCAGCCGCCCGCGCCGCGCCGCGCCGTCGGTGGCGAGTAACTCAAACTGCATCCCGGCCCTCCACCCGATGCAGGAACATGGCGTCCCCATAGCTGTAGAACCGGTATCCGGCGGCCACCGCATGTCGATAGGCCCGCATGACCACCTCGTGGCCGCCGAACGCGCACACCAGCATGAGCAAGGTGGATTCCGGTAGGTGGAAGTTGGTGAGCAGCGCATCCACCACCCGGAAACGGTAGCCCGGCGTGATGAACAGGCGGGTCTCTCCTTCGAAGGGCGCGAGCGGCCCGCCGGCGGCCGCCGTCTCCAGCGCGCGCACCACGGTGGTGCCCACCGCCACCACCCGGCCGCCGCGGGCGCGGGCGCGCGTCACCGCCTCGCAGACCGACTGGGACACCCGCAGCCACTCCGGGTGCATGCGGTGGGCCTCGATGCGCTCGACGCGCACCGGCTGAAAGGTCCCCGCCCCGACGTGCAGCGTGATTCGCGCCGTCCCCACGCCCCGCTTGCGCAACGCATCGAGCAGCGCCGCGTCGAAATGCAACCCCGCCGTGGGCGCGGCCACCGCGCCCGGCTCACGCGCGTACACGGTCTGGTATCGCTCCCGATCCTGCGGCGTGTCGGGCCGGCGCAGGTAGGGCGGCAGCGGCACGTGGCCCAATGCCTGCAGCACGTCCATGACCGGGCGATCCGGGGGAAAGGCCAGTTCGAAGAGCGCTTCCCGCCGTCCGCTCACCTCGAGACGGGTGCCGTCCTCCAACCGCAGCTCGCCGCCCGGCCTGGGTGCCTTGCTCGCCCGAACGTGGGCCAGGGCGCGATCCGGCGCCAGTATCCGCTCCACCAGGATCTCCACGCGGCCGCCGGTGTCCTTGCGACCAAGGAGACGGGCCGGAATCACGCGGGTGTCGTTGAGCACCAACAGGTCCCCCGGTCGCAGGAGTTCCACCAGGTCGCGAACCCGCCGGTCGACGATGCTCCCTCGGGGAAGCCGAAGCTCCAGCAGCCGCGAGGCCGCACGCTCCGGCAGCGGGAACCGCGCGATGCGCTCCGGCGGAAGCTCGTAATGGAAGTCCTGGCGGCGCATGGCGCGCATGGTACACGGGCGCGGCCGACGGTTGCAGCGCCGCCGGGATCGGCTAAACTGGGCGAGATCCTGCCGGGGTGGCGAAACTGGTAGACGCGCCAGACTCAAAATCTGGTGGTGGCGACACCGTGCCGGTTCGAGTCCGGCCCCCGGTACCACATGCCCAGCGAGGCACCCGCCCCCGGCGATGTCCGTATGCCGGCGCGGCGGTAGGCTTATCCCGCCAGACGGCCGAAGATGCGGAAGCCGGCCACATAGGTGCCCACCGCAGAACCCAGGGTGCTCAACAGGAACACCAGTAGGGTGCGGGCCACGCGATTGCGGCGCCAACCGGCCAGGCGCGTGGTATCCTCACGAAGCCGGTGGAAGTCCTCCACTCGCGGACGGCGTAACATCACCTCGACCGCGGCGGTCACCATGCCGGCCCCGATGGTGGGGTTGAGCGACGTGATGGGCGCAGCCACGAAGGCGGTCAGCACCGTGAGCGGGTGCGCCCCGGCCACCAGCGCGCCCAGCGCGGACAGCGTGCCGTTGATGAGCACCCAGTCGCCCACCATGGCCCAGCCCAGCGCGGGACTGCGCATCCAGCCGGCGGCGAAACCGCCGAGGACGGCGGCCACCACGAGCCACGGGATCCAGCGCACCCAGCGGGCCGGGGGCGGCACCCGGTCGAGATACTGAATCACCCCCTCGGGGTCGCGCACGCCCTGACGCAGATGGCGCGCGATCCCTTTGAGGTGCCCGGCCCCCACCACCGCGAGAATCCGGGCGTCGGGACGCTGGCGCAAGACCTGCTCCAGCCGCGCCGCCATGTAACGATCGCGTTCGGCGATCAACGGTTCGAAGAGCTCGCGCTCCTGGTCGGCGAACTGACCGAAGGTGGTCTCCAGGATGTCGCCCTCCTTGAGCCGTTCGATCTCCTCCTCCGTGACCGTTTCGCGCGAGACCAGGCTCGCCACCAGCCCCGAGGCCAGCGCGAACCGCCGCCACCAGGGCACGTTGCGGTAGACCCGCTTGAGCGTCACCCCCACCTCTCGGTCGATGAGCTCCAGGGCCAGGCCGCGACGGCGCGCCTCTTCCACCGCGACACGCAGCTCCTCGCCCGGCCGGATGCCGAACTGCTCGGCCAGGCGCTGCTGATAGGCGCCCAGGGCGAGACTCGCCGCCACCATGGCGGCCTTGCCCTGCCGGATCACCTGAAAGAGGTCCAGGCGAGCCAAGGCGTCGGGATCGACCACCGCCCGGTAACGGCTGGGACACAGCTCCACGGCCACCACGTCGTATTCGGCCGAGTCGATGAGCGCCCGGACCTGCGCCACACTGGCACGCGAGACGTGGGCCGTGCCCACCAGCGTGACGCTTCCGCCGTCGCGCTCGATACGTTCGACGGGCCCCCCGGCCGATTGCGGGGCGTTCATCGGTAGGCAGTGTACTTGAGCGCGCTGCCCCGCACCCGCTCGGCCGGATACTTCTCGGCATTGCGCCGCATCTTCGCCCGGGCGGCCTCGGCGAGATCCACATCCAGGGTATCCGCCAGGCGGACGAGGTAGAGCAACACGTCGGCCAGCTCCTCACGCACGGCCTCGCGCGTGGCCGCATCCAGACGAGCCGATTCCTCGTTGGTCAGCCACTGAAAATGTTCGGCCAACTCCGCCGCCTCCACCATCATGGCCATGCACAGGTTCTTCGGCGTCTGGAATTGCTCCCAGTCCCGCTCGCGCACGAAGCCGCGCAGGGCCTCGCGCAACTCAACCAGCGAATCCGCCCGCGCAGTGCCCGGCCCGTCACCCGGTCGGTTGCCGTCGTCCACTCGTCTTCTCCTCCTGGTCCTGGTCCCGATCCCGCGCTCCCCCTCCACCACCGATACGGGCCACCACCGGGGCACCGACCAGTTGGGCTGCCAGCGCCTTGAGCGTCAGCCCCGCCACTGCCTCGCGCGCGCCCGCACACCAAGCCTGCATCACGGGTTCCACCGGCCCCGTGGCCTCACGGGCCCCCGGCAACAGGACCATGCGCTCGCCGGTACTGCGCACCGCCTCCAGCACCTCGTGGACTTGGATCCGTTCCGGGGGGCGGGCGGGCACGTAACCGGGCGGATCGTCCCCGGTCTCGAGAATCAGCCCACCCTCGCGCAATATCCCGAGCAGGTGATCCACCGCCGGTCCCGGCAGGGCCAGGGTCTCGCTCAGACCACGCACCGTGTATGGCGCCCGGCCCCGCTCGAAGCGGGCGGCGATGTGCACCATCAAGGCGAGGGCGAAGCGCTCCTGCATGCGCAGGCTGAGCGCGGTCTGGTGACTCGGCGCCGAAAGATACTCCGGGTGCTGCTGGTAGAACGCCACACTCGCGCCCACCAGCATGATCAGCCAGCTCAGATATACCCAGATCATGAACAGCAGGACGATGGCGAAGCCCGAGTAGATGGCCGTGTACTTGGCCGTCTCCACCACGAAGGCCGCGAACAACTTCCCCGTGGCCACCCACAGTACGGCGGCCACCACCCCCCCGGTCACTGCGGCGCGGGTCCGCACATGGGTGTTGGGGATCAGCAAATAGGTGAGCGAGAAGGCCGCGCCGATGAGCAGATAGGGCAAGATCACCCCGGCCAGATGCAACAAGCCGCCCACCGGCTCCACCGCCGCCACCGCCTGGATCCACTGACTGCGCAGCAGCGATGCGCCCACGCCGAGCGCGGCGAACACGAGCACCGGTCCCAGCAATAGGACCGTCAGGTAATTGCTCAAGCGAACCGTGAAGGCCCGGGCCCGGCTCACCCGCCAGGTGTAATTGAAGGCCTCCTCGACCTTCTGGATCATGGTCACGACGGTATACAGGAGCACCACCAGGCCGACCGCGCCCAACACCCCCACCTGGATGTTGTCCACGAAGCCGATGATCTGGTGGGTGAAGGCCTCGCCCTGTTCGCCCAGGGGCTCCATCAGACGCAGCAGCAACGGCTCGACCTGGTTGTGCACGCCGAAGGCCTTGAGCACGGAGAAACTCACCGCCAGCAAGGGGACCAGGGACAGGAGTGTGGTGTACACCAGGCTCATGGCGCGCAGGGTGAGCTGGCCTTCCGAAAGATCGCGGATCAAGGCCGCCAGGATGCGCAGCGACCACAAAAGCACCGCACGCCAGCGCGGCAGGCTGGACAGATCGCGCCTCCAGAGCGCCTCGATCCGCTGCCGCAATGCTTCCGGGAGGAAGTACATCTCCACAGGGCCTTACTTGCGCACCCAGCGCCCCTTGGCGTCCTGATACCAGGTCCCCTTCGGAAACTCCCTCACCCACACCTTGGCAAAGGTCTCGCGGATCTCGTCCTCCCATTCGGGGTGGCCGTTGGCGCGCGCGATCTCCCGGTACAGGGCCCGGCGGTCCCGGTTCTCGTCGGCCACGAGCTTCTTGAGCCGGGCGCGCGCTTTCAGCGGCACCGCCTTGGGATCACGCAGGGCCACCAACCCGTCCCGAGTGAGCCCCAGGGCGCCTTTGGAGAACCAGGGTCGCAGTTGCGGCTGGCGGTTCTTGAGGGAGGAACGGATCCTGCGGATCGCCGGCGTGTCGATCTCCAGGTCCGCCTCGGCCTCGGCACGCCTCACCAGCCGGTCCAGCACACCGCTCATCCATACCCGCCAGCCGCCACGCATGGACTCCGGCTCGGACCGCGGCTCGGCGGGCGGGCCGGGCTGCCGCGAGGGAGTGGGCCGCTCTCCCACCACGTCGCGCACGATGGTCTCGGCCGCCTGCTCCGCGGCGGCGGCCGGGAAATACACGTTGATGGTGACGCAGGCCGAGACCCACAACGCGGCCAGGCCCACGAATACGATGCGCGTGTCGTTCATGGCTCCCATCTCCCGGGCGGGTGGTCGGCGGGAGTCTATCTTACCCCCTCATTCGACGACCGGACCGCCCTCCAGGCTCAGATCCGCCAGCCGCTCCACGAGTCGCTCCCAGTCCACCCGCTCCCGGTAACCGATCACGTCGATGCGCGGCAGCCCCGCCCCCTTGACGATGTAATACCCGCCCCCCTTGGCCGGTTCCACCCCACGCATCGTACAGACGCCGCGCTCCAGACGACACCCCAGACCCAGCCGATCGTAGGAGAACGACTCGAACATGCGCAGGAAGCCCGACGAGAGCACCGCCGTGGGTCCGCCGCCCAGGCTGGAGAGATTCTCCACGGCACGCTGGCTGATGCGGTGCCGGGAGCGGTCGCCCGCCGGCGTGCCCAGCCAGGCATCGAAACGTACCGGGGCCCAGTCCTCGAGCACCAGGTCCCTCACGTAGCCACCCAGCCGCCCGGTGATCCGCCCGAATCGGAAGCGGCGTGTGAGCAGGTCGAGATCCAGGTTGCGCAGGCGCGCGTCGGCACGCAGCACCGGCACCACGCCGAATGGGTCCTCCAGCGTGAGGTCATCGACCACCACCGCTCCGTCGAACACCCGCACGAGGAGCGCCCCGCCCACCCGCAGCACCCCGCCGTCGTACACCACGTCGGGGATCACGCCGGAGAGGGTTCCCTCCATCTCGGGCCATTGCAGCGCATGCGTCAGCGCGGGCATGGACACCGGGGTCAGGACCGCATCGAAAGACCAGCCGGCCCGGGGGTCGGCGAGGTCCCGGAGCTCGAACCGGTCGATCTCGAGCCGGCCGTCGAAGACCGGAACACGCACCGGACTCGCCAGCTCCAGCCCACGGCCGCGGGGCCGCAGGCGCACATCGAATGCCCCGGAGACCAGGCGGTAGAAAGACAATGCGTCGAGATGAACCCGACTCTCCCCGGCGTCCCGCCCCGCCCCCCAGCGCAGCACGCCCTCCAGTCCCCGCAGGGCGAACCGCCCCCGGCGATCGGCCGCAAGGACATCGTTTGCGGAAACCTCCACGGCGGTCACGGTCTGCCCAGAGAGTTCCAACTCCCCCCCGATCCGTCCCGCGGTTTCCAAGTCGTCCAGCACGGTGCCGATCAATGCCGGCCTCAGATAGGTCTCGTAGGCCGCGGGCAACACCAGGTCCATGCGCCGCACGTTCAGCCGTGAGAGTTCCATCCGGGGATGGGTGCGAAGCGCGAGCGCGCCCTCGATCCGCGCGCTGCCCGGATCGTGATACCGAAACCGTGTCAGCTCGAGGGTGCCCGCCTCCGGATCCAGGCGCCCTTCCAGGTCGGCTTGGATCGCGCCGCGGGCGGGTTCCAGGTACCAGGGGTCCCAGTAGAGCTGCCCCGCATGCACCCGTACCCCGATTCCGCCCCGCCACCGCCCGGCGCTGCGTCTTGCCTCGAGCTGGGCGTGCAGCCCCACGCCCTGGGCCTCGCGCGTACCCGTGGGCTCCGAGTAACTCAGGTCCACGCCGTCGAGCGTGAGCGAGGCTTGCAGGGTGTCGGCCTCCGCGGCCATGCGACCGTCCAGCGACAGGCGGCCGCCGGCCTCGCCCGCAAGCCCGGGAATCGACGCCGCAAGCCGGGCGAGCTCGAGCCCCCGACCGTGCAGCGCCAGTCGCCACGAACCCGTCTCGCCCCACCTCAGTTCCAGTCCGAACGTCCCCCCGGCCAGGTGCCCCTGCTCCACCGCCAGATGCGATTCCCCGCGCCGGCGCCAGGCCAGTCCTCCCTCCCCTCGCACCGTTCCGAGACCGGCGGCCTGAAGCTCGAAACGCAGCCGCCCGCAGGTCGCGACGTCCCGACCCAGCGATGCCCTCTCGCAGTCGATCCACACCCCGCGCAAGGGCTCGGTGAAGCCCTCGATGTGCACGGTATCCACGCCCAACGACCAGCCAAGGCCGCCATCCGGACCCACGCGCGCCTTCACCACCACCCCATCGGCCGCCCAGCCCGGACCGGCCATCGCCCCCACCGTCACGCCGGCGTCCAGCCCACCGGCCCGCGCGAAGGCAACCCATGCGCAGACACTCAACACGAGCGGGACGAACCAACGTACGATACGCTGGGACACTCCATTCAGTAGCCGTTCAGCCACCGAGGGGCAAACTCCCGCCTGGATGGGATCGCAACCGACCCTGTGGATGTGACAGACGCAAAACCGGAGTGGACCATGACTCACCGCAAAGCGAGAGCGTACACGAGGTGGTTCATCGGCGGGATCACCGTCGCAAGCCTTGCCTTCGGCACCCACGCCATGGCGCTGGACCGTGACGACAATCCGCCGGGGCCCGCCGGTGGACCAGGCACCAACTGGGAAAACCCACCGGGACCGGCCGGTGGTCCCGGCGCCTCCCCCAATCGCCGCCCCTGGGCCTGGGCGCCTCCCCGCCCACCCTATCACGATCATCCCCCTCGCTGGCGCCGTGACCGCGACGACAATCCGCCGGGGCCCGCGGGCGGACCAGGCACCAACTGGGAAAACCCGCCGGGACCAAGGGGCGGGCCGGGCGCTTCTCCGAACCGGCGGCGGTACTGATCCTGCGCTGCGCCGCGGCGGAGTCAGCCCGCGATACGCTGCGCCGCGGCGCGGGGATTGAAACGCGCACCCGCGCGCGAGCCCCATCCAGGGCCAAGAAAAAGCCGTCCTCGGGGGGACGGCACAATGGGGAGGAGGATATGAGGCGTGCGATCCTGCCGGATCAGGATCCGCCGACGTCCGACTGCCGCGCCACGGACAGGCGCCATTCGATGGCCTCCGCCGTATCGAAGACCCATTCCCGTTCGTCCGGGGGCTGGCCATCGCGGGTCCTCGGCTTACGCACGTAAGGCAGCCCTTTGTGCAGCCACATGTCGATCACCGGCGGCTCGACTCCGAAGATGTGCGCGAGATCATTCTTACTCACCCGAACACCAGCCATTTCGCTTTCCTTACACACGCACCTGTTCCCAGCTTGATTTCGCCTCGGGTTTCGGGCTTCATTGCCCACAACTCGTTCCGAAACCGCCGCCCAAGGAGCTGGGTCTCATTGTAGCCGCTGAGATTGCCGTGAATATCCGATTTGGACAAATGCGCGGAATCCGCGGATGAAAGGCCGAGCTCCGATGAGCGGCCGGGCACCGCGCCGCGCAATCGCTTACATCCTTCTGATTTTTATCCATATTTATTCGTATGCGGGAGCAATCGGGCTGGGAAGGCTGAGCACGAGTGGGGACACCGGCGACCACGTCGAACTGTGGATGGACGTGATCGTGCCGGAAGGCGGCCCGGTGGCCGGGTTCCACGCGCGACTCGCGGACCCGGCCGCCTTCGAACGGGAGGGCATCCCCTACGATCCGGCGCTGCACGCCTATCGCATCACCGTCGAGTCCCATGACGGTATCCCGCAGCGCATCCACGTGCGGGGGCCCCGTCCCCAGGGGTCGCCGCTGCCCATGCTCATCGAGGTGCGTTGGGACAACGGGCGGCTCTTGCGCGAAATCGAGGTGCCAGCGGCGGCCCCCCCGCGGCAGCTTCCTTCTGGACGAGCCGCCGAAACCCGCCCTCCGCCCGCCCCGCTGGCGCCGCAGACGAGGCGTCCGGAGGCAAGGCCCCACACGCAACGAGACACCGGCGGGAACACGGCCCTGGCCGCACCGCCCGCCGAGCCGCCGGGCGTCACTCCGAAGCCCGGGGAACATTATGTGGTCCGACCCGGTGACACCCTTTACCGGATCGCCCGGCGCATGGGAGCCGGGGATCCACGCAGTGTGGCCCGGCGCATCTTCCTGGCCAACCCCGACGCCTTCGCCGGCGGCGACATGGACCGGCTCCTGGCCGGAACGGTACTCGATCTCGGCCGTCTCCCTCCGGCTTCCAATCAGGCGGCTGCGTCCGGGGTGCCGGCGTCGCCGCCGACACCGGCGGGCGCGGAATCCCGGGAATCCGCGACCACGCCACCGGCGGACGAGACCGTGGACGTGGAACCGCCGGAGCCGTTCGGACCGGAGTTGGGCCCCGAAGTGGACGAGGGACCCGAAGAGGTGGATCATGCTCAGGCGCGGCCACGAGAGCCCACGGGCGAAACGCTCGAGGCGCCCGCGCCGGCCGAACTGCACATCCTCGCGCCGGACGAGCACACCGCGTCCGGAACGGGCGCCGCCCCCTCCCCTTCCCGGGAAGAGGCCTTGGCTCAGGCCCTGGGCCTTGCCCGGGAACTGGCCGAGTCCCGGCGCCGGGAGGCGGAAGGATTGCGCGACCGGCTCCGGCAGCTCGAGCGCCTGGTGGAGCGGCAGGAGAACTTGATCGCGCTCCAGACCGAGCAGCTCGCCGCGCTTCAGGCCCGCTTGGACCGGGTGTTGGAACGGCAGTCCCCCGCGCCGACGCCGCCCCCGTCCCCCTGGGTGATGTGGGCGGCCCTGGCCGTGAGCACGGTCACGCTGATGCTGGCCCTGACCCTGGCCCTGGCAGTACGGCGCCGCCGCGGGAGCAGACGGTAACCGGCGCTCGGCGGTGTGCGCCTGCGCCGGGGTCCGCGCAGGGGGCCTGTTTTTCCCGCTAAACTGTTGAGCATGGAACGCATCTGGTTGCGGAACTATCCCCCGGGGGTCCCCGCCGAGATCGACCCCGACGCCTATCCCTCCGTGGCGGCCGTGCTGGATGAGGCGTTCGGCCGGTACGGGCCCCACGCCGCTTTCGCCAACCTGGGCGGCACGCTGAGTTACGCCGAGGTGGACGAACGATCGCGCAGCTTCGCCGCCCATCTGCAGGCACGAGGCGCCAGGCCAGGCGACCGCCTCGCCATCATGATGCCGAATCTGCTCCAGTATCCCGTCGTGCTGTTCGGCGCGTTGCGGGCCGGCCTCACGGTGGTCAACGTCAATCCGCTCTACACCGCCCGGGAGCTGCATCACCAGCTCGTGGACTCCGGCGCGCAGACGCTCGTGGTCCTGGAAAACCAGGCCCACGTGGCGAGCCGGGCCTTGGAAGGCACGCAGGTCCGGGACGTGATCGTGACGGCGGTGGGTGACCTGCTGCCCACGGCGCGCCGTGTGCTGACCAACTTCGTGGTCCGGCGCGTACGCCGCCTGGTCCCGCCCTACCGCTTCCCACGCGCCATGGCGCTGCACGAGGCCCTGCGCACACCGCCGGAACGCTTCGTGCCCGAGCGGATCGGCCCGCAGGATCCATGCCTGCTCCAGTACACGGGTGGCACCACGGGCACCTCCAAAGGCGCCGTGCTCACCCAGCGCAACCTGGTCGCCAACATCATCCAGGTGCGCACGTGGTTCACCGATGTGCTGATCCCGCGCCGGGAAATCATCGTCACCGCGCTTCCGCTCTATCACATCTTCAGCCTCTCGGTGAACTGCCTGAGCTTCCTGACCCTGGGAGGCACCAATCTGCTGATCACCAATCCCCGGGATCTGGACGGCTTCGTGCGCGAATTGGGCCGCTGGCCGTTCACCACTTTCATGGGCGTGAACACCCTGTTCGCGGCACTGCTGCGGCATCGGCGCTTTCCACGGCTCGACTTCTCTCATCTGAAACTCACGGTGGGCGGCGGGATGGCCGTGCAGGAGGCGGTGGCGCGGCAGTGGGAGGCGGTCACCGGCTGTCCCATTCTGGAGGGCTACGGGCTCACCGAAACCTCGCCGGTGGTGACCATCAATCCCCCCCATCTGCGGCGGTTCACCGGGAGCATCGGCCTGCCGATCCCATCCACCGAGGTAGACATCCGCGACGAGACGGGCCGCTCGCTGGGACTGGCCACCGCGGGCGAGCTATGCGTGCGCGGGCCGCAGGTCATGGCCGGCTACTGGCGTCAACCCGAAGAGACGCGCGCGGTACTCTCGCAAGACGGATGGCTGCGCACCGGGGACATCGCGCGCATCGACGCGCAGGGCTTCGTCTACATCGTGGATCGGAAGAAGGACATGATCCTCGTGTCGGGATTCAACGTGTATCCCAACGAGGTGGAGGAGGTGCTGGTGATGCATCCCACGGTGGCCGAGGCCGCCTGCATCGGCGAACCCGATCCCCGGACGGGGGAGGCGGTCCACGCCTTCGTGGTGCTGCGCCCCGGCCAGCGGGTGGACGCCGAGACGCTGATCGCGCACTGTCGTGAACACCTGACGGCATACAAGGTACCCAAACGCATCACCTTCCGCGACGAGTTGCCCAAGACGCCGGTGGGCAAGATCCTGCGCAGGGCGCTGCGCGAGGGGGCGTTCGCTCAGGTACGATCCGGGGCCGGGACACCGCCGGCGGCAACCTCCTGACCGGCCGGCGGCTCGGTCTCCCCCCCGCCCACCACGGACACCGGCTCCCCACCGCCCTCGTCCGCGAACAGGCTCCGACCCGCGAATCCTTCCAGCCGTCTGCGCAGAAACTGCTGGGTACGCTCGGCGTCTTTGGACCGATCGCGCAGCCAGTAGGCGAAAGTGGCCAGATACAGCGCGGTGAAGGCGGTCTCCTCGATGCTCCGGCGCAGCCCGCGGGAACGCCGTCCCGCCGCCTCCAGGAACCACTGTACCGTCCGGCTCACCCGCAACACGCCGAGCACCTGCAGATGGATGTGGGGCGGTTCCAGCTTGTAGAGGAGCATCTCTCGCACCAGGGCGCGGTGCGGGGCCAGGGCCTCCAGCCAGGCCATCACGACCCGGTGGAGGCGTTCGCGCGGCAGGAGGAAGCGGAACTCCCGTTCCCCCGCCGCTTCCAGCATCGCCCGGTCGGCCCGATCGAACAGCGCCTCGGCCAGATCGTCCTTCTGCCGCACGTGGCGGTGGATCTCGGTCAGCGGCACATCGAGCAGCTCCGCGATCCGGTGCAGGCGCACCGCATCCCACCCCGCACCGGCGGCCAGGCGCAGCGCCGCATCCAGAATCTCATCCATCGTCACCATCCGGTCGTCCATCGCAGCGCCCCTCCCGAGACATCGAAACGCACATGCCATCTCCTGGTTGTCAGTATAGGCCAGGCCGGGGCTGGGAGTTGCAATCCACCGCGCACCCGGTAGCATCGGGCGCTGGCCCCCCACAGATCCCCCTTTCCATGCGGGCCTTCGCGCTGTTTGTCGCCTACATCGCTGCCTTGCTGGTCGGCGGTGCGCTGCTGGAGTATCCGGTGTACCGGCTCGCCCGCCTGTTCGATGCGGACATCGGGTATTGGACCCTTTCCGGGCGCCTGACCATCCCGCTGGGGCTGATCACACTCTATCCGTTTCTGCGCTGGATGCGGCTGGCTGACGCGGCCAGTCTGGGATACGCGCTACGACGCGGCGAGTTCCCCAAGGCGCTGCTCGTGGGATGGGTGCTGGGGGTCGCCATGATGCTGCCCCTGTTCGGTCTGCTGCTGGGGCTCGGGGCGCGGGTCCTGGACCTCGCTCCACCGGCGATCCCGGCCGCGCTCCTGACCGCCGCGGCCGGGGCCTTCTTCTCCGGGCTCAGCGTGGCCTTCATCGAGGAGACCTTCTTCCGCGGGGCCCTTTATACCGCCGTCGCACGCCTGCGGGGTCCTGTGGCCGCCATCGTCTTGAGCAGCGTGCTCTACGCGCTGCTGCACTTCGTCGACTCGGACCACCGGGTTCCGGCCCATGCCATCGGCTGGGAGACGGGCCTGCGCGTGCTGCTCCACTCCTTCGGCGCGTTCGCGACACCCCAAGAGATCCTGGACTCGGCGCTGGCGCTGACGGCCGCCGGCGTGTTTCTAGGCCTGGTGCGCCTGCGCGACGGTCACATCGCACGCTGCATCGGCCTGCACGCGGGATGGGTGTTCGCCATCAAAGAGCTCAAGGCCGTATCCCATGGCGTGCCCGAGGCCCCTTGGGGATGGCTGATCGGTGGCTACGACAAGGTGACCGGATGGCTGGCCCTGGTGTGGCTCCTACTGATCATGGCGATGATCCTCCGATCCCGCCGCAGCATATGAGCCCAGCCACGCACCAAGGGGCGCCAACGGTAGCCGTCACACCATGAGCGACCCCGTTCCACGAAACCCGTGCCCGGACCGGATCCGCCGGGGAAACTCCGGGTATCATGCGGACCCTACGAACCATCATTTTCGAGACCCTCATGCACGCCATGATCCAGGCCTTCAAGGACACGCTGAAACCCTTCGTCCGTCGGCTCGACAACTGGCACCGTCACGACCCGGATCACCCCCCGGTGTTCGTGTTCTCCACCCCCCG
>Ga0256841_1000610_pt1 | contig 35341 bp, 38 predicted proteins | sample 356308metaG_FD_185971 | JGI IMG/M metagenome (GOLD analysis project Ga0256841, IMG submission 185971) | Hydrothermal vent microbial communities from Mid Atlantic Ridge, Atlantic Ocean - 356-308 | ecosystem: Environmental > Aquatic > Marine > Hydrothermal vents | place: Atlantic Ocean: Mid... | reverse complement strand
TGGTCGAGTACGGCGGCGGCGACGCCGCGGCCTGCGCCAGCCAGAGCGCTTACTACGCAAACATTTTGATCGACAGCTCGGGGAATGCCTCCAGCCAGTACCTCAAGATCAAGGACGGCACCGTTCGTAAAAGCCGCCACTACGGCATCGTGATCCCGAACACCGCCACCACCGACTTCACCCACGTGACCTATTCCGACAACACCGACGGGAATACGATCACCGAGCACTACTGAACCCCCGGCGGCCCCGGGCTAGAGTGGGAGGGTGGAGGCGCTCGAGGACCTCGTCCTTCCCCCCGGGGCCGCCACCCCCTACCTCGGCCTGCTGGCGTCGGGGCTTTTGGGGATGGCCGGGCGCTACGAGTTCGCCGTCCTCCTGGCCCTCTTCTTCGGGCTGCGGCTGGCCTGGCCCCGGGCCTTCGCCCTGGAGCTCGACCCCCTGGGGTTTTCCTACCGCCCCTTCCTCCACCGCCGCCGCTTCGCCTGGCGGAGGGTGAAGGGGTTTCGGGTGCGGCGGTTTCGCCTTCTCGGGGTGGTCTTCTTCCGCAGTGTGGTCTTCGAGACCGAGGACGGCGGGATCCACGCCCTCCCCGAGGGCTACCGCCTCGGCCCCGAGCGGCTCGCCGCCTTTCTAAACGAGTACCGGGCCACCGCGCTGGGGATGGCCCCGGGCGTAAACTAGGTCCGTGACGTTCGCCGTTTGGGACCTGGGGCTTCGCCCCTACCGCGAGGCCTGGGACCTCCAGAAGCGGGTCCACGCCGAGGTGGCGGCGGGGAAGCGCCCCCCCACCCTGCTCCTGGTCGAGCACCCCCGGGTGATCACCCTGGGGCGCAAGGCGACCGGCGAGAACCTGCTCTTTTCCGAGGCCTGGTACCGGGCGCGGGGGTTCGAGGTCTACTGGGTCGAGCGGGGGGGCGACGTCACCTACCACGGCCCGGGGCAGCTGGTCGGCTACCCGATCTTCCCGGTCGACCGCCGGGTGCGGGATTTTTTGAGGAAGCTCGAGGCCGCCATCGTGCGGGTGGCCGCCAGTTACGGCATCGAGGCCTACGCCACCCCCGGCTACGCCGGGGTCTGGGTGGGGGACGAGAAGCTCGCCGCCTTCGGGGTGGCGGTCAAGGAGGGGGTGGCGATGCACGGCTTCGCCCTCAACGTCAACACCCGCCTGGAGGACTTCTCGGTCATCGTCCCCTGCGGCATCCGCGACAAGGGCGTCACCAGCCTGCAGAAGCTGCTGGGCCGGACGCTGGCCATGGACGAGGTCAAGGCCCGGGTGGTCGGGGCCCTGAGGGAGGTCTTCGGTGAAGTACGTGGAGCGGGGGATCAAGCGGAAGAACGCGCCGCCGCCGGACCGCAAGAAGCCTGACTGGCTCAAGGTCGGCCTGCCCAGCGGGCCGAGCGTGGCCCGGCTCCAGCGGCTGGTCGGCGAGCTCGGGCTCCACACCGTCTGCCAGGAGGCGCTCTGCCCCAACCTCGGCGAGTGCTGGGGCCACGGCACCATGACGGTGATGATCCTGGGCGAGGTCTGCACCCGGGCCTGCAAGTTCTGCGCCGTGCACACCGGCCACCCCGGCGGCCGGGTCGACCCCACCGAGCCCCAGCGGGTGGCCGAGGCGGTGCGGCGGCTTGGGCTCGGCTACGTGGTGCTGACCAGCGTCGACCGCGACGACCTCCCCGACGGGGGGGCCGGGCAGTTCGCCGCCACCGTGCGGGCGATCAAGCGGGCGGCGCCGGCCACCCGGGTCGAGGCCCTTACCCCCGACTTCCAGGGTGACCGGAAGGCGGTGGCCACCGTCCTCGAGGCCGGCCTCGACGTCTTCGCCCACAACCTCGAGACCGTCCGCCGGCTCACCCCCCGGGTCCGCGACCCCCGGGCCGGGTACGACCAGAGCCTGGCGGTCCTCGCCTTCGCCCGCGAGTACCGCGAGGAAAAGGGGCTTGACTACCTCACCAAGTCGAGCCTGATGGTGGGGCTCGGCGAGACCGAGGCGGAGATCCGGGAGGCGATGGCCGACCTGCGGGCGGCGGGGGTCGAGGTGCTGACCCTCGGCCAGTACCTCCGGCCCACCAAAAACCACCTCCCGGTGGCCCGCTACGTGCCCCCCGAGGACTTCGCGAAGTACCGCGACTGGGGCTACGCGATGGGGTTTTTGGAGGTCTTCTCGGGGCCCCTGGTGCGAAGCTCCTACCGGGCCGAGCGGGTGTTCCTGGAGGCCCGGGAATGAGCCCGGCGCTGGCCGACCTCTTCGCCCTCCTCGCCTTCTCCGCCACCGGCGTCGTCGCCCACCACCGCGCCCTGCCCCTCGCCGAGTGGGCCCGGGCGGCCTGGCCCTTTCTGCTCGCCTGGGTGCTGGCGGCGCCCTTTACCGGGACCTGGCGACGGCGGGGGCTTAGGCCCCTCCTCCTTACCTGGGCGGTGGCGGTGCCGGCGGGGGTGTTGGTGCGCTTTCTGGCCTACGCCGAGCCGCTCAGCTGGGGGCGGCTCGCCTTCTTCCTGACCAGCCTGGCTTTTAGCCTGCCGTATCTGATCTTCTTCCGGTTTCTAGCCGGGGACTACCGAAGGGAGGCGGTGCCGTGAGGGTGGGTTGGATCGGACTCGGGGCCATGGGCTGGCCGATGGCCAAAAACCTCAAGGAGGCCGGGCACGAGGTGCTCGTCCACAACCGCACCGAGGCCAAGGCGCGGGCCCACGCCGAGGCCTACGGGACCCGGGCGGTGCCCCTGGAGGCGGTGGCCGAGGCCGAGGCGATCTTCAGCTGCCTGCCCACCTCCGAGGAGGTGGCCGCGGTGGTCGAGGCGCTGCTTCCTCACCTCCGCGAAGGGACGCTCTGGATCGACTGCACCTCCGGCGAGCCGGAGAAGAGCCGGGCGATCGCCGAGCGGCTCTCCGGGCGGGGGGTCGCCTTCCTCGACGCCCCGGTCTCGGGCGGCACCGCCGGGGCCGAGGCCGGCACCCTGGCGGTCATGGTCGGCGGCGACCCGGCCGCCTTCGAGCGGGCCCGGCCGCTTTTGGAGGCGGTGGGCCGCCGCGTCGTCCACGTCGGCCCGGTGGGGGCCGGCCACGCGGTGAAGGCGGTGAACAACACCCTGCTGGCGGCCAACCTCTGGGCCGCCGCCGAGGGGCTTTTGGCCCTGGTCAAGGAGGGGGTGCCGGCGGGGCTGGCCCTTGAGGTCCTCAACGCCAGCTCGGGCCGGAGCTTCGCCACCGAGGAGCTGATCCCCAACCGGGTGCTGGACCGCAGCTTCCCCCTTACCTTCAAGCTCGGGCTGCTGGCCAAGGACGTGCGGATCGGCGCCCGGGTGGTCGAGGGGGCCGGGGTCCCCAGCCCGCTCTTCCACCTGGTGCGCGAGCTCTACCAGCTCGCCGCCCGCGAGCTCGGCGAGGAGGCCGACCACGTCGAGGCGGTCAAGGTGGTCGAGGGCTGGGCCGGGGAGGCGATCCGATGAGGGGGGCGCGGGTGGTGGTGGCCGGGGCCGGCGGGGACCTCGCGCTGGCCTTCCTCGAGGCCCTGGCCGAGGCCGGGGTCGAGCCGATCCTGGTGGGGCGGAACGCCGAGGCGCTCACCGAGCGGGCCGATCGCTTCGGGGCCCGCTCCTACGTGGCCGACCTCGCCGACCCCCTCTCCACCGAGGCGCTGGCCGAGGCGGTGGGGCCGGTGGACGGCGCGATCCACCTCGCCGGGGCCTTTGCCGCCGCCCCGGTGCGGGCGACCGACCCCGCCCTCTACCACCGGATGATCGAGGCCAACCTGAGCTCCCTCTTCTTCCTGGCCCGGGCGCTTTTGCCCGGCCTGGCCGAGCGGGAGGGCTTCTTGGTGGGGGTTTCGGCGGCCGCCGGCTGGAATCGGGGCGGGCGGAACCTGGGGGCCTACGCCGCCGCCAAGGCCGGGGTCCTGGCCCTTTTGGGCTCGATCCGGGCCGAGGAGCCCCGGGTGCGGGTGCTGGCCCTGGTGCCGATGGCGGCGATCGACACCCCGAGAAACCGCCGGGCGATGCCGGAGGCCGACCCCTCGAAGTGGATCCGCCCCGAGGCCCTGGCCCGGGCGGCGCTCCATGCCCTCTCCCTTTCCGGCGGGCGGGTCTTCGAGCTGCCGGTGTACCCCCCGGGGGCCTAAGATGGGGGCAGGAGGCGAACGAGATGCTACGCGTGCTGGCCTACACCATCCATAAGGACCTCGAGCGCGGCGGCCCCAACGAGGAACTCCACATGACCCTCGACCACCTGGGCGGGGATAGGAGAAAGCAGGTCGACCTCCTGATCGAGACCGACCTGCAGAACCGACCGGTGAAGAGGGAGCTCCTCGCCCGCATGGAGCGGGGCGAGGGCAACGTCCTCGCCCTCGGCCACCTCCACCACCTCTTCGACTCGCTGGCCGAGCTCAAGGACGTCTACTACCGGATCATGCGACCCCACGGCATCGCCCTGGTCTCCTGGGGGGCCGGCCTCGACACCCGCAACCCCCGGGGGGTGGGCTCGGAGCGCACGCTGGAGGAGTTCCTGGCGCTCGCCAAGCTGGTGCAGCCGGCTGAGTAGGGGCCTGGGGCGGTGGGCAGACCCGGGCCAGAGCCGGGCGACCCCGCGGCTTGGTCCTATTGCGGGCCTCAGGAATACACCGCGAAGCCGTAGGGGCCGAGCACCGGCCCCTCGCCAAAGCGGGGGGCGCCCCGCTCGGGGAGGGGAACCGGATCGGGGCCGACGTTGACGTAGAAGCGGTGGCCGTCGCGCCGGGCGGCGAAGACCCGGGGGTCGACCTCGAGGACCGCGTGGGGGGCCAGGGGGTCGGCCCGCACCGCCCGGAAGAGCGCCCCCATCCCCGCCAGCACCCGGGCGAAGCGGTGACCGGGGTCGGCGAGGGCGGCCTCGAGCTCGGCGAGGGCGAACTTCCGGCGGTTGAGCCGCCGCTTGATGCCGCTCTCCCGAAAGCCCTGGTGCCAGGAGGGGGTGCCGAGGAGGGAGTGGAAGTAGACCGCCGGCAGCCCGGCGAGGGCGAGGAGGATCAGGTGGGAGCCGAGGTGGCGGCGGAGCCCCACCGCCTCGTCCTCCCCGGGCGGGTTCAGGGCGTCCCACCAGGTGAGGTTGAGCTCGTAGGGGAGCTCCCGGTCGCCGGCCCGGCGGTAGCCGACCTCGCCGCCGTGGGCCCGGGCCCGCTCCACCAGCCGGGCGACCTCGGCCTCGGGGACGAGCCCCTCCAGGGGCCGGAGGCCGATGCCGTCGTGGGAGGCCAGGAAGTTGAGGAAGGCGGTGCGGGGCGAGGGGGGCCGGATTTCCGCCGCCCAGGCCGAGAGCCGGGTGGCGTCGCCGGTGGCGTAGGCGTGGAGGACCAGCGGGGGGAGGGCGAAGTTGTAGACCAGCTGGGCCTCGTGGTAGCCGTCGCCGAAGTAGGCGACGTTCTCGGCGTGGGGGACGTTGGTCTCGGTGACCAGCTTGGCCCGGGGGGCGGCCAGGTCGAGGGCGGCCCGGAAGGCCCGCACCAGGGCGTGGGTCTCGGGCTCGTGGATCGAGGGGCGGCCGGGGGCCTTCCACAGAAAGCCCACCGCGTCGAGGCGGAGGAACTCGGCCCCCTGGTCGAGGAAGAACAGGAGGACCTCGAGGACCGCCCGGAAGACCCGGGGATTACGGTAGTCGAGGTCGACCTGGTCGGGGCCGAAGGTAGTCCAAAACCGCCGCCCGGCGATCTCGGTGAAGAGCGGGGTGGTGCGGGGACGGACCACCGCGCCGGTGTCCCAGCCGGGGTCCTCGAGGAAGAACCCCCGGTAGGCCGGGTCCCCCGCCAGCATCGCCGCCAGCCAGCGGCTCTCGGCCGAGGCGTGGTTGATCACCGCGTCGAGCATGAGCCGCCGCTCGCCGGCGAGCGCCCGCACCTCGTCCCAGCCCCCCAGCTCCCGGCGGACGGCGTAGTAGTCGATCACCGCGAAACCGTCGTCGGAGGAGTAGGGGTGGAGGGGCAGGAGGTGGAGGGCCGAGAACCCGTCGGCGTGCCGCCGGATCCAGTCCCGCAGGGTGGCCAGGTGGGGCCGGCCGGGGGCCCTCACCTGGTCGCCGTAGGCGATCAGCATGGCGTCGCCGGGGGCCAGGTCGAGGCGGCCGGTGGCCCCTTGCAGCCGGGGGTGGGCGGCGGCGAAGTTTTGGAGCCGGGGGATCAGGGCCTCGGCGAGGGCGGGCCCGCGGTCGCGGTAGACCCGGGTGAGCTCCCGGCTAAGCCTCGAGGCCGGCGACACCGAAGGCCTCCTTCAGCACCGCCCGGAGCCGGCGGTAGCCGAAGTGGCGCCGGGCCAGGCGGTGGTTGGTCTCGGTCCACTCCCGCCGGAGGGCGGGGTCGGTGAGCAGGCGGTGGGCCCCCTCGGCCACCTCGGGCGGGGTGGGGCGCTCGGGCTCCAGCTCCAGAAAGCGGAACCCCAGGGGGCGGATGTCGTGCCGGTAGACGGGGTAGCGGCCCACCACCACCGGCTTTTTCATCCAGACCGCCTCCAAAAGCGCGTTGCCGAAGCCCTCGTAGCCGCTGGGGTAGGTGACCAGGTCGGCGTGGAGGTAGGCGTCCCAGAGGCTGTAGACCTTGCCCTTCGGTCCCTCGCCCCGGCGCGGCCCGATCGCCGCCCCGGCGAAGCGAAGGTCGACCCGGAGCCGCCGGGCGAGCCCGAGGAGCCGGTCCCGGTAGCGGTAGCCCTCGTCGCCGGCGGGGTGGGAGACCAGCACCACCGGGTCGTGGCCCCGGTGCTGGAGGTGGGCGGCGAGCTCCAGGCTCCGCTCGATCCGCTTGCGGGGCACCACCCGGGTGGGCTGGAGGAGGAGGGGCCGGTCGCCGATCCCCATCCGATCCCGGAAGTCGGCGTTGAAGGCGTCGGGCCCCGGCGGCGGCCGGTCGAAATCCATCACGTTGGGGAGGAGCAGCGAGGCGAGCCCCCTCCGGGAGCGGAGCTCGGCCTGGGCCAGCGAGTTGATGGAAAGCTGCACCGCCCCGGCCGGGGGAAAGCGGTGGGCGAGCAGGGGGCCGACGCGGTTTTTCAAAAACCGCCGCCGTTCCCAGGCGTAGTCGTGGTTGTGGGCGATCGCCGGCACCCCGAGACCCCGCCAGAGCCGGTGGAGGGCGGGGGCGAGGGAAAGGTGCATGGGGATCGCCCAGGCGTTTTGGACCACCAGGACCTCGGGGGAAAAGTCCCCAAGGGCCGCCACCATCGCCCGGTGGAGGTCGAGGGCGGCGCGGGCCACCCGCTCCATCAAGAGGGGGTCCGCCCCCTCCCCGGAGAACGCCGCCTCGGCCAGGGCGCGGGCCTGGGGGTGGGCGAAGTGCATGGCGGGGACCCGGGCCCCCTCCCAACCGGGGTCGAGCTCCCCGGCCAGGGCGAAGACCCGGTGGCCGTCCCGGGTGAGCACCTCGCGGAGCTTTTCGGCCTCGAGGCTCACCCCGTCGAGCCCCGCCAGCCGGGTGGCCGCCACCAGGACCCGCATCTACCCCTTCACCCCGCCGGCGGTCAGCCCGCCCACCAGGTAGCGCTCGAACCAGAAGAAGAGCAGCATCACCGGTACGGTCACGATCACCGCCCCCGCCATCAGATACTGGTACGGCACCTCCTGGCTGTTCAAGGCCACCATCCCCCGGGAGAGGGTGAAGATCTCCGGCGAGTCGAGGAACATGAAGGCGAAGAGGAACTCGTTCCAGGCGATCATGAAGACGTAGAGCCCGACCGAGGCCAGGGCCGGCAGGCTAAGCGGCAGGGTCACCCGCCAGATCACCTCGAACCGGCTGCAGCCGTCGATCAGCCCGGCCTCCTCGAGGCTCGCCGGGATGGTCTCGAAGTAGCTCCGGAGCATGTAGAGGGCCACCGGCAGGGTCTGGGCCAGGTAGACGACGATCAGCCCCGAGAGCGTGTTCCTCAGCCCGAGCAGGGTGAAGATCGCGTAGAGGGGGATCGCCAGCACGATCGCCGGGAACATGTAGGTGAGCAGCACCGCCCGCTCCATCCACCGCCGGCCGGGGAACTCCAGCCGGGCCACCGCGTAGGCCCCCAGCACCGAGAGGAAGAGGGTGAGCAGCATGGTGACGGTGGCCACGTAGGCGGTGTTGGCGATGTAGCGGAGGAAGTGGTAGTCGACCAGGACCGCGCGGTAGCCCTCAAGGAGCCTTCCCAGCCCGGCCGAGAGGGGGATCGAGAGGTCGGCGGGGTTGGCCAGGAACTCGGCCCGGGGCTTGAGGCTCGCGACCAGCATCCCCCAGAAGGGGAAGACCACCACGAAAACGAAGAACACCAGCCCCACCGCCCGGAGCCCCCGCAGCCCGAGCACCTCCCAGGTCTCCCGGTCCGGGGGGTGGAGCTTGAGGTCGCGAAGGGCGTAGCCGGCGAGCACCCCGGTGAGGAGGCCGGCCAGGCCGTCCCAGCCCCGGCCCACCCCCAGCGACTCGGGGAGCAGCACGCCGAGCACGAGCCCCAGCGCCGCCAGGGGGAGGTAGGGCCAGGGCGCCTCCCTTTTCGGCTGGAAACGGGCGGCGACGAGGCCGAGGCCGCCCCCCAGGAGCAGGGGAACGGCCAGGCCGAGCCGGGTGGCCAGCCCGCCAAAGAGGGCCAGCGACAGCGAGAGCGAGGCGTAGACCAGCCCGCCCCCCAACGCTCCGGCCAGGATTCCGATCAGGTAGCCCACGCTAGACCTCCCCCTTGGGCGCGTAGCGGAAGTAGACGGTCAAAAACAGCGCCAGGATGAAAAACAGCACCACCGCCAGCGCCGCCCCCAGCCCCAGGTCGGCCCGGGCGAAGGCGTAGTCGTAGACCTTGATGGTGATGGTCTCGGTGCCGGCGGCGCCGCCGGTGAGCAGGAAGATGTCGTCGAACTTGTTGAAGGTCCAGATGAACCGGAGCAGGAAGAGGGTGGCCAGGATCCCCAGGAGCTGGGGCAGGGTGACGAAGCGGAAGGTGGCCCAGACCCCCGCGCCGTCCACCCGGGCGGCCTCGAAGAGCTCGGCCGGCATCGCCTGCATCCGGGCCAGGATGAAGAGGAAGGCGAAGGGGAAGTACCGCCAGCCCTCGAAGAGGATCACCATGGTGAGGGCGAGGGGGATCCGGAGCTCAAGCCCCAGAAGGTGCACCGGCCAGACCCGCTGGGAGAGGAACGGGATCGGGTTGTGGGCCAGGCCGTACTTGAGCAACAGGGCGTTCACCGTCCCCGCGAAGGGGTCGAGCAAGAAGACCCAGACGAAGGCCACCGCGATCACCGGGGCCACGTAGGGGAAGAGGAAGACCCCCCGCAGGAGGTTCCGCCCGGCGAACCGCACCACCAAAAGCTGGGCGGCGAAGAGCCCCAGCAGGATCGAGAGCCCGGTCCCGAAGATCGTGTAGGCCAGGGTGACCCAGAGCATCGGCCAGAACTCGGGGTCGTGGAAGACCTTGGGGAAGTTGGCCAGGGTGAAGGGCTTGGAGAGCAGGGGGTTGGCCGCCCGGGTGACCGCCTGGGGCCGGGTGCGGCGGGGGTTCGGCCGCCCCGCCTGGAAGTAGGCGGCGGTGGCCTCGAGGCGGAGCCGGAGCACCCGCCGGGTCCCGGGGGGGAGGGCGCCGAGCCGGCAGAAAAGCCGGTCGCCGGTCACCTGGCAGCCCGGGGGCACCGAGACCGGCCGCACCCCGGGGGGCAGGGCGTCGGAAAACCGCACCGCCTGGATCGGGTTCTTGCTCCGGTTCTCCACCCGGTAGGCGACCACCAGCGGGTCGCCGGGCGCCCGGGGTCGGGCCTCGACCCGCTCCACAACCGCCGCCCGGGGAGGGCGGAGGTCGCCGAGTTTTATATCCTTAAACGATATCCAAAAATCCGCGATAACCGGGAAGATCACGATGAGCACGACGATCAGGAAGGTGGGAAGGAGCATGTAGAAGGCGAGCCGCGCTTCCCGGGCCTTGAGGCTTCGTGGCATGGGCCCCCCGGTAAGGGCGGGGCCCGGCGGCCCGGCCGCCGGGCCCCCTTGGGTCTACTTCAGCGCTTCCACCGCGCGCTGCATCTCGGCCGCCGCCTGCTCGGCGGTGAGCTCGCCGTCGAGGTAGCGGCGGACGATCTTGGGGATCACCTTCTCGCCGTAGAGCTTGGCCACCAGGGTGCCGTAGCCGCGCTTGAAGCCCCAGCGGTCGGCGACCTCGAGGCCGGCCAGGATCTTCTTGACCACCTCGGGCGGGTAGATCTCGCCGAGCGGGCGCTTCCGGTCCACCCCGATCTTGAGCGCCGACCAGCCCTTGACGAACCGGTCGGGCTCGGTCGCGGTGCCGCGGCGCACCGGGAACTTGCCCTCGGGGGCCATCGAGAGCCAGTCGAGGTAGGCGTCGGTGAGCAGGAACTTCACGAACTTCTTGGCCGCCGCGGTGTCGGCGTCGGCGGTGATGCCGATGTAGCTGATCTGGGCGTAGGACGCCCCCTTGGGGTTGTAGGGGCCGACCAGCCGGGCCACGAAGCCGGTGCGCTTGGCGAGCTCGTCGGTGGTCGGGTTCTTAAACGCGGTCACCGGCACCGAGTTCCGAAGGCCGGCGAGCTCGTCGAGGATGAACGGCGACCAGATGATCTGGGCGGCCTTGCCGGCCATGTAGAGCTCGCGCGACTGCTTCCAGTAGAGGTTCCCCGGCGGGCTCGCCTCGGCGAGCTTCTTGTAGAACTTCAGGGTGTCGACCATCTGGGGGGTGTTCAGGGTGATGTGACCCTGCTCGTCGACCAGCCGCACCCCGTTGGCCAGGGCGATGTGCTCGAAGACCTGCTGGAAGTAGACCTGGCTGGGGTCGGTGGCGGCCACGAAACCGTACATCTGGGGCGGGTCGTGGAGGGCCTCGATCCCCGCCAGGATGGCGGCGAAGGTCTTGGGCTCGGCCAGGGTGTGGGCCTTGAAGAGGTCCTTACGGTAGAGCAACAGCTGGGTCCAGCCGTCGGTGGGGACGGCGGTGTAGTTGCCCTTGTAGGTGGCGAGTTCCAGCGCCCCCTTGGCGAAGGTGCCCTCGCCCAGCTCCCGGATCACCTCGGTGGCCGCCTCGGTGTCGAGGATGCCCTGGTCGGCCCAGCCCACCGTGTAATCGACCGGGTGGAAGACCAGGTCGGGCAGCTGCCCGGCGGCGTAGGCGGCGGTGATCCGCTCGGCCAGCTGGTTCTCGGTGACCGGCACCACCTTGACCTTGATCCCGGTCTTGGCCTCGAACTTGGCGGCGATCTGCCGCTGGATCTCCATCCGCTTGGGCTGCTCCTCGGTGGTCCAAAGGGTCAGCGTCTGGGCGAACCCAAGCCCCAAGAACACCAGACTTGCCAGTAAACCGATGCCTCTCCTCCTCATACCGTACCTCCTTCGATGTGCTTCACCGACGCGCGGGCCTTGAGCCCGCACGGGAGCACCTGACCCGTGATCGGCCGGCCCCCGACGAGGGCCAGCACCGCCTCCCCGGCGAGGGCGCCGAGGCGCTGGGCGGGTTGTTCCAGGGTGGTGAGGGGGGGGTTCAGGTAGGCGGCGAAGGGCAGGTTGTCGAAGCCCACCACGCTGAGGTCGTCGGGGATGCGCAAGCCGCCCTCGAAGGCCGCCCGGTAGACCCCGAGGGCCATGCGGTCGTTGGCCACGAAGACGGCGGTGAAGCCGCCGGCGGCGAGGAGTTCCCGGGCCGCCCGGTAGCCGCCCTCCTCGCTGAAGTCGCCGGCGACCACCGGCCCCGGCGCCAGCCCGGCCTCGGCCAGGGCCCGCCGGTAACCGGCCTCGCGCTCCCTCCCGGCCCGGCGGAGCCCCCGGACGTGGGCGATTCGGCGGTGGCCGGCCTCGATCAGGTGGCGGGTGGCCCGGTAGGCCCCCCTCTCGTTGTCGATCTGGAAGGTGGGGACCCCGGCCTCGCCCCCCTCCCGCTCGATCAGGACCACCGGCGGGAGCTTGCCGAAGCGGGCCTTCAGGGCCTCGGGGGGCAGCCCCGAGCCCACCAGCACCAGGGCCTCGACCTTGCGGGCGAGCATCTCGTCGAGCAGGGCGGCCTCGCGGCCGGGGTCGCGGCGGCTCTCGGTGGCGATGTAGCCGAAGCCGGCGGCGGCCAGGACGTCGGCCAGCCCCCGCTGCATCTGGCCGTAGAGGGGGCCGGCGGCGTCGGGGATCACCACCCCCACGGTGCGGCTCTTGCCGGTGGCCAGCCCCTGGGCCAGCCGGTCGGGGCGGTAGCCGAGCCGGCGCACCGCCGCGAGCACCCGGGTGCGGGTCTCGGGGGCCACCGGGCCGCCGTTCAGGGCGCGGGAAACCGTGGCCACCGAGACCCCGGCGGCCTCGGCGACTTGGTAGATGGTGACCCGTTCCATGGCGATGTAACCGCTTACATCGCCCAGTCTACCACATCCCCCGCGGACCGCGTCGGGGCTAGGGGTTTTCCGCCGGGGCCTCGGTCTGGAGGCGGACCCCCAGGGTGAGGGCGAGGTCGAGGCGGTCGGCCTTGGGGGTCTCGGGGGTCAGGCTGTAGCTCTGGATCCAGATCGGGTAGGGCAGCTCGGGCAGGCGCACCAGCAGGCGGTAGAGCCGGTCGAAGGGGCCCTTGAGCGCGAGGTCCACCGTGCCCTCGCCGGGGGTGAGGCTTTGGAGCTCGTCCCCGCTCTCCTCGGCCAGCCGGACCAGGGCGCGGTAGAGCTCGGGCAGGCGTTCCTCGGGGAGCGGCCGGGCCTTCTCGGCGGGGGTGGCCCGGGCCGCCTCGAGGCGGCCGATCTCCTCGACCAGGGCGTCCTCCCGGGCCAGGAGGTGGCGCCACTCGAGGTAGGCCCGCCCCAGCCAGCCGGCGGCCAGCACCAGGGTAAGGACCGGCCAGAGCCAGGGGCGGCGCAGGAAGCCCGTCATCGTCGGATCAGGGTGGCCGGCAGCTCGAAGAGCGGCAGGTAGAGGGCGAGCGCCATGCCGAAGACCAGGATCCCGACGATCACCGTGAGCACCGGCTCGATCATCGAGGAGAGCCGCTTGGTGGCGTGCTCGACCTCGCGCTCGAGGTGGTCGGCGGCCTGGTCGATCATGACCTCCAGGTTACCCGACTCCTCGCCGACGCTGACCATGCGGGTGAAGAGGGGGACGAAGACCTCCGGGTGCTTGGCCATCGCCTGGGCGATCCCCTGCCCCTTGGTGACGTCCTCGATCACCTCCTCGACGGTGGCCCGCATGTAGGCGTTGCCGGTGAGGTCGCGGGAGGCCTCGAGGGCGGCCAGCACGTGGACCCCGCTGGCGTAGAGGGTGGCCAGGGTGCGGGCGAAGCGGGCGAGCCCGGTCTTGTGGAGGATCGGCCCGGCCAGCGGCAGGCGGAGGAGGGCGCGGTCCACCGCCAGCGCCCCCCCGGGGGTGCGGTAGTAGGTCCGGAAGGCGTAGCCCAGGGCGGCCAGGCCCAGGAGGATCCAGAGCCAGTCGTGGCGGAGGAAGCCGGAGACCGCCAGGAGGAGCTGGGTGGGCCAGGGCAGGGCCTTGCCGGCGATCGAGTAGATCCGGGCGAAGACCGGGACCACGAAGACGAGCAGGAGGATCACCGCCGCCACCACCACCCCGACCACGAAGGTGGGGTAGAGGAGGGCGGTCTTCACCTTCTGGGTGAGCTCGTAGCTCCGGTCCAGGTACTGGGCGATGCGGCGGAGGGTGACCTCGAGGAACCCCCCCAGCTCGCCGGCGGCGACCAGCCGCACCATCATCGGGGGGAAGGCCTCGGGGTAGTGCCCCATCGCCTCCGAGAGGGACGCCCCCGCCTCCACCCGGGCCCGCACCTCGCGGGCGGCGAAGCGGAGGGTGGGGTGGGGGCTCTCCAGGCTCAGGGTGGTGAGGGCCTGGGCGATCGGGACGCCGGCGGCGATGAGGCTGGCGAACTGCTCGGCGAAGAGCACCAGCTCGGCGATCCCCGGCCGGCGGCGCCGGCCGCCCCGCTCGCGGGTGAGGGAGAGGGGAAAGAGCCCCATCTCCCGGAGCTTGACGCGGGCCTCGCGCAGGGAGCCGGCCTCGAGGTAGCCCTGGTAGACCCGTTCCCCCCGTTCGTCGGTGGCCTGGTAGGCAAACCGCAAGCTAGTCCTCCATCGCCCCGAGCACCCGCATCAGCTCGCTCACCGTGGTCGCCCCCTGGCGCACCAGCTCCAGCCCCACTTCCTTGAGCCCCCGGTGGCCCTGGGCCCGGGCGTGGTCGCGGAGCCGGGTCTCGTTCTCGCCGAGGGCGATCATCCTAAGGATCTCGCGGTCGGGGACGAAGACCTCGTAGACCCCGACCCGGCCCTTGTAGCCGCTGCCCCGGCAGTAGCTGCAGCCCTCGCCCCGGTGCTCCTCGGGGGGCGCCGCCTCCCCCAGGAAGGCCTCCTCCTCGGGGGTGAGCGGCGCCGGCCGGCCGCACTGGGGGCAGACCCGGCGCACCAGCCGCTGGGCCACCGCCCCCACCAGGGTGGAGGCCACCAGGTGGCGCTCGGCCCCCATCTCGACCAGCCGGCTCACGGTGGAGAGGGCGTCGTTGGTGTGCAGGGTGGCCAGCACCAGGTGGCCGGTGAGGGCGGCGCGGAGGGCGGTCTCCAGGGTCTCCCCGTCGCGGATCTCGCCCACCATCACCACGTCGGGGTCGAGCCGCAGCACGGCCCGGAGCACGGTGGCGAAGGTGAGCCCGATCTTGGGCTGGACCGGGATCTGGTTGATCCCCTCGAGGGGAAACTCCACCGGGTCCTCGATGGTGACGAAGTTCTTCTCCGGGGTGTAGAGGTGCTGGAGGGCGGCGTAGAGGGTGGTGGTCTTGCCCGACCCGGTGGGGCCGGTGACGAAGAGGATGCCGTAGGGGTGCCGGAGGAGGCGCTGGAACTTCTCGAACTCGGGGGGCAGCATGCCGAGCTCCTCCAGCCCCAGCCGCACCCCGGTGGGGTAGATGATGCGGAGCACCACCGCCTCGCCCCAGAGCGCCCCCACGCTGGCGATCCGCACCTCCAGCCGCCGGCCCTCGAAGAAGTAGGTGAAGTGGCCGTCCTGGGGGCGGCGCTTCTCGGCGATGTCGAGTCCGGCCAGGACCTTGAAGCGGGCGGCCAGGGGCCCCTCCATCTCCTTGGGCAGGGTGCGGAGGTCGGTCATCACCCCGTCGACCCGCATCCGGACCTTGAGCTCGTGCTCCTCGGGCTCGAGGTGGAGGTCGGAGGCCCGGGCCGCCATCGCCTCCCGGAGGATCGCGTCGGCCAGCTGGACCACCGGGGCCCCCTCGAGGGTGAGGTCGTGCTCGACCACCTCGACCTCGGGGGCGGGGCCCTCCTCCTCGGGGAGTTCCCGGTAGTGGCGGCGGATGGCCTCGAGGATCTCCGAGTCCGGGGCCAGCTTGGGCTCGATCTCCTTGCCGGTTCGGAAGCGGAGCTCGTCGATGAGCCGGAGGTCCGAGGGGCGGGCCATCGCCACCACCAGCCGGTTGCCCTCAAGGCGCAGGGGGAAGACCCGGTGCTCGTGGGCGAAGCGGGGGTCGAGGAGCCTCAGGGCGGCCTCCTCGGGCTCGGCCTCCTTCAGGCTCACCAGCTCGGCCCGCTGCTGGTCGGCGAGCACCTGGGCCAGGGTGGCCTCGTCGAGGAAGCCGCGCCTTAGCAGAATCTGGCCGAGGGGCTCGCGGGTCCGCTCCTGCTCCTTTAGGGCGGCGTCGAGCTGCTCGCGGGTGATCTTGCCGAGGCGGAGCAGGAGCTCACCGAGTCGTGGGGGCAGGGGCACCGCTCACCTCCCAGCGATAGACCCCCTCCTCGCCCTTGGAGAGGGCCTCGAGGCGGGCCTTGAGGCGCTCGGCGAGGTCGAGGGGGGCGTAGGGGTCGAGGGCCTTGCCGGCCAGCGCCACCCCGTCGGGCCCGGCGCTGAAGGACTCCAGCCAGAGCCCCTTGGGGAGCCCCCGGGCGACTTGGGCGAGGAGGGCGGCCCCGGGGCCGGTGGGCAGCGGGGGCTCGGGGTTTTCGACCTCGTCCCGGAGGCGGTCGCGCTGCGCCTCGAGCGTTTGCACCCGCGTTTGCTCGAGGCGGAGCCGGGTTCCGAGCCAGGCGTGGGCGGCCAGGGCGCCGGCGAGGACGAGCGCGCTCAGGAGCAGGGCCCGCTGCTTCTCGGCGGGCATTCCCTCGCCGACGTGGGTTCGCCGGGGTCGGAGGTTGAGGAAGGGGGTCTCCCGGGCCCAGGCGGCCCGCTTGAGGTCCTCGGGGGCCAGGTCGTCCACTAGCTCGGCGGCGGGGAGGCCTTCGAGCCTTGGCGGCTCGGGCAGGCCGAAGACCAGCCCCCGGTCGAGGGGCGGGGTGAGCCCGAAGAGGTGGAGCGAGCGCACCACCTCCTCGACCACCGCGTCGTCATCCGAGGCGACCGGGCGGCTGAGCCGGCGGAACCCCACCAGCCGGCCGCCCTCGAAGACCGCCAGGGTGTGGGCCAGGGCCTCGAGCACGAAGTACCGGAGCTCGGGGCCGAACCGGGCCCGCGCCGCCCGCCAGAGCGCCAGCGGCCAGGGCTCGATCCGCCGGGCCCTGAGGCCGCGGGCAAGCCGCCGGGCGGCGTCGCGGGGGAGGGCGGCGAAGAGCACCCAGACCCGGGCCGGCCCCTCGGGGCGAAGAAGGTCGTAGTCGATCACCAGCTCCTCGTCCCGCCAAAGCGGGCTCCGCTGGGCCTCGGCGAGCACCGCCTCGTCGAGGGGGAACCCCTCCAGCGAGGGAAAGGGGGCGGTGTGCAGGAGGGCGAGCTCAGGGGAGAGGGCGAGGTACACCGGCCCCCGCACCCGGTGGGTCCTGAGACCTTTTTTGAGTTCCTTTAGGAGCCGCTCGAAGTCGGGACGGCCCGCCTCGTCCAGCACCCCCTGGTGTTCCCAGACCCGCCAGGTGTGGGTGAGCAAGAAGACGTGGGTGGGGGTGCAGAGGATTTCGGCCATGGCCCTGGGTATTCAGTGTACCAAGCAAAAATGGGCCGGCTTTCGCCGGCCCGGGAGGAGAGGGGGGAGAGGGTTCACCACTCCTTCTTAAGGTCGCCGTTGTTGGGGTTGTAGCAGATCCTGCCGAAGACGTCGGGGTTCGGCTGCTTGTTGACCAGGTAGAAGGTGTTGTAGCCGCTCGGGCAGCGGTCGTTCCGGCCGACCTGAGTCACACCCCGGGGCCGCCGGCTCAGGATCAGGTTGTCCGAGTACCAGCCGTCCGAGTAACGGGTGTTGGGGCTGCTGAAGAAGTAGTAGACATGACCGCTAACCGGGTCCTGGCCGTAGCCGCGATCGAACTGGGTCCTGGTCGGGTAGGCCCCGGTCCGGCTCTTCACCGCCACGATCGCGGTTCTCAGGGCGTCGAAGTTCGCGTCCAGGGCCGCCTTACCGGCCGCCTCCTGCATGGTCAAGAACCGGGGGATCGCGATCGCGGCCAGGATCCCGATCACCACGATGACGATGGCCAGCTCCACCAGCGTGAAACCCTTCTTGCTCTTCATCATCTTCCAGCCACCTCCTTAGGGCACCCTCAGGGTAGGGGCCGGTACCCGGCAGGGGATACACGCAGTTGGGGGCCCCCCGCTGGGGGCCCCCGTTTGGGGGGTCTCGGCCCCGGCTACTCCTTGGGTCCGTAGATCTGCCGCATCAACACGTAGGTGACGAACCAGGCGGCGAGGGGCACGAAGATCAGCATCATCCAAAGGACGCCGTTGGTCAGGTGGAGCTCCTGCTTCCAGCCGGCGAAGGTGGCCACGAAGAAGAAGAAGAGCAGCCCCACGGTGACGCTGGTGCGCATGGGGTGGTGGCTGGGCAGCTCGACGTAGCGCATCTTGGTCTTGCGGTTGTCGAGGAAGGGAAGCAACAGCGCGACCAGCCCCAGGATCCCCGGGATCAGCACCCCGCCGATGAACTCGGAGGTGATCTCGGCTCCGAAGGGGAGCGGGACCTTCCACGAACTCGGGATGATCTGGAGGATGCCGTAAATCCAGAGGAAGTACCAGTCGGGCTTGAGCGCCGGGGTGGCGGTGGTGGGCGGGCCGTAAACCTCGACCGGGTGGGCGATGATCGCCCCCGCGAGGATGAAGAGCACCCCCAGGTAGAGGAGGAAGAGGAGGGTCATCACCGATAGCTGCATCGGCGCCATCGGCACCCCCAAGATCTTGCCCGGGGCCACCTCCTCGGCGTACTTGGGCTGGGTGTGCTTCTGCTTGATCATGATCAGCATGTGGAGCCCGATCAGGGCCATCAGGAGGAGGGGCAGCCAGAGCACGTGGAGGGCGTAGAGGCGGGGGATCGAGTGCAGGGTGGGGTACTCGCCGCCGAACATCACCTGGGCGATCCAGTCGCCGACGTAGGGGATGCTCTTGCCGATGCCGTAACCGATCTGGGTGGCGGTCACCGAGAAGGCGTCGTAGGGCAGCGAGTAGCCGACGAAGGCGGTGACCACGGTGGCCCCGAGCAGGAGGAGCCCAAGCAGCCAGTTGATCTCCCGGGGCTTTTTGTAGGCCCCCGAGATCAGGATACGGAGCATATGCAGGAAGGCCGCCGCCACCATGATGTGGGCCGCCCAGTGGTGGGCGCTCCTCAGCACCCGGCCGAAGGGCAGGGAGTCGATGTAGAGCACCGAGACGTAGGCGGCGGGGAGCTGCTCGCCGGCGTGCTTGACGAGCCGGGAGGAGGGCTCGTAGCCGAAGGTGAGGAAGATCCCGGTGAGCACCAGGGTGATGAAGGAGAAGAGGGTGATCTCCCCGAGGAAGAAGGAGTGGTGGACCGGGAAGGCCTTGCGCATGAACTTCTTGTTCAGCCGGTCCAGGTCCAGCCGTTCGTCGAGCCACTTGTAGACGCTCATCCTGGTTCCTCCTTAGCCCTCGGAGCGGGGGAGCGCGAACCCGGCCATGGGCCCCACCGGCGAGAGGAAACCGCCGGCGGCCACCACCTCGCCGTTCTCCACCTTCACCGGCAACATGGGGAGCGGCCGGGGCGGAGGCCCGCCGATCACCTGGGCCCCGTGGCGGGGGTCGTACTGGCCCTTGTGGCAGGGGCAGAGGAAGACCTTCTTGTCGGCGATCCACTGGCTCACGGTGCAGCCGAGGTGGGTGCAGATCGCCGAGAAGGCGGCCACCCCCCGGTCGGTGTACCGACGGGTCTTCTCATCGTACTCGTCGGGGTTGAACCGGATCAGCATGGCCAGGTTGTTGCGCTCGGCGTTCTTGACCACGCCGGTCTTGGGGTCCTTAGGCCAGGCGAGCACGAAGGGGCCTTCCAGGGGGAGCATCTCGGCGGTGATGAGCTTCCCCTTGTCGGGCCCCTGGGCGACGACGAAGCGGTCGCCGGCCTTGGGGGGCTCGGACTCGGGGGTGACCTCCTTCTTGGGCTTGAGCCCGCCGGCGACCCAGAGCGCCGAGAGCCCGGCGAGGCCGAGCCCCGCCCCCAGGGAGGCCTGCAGGATGGCGCGCCGGGTGGTATCGGTTTTGTCGGCCATTACCAGGGCACCTCCGAATGCTCCTCCTCGACGAGGACCTCGTCGCCGAGGTAGTACTTCTTATAGATCGCCAGCAGCACCGCCCCCACCAGCATCATCAGCCCGAAGACCGCCCCTTCGGCGGCGGGGGAGACCGGCTTTTCGGTGAGGTGGAAGAGCAGGAGCCGCACGAAGAAGCCCGAGAGGGCGGCCTCGACGACGGCCAGGAGCAGCGCCACCAGGGTCACCGCCATGCCCGGCGAGGGGACGTGCCGGCCGGGGCGGAGCTCGATCCCCTCCAGCCAGGCCGAGAAGTAGCCGATCAGGGCGTAGATCAGCGCCAGGGTGGCGAAGGCCACCAGCCCGATCTGCCCCTCCGAGAGGGCCTCGTGGGGCGGCTTGCCGCCGTGGAGCTGGGCGATGTGCTGCCCGTCCAGGTAGGTGGCGAGGTAGAGCGCCACCGAGAGGAGCAGGGCGAAGAAGGGAACGACCGTGTCGTTTCGGTACATGGCCCCTCCTACCTCAGCGCCTTGACGTCGTCCTCGCTCACCGGCCCGAAGTCGTTGAGCTTGGCCCGGAGGTAGCTGGCCACCGCGGCGATCTGGCGGTCGGTGAGCTTATCGAAGGGGGGCATCGCGCCGCCGCCCTTAAGGATTCGCCGGATCACGAAGGCCTTGTCCTTCAGCTTGGCGTTCCCCTTGAGCTTGGGGAAGACCCCGGGCATCCCCACGCCGCCCGGCTGGTGGCAGGAGGCGCAGTTTTGGTTGTAGACCTCCTCGCCCTCCTTGACCAGGGTCTCGGCCTCGCCGCCGCCGGCCGGGGCCGCCGTCGCCGTTTCCCCACCCCCGAGCGCCTTTTTCACCTCGTCCACGCTGACCCCGCCGTAGCTGTTGCCGAAGGCGTTCCGGATGTAGGTGAGCAGGGCGGCGAGGTCTTCGGGGCCGAGCTGCTTGAAGGCGGGCATGCCGCCGCCGCCCTGGGTGATCTTCTGGATTGCGGCGTGGACGTCGGCCACCACCTTGCTGCCGGCCAGGGCCGGGAAGGTGCCGGGGAGGCCCTTGCCGTCGGCCTGGTGGCAGGCGGCGCAGTTTTGTGCGTAGAGGCCCTGGCCCTTTTCGAAGAGCGCCTTGTCCACCGGCGCCCCGCCGCCGGTGGGGGCGGCCGCCTCGGTCTTCTCGGGGGCGGCCATCTGGGCCGCTACCTCCTTCGAGGTGGGGCTGATCGCGAAGAAGAGCCAGACCAGGGCGAGCACCGTCACGGTCGAGAGGACGTAGAGCCAGGCCGAGGCCCCGCCGCCGCCGGTCGGTTTGGCGTAGTCGCCCACCCGGACGTCGAACTCGACCTCGCCCTGGACCCGCTGGCCCTCGTCGAGGCCGTCGACGAAGGCGTCGGGGAGGTTGTCGACCTCGAACTCGATCCGGCGCTCCTCGCGGGCCCCGTCCTTAAAGACGGTGAGCACCCTTAGCACGTGCTTCCCGTCGGACAGGGTGCGGGTGTCCAGCCGGACCTTGAAGGGCGGCTGGGTGAGCACCTGGATCGGCTCGCTGGCCTCGTCCACGTAGACTTCGATGCGTTCGATCCTCGGATTCATAGCCCTCCTCCTGACCCAAGATAACAAAGGCGCGGGACCCGCATCCTGCCCTGGAAGCTACCGAGTTCGCCTTAGGTCAAATGTCCCAGGCGGCGCCGATTGCGTCGCGGCTTTGGGCGATGGCCTCCCGCCCGCCCCGGACCTCGAAGGTGGCGGTTTCCGGCAGCTTTGGCGGCGGGAGCCTGTGGAAGGGGATCCGCCCCGCCCCCACCGGGAGGTGGCGGTCGGCGTCGCCGGGGGTGTCGTTTAGGTGGAGGTGGACGAGGCGGTCGCCGAGGAGGTCGAGGTAGGCTTGCACCCGCGCCTCGCCGCCCTCGAGGAAGGCGTGGCTGTAGTCGAGGCAGAAGCCGAACTCGGGGTGGCGGTCCAGGAGGGCCCGGAGCTCTTCGGGTCCCTGGAGGAGGTCCCGCTCGTCGAGGGCGAGGTTCTCGATCGCCACCGGGACGGGGAGGGGCCTGAGCGCGGTGAGCGCCCGGTCCATGCGTTCCCGGGCGGCCTCGAGGACGAGCGGGTGGCGGGCCGGCACCTGCCCGGTGTGGAGCACCGCCACCCGCGCCCCCACCGCCTCGGCGAAGGCGAGCCCGTCGCGGGTGCGCTCGAGGGCCACCCGGAAGCTCTTCTCGAAGACCGAGGCCAGGTTGAGGTCGACGAAGGGCAGGTGGACGGTGAACCCCACCCCGTGCCGCCCCCCCAGCTCCTTGAGCTCGGCGGGGCCGGGCAGGAGGGGGAGGGCCTCGAAGAGGTCGTAGGGGAGCTCGAGGTTCATCCCCAGCTCGGCGGCGAGCCGGACGGCGGCCTCCAGGTCGACGAGCTCGGCGTCGAGGGGGCTAAAGCCGAAGGTCACCGGGCCTCCAGGGCCTTTTTCTGGGCCTCCTCCAGCGCCCGCCGGGGGTCCATCCCGCCCTTGACGCTTTTCTCCAGGGCCTCCTCGAGGTAGACCCGCCAGATTACGAACTCCGGCACCCGGGGCCGGGGCACCGCGTAGGCGAGCTGCTCGAAGGCCGCCTTGCGGTAGGGGTTTTGGGCGTAGAAGCCCTTCAGGTAGGGCAATGCGCTTTTCCGGACCGGCACGTAGTAGCTGGCCTCGACCCACTTGGCGATGTTCTCCGGCCGCATCAAGAAGCGCCAGAAGGCCAGCGCCCCCTCGACCTGGGCCGGGCTTGCCCCCTTGAGCACCACCAGCTGGGCCCCGCCCATCGGCACCTTGCCGCCTTTTTCCCGGGGCACCGGGGCCACCCCCAGGTCGAAGGCGAAGGAGTAGTTCTCGGCCGCCGGCCAGTTGGCGATCGAGGCGAAGACCATCATCCCCTTGGTGCGCACGAAGTCGAGCAGGGCGAACTGGGCCTCGGCCAGCCGGCGGGCGATCAGGGCGCGCTTTTTCGCCATGCGGTGGAGCATGGCCAGGGCGTCGATCGCCTCCGGGCTCGCGAAGTTGGGCCGGCCGTCGGCGGTGACCAGGCTGCCACCCCGGCTGGTCACCATGCTCTCAAAGGTCCAGGACTCCAGCACCGCGATGTAGCCCTTGCGCCGGCGGTCGGAGAGCCGTTCGGCGGCGGCCTCGAAGGCGGCCCAGTCTTTGGGGGGCGCCACCCCCCTGGCCCGAAAGACGCTGGCGTTGTAGTAGAGGACCGGGGTCGAGGTGTTGAAGGGCAGGCCGTAGCGGTGGCCGTTCATGACCCCGTAGGCCCAGACCGCGGGGTAGAAGTCGTCGGGCCCGAGCCCCAGCTTCCCGTCCAGGGCCTCCACCCGGCCTTCGGCGACCAGCCGGGGGAAGAAGGCGATCTCGGCCTGGTAGAGCACCGGCTGGGTGCCGGTCCGGAGGGCCGCGATCAGCCGGGTCTCGGCCTCGCGGTAGTCGCCGACGTAGCGGGGGACCACCCGGTACCTCGTCTGCTCGGCGTTGAAGGCCTTGGCGAAGGCCTCGATTTGGCGGCCGGCGGGGCCGTCCATGGCGTGCCAGAAGCTCACCTCGACCTGGGCCAGGGCCAGCCCCAAAAGGCCCGCCAGGAGGAACACCGCTCGCTTCATCCCTTTACGCTCCCTTCGAAGGTCTCGACGATCCGTCTCTCGAATAAAAGGTACAGAAAAACCAGCGGGAGGGTGGAGAGGAGGGCCGCCGCCGAGAGCAGGCCCCAGTCGGCGGGGTAGCGGCGGGCGAGGTCGGCGATCCAGACCTGCAGCGTCCAGTAGCGCTCCCCCACCGCCACCCGGGGGAAGAGGACCAGGTTCCAGTGGGCGGCGAAGGCCAGCACCCCGGCGGCCACCAGGCTGGGGAAGAGGAGGGGGGCCACCACCCGAAAGAGGATCCGCCCCTCGCCGGCGCCGTCGATGCGGGCGGCCTCGACCAGCGAGAAGGGCAGGCCCCGCATTGCCTGGTAGACGAGCAGCACGGTGAAGGGGCTGGCGGCGAACGGGAGCACCAGCGCCCAGGGGGTGTCGAGGAGGTGGAGCTGGTGCAAGACGCCAAAGAGCGGCACCAAGAGGAGCTCGGCGGGGATCGCCAGGGTGAAGAGGAAGACCGCCCAGAGCCGCACCCCGTTCCAGAGCGCGTAGGCCGCCAGCAGCGCGGTGAGGACCTGGAGGAAGGCCACCGCGCCGCTGACCGCCAGCGAGAAGCCGAGCCGGGGCCAGAACCCCTCGGGGGCGAGCTTTTTCAGGTTCTCCAGGGTGAAGCCGAAACCCGAGAGGACGTCGCCGGAATAGACGATCGCGGGGGGCAGGAAGGCGGCGTAGGCCATCCAGAGGAAGGGCAGCAGGACGAGAAGGACGACGACCGCCACCAGCGCGTGCCTCATCGCTCCTCCAACAGCTTCCCCTGGGCCAGCGCCACCGCCAGGGTGAGGACCAGCATCACCACCGTCACCGCCGCCGCGTAGCCCAGCCGGAAGTTCTCGAAACCGAGCTGGTAGACGAAGTAGCCGAGCACCCGCGTGGCCCCGTAGGGGGCCCCCCGGGTGAGCAGGAAGACCGCCACGTACGACTGCAGCGCCAGCACCGACCCCACCACCAGCAAAAACAGCGCCGCCGGCCGCAAGAGGGGAAGGACCACGTAGCGGGTGGCCTCCAGGGGGCTCGCGCCGTCGACCCGGGCGGCCTCCAGGAGCTCCCCCGGGATCGCCTTCAGGTGCGCGCTCACCACCAGCACCCCGTAGCCGAGGTAGCGCCAGAGGCTGAAGGCGACCACCATCAGCATCGCCCAGAAGGGGTCCTGGTCCCAGGCCGGGATGGGGAAGAGGGCGGCCAGCGCCCCGTAGTCGGGGGCCAGCAGGGTGTACCAGGCGGTGCTGGCGGCCCCCACCGTGACCAGCCCGGGGAGGAAGAGGATCCCCTTCACCGCCCGCTCGTAGCGCTGGCCCTCGAGGAGAAACGCGACTAGAAACGAGAGCACCAGAAAGCTCGGCAGCACCCAGAGGGCGAAGACGACGGTGGCCTTGACGCTCTGCCAGAAGAGGGGGTCGGCGAGGAGCTCGCGGTAGTTGGCGAGCCCCACCGCCTTGGGGGCGGAAAACCCCGACCAGTGCCAGGTGGAAAAGCGCAGGACCTCGAGGAAGGGGTAGAAGAAGAACACCCCCAGGAAGAGGAGCGACGGCAGGCCGAACGCCGAGAGCTCGAGGGTCCTCAGGCGGCGCATCGCCGCTACCAGAGGTAGAGCAGCCCGGCGTAGAGGCCGAGCGTCCGGTCGTACCCGAGGTCGAGGGCGACCGGCTCGAGGTAGGCCCGGAGCCCGGCGGCGTAGTCGAGGAAGAAGCCGGGCCCGTAGCCGATCCCCAGCGAGCCGCTCAGGGTGAGGGGGAGCCCGGCCTCGACCTCGAGGCTGGCCCGGGGCCCGAGCGCCACCCCAAGCCCCAGCCCCCCCGGCGAGGCGTAGGCGAAGGGCAGCCGCAGGTAGCCGCCGACCTCGGCGTAGGCGTTCCCCAGGGTGAGCCCGGGGAAGACCAGGAGACCGAGGTCGAGGTTGCCCCGCACCCCGCCGCCCACCGCCGCCTCCAGGCCGCCGCCGGCGTCGAGGCCGAGGGGGGCGAAGGGGAGCCCGGCGGTGAGGAAGAGGGCGCCCCGGGCGGGGTGGGCGTAGCCCAGCCCGGCGGCGTTCTCGGGGTAGGCGGGGGGCGCCGCCAGGGCGCCCAGGGCCAGCCAGGCGCCGATCGCCAGGACGAGGCGTTTCATGGCCCCCATGATACCGGTTCCCAAAACCCGGACCCGGGGGCGTGACCGACGCCGGGGCGGCGGCGATCCCGCGAGGGGGCCGCAGGCGGGGCGGGCTCGGGGCCCCCGCCGCCCCCGCCCGCCCCGCCTACCGGGCGGCGGTCGGCTACCGCTGAACCCAGGGTTCCCGGCGGGACCCTCCTTTGAAAAAGGGCGGTCGTCGAGGGCCGCGCTTGGCCCGCCGAGCGCCGCCATTTGCTCGACCCGGGTAGCCTGGGGGGCGTGGAGGAGGGGTTTCCCAGCGACCGGCTGCGGGCCTGGTACCGCCAGAACGCCCGCGACCTGCCCTGGCGGCGCACCCAAGACCCCTGGGCGATCCTGGTCGCCGAGGTGGTGCTGCAGCAGACCCGGGTGGAGCAGGCGATCCCCTACTTCGAGCGAATCCTCGCCCGCTTCCCCACCCCCGAGACGCTGGCCGCGGCCCCGCTGGAGGAGCTGCTCCGCCTCTGGCAGGGGCTCGGCTACTACCGCCGGGCGGAGCACCTCTGGCGGGCGGCCGGGGCCATAGCCCGGGAAGGGTTTCCCCGCACCTACGCGGGGCTCCTTCGCCTCCCCGGGCTCGGGCCCTACACCGCCGGGGCGGTGGCCTCGATCGCCTTCGGGGAGCCGGTGCCGGCGGTGGACGGCAACGTCCGCCGGGTGCTCGCCCGCTACCACGCCCGCGAGCGGCCGGGGGCAGCCTGGCTACGGGACCGGGCGGCGGCCCTGGTCGATCCCCGCGACCCGGGGACCTGGAACCAGGCCCTGATCGAGCTCGGGGCCACCCTCTGCACCCCCTCGAGGCCGGCCTGCCGGGCCTGCCCCCTGCGGCGAGGGTGCCGGGGCCGGGACGACCCCACCCGCTACCCCGCCCCCCGCCGGCGGCGGACGCGGGAGTGGCGGCTCGCCGCCCTGGTGCTCCTGGGACGGCGGGGGGTGGTGCTCGAGGCCCGCCCCCGGGGGCCCTGGGCCGGGCTCTTCGGACCCCCGATGGACGAGGACGAGGGCCGCCTGCTGGCTCGCTTCGGACTGACCCCCGGAACGGTTCGCTTTCTCGGCGAGGTCCGCCACCCGCTCAGCCACCGCCGGGTGCGGGTCCGGGTCTTCCTGGCCGGGACCGAGCGGGACGGCGAGGACCCCGCCGCCCGCCCCCTAAGCGCCCTGGCCCGGAGGGTCCTGGCCCTCGCCCAGGAGGCGCTCGGCGAGGCGTAGGCCGTCGGCGCTCTCGCGGGCGTAGCTGGTGCCGCCGGTGGTGCAGGCCCCCACCGCGTAGAGGTTCTCCAGGCGGGGAAGGCGGAAGCTCTCCGCCTCCCACTCGCCGTCGGCGAAGCGGAAGAACCGCACCCGGTAGCCGGGGGCCCCGCGGAAGGGCGGGGCCGCTTGCTGGGCCTCGGCGAAGGCGAACCCGCGGGCCTTTAGGTCCTCGAAGAGGTCGTCGTAGGCGGCCTCCCCCAGCCGGCCGGCGGCCTCCTCGATCCGGCCCACCCGGAGCCGGGCTCCCAGGAAGGTGCCCACCGCCAGCACCACCCGCTCGGCCCGGTAGGCCGGCCCCTCCCAGCTCGCCACCCCCACCGCCCGGCCGTCCTCGACCGCCAGCCCCACCGCGGTGGCCTGGAAGAGGTGGAGGTTGGGGGCCCGCGCCTCCAGCCGCCACTTGGCCCGGGCGTGGAGGAGGAACGGGGGGAGCCCCTCCTCGTAGACCTCCTGGAAGAGGGTCCCGGGGCGGGGGGGATCGGTGACCTCGGTGACCGGGAGGAAGAGGGCGTCGAGGCTCTGGGTCAAGAGCCCCACCCGCCAGCCGGCCCGGGCCAGGGCGTAGGCGACCTCGCTGCCGGCGAAGCCGGCCCCCACCACCAGCACGTCAAAGGGCCTCACGCCGGCGCCCCCTTGAGGACCGGAAGCCCGGGGGCGAAGCGGAAGAAGAGGAACTCCCGCCCCTGGAAGAAGAGCAACCAGCGGTCCCGGCGGGCCTCGAGGAGCAGCAGCAGGTAGGGGGCCTCCAGGCGGGCCGGCCCCACCTCGCGGCCGGCGGCGAGGTGGTAGGTCCGCTCGTCGTAGACGACCAGGAGCGCCCCCTCGCCGGCCTGGCGGCGGGCCAACGCCTCCCAGACCACCCGCCGGGCCTCCCGCTCGGCGAGGACCTCGGCCAGGGCCGGCGCCAGGCGGGCGTAGGCGGCGGAGAAGGGGCGCTTGAGCTGGCAGTAGACCCCTTCGGGGGCGTGGACCAGCCGGGCCACCGGGTTCTCGTAGACCCGCCCCCGGAGCACCTCGCGGGCGTACTCCAGCGCCAGCCGCTCGCCCTCGGGGGGCTCGCGGGCGGGGTCGGCCAGGCGGGGGGCGACCTCAAGCATCCTTATCCCCTATAAACAACCCCGCCAGGCCGCCGGTCAAGATCCGCACCCGGGGCCGAAACCCCGCCGCCTGGAGCATGGCGGCGAGCTCCTCGGGCGGGGGGAAGCGGACCACGCTCTCGGGGAGGTAGCGGTAGGCCTCGGGGCGGCCGGAGATCCAGCCCCCCACCGCCGGCAGCACCCGCCGGTGGTAGAGGCGGTAGATCCGTCCCCAAAGCCCCTTGGGGGGCGGGGGGAACTCAAGGATCACCGCCCGGCCGCCGGGGGCGAGCACCCGGAAGAACTCGGCGAGCCCCCGCCGGTAGTCGGCGAAGTTGCGGAAGCCGAAGGCCACGGTGAGGGCATCGAAGCTCCCGTCGGGGAAGGGGAGGGCCAGGGCGTCGGCCTCGAGGAACCGCACCCCCAGCCCGACCCGCTCCGCCTTGGCCTGGGCCCGCTTCAGCATCTCGGGGGCGAAGTCGACCCCCACCACCTCGGCTCCCGGGGCCAGGCGCTTGAGCAAAAGCGCCAGGTCGCCGGTGCCGGTGGCCACATCGAGAACCCGAGCGGGGCTTTTGGCCAGGGCCTCCCGGGCGGCCAGCCGGCGCCAGCGGCGGTCGACCCCGAAGGAGAGCAGGCGGTTTAGGAGGTCGTAGCGCTCGGCGATGGCGTCGAACATCCCCCGCACCGCCTCGGGCCGCCGGTCCACCGGGTCCACGGCCCGCATCATACGCCGGGTTTGGCTTAAAATAACCCCCCGTGAGCCGCCTCCTCGCCCCCCTGGTCAGCCTGGTCTTCGCCCTTTTGCTCTCGGTCAGCCCCTGGTTCGTGGCCAAGCGGTCGTTCGGCGGCCGGGGGGTGCTCCTCGCCCCCTTCGGGGTGGTGAACCCCAGCGGCGCCCGCGGCCCCCTCCCCCAGCTCGACTGGCTGGGGGTGGCGTTTTGGGGCTGGGTGGCGCTGGCGGCGGCGGCGGCGCTGGTCTTCCTCCTTTTCGAGGGGGAGCGGCGGGCCCGCTGGCTCTACGTCCTGGGGGCGGTGGGGCTTTTGGCCTTTGGCCTGGAGGCGCTGCTCTTTTACCGCCAGGTCGACGCGGTGAACGCCGCCGCCCTGGCCGAGGGGGCCCGCCGGCCGCCCCTTAAGCGCCACTCCCTCTCGCTGGGGCTCTACCTCCAGCTCTTCTACGCCCTCTACCTCCTGATCTCGGCCCGCACCAGCCAGCCCCCCGGTCGCGGCCTCCTGATCCGCTACCGGGGGGTGGTGGTGCCGGCGGTGAGCCTGATCCTGGCGATGGTCGCCGGCGGCGTCCTGGTCTGGATCCTGCGGCCGATCCCCGGGGTGCGCGAGGGGCTCTCGACCTACGGCTACCTGGTCGGCAAGCTCGACCTGGTCACCTACACCTTCCAGCTCCTCTTCGGGCCGGTGCTCAGCCTTCCCGGCCTGTTCCAGTCGGCGGTGATCGCCACCCCCCTGATCTTCACCGGGCTGAGCGTCGCCTTCGGGTTCAAGGCCGGCCTCTTCAACATCGGGGCCCCCGGGCAGCTGGTGATGGGGGCGGTCTTCGCGATGTTCGCCGGGCTCTACCTGCCGGGGCCCAAGCTCCTGGTCCTGCCGGCGGCGATCGCCGCCGCCGCCCTGGGAGGGGCGGTGTGGGGGGCGATCCCGGGCTGGCTCAAGGCCCGGTTCGGGGCCCACGAGGTGATCAACACCATCATGATGAACTACATCGCGGTCTCGGTGATGCTCCTCCTCCTCTCCAAGAACGAGTGGTCGTTCTTCGGTCGCGTCGTCCACTTCCCCTTCAAGGCCCCCGGGTACGAGCCCAAGAGCCTCTTGATCCACGAAAGCGCCCGCATCCCCATGTTCCTCCAGATGTTGGGGTTCAAGGGGGCGGGCCCCGGCGAGCTTTCGCTGGCCCTGCCGCTCGCCCTATTGGGCCTTTTGCTCGTCTACTACCTGGGCCGGCGGATCGAGCTCGGGCGGCGGGTGCTCGCCGCCCTCGGGGCCGGGGTGCTCGGCTACCTGGTGGGGGGGCTCTTGCCCGGGATTCCCGCCCACGTCAGCGCCGACCTGGCCTCGGTGCGGCTGAACGGCGCCTTCGTCCTGGCCCTCTTCGCGGTGGCCTTTTACAACTTCTACATGTGGCGGACCAAGTTCGGCTACGAGCTGCGGGCGGTGGGGCTCGCCCCCAAGGCAGCGGAGTACGCCGGGGTCCGGATCACCTCCAAGCTGGTCCTGACCATGGCGATCGCCGGGGCCCTGGCCGGGCTGGCGGCCACCCACTACGTCCTCGGTGGCGGGATCGACGAGTACCGCTTCAAGCAGTCGATCCCCTACACGGTGGGGTTCGACGGCATCGCGGTGGCGTTGATGGGGCAGAACACCCCGATCGGGGTGACCCTGGCCGCCTTCCTCTTCGGCGTCCTGCTCACCGGCGGGTTGCAGCTTAACATCCAGCTCGGGATCAGCCGCGAGCTGGTCACCGTGCTGGAGTCGCTGATCGTGCTCTTCATCGCCGCCGGAGGCTTCCTGCCCCGCTACTTCGTCGAGCCCCTTTTGGCCACCGAGGCGCTCAAGCGCCTGGCCCCCCCGGCCGCTTCCGAGGAGGTTCGCTAGTGGAAATCTTCTCCACCGCCTTTCTGGTCGCCCTGGTGGCCGGCGCCCTCCGCCAGACCACCCCGCTTTTGTTCACCGCCCTGGGCGGGATGTTCAACGAGCGCTCGGGGGTGGTGAACATCGCGCTCGAGGGCATCATCAACTTTGGCGCCCTGGCCGCGGCGGTCACCGTGCAGCTGGTCGAGGCCCCCTACCTCGCCCACGACCCCAACGCCCGGATCTGGTGGATCCCCTGGCTGGGGGTCCTGGCGGCGATCGTGGTGGGGGTCTTGGTGGCCTGGATCCACGCGGTGGTCTCGATCCGCTACCGCGCCGACCAGATCGTCTCCGGCACCGCGGTCAACATGCTCTCCTTCGGGCTGCCCTCGATCCTCCTCCTCTTCCTCTACGGCAACACCAGCGACAGCAAGGACGTGGTCCACCGCATCCTGCCGATGGACGCCTACCTCCCGTTCCTGCGCGACTTCTTCTCGACCCCCCTGGGCCGCATCCTGGACCAGAGCCCGCTCGTCTACCTCGCCTTCCTGCTGGTGCCGCTCACCTACTACCTGCTCTTCAAGACCCCCTGGGGCCTCCGGCTGCGGTCGGTGGGGGAGAACCCGGAGGCCGCCGACAGCCTGGGGATCAACGTCTTCTGGATGCGCTACCAGGGGGTGCTGCTCTCCGGCGTGCTGGCCGGGCTGGCCGGGGCCTACCTCTCGATCTCCGAGCTCAACCACTTCACCCGCTTGATGGCGGCGGGGCGCGGCTTCATCGCGCTGGCGGCGCTGATCTTCGGCCAGTGGCACCCGCTGGGGATCCTCGGGGCCACCCTGCTCTTCGGCTTCGCCGAGGCGTTCCGGATCCTGATCGAGGGCACCGGGATCCTGCCCTCGCCGCTCATCCAGGCCTTCCCCTTCGTCCTGACCATGCTGGTGCTGGCCGGCTTCATCGGCCGGGCCCGGCCGCCGGCGGCGATCGGCAAACCCTACGAGAAATAGCGGATAATAGACCCGATGCTGGTCAAGGACATCATGAAGCGGCCGGTGATCACCATCGGCCCCCAGGCGACCCTTCGCGAGGCGCACCAGTTGATGTGGGAGCGGGGTATCCGCCACCTTCCGGTGGTCGACGAGGGCCGCCTGGTGGGCATCCTCACCGACCGCGACATCCGGCTGGCCACCAGCGTCCTGAAGCCGAACCCCCTTTCCTGCGACGCCAAGGTCTACGAGGTCATGAAGCGGCCGGTGCTCACCGCCGACCCCCTGGACCCGGTGGAGGACGCCGCCCGGTTGATGCGGGAGGAGAAGGTCGGCTGCCTTCCGGTGGTCGAGGGCAGGGAGCTGGTCGGGATCATCACCGGGATCGACCTTCTGGACGCGCTGATCGTCCTCACCGGGGCCACCCGGCCGGCCGGGCGGCTGGAGGTGCTGCTCCCCGACCGGCCCGGGGAGCTGGCCCGGCTCACCGCCTTCTTCGCCGAGAAGCGGATCAACATCCACTCGGTGCTCACCTACCCGATCGCCGACGACAAGGTGATGAACGTGCTCCGGGTGGAGACCCTCGAGGTCCGCCCCCTGGCCGAGGAGCTGAGGGCGCGGGGCTTCGAGGTGGTCTGGCCCCCGGAAAAGCCATGGTCCCGGTAGTCTTCCACCCCGAGTACCTGGCCTACGACCTCGGCGCCGACCACCCTTTTAGCCCCCTCCGTCTGGAGATGGTGCGGGAGCTCTTGGCCGAGCTCGGCGAGGAGCCGGCCTACGTCGAGGCCCCCCTCGCCACCCGCGAGGACCTCCTCAAGGTCCACGCCGAGCGCTACCTGAGGCGGGTGGAAGCGGCCTCGCGGGGCGAGCCGGTGCCCGACCTCGAGCACTACGGCCTGGGCACCGGCGACACCCCGGTCTTCCCCGACATGGACCGGATCACCCGCCGGCTGGTGGGGGGGACGATGGAGGCGGTCCGGCGGGTGGCCGAGGGCGAGGCCAAGCGGGCCCTCCAGCTGGGCGGCGGGCTCCACCACGCCCAGTACGACCGGGCGTCGGGGTTTTGCGTCTACAACGACCTGGCGGTGGCCATCCGGAGCCTCCTCGACCGCGGCCTCCGGGTCGCCTACGTCGACGTCGACGTCCACCACGGCGACGGGGTGCAGTGGATCTTCTACGATGAGCCCCGGGTCCTCACCTTAAGCTTCCACGAGTCGGGGCGCTACCTCTTTCCCGGCACCGGCCACGTCCACGAGCTCGGCCGCGGCGAGGCGCTGGGGACCAAGCTCAACGTCCCCTTCGAGCCCTTCACCGAGGACGCGAGCTGGATCGAGGCCTTCGAGGCGGTGGCCCCCCGTGCGCTGGCCTGGTTCGAGCCCGACCTGATCCTGGTCCAGGCCGGGGCCGACGCCCACTACCTCGACCCCCTCGCCGACCTCCTGCTCACCACCCGGAGCTACCGCCACGCCTTCCCGCGGCTGGTCGAGCTGGCCGAGCGCTACGCCGGCGGCCGCATCGTCTTTACCCTGGGCGGGGGCTACTCCTTCGACGCCACCCCCCGGGTCTGGACCCTGCTCTACTTCTGGATCCAAGGGCGCAGGCCGCCCCAGGGGCTTCCCGAGGGCTGGCGCCGGCGCTGGCAGGAGCGGCTCGGGATCGAGCTCCCGGAGGGCCTCGAGGACCCCGAGCCCGCCTTCTCGATCCCCCGGCGGGCCGAGATCGAGCGGCGCAACCGCCACACGGTCGCGCGCCTTCTCGACACCGCCGGCCACTACTGGGACCGGGCCCGGGGCTAACCCTCGCGGTAGAAGCGGGTCTTCGGGTAGTAGTCGGTGATCAAGAGCCTGAGGAAGGCGGCGGTGGGCACCGCCAGCAGCGCCCCCCACACCCCCGCCAGCGAGGCCCCCGCCAGGATCGCCAGCACCACCGTCACCGGGTGGAGCTCGGTGGTCCGGGCCAGCACCCAGGGGGAGTAGACGTTGGCCTCGATCTGGTTCTCGATCGCGAAGACCAAGACCGCCAGCAGCACGTAGACCCAGCCCTTGGTGGCGGCGAGCAGCACGGCCAGGAGCAGCGAGACCAGCCCCCCCAGGTAGGGCACCAGGTTGAACACCGCGCCGATGAACCCCAGCGAGGCGGCCATCGGCACCCCCACCAGGGCGTAGCCCACCCCCAGGGTGAGCCCGGCCAGCGCCGCCACCGCCAGCTGGCCGCGGAGGTAGCCGCCCACCGCCCGGTCGAGCTTCTCGGCGAGCTCGGCGGCGACCGGCTGGTAGGGCCGGGGCAGGAGGCGGCGAAGGCTGCGGCCCACCATCCCGAAGTCGAGCATCAGGTAGGCGGCGACCAGGAGCACCAGCACGAACTGGAGCACCCCGCCGACCACCTGGGCCACCCCCGCCAGCACCCCCCGGCCCCCGGCCAGGAGGGCCCGAAGCCAGTCGAGGAAGGTCTGGGTGAACTGTTCGAGAAGGCTCCCCAGGTCCCCCGAGGCCTGGTCGAGGAAGTGCTGCAGGGTGGCCTCCAGCCCCAGCGGGCGGGTGAGGTGTTCCAGCCAGCGGACCATCGCCTTGAGCCAGCCGAGGAACGACTCGGTCAGCTGGGGCAGGGACCCGGCGAAGCTCGAGAGCTGGGCGACCACCTGGTAGAGCAGCACCGAGGCCAGGCCGAGGAAGAGGAAGCCCGCCAGGTAGACGAGCAAAACCCCCGCCCAGCGGGGGACCCTTCGCCTCTCCAGGCCCTTAAGAACCGGCTCGACCAGGTAGGCCAGGGTGTAGGCCCCGAGGAAGACCGCCACCGCCTGGGCGCTCTCCCGGAGCAGCCAGTAGGCGGCGTAAAAGAGCGCCAGGTAGACCGCCACCTGGACGTAGGGGTTCCTCCAGACCGCGAGAAAGGCCTCCCTCATGGCAGCCGCTCGAAGAAGTTCCGGGCCTTCTCCCGGACGGCCTCGGGCTTGAGTCCCTGACCGAAGTAGCGGCCCTCGCCCACCCCGCCCTGCCAGAGCTCAAAGAGCAGGCGGGGCCCCCCCTTCGACCCCTCGACCTCGTAGCTGGTGCCGCTGTTGCCCAGGTAGCCGATCCAGTCGCCCCGCCGCACCCGGGCCCCCGGCTTGACGCCGGGCGCGATGGCGGCGAGGTGGGCGTAGACGCTGGTCCACCCGTCGGGGTGGCGGATCCAGACCTCCCGCCCCCGCAGCCGGTCCATCTGCTCCGGGCTGGCCCCGTTTTTGACCGCTTCCAAAAGCGCGTCGAATGCGGCCTTGCTGAGCGGTTGGTAGTTGAGGTCGGCCTTGACGACCTCGCCGTCGTTGGCAGCGACCACCCCCGCGCCGTAGACCACCGGCACGCAGACCCCCTCGCCGGCGAAGACGAAGCCGTAGGAGACCCCTTTGCGGTAGGGGCGAGGGCCGCCGGGGAGGAGCGCCGGGTCCTCGGGCAGGCAGGCCCCGGGCAGGGGGAGGACGTAGCCGGGCAGGGTCCTCGCGGCCGGCGGCGGGGGGGGCGGGGCGGCGGGCTCGGCGACCACCCCCTCGCTCCCGGCCAGCCGGGCCAGCCGGTGCTCGCTGCGCTGCCAGGCGTAGGTGACCACCAGGGCGTAGAGGAGGGTGAGGAAGAGCAGGTACCAGCCCGGCTTCAGCCGCATGCCCCTATTGTTGCACGGCGTGGCAGAATGGCCCTGTGGAAACGGACGCGGTTTGCGGGGTTCACGCCCTCCACCCCGAGCGCTACCGGGCCGCCCGGGAGGCGGTGCCCCCCGAGGCGCTGGTGGCCCGGGCCTCGGCCCTGCTCAAGGCCCTCGCCGATCCCACCCGCATGCGGATCCTCCTGGCCCTTTCGGCCGGCGAGCTCTGCGTTTGCGACCTCGCCCACCTCCTCTCGATGAGCGACTCGGCGGTGAGCCATCAGCTGAGGGTGCTCCGCGACGCCCGGTTGGTGGCCTGGCGGCGCCAGGGGCGGCAGGTCTTCTACCGCCTGGCCGACGACCACGTGCGGGGGATCCTCGAGGCCGCCCTGGAGCACGCCGCCGAGTGATGGGGGCGGTGCGGATTCCCGGCGGATATACTTGAACATCTGAGCAAGTATTCATATAATGCCCCCCATGGACCGCCGTACCTACCAGGTCGAGGGCCTCGACTGCGCCGACTGCGCGGTCAAGATCGAGCGCGCGGTGAAAAAGCTTCCGGGCGCGGTCGAGGTCAAGGTGGCCTACGCCAGCGGGACCCTCGAGGTCGTCGCCGAGCGCCCGCTCCCCGAGGAGGCGATCCGCCGAGCGGTGGAACCCCTGGGCTACCGCCTGGCCGAGCCGGAGGACCGCCCCCTCCCGTGGTGGCGCCGGC
>Ga0256841_1000609_pt1 | contig 35379 bp, 38 predicted proteins | sample 356308metaG_FD_185971 | JGI IMG/M metagenome (GOLD analysis project Ga0256841, IMG submission 185971) | Hydrothermal vent microbial communities from Mid Atlantic Ridge, Atlantic Ocean - 356-308 | ecosystem: Environmental > Aquatic > Marine > Hydrothermal vents | place: Atlantic Ocean: Mid... | reverse complement strand
CCTTCAAGCGCTATCCCGGCGGCCACGAGGCCCTCAGCGACGTCAGCTTCCACCAGCCCCGCGGCCAGATGGCCTTCCTCACCGGCCACTCGGGGGCCGGCAAGAGCACCCTGCTGCGGCTCATCGCCCTGATCGAGCGGCCCACCCGCGGGCAGGTGCTGATCAACGGCCAGAACACCGCCCGCGTGGAACGCCGGCGGATTCCGGCGTTTCGCCGCCAGCTCGGGATCGTCTTCCAGGATCACCAGCTCCTGTTCGACCGCAGCGTGTTCGACAACGTGGCCCTGCCGCTGGTGATCGCCGGCCTGCCCCACCGGGAGATCGGCAAGCGGGTGCGCGCCGCGCTCGACAAGGTGGGCCTGCTGGGCCGGGAAAAGGCCATGCCGGTGACCCTCTCCGGCGGTGAACAGCAGCGGGTGGGCATCGCCCGCGCGGTGGTCCACAAGCCGCCGCTGTTGCTGGCCGACGAGCCCACCGGCAACCTGGACCCGGAACTGTCACGCGAGATCATGGGGATCTTCGAGGACTTCGCCCGGGTGGGCGTGACCGTGCTGGTGGCTACCCACGACATCGCCCTGATCGAAACCCTGCCCTACCGCCGCCTGACCCTGCGCGAAGGCCGCTTGGTGGGCGACACGGCGCCCGGAGCCGCCGCCTGATGGCCGCCCCCCTGACCGCCGCCCGCGTGCACCTGCTGCGCCACCTGCAGGTGTTCTTCTACAGCCTCGGCCAGCTCGCCCGCGCGCCCCTGGCCAGCCTGATGACCGCGGCGGTGATCGGCATCGCCCTGGCCCTGCCCGCCGGCCTGCACGTGCTGCTGGACAACGTGCAGCAGCTCACCGGCGGCTGGGACAGCGCCTCGCGGATCTCCCTGTTCCTCAAGCGCAACGTGGGCGATGAGCGGGCCCGCCGCCTGGCCGCCACCCTGCGCCGCCTGCCCCAGGTGGCGGCGGTGGACTACCTCCCCCGCGAGAAGGCCCTGGCCGAGTTCGAGCGCCTGTCGGGCTTCGGCGACGCCCTCAAGGCCCTGGACGAAAACCCCCTGCCGCCGGTGCTGATCGTCACCCCCGCCCCCGCGGCCGCCACCCCGGAGGCGGCCGAACGGCTCCTGACCCACCTGAAGCAGTACGGCCCGGTGGACCTGGCCCAGCTCGACATGCAGTGGGTCAAGCGGCTGTACGTGATCATGGAGCTGGTGCGCCGGGGCGTGCTGGTGCTGGGCCTGCTGCTGGGCCTGGCCGTGCTGCTGGTGGTGGGCAACACCATTCGTCTGGCGATCCAGAACCGCCGCCAGGAGATCGTGGTGATGAAGCTGGTGGGCGGCTCCGACGCCTTCATCCGCCGCCCCTTCCTCTACACCGGCTTCTGGTACGGCCTGTTCGGCGGCCTGATCTCCGCGCTGCTCGTGAGCCTGGCCCTGTGGACCCTGGCCGGCCCGGTGGAACGCCTGGCCGGGCTCTACCAGAGCCCCTTCCGCCTCGCCGGCCTGGGCGGCGGGGAACTCCTCACCCTGCTCGCCACCGGCATCGGCCTGGGCCTGGCCGGCTCCTGGCTGGCCGTGGGCCGGCATCTGCGGGAAATCGAGCCGACCTGATTCGGAACGCGCAAACAAAACGGCCGGGAAACCGTTTCCGCACAACGTTGTCAAACTTGCCAACGGAAACGCCATCGACTAGCTTTTTGTAATACCAACCTGCCTGCGGAGGCCGGAAACATGGAAGCCGTGAAAATTTCTCCAAAATTCCAGGTCGTGATTCCGAAGCGGATCCGCGAGTCCATGAACCTGCATCCCGGCCAGAAGCTGCGGATCATCGACTTCGGCGATCGCATCGAACTCGTCCCCGAGCGCCCCATCACGGCACTGCGCGGCTTTCTCAGGGGTATCGATACGGCGGTGCCGCGCGAGGACGACCGCCTGTGAAACACGTGGTGGACTCCTCCGCCTGGCTGGAGTTCTTCGCCGACGGTCCCAATGCCGAAGCCTTCCTGGAACCCCTCTCGTCCCCCGAGCAACTGATCGTCCCGACCATCACGCTCTACGAGGTCAGCAAGGTGGTCCAGCGCCAGCGTGGCCGGGACGCCGCCATCCAGGTACTGGCGGTCATGCAACAGGGCCGGGAGGTGTCGCTGGATGCGCCCCTGGCCATCCAGGCCGCCGCGCTCGGCCTCGAACTCGGGCTGCCCATGGCGGACAGCATCATCCTGGCCACGGCCCGCGCCCATGGCGCCACGCTCTGGACCCAGGACGAGGATTTCCGCGATCTGGACGGCGTTCGATACTTTCCCAAACCCGCCGGAAAGCCCTGAATTTCCGATAAACTGTGCGAACGTTCTGCCGATACTGACATAAGATTCCAGATTGATTCCATTGGGGGCATGTGCCCCGGAGCGCGATGAACGACGCCATCACCCGCATCCTCGTGGTCGACACCTCGGCGCTGACCCGCGAGATCCTCTCCCGGATCCTGCGCGAGGAGCTGGATCACACCGAGGTGGTCACCGCCGCCTCCGGCGCGGCGGCCCTGGCGGCGCTGGAGCGGGGCCGTTTCGATCTCATCACCACCGCCCTGCTGCTCTCCGACATGGACGGCCTGGCCCTCTCCCGCCGGGTGCGCGAGTCGGATCACCATCATTACACGCCGGTGATCGTGGTCTCCGGCGATGCCGACAACCGCCTGCTGCGCGAAGGCTTCGAGGCCGGGGTCACCGACTACTTCGACAAGTCCAACGGCTACAAGGCCTTCGGCGCCTTCATCAAGAGCTTCCTGCAGCGCAACTCCGGGCTCTCGGGGCACATCCTGTTCGTGGAGGACAGCCGCACCTCCGCCGCCGTCACCTGCAAGATGCTCGACAAGCACGGCCTCACCTATCACCACACCAACTCGGCCGAAGAAGCCTACCGGCTGCTGGCCAGGATGCGCAGCGAACCGGAAGACGCCGAGCACTTCGACATGGTGATCACCGATTTCTACACGGTGGGCGAGATGACCGGCGGCGATCTGCTGCACGCCATCCGCGCCAAGTTCCACTTCTCCCAGCAGGAGCTGCCGGTGCTGCTGCTGACCTCGGCCGACGATCAGCAGACCCAGGTGGAAATCTTCCACGCCGGGGGCAACGACTTCGTGGCCAAGCCCATCGTGGAGGAGATCCTGCTGGCGCGGGTGCGCGCCCTGCTGCTGATCAAGCACCAGTACGACGCCCTCAAGGCCCAGACCGAGAAGATCCGCTGGGTGGCGGTCACCGACAGCCTCACCGGCGTGCACAGCCGCCGCTACCTGGTGGACCACGGCGAGGAATTCCTGCGCGAGCCGGCCAACCAGCCCACCTGGGCGGTCATCATCGATCTCGACCACTTCAAGCGGATCAACGACACCCAGGGCCACATCACCGGCGATCACGTGCTGGCCGAGATGGGCAACCTGCTCAACCGCGCGTTTCCCGACGACATGGTGGTGCGCTTCGGCGGCGAGGAATTCTGCGTGCTGGTGCGCCAAAATACCCAGGAGCAAGTACTCACTCGCCTTGAAGCCCTGCGGCGTGACGTCCAGGCCCGCCGACCCGCCGACGTGGACGTGACCATCAGCGTGGGCGTGGCCGGCACCGCCGACTTCCCGGATCTGCACATCTCCGACTTCCTGGCCCGCGCCGACCAGGCCCTGTATGCCGCCAAGGAGGGGGGGCGCAACCGGATCTGCCTGTGCACGCCCGAGGGGCTTCGCCTCTCGCCCTGGCACGAGGCCGAACTGCCTGCCTCCCCCGCCGCAATTGATCCAAATCACTGAATGTCCCTTCGCGTGGCGTGAACTTTCCCCTGCCTTGGCACTCTAAGAGCCCGAGTGCTAACATGAAGACGAATCTTTCCACGGGGGATAGAACCATGAACAAGGACCTTGCAATGCAGTTGGCTGTACCGGCCGGGAACCTGGACGCCTACATCCAGGCCACCCGTTCGATTCCGATGCTCAGCGCGGAGGAAGAAAAGGATCTGGCCACCCGTCTGCAGGAAAAGGGCGATCTGGGTGCCGCGCAGAAGCTGATTCTGTCGCACCTGCGGTTCGTGGTGCACATCGCCCGGGGCTACAGCGGCTATGGCCTGCCCCTGGCGGATCTCATCCAGGAAGGCAACATCGGCCTGATGAAGGCGGTCAAGCGCTTCGACCCGAAGGTGGGCGTGCGCCTGGTCTCCTTCGCCGTGTACTGGATCCGCGCCGAGATCCACGAGTTCATCCTGCGCAACTGGCGGATCGTCAAGGTGGCCACCACCAAGGCCCAGCGCAAGCTGTTCTTCAACCTGCGCAGCGCCAAGCAGCGCCTGGGCTGGCTGAACCACGAGGAAGTGGAAACGGTGGCGAAGGATCTCGGCGTCACCCGGGCCGACGTGCTGGAAATGGAATCCCGCATGAGCGGTCAGGACATCGCCTTCGACGAACCCGATTCGGACGACGACCGGCCCACCTTCTCCCCGGTCTCGTACCTGCAGGACGTGCAGCACGAACCGTCCCGCATCATCGAGGCCGAGGACTGGGAGGCCCATCATCACGAGCAGCTGCAGGAAGCCATGGACACCCTCGACGCACGCAGCCGGGACATCATCGAATCCCGCTGGCTGACCGAGGACAAGGCCACCCTGCACCAGCTCGCCGACAAGTACCACGTCTCGGCCGAACGGATCCGCCAGATCGAGAACAACGCCATCAGGAAGCTGCAGAAGGCGATGGCCGCCTGAAGTCCTCTTCCTCTCAGCCACGAAAAAAGCCCCGTCACCGGGGCTTTTTTCGTGTTATGTGCAGGTATTTTCCCGGCTGTAGGAGCGGCGCCCTCGCCGCGACCAGCCGGGGGACGAGGAATAACCATGGCGCTTGCGACTTCGTCGGACCTGGTCATTCGGCACGCATCGCGCGGCCTTGTTCATCGCGGCGAGGGCGCCGCTCCCACGGCTCCTCCCCTCACGCCACCTCGGCGCGGGCGCGGCGCTGGCGCACCGCCTCGGCCAGTTCTCGCAGGAGGGGTTCCGAGTCGTCCCAGCCCAGACAGGGATCGGTGATGGAGACGCCGTATTCCAGCGGCTTGTCCGGCTCGGCGTCCTGGCGGCCGGGCTTGAGGTGGCTCTCGATCATCACCCCCATGATGTGCCCGTTGCCGGCGGCGATCTGGCCGGCCACGTCATGGCCCACCTCCACCTGGCGCTCATACTGCTTGCGGGAGTTGGCGTGGCTGAAGTCGATCATCAGCCGGTCCTGCACGCCGGCCTCCTGGAGCTGGCGCACCGCCTCGGCCACGTGGGCGGCGTCGTAGTTGGGCTCGCGCCCGCCGCGCAGGATGATGTGGCAGTCCTCGTTGCCGGTGGTGGCGAAGATGGCCGAGTGGCCGGCCTTGGTCAGCGAGAGGAAGTTGTGGGGCTGGCTGGCGGCGCGGATGGCGTCCACCGCCACCCGCAGGGTGCCGTCGGTGCCGTTCTTGAAGCCCACGGGGCAGGAGAGGCCCGAGGCCAGCTCCCGGTGCACCTGGGATTCGGTGGTGCGCGCGCCGATGGCGCCCCAGCTGATCAGATCGGCGATGTACTGGGGGGTGATCAGATCCAGGAATTCGGTGGCCGCCGGCACGCCGAGGCCGTTGATCTCCAGCAGCAGCTGGCGGGCGATGTGCAGGCCCTTGTTGATTCGGAAGCTGCCGTCCAGATCCGGATCGTTGATCAGCCCCTTCCAGCCGACGGTGGTGCGGGGCTTCTCGAAATAGACCCGCATCACCACCAGCAGATCCTCCGCCAGCGCCTCGCGCAGGGCCGCCAGGCGGCCCGCATACTCGATGGCGGATTCGGGATCGTGTACCGAACAGGGGCCGATGATCACCAGCAGGCGGTCGTCGCGCCCGAAGAGGATGTTGTGGATGGCCGTGCGGGTGTCGAAGATCAGCCGGCTCACCGGATCGGTGATGGGCAGATCCTGGTGGAGCTGGACCGGCGGCACCACCTCGCTCATGGCGGTGATGCGCAGGTCGTCGGTCTTGTATTTCATGGTCATGACGGTCGATTCATCCACGGGCCGCGGCGGCAGAACAGGAAGCTGTCAATCATAATCCCTGCCGCAAGGCGGGTAAACCGCGCCGATCAGGGCCGGCGGCGCCGGCCGGGGTATAATCCCGGGCAAACCACACCCACAAGGCTTCCGTGCATGTACACCCTCGAAGAACTGCAGGCCCAGAACCGGGAAATCGCCCATCTGTGCGAGGTGCTCGCCGTGCTGGTGGAGCACCCCCACCTGCACAACAACCCCGTGGTCTGCGAACTGATGAAGCGTTTCAAGGAGAAGGTCTGGCTGCATCTGGTGTTCGAGGACAACGCCCTCTACCAGGAGCTGGCCCGGCACGACGACGAGACCACCCGCAAGGCCGTGCAGGAGTTCCACGACAGCGCCCGGGCGCTGAAAAAGCGCTTCTCCGGCTACCTGCGCCGCTGGTGTCAGCCGGAGGTCTCGGACAGCGAGCACCAGCAGTTGCTGGAGGAGAGCCGGGAAATCTTCAACCTGATCCGCCAGCGCCTGGCCTACGAGGACGAGCGGATCTTCCCGCTGCTCGAACACACCGGCGGGGCGGACTGAGCCGCGACGAAGACGCCCCCGGGCGGGGGCGCAGCACGCCGGCCGGAAACGGAATCAGGCCGTTTTCGGCAGGCTGATCTGCTGGCCGCTGCGGGCCCAGCCGAACATGCCGCCGCGCAGATTGTAGACCTTGTCGAATCCCTGCTGCTGCAGGAACATGCAGACCTGCGCCGAGCGGGCGCCGCTGCGGCAGATGAACACGGTGTCCTTGTCCCTGTCCAGTTCGTTCAGGCGCAGGGGAATGGAGGCCATGGGCATGGGCTCGGCGCCGGGAATGGTGCCGGCGGTGATCTCGCCCATCTCGCGCACGTCGATCACGCGCAGATCCTCACCCTTCTCTTCCATCCAGCGGGCCAGCTCCGGGGCCTCGATTTCCTTGATGTTCCAGTGCATGGTATTCGCTCTCCAATGTCTGACCGAAATGCTAGTATATTAGCGATTTCTTATATTTCAACCTGCGGATCGTAGGGGAATTTCGCCGTCCCCTTCCCGCAGGCTATCATGGCCGCCCTTTCAACGCCCGGGAATCCCCATGGTCAGCCGTCAGGAACGCAAGGCCCGCCAGAGTTACCGCCGCAACGCCCTCAGGCGTTACGAGAAGGATCGCCTGCGCAACCGCCTGGCCGAGCCCGGCTGCCACGACTTCGTGCTGGTGCTCGACCACCTCAAGGCCGGCTTCAACATTCCCAAGATCTTCCGCAGCGCCGAGGCCTTCGGCGCCCACGCCATCCACCTGATCGGCGCCGAACCCTTCGACCCGGCCCCGGCCAAGGGCGCCTTCCGCAAGGTGCCGGCCCGCTTCCACGCGCGCTTTGCCGACAGCCACGCCGAACTGCGCGAGGCCGGCTACACCCTGTTCCGCCTCGAGGCCGGCGGCGCCGAGCGCCTCGATGCCATCGAACTGCCGCGGCGCTCCGCCTTCATCCTCGGCAACGAGGGCCTCGGCATCACCTTCGAGCCGGCCCGCTACCCGGACGTGCGCGGCCTGGCGATCCCCCTGTTCGGCCAGACCGAAAGCCTCAACGTGAGCATCGCCGCCTCCATCGTCATGTACGAATACGTTCGCCAGTGGGGCGGGCGGTAGCGGGTGGCGGGGAAAACCCAACGCCATTCTTTCCCAGCCAGTGTCGTGTAGGAGCGGGGCAAGCCGCGATGATGCGGTGGCGGGTGGCTGGGGACAAGTAGCTGGAAACGACATTCGGTTTTCCCAGGAGGCAGGCCGGCTCAAGGGCAGCGGAGCCGGCAAAGAATCACCCGACATGGCGGCTCCGCTGCGCTTGAGCCGCCCTACGGGGCGACACAAAATCGTGTCAAAACGATTTTGTGTCGTTCAATAACCTGCCACCAGCGTCGGCAGAAACACCTCGTTGACCAGAAGCGGCTTGCCACCGGTGAAGAAGACGGAGCGGCGCCCCCAGATCCGCGCCGGCGGCTCGGGCAGGCCCTGCACGGCGGTATGGAAGAGCCAGTGGCGGGCGGTCATGCAGGCCACCTCCACGTCCTCGCGGCGCAGGCCGGGATCGGCGAACAGCACGGCGCCGAGGGGCCGGGTGCCCAGATGGGCCAGATGGCGCTGGGCGCCGCGCAGGGTGCTGTGGGGGATCACGGTGCGGGCATAGACCCAGGGCACCTCATGGCACAGGAGCTGCACCTCGCGGATCAGGGCCACCTGCTGCGGCGGCAGGCCAAGGCGGGTGGCCTCGTTGAGCAGGGGCCGCGCCCAGCCCTGGCCCAGCACCCGCACCCGAAAGCCCCCGCCACAGCGCGCCACCAGCCGGCGGGTGAGCGAACCCGGATCGAACAGCCAGGGCGCCACCCGTGCCGGCACCGGATGGGCGAACAGCGCCCGACGCCCGCGCCACACCGGCTCGGCGGCATGCTGACCGAAGCGGTTCATGAAAACGCGGCCGGGCCGTCGCCACCGGCGCCGCTCCGCTCAGGCATAGCGCAAGCGACCCTTCGGCTCGGGAATGGGCCGCCCCTCTTCACGCGCGGTTTCAATCCATTCTTCGATCACCCGTTCGGCATTGCGTACGGCTTCCTCGTAACTCTGACCGTCGGCCATGCAACCCGGCAATTCGGGCACCTCCACGATGAAGGCCTGATCTTCATCGCTCCAGTAGATGATCATTTCATAGCGAATCATGGCCGGATACTCCGAAACGGTATTTGACGAGGATGCCCCGAATCTGCTTGACCTGATAGGGCTTGGCCTTGGCCCCCTTGGGCTGAAGGTTGATGATTTCCTCCACCCGAGGGTGCGTGAAGATATGATGGTCTCCTTTGATCCGTTCTGCAAACCCGAGCGACTTCAGATACAGGCGAAGCGCCTGAAACGCAATGTTGGCATCCGACTGCCCCGACAGAATCTGCTGTCGCAGGCGTTCCATTTTTCCCATGTTCGCCTCCCTTCGATTTCTCTCCCGGACACAGGCTGTTGAATCAAACCTCGCCGTAGCGCGTCGCCTCGCCGATCCAGCGATCGATGAGCGGCTGGACGTGATCGGGGTAGTCGGCCAGCAGCCGATCCGCGAGGCGGGCCACCTCGGGGAGCAGGTGGCTGTCACGCTGCAGATCGGCGATGCGCAACTGCATGAGGCCGGTCTGGCGGGTGCCCAGTACCTCGCCGGGGCCGCGCAGCTCCAGATCCTTGCGGGCGATGGCGAAACCGTCGGTGGTCGCGCGCAGGGTACCGAGGCGTTCGCGGGCCGTGTCGCTCAGCTCGCCATGATACATCAGCACGCAGACCGAGGCGGCGCGACCGCGGCCCACGCGGCCGCGAAGCTGGTGGAGCTGGGCCAGGCCCAGGCGCTCGGCGTTCTCGATGATCATGAGGCTGGCGTTGGGCACGTCCACCCCCACCTCGATGACCGTGGTGGCCACCAGCAGATCGATTTCGCCGGCCTTGAAGGCGGCCATCACCGCCTCCTTCTCGCCGGCCTTCATGCGCCCGTGCACCAGGCCCACCCGCACGTCGGGCAGGGCCTCGGCCAGTTGCGCGGCGGTGTCCTCGGCGGCCTGAGCCTGCAGGGCCTCCGATTCCTCGATCAGGGTGCAGACCCAGTAGGCCTGGCGGCCCTCGCCGCGGCAGGCCGCATGGACCCGGGCCACCACCTCGTCGCGCCGGGTATCGCGGATCACCACCGTCTCCACCGGCTTGCGGCCGGGCGGGAGTTCGTCGATCACCGAGCAGTCCAGATCCGCGTAGGCCACCATGCTCAGGGTTCGGGGAATGGGGGTGGCGGTCATGATGAGCTGGTGGGGCACCCGCCCGTCCTGGCGGCCCTTCTCGCGCAGGGCCATGCGCTGGTGCACGCCGAAGCGGTGCTGCTCGTCCACCACCACCAGGGCCAGGCGGGCGAAGGCCACCTCCTCCTGGAACAGGGCATGGGTGCCCACGGCCACCGCGCTCTCGCCGGCCGCCAGCGCCGCCAGGGCCTCGCGCCGCGCCGAGGCGCGCAGCTTGCCCGACAGCCAGGCGACTTCGATGCCCAGCGGCGCCAGCCAGTCGCGGAAGTTGCGGTAGTGCTGCTCGGCCAGGATTTCGGTGGGCGCCATCAGCGCCGCCTGGTGGCCGGAGCCCACGGCGCGCAGCACCGCCAGCAGGGCCACCAGGGTCTTGCCGGCGCCCACGTCGCCCTGCACCAGGCGCTGCATGGGCACGCCACGAGCCAGATCCGCGTCGATCTCGGCCGCCACCCGGCGCTGGGCGCCGGTCAGTTCGAAGGGCAGGGTGGCGAGAAAGCGTTCGATCAGCGCCTCGCCGCCGCGCAGCGGAAAGCCGGGATGCTTTTGCACCCGGCTGCGCAGCCGGCGCAGGCTGAGGGTGTGGGCCAGCAGTTCCTCCAGCACCAGGCGCTGGCGCATGGGGTGATCGGGCTCGGCCAGCGAGTCGAGCGAGACATCGGGCGGCGGGCGGTGCAGAAAGCGCAGGGACTCGGCCAACGAGGGCAGATCGGCGTCGTCGCGCAGGGCCTCGGGGATCAATTCGGGCAGGTGCAGCTCGCCGCGCGCCAGGCACTGGAGCGCCTGGTCGGTGAGATTGCGCAGGGTGAGCTGGTGCACGCCTTCGGTGGCCGGATAGATGGGGGTCAGGCTCTCTTCCATCGCCACCGGCTCGTCGCTGTCCACGGCGCGGTATTCGGGATGCACCATCTCCAGCCCGCCGGGGCCCTTGCGCACCTCGCCGAAGCAGCGCAGCACCACGCCCCGCGCCAGGGCCTGCTGCTGGCGGGCGTTGAAATGGAAGAAGCGCAGGGTGAGAAACCCGGTGCCGTCGGACAGGCGCGAGAGCAGCATCCGCCGCCGGCCGAACTTCACCTCGGTCAGCTCCACGGTGCCCACGATCACCGCCTCGCGGCCGGGCCGCAGGGCGCCGATGGGCGTGACCCGGGTGCGATCCTCGTAGCGCAGGGGCAGGTGGAAGAGCAGATCCGCCACCTGGTGGATGCCGAGCTTCGCCAGCCTTTCGGCCATGCGCGGCCCCACGCCCTTGAGGGCGGTCACGGGCAGGGCGGCAGCAGTGCGCGTCACGTCCCTGTGTTCACGCGGCATGGGCGAGGAAACGGGCTGGCGTCAATCCCCGGGCACCATCACGGCGTCCATCTCCACGCCGGCCCCCTTGGGCAGGGCGGCCACGCCGATGGCGGCGCGCGCCGGGTAGGGCTCGCGGAAGTATTCGGCCATGATCTCGTTGACCAGCGGGAAATGGCCCAGATCGGTGAGAAACACGTTGAGCTTGACGATGTCGGCGAGCGTGCCGCCGGCGGCCTCGCACACGGCGGCGAGATTGTCGAACACCCGCCGGATCTGGGCAGCCATGTCGCCCTCGACCATCGCCATGGTCTCGGGCACCAGCGGGATCTGGCCGGAAAGATAGACGGTGCCGTTGACCTTCACCGCCTGGGAATAGGTGCCGATGGCCTGGGGGGCCCGATCGGTGCGGATGATTTCCTTTGCCATGGATCCTGACCTCGTGAAGAAACCGGCGGAATTGTCGCACGGGGCCGCGGGCGAAGGAAACGCCCGGCGCGAAAACGCCGTTCCGGAGGCCTGGACAGGCGTTTGACATGCACACAGGGCCCTTGAGGCCTACTTCTTCAGGCGGTAGATCCGCTGCACCATCTCCAGGCTGCGCAGGCTGCGCATGATCCGCGCCAGGTGGCGGCGGTTGCGGACCATCACCGTGAAACTGAGAGTGGAGTGCATGCCGTCGCGCTCCTCGATGCTCACGTTCTCGATGTTGGCCTCCATGTCGGAGAGGGTGGCCGCCACCTTGGCCAGCACGCCGCGCTGGTTGAGCACCAGCAGCTTGATGTCGATGGGGAACTCGCCTTCCAGATCGGCCTCCCAGGCCACGTCGATCCACTTCTCGGGCCGGTTGCGGTATTCGGCCACGTTCTTGCAGTCTTCGGTGTGGATCACGATGCCCCGGCCGGAGGTGACGAAGCCGAGAATGGGATCGCCGGGGATCGGCCGGCAGCACTTGGCGAAGGTGACCACCGCGCCTTCGGTGCCCTTGATGGCCAGGGGCTTCGGCCGGGCGGCTTCGTCGCCAAGATGCTCCTCGCCCTGGAGCAGGGCGCGGGCGATGACCATGGGCATCTGGTTGCCCAGGCCGATGTCGCTGTAGAGATCGTCGAGCTCGGCGTAATTGAATTCGGCCAGCACCCGGCGGGTCTGCTCTTCCGACAGGCTTTCGAGGCTGGCGCCGTGGGCGGCCAGACTCTTGTTGAGCAGGCGGGCGCCGAGCATCACCGCTTCCTCGCGTTCGAGGTTCTTGAGCACGTTGCGGATGTGGGTGCGGGCCTTGGCGGTGTGCACGAAATCGAGCCAGGCGGGGTTGGGCTGGGCGCCCTTGGAGGTGATGATCTCCACCGTGGCGCCGTTGTAGAGTTCGGTGCGCAAGGGCACGAGGCGCCGGTCGATCTTGGCCGCCACGCACTGGTTGCCCACGTCGGTGTGCACCGCATAGGCGAAGTCCACCGCCGTGGAGCCGCGCGGCAACACCATGATGTCGCCTTGGGGAGTGAACACGTACACCTCGTCGGGAAAGAGATCGATCTTGACGCTTTCGAGAAACTCGATGGAATTGCCGGCCTTCTGCTGGATCTCCAGCAGATCGTGCAGCCACTGGCGGGCGCGGATCTGGGCGCTGTTGCCGGCCGCCTCGTCGGAACTCTTGTACAGCCAGTGGGCGGCGATCCCCGACTCGGCCACCTTGTGCATCTCCGCGGTGCGGATCTGGACTTCCAGCGCCACGCCGTAGGGGCTGAACAGCACCGTGTGCAGGGACTGGTAACCGTTGGCCTTGGGGATGGCGATATAGTCCTTGAACTTGCCCGGCATGGGCGTGTAGAGATTGTGCACCGCGCCCAGCACCCGGTAGCAGGTGTCCACCGAGTCGACGATGATGCGGAAGGCGTAGACGTCCATCACCTCGCTGAAGGCCAGGTGCTTGTCCTTCATCTTCTTGTAGATGGAATACAGGTGCTTCTCGCGGCCGATCACCTCGCCGGCCAGCCCCTCCTGTTCGAGGCGCGCCTGAATGGCCTCCTGCAGCTTGCCGACGATCTCCTTGCGGTTGCCCCGGGCCCGTTTCAGGCTCTCGCGCAGCACCCGGTAGCGCATGGGATGGAGGGCGGCGAAACCCAGATCCTCCAGCTCCAGGCGCATGCGGTTCATGCCCAGGCGGTTGGCGATGGGGGCGTAGATCTCGAGCGTCTCGCGAGCGATGCGCCGGCGCTTGTCGGGGCGCATCACGCCCAGGGTACGCATGTTGTGCAGGCGGTCGGCCAGCTTGATGAGGATGACGCGGATGTCCCGCACCATCGCCAGCATCATCTTGCGGAAGTTCTCGGCCTGGGCCTCGGCCTTCGATTCGAACTGGATGTGGGTGAGCTTGCTGACGCCGTCGACCAGCTCGGCGATCTCCTCCCCGAAGCGCTCGGCCACCTGTTCCTTGGCGATGCCGGTGTCCTCGATCACGTCATGCAGGATGGCCGCGGCGATGCTCTTGTGGTCCATGTGCATCTCGGCAAGGATGCGGGCCACGGCGATGGGATGGGTGATGTAGGGTTCGCCGGAGAGGCGCTGCTGGCCCTCGTGGGCCTCGGCGCCGAACAGGTAGGCCGCATAGACCTCGCTGACCTGCTCCGGCTCGAGATAGGTTTCCAGAATCTCACACAGATCGCTGATGCGAAATTCGGCACCGGTCTCCTGAAGCTGTGTGCCGGGGGTGGCGATTACTCGCCTCCTGTCTCGCCTTCCTCGCCGGATTCGACCGTCTTCTCGCCCGCGTCCGCCTCCGCGGCGGCCCCGCCCCCACCGGCCAGGTCGCTCTCCAGGGCCGCCTTGATGGCCGCCGCCACGTCCATCTCGGACAGGGGCTGGTTGCCGGTCTCCTCGGCGATGGCCTGATCCTCGGCGGTGGGCTCCTCCAGCAGCTCTTCCTGGATCACCGGCTCCTGCTCTTCCAGGATGTCGGCATTGACCAGGTTCTCGGCGATCTCGCGCAGGGCGATGACGGTCGGCTTGTCGTTCTCCTCGGGCACCAGGGGCTCGGCCCCCTTGGAAAGCTGGCGGGCGCGCTTGGCGGCCACCAGCACCAGTTCAAAGCGGTTCTTGACGTTTTCGAGGCAGTCTTCGACGGTAACGCGAGCCATGGGTTCTCTCCGGATGGCGCCCGCCGGCACGGCGAGCGGGGGTCAATTCGCAAGGTGACCGGAAATTGTACTAAGACCAACGACACTAAAGCAAGATTCAGCGGGCATCTGGGCGGTCAGGCGCAAGGCGCCGTGGCGCCGCCATGGCACACCCATGGCAAGCCGCGGCAACGCCGCGAATGGCCGCCCAGATGCCCGCCCGAAGGGAGCGTCCCAAACGTTCCGGCTCGGCGTTGCAGCCCTTGGCAAGGGCTCGCCATTCCCGGCGGGCTGCGCCTTGATCCGAAACGTTTGGGACGCTCTGAATCTTGCTTTAGTGTCGTTGGTCTTAGTAATGATCCTGACCCGGTCAGGCCAGTAGCCGGGCCAGCAAATCGGCATGCCGGGCCTGCTGGCGGGGGGTGGCCAGGCGGTGACAGGTGACGATGGCCCGCAATTCGTCCAGCGCGGTAGCGAAATCGTCGTTGATCACCAGGTAGTCGAATTCGGCATAGTGGGACATTTCGCGCACCGCATCGCGCATGCGCCGGGCGATCACCTCCTCGCTGTCCTGGCCCCGCCCCCGCAGGCGCGCTTCCAGGGCCGCCCGCGACGGCGGCAGGATGAACACCCCCACCGCGTCGGGAAACTGTTCCCGCACCAGGCGCGCCCCCTGCCAGTCGATCTCCAGGATCACGTCCACCCCGGCCTGCAGACGGCGCTCCACGGAACTCCGCGCCGTGCCATAGTAATTGTCGAACACCCGGGCATGTTCGAGGAAGGCGCCCTCAGCCACCATTTTCTCGAACGTGGGCACATCCACGAAATGGTAATCCACCCCGTCCACCTCGCCGGGCCGCGGCGGCCGGGTGGTGTGGGAGACGGACACCTCGATGCCGTCCATGGCTTCCAGCAAGGCCTTGACCAGACTGGTCTTGCCGGCCCCCGAGGGGGCGGAAAAGATGTACAGGGTACCGGTGGGGGTGGCATTCATCGGGACGCTCCAGCAAGTGGCCAATCCACAATTCTACCGGGGACGAGCCAGCCGGTCACGGACGGACTCAAGTTCCCGCCCGGACGGCCGCTGGATCTTCCACGAACCGCCATTGATTGGCGTACCCCATTTTCGTATGGACATCGCACTCGATACCGACGTCGCCTGGCTGCTGATCATCGAAACGTTCATCCTGATGAGCGCGGCGCTGGCGTTCCTGACCTGGCGCAACCGGCGGCTTCGGCGCCAGCTCGCCGGCGGTGGCGCCGATGACGCCGCTGACGCCCGGCAAATGCTGCTCCAGGGGCTGGAACTGGAACTGGAACGAACCCGCCGCAAGGCCGAACAGGCCGGCACCAATTCGCCGGAGGCCGAACGCCTGCACCAGGCCTGCGAGTTTCGCATCCGCGTGCTCGAAGGCGAGCTGGCCGTGTGCGCCGCCGGTGAGGACGAGCACCTCTACTGGCAGCAGATCGCCGACTATTTCGATGGCATCAACCGGGCCTTCAACGCCCGCCTGGCCGAACTGCAATTCCGCCTGCGCACCTATCTCGAGCGGATCAACAATCTCGAAGGCTTCAAGACCCAGGTCTTCGCCCTGGCCGAAAAACTGCGCCGGTCGAAAGAAACCATCCAGCACCTGGAAGCGGAACTGGAAAAGCACCTGCCCGCCGAATCCCGTTCCGCGGAACTCGAAACGGCGCTGCAGAACATCCGCGAGGAAAAACAGCTACTGGAAGATCAGCTCTCCCTCGTCGAACAGGAATACGAAACGCTGATGAAGAACGTCGAGTTCCTGCAACAGCAGAACGAGGCCGACGAGCCCCCAGCCGGCACTCCCCAGGACGTCCTCGACGAACTGCAAGGCTACAAGGAGGAAAACGAATTCCTCTGCAACCAGATCGCCACCCTGCTCAAGGAAGAACTCAAGTACGAAAACACGCTCGCCGAACAACGGGAAAGGCTGGAAAACCAGATTGCCACCCGGGACGAGACCATCACCGAACTGGAAGCCCGGCTGGCCGAGCTGGAGAAGAACTATCTGGCCTTGCAGGAACAGTCGCTCAGAGAACAGTCCGGCTGAAACGCCAGACGGCCCGCATTTACGACCCGAGCGCCGCGGATGCGACCGGATGCTCTCTCTCCCATCCCCCGAAGGTTCCCAGCCCGTCGCCAGCGCCTCCTCTCGACCCAGGTCCCCGGGATAGCGCTTCAGCATCTCCCGGCACCACCGCCTTGGCCACTCCTGGTGAAAGCAGGATGGCGCCCGGCATCACGGCGCCATTGATGGCTTGGTATTGGTTGAGTTTGGCTGAAAATACTAACCGACCACCGAACTGTTCCTCTGCACCTTCAGAGACCGCCACCCCCAGGGCGGGGTTGCCAGAACGCGGGCAGGGGGGGCAAAGGTTTGTGGGTGGGCCTGGCCACCGGGTGCTTCGGATTCTCGATGCGGGGCGGTTCATGGTTGACCAGTTTCCAGTCGGAGGGGTCGTAGCCGAGGCCGACGGGATTGAGGGGACAGGCGCTGCCGGTTCCAGCCCGGATAGAGGCCGGGAGCGAAACGGGTTTCGTTGTGCAGCTCAGGCACCGGGTCAGTCGCTTCGCTGGAGCCGCCAGGGCGTCTTCCAGCAGGCTGTTGAAAAACATCGTTTTTCAACAGCCTGCTAGGCCGGAAAGGACGGCATCGCGCCGCAACAGCCAGTCTTCTTTCACCACGCCCGCGGGCCGGCCGGTGATCAGGCCGAGCAGATCGAGCGCATCGGCCGCACCCGCCCCGGCGTGTTCCTCGAGTGCGTCGCGCACGACGACCGGGGAAAGGGGCCGGCCGAGCAGGCGGCGCTCACCTTCGGGCCAGGCCGCCTTGTGGGCATCCCACCATGCATGAGCGGCCTGCGCGTCGGCGATGGTTTCGGCGCTGGCCGGCGCGGCCTCCTCGCCCACCACCTGCATGCGTGGGCGCCGGGGCAGGCGCTGGCCGGTGAGCCATTGCCAGGCATCGGCGGCTGCGGCATTGGCCTGGGGCGTTTCGAGGGCCTCGAGCAACTCGGGCACCGCCTCGCGGTGCCCCCACAGAGCCAGCAACCGGCAGCCGCTAGCAGGTTTGGCCAGGCGGCGCTGAACGAGCACGGGATGGAAATCCCGCTCGCCGCTCAGCGCGGCCAGGTACAACAAAAAACCGATTTCATCGCTGTCGGCCTGGCGTTCGATGACCCGGCGCAGGGCCAGGGGAGCCGCGTCATCGCCCCGCAGCAGTCCCCCGCGCAGGGCTTCGGCCAGCACCGGCAACTCGGCCACGCTGGCGAAGGGATCCTCGCCGAGCACGCGGTAATAGGGCTGAAACACGCTCAGGCCGGCCTCCGGCCAGTCGGCGCAAAAGCGCAGGGCGACGGCCTGCAGGCGCAGGTCGTGGGCATGCAGCTCGCCCTGGTTGAGCAGGCCACGCGGCACCGCCGCCTGCTGGATGCGCCATGCATCGAGAATCAGGTGCCGCCGTTCCGGATCTTCCTCATACAGACGGCGGGTCTCGGCCAGCGTCTCCTCGCCCGGATGAAGCGCCAGGGCGTGGCACGCGGCTGTCATGCGCTCGACATCCTCATCGGCCACCCAGTTCGCGGCGAGCCGGGCGGTTTCGCGGCGTCGCCGGGTATCGGGGCTGCGCAGGCCGGCGGCCAGAAAAACGAAGGTGGTCTCATACAGAAGCGGTTCTACCTCCGACGGCGGCAGGCGGGAGAGCACATGAAGATGGAAGTGCAGGCGCCGCTCGAGCCGGCGCAGGGCGCGGGCGCTGGTGCCAGGCCGGATACGCCATTCCATGCGCTGCTCGAAGAGTGCCGAGGCGGCATCCCGGTGGGTCTGCTGAAGCGTCACGTCCATGTGGGCGATCGTCCGGGGAAGTCAGTTCAGTTCGATGGTGGCACCCTGCAGGCGGTGCAGGCCTTCGGCCCTGGCGAGGATCGTCCTGCCTTCGAGCACGATGGCCCCGTCGGGGCGCAATTCCAGGGTGCTGCCGGCAGCGCGCAGGATGACGCCTGCCCTCGCGTCGAACAGCAACCGGCCCTCGCCGTCGACACGCACGGGGACCGCGGGCGGCTCGCCGGGACGGCGCAGGCGCCCGACGACGACCACGCCGTCGACCGTGGCTTCCACCAGCACGGCATCGCCGATCGAGAGAGGCGTAACGGTATCGAGATGGGCGCTGACGGGAAGCGAGCGACCGTCGAGGCGAACTTCCAGGGCTTCACCGACGCTGGCGCGCGTTACCTGTGCGAGGTGGCGGTATTGGGCTTCCGGCAGGGAAACGATCTTGGGGTTTTCGGTGCTGGCGCTCATGGTTCCTCCTTGAAACGGCAGGCGGGGCGAGGCGGGACGGGCGCCGGCTTCCTGCTCCGGCAGCGCGTTCGCCGGCGGTTCGTCCTTGCTCGGCCAGATTCGTTGGCAGGGCAAATGCTACCAACCCCGCCTTCCCGAACGTGTGAACTGGATCACACTTTGCTGCCGGACGGCTTCACTCGATGTTCTGCACCTGCTCGCGCATCTGCTCGATGAGCACCTTGAGATCCACGGCGGCCTGGGTCATTTCGGCGTGAATGGACTTGGCGGAGAGGGTATTGGCCTCGCGGTTGAGTTCCTGCATGAGGAAGTCGAGCCGCCGGCCCACCGGCTTATCCTGCTGCAGCACCCGTTCCACTTCGTCGATGTGCAGGGCCAGCCGATCCAGCTCTTCGGCCACGTCGGTCTTCTGGGCGAAATAGACCATTTCCTGTTCGAGGCGGTTCTCGTCCAGCTCGCCCTTGACCTCTTCCAGTTTGGCCAGCAGCCGCTCGCGCCACTGGCGCTGGTAGTCGGGCAGTTGTGCCTGGACGTTGGCGACGATCTCGCGCATGGCCGCGAGCCGTTCCCGCAGCATGGCGGCCAGACGCTCGCCCTCGCGTTCGCGGGTGGCGAGGAGGTCGTCGAGGGCGGCCTCCAGCAGCTCGCCGACCACCTTCCCGAGCTGTTCCAGATCCAGTGGCTGGCTCCGGATCACGCCGGGCATGCGCAGCACCTCCAGCGAGCTGACCGGTGCGGGATTGTAGAGAATGGAATCGATGTGGCGGGTGGCGTGGGCGATCTTGCGGATCCGCGCGTCGTCCAGGGGCAGATCCTCGCCTTCGCCCTCGCCCGGCGTGAAGCGCAGGCTGACCTCCACCTTGCCCCGGCCAAGGCGTGCGGCGATCCGTTCGCGCAGCGTCGGCTCGAGGCTGCGCAGCTCCTCGGGCAGGCGCAGGGCGATGTCCAGATAGCGGTGATTGACGCTGCGGATCTCGAGGGTAAAGTCGCCTGCCGCATCGCTGTGTTCGCGGCGGCTGAAGGCGGTCATGCTGCGGATCATGCGAGGGTCCTGCGGTGACAGTGATGGCGCCAAGCCTAGCATGAACGGGCGGCGCATTCATGGCGTACAATCGAACGAAGCGGAGCTGCGGCGGGAGCACGAGATGACCGAACTCGATCTGGCAGCCCAGGCACAACTGGTGCGGGCGTTGCAGGATCCGGCCGTGTGGGATCCTCCCGCCGAGACCGTCGAGGTGCGCGAGACCCACATCTCCTGGGTGCTGCTGGCCGGGGCGTATGCGTACAAGCTGAAGAAGGCCGTGGACTTCGGCTTTCTGGACTATTCCACACTGGAAGATCGCCGGCAGCAATGCGCACGGGAAGTGACGCTCAATCAGCGCACGGCGCCGATGATCTATCTGGAGGTGCTTCCCGTCAGCGGCACGCCGGAACGCCCCCGCCCGGGCGACCCCGCCGATCCCATCGAATACCTGGTGAAGATGCGCCGTTTCGACGAGAACCGGCTGCTGGCCCGGCTCGTCGAACGGGGCGAACTGGACGATCGGCTCATGCCGCGGCTGGCCCGGACGATTGCCGACTTCCAGGCTCGCGCCGAACGCGTGCCCGACGACGCGCCCTGGGGCACGCCGGAGACGGTCTGGCACTTCGTGGCGGAGAACTTCGAACAGATCCGCGCGGCCCTGGGGCAAGGCGCAGGCGAACTCGCCACCGTGGCGCAGTGGAGCCAGGCCCGATTCGCCGAACTGGCGCCGTCCATTCGTGAGCGGCGCGAGGCGGGCTGCGTGCGCGACGGCCACGGCGATCTGCACCTGAACAACATCGTGCTGATCGACGGCGAACCGGTGCCGTTCGACTGCATCGAGTTCAACGACGCCCTGCGCTTCATCGACGTGATCAACGAACTGGCCTTTCTGATCATGGATCTGATGGCCCGCCAGCGACAGGATCTGGCCATCTGGCTGCTCAACGACTGGCTGTTCATCACCGGCGACTACGCGGGTGTGCCGCTGCTGCGGTTCTTCGTGGTCTACCGCGCCATGGTGCGGGCCAAGGTGGCGGCCCTGCGCCTGGCGCAGCCGGATCTGTCGGCACGGGAACGTCGCGCCGGACAGGCCGAATACCGCGCCTACCTGCAGCTGGCCGAGACCGGCACCCACCCGCCGCCGGTGCGTCTGGTCATCACCCACGGGCTGTCGGGCAGCGGCAAGAGCACCCTGGTTCACCGGCTGCTCGGCCACTGGCCGGCCATTCACCTGCGTTCCGACGTGGAGCGCAAGCGCCTGTTCGGCCTGCCCATGGACGCGCGCAGCGCGTCGGCCGTGGCCGGGGGCATCTACACGCCCGAGGCCACCGAGCGCACCTACGCCCGCCTGGCCGAGCTGGCCCGGCTTCTCCTCGATGCCGGCTGGCCGGTGGTGGTGGACGCCACCTTCCTCGACCCGGCCCGCCGTGCCGACTTCCGCCGCCTGGCCGCCAGTCTGGACGTTCCCTTCTCGGTACTGGATTTGCAGGCCCCGCCGGCGGTGCTGCGGGCGCGGATCCGCCAGCGGCTGGCCGGTCAACGGGACGCCTCGGAGGCGGATCTGCAGGTGCTGGAACACCAGCTCGAGCACTACCGGCCCATCCCGGCCGACGAGCCGGATGTGCTGCGGGTGGACACCACCGGCGGGGTCGATCCGGCCGAGCTGGCCCGCCGCCTTGGAGGATGAGGATGGCCAGGGTGGCTGAGCCGCGGGGCCATTGCCGTCCCGGTTCCGGGCTGTGCTAATGTTAGGCGTTCGAACAACCGATAATCCGGACTGAACCCCGTCCACAGCCCGCTCATGCCGAAGAATGCCCACGAACTGCCCCGCGGCACCCGCGTCGATGGCTATACCATCGAGCGGACCATTGGCGGGGGCGGGTTCAGCGTGGTCTACCTGGCCCGCGACGATGCCGGCAAGCGGGTGGTGATCAAGGAATACATGCCCGGCAAGCTGGCCCGGCGCACGGACAACCACGAAGTGGTGGCCTGCCACGACTACCACGAAGAGCGCTTCGCCCAGGGCCGGCGGCTGTTCTTCCAGGAAGCCCGCTCCCTGGCCACCCTCAAGCATCCCAACATCGTCAACGTGATCAATTTCTTCCGTGCCAACGGCACGGTATACATGGTCATGGACTACGAGGACGGGCACAACCTGCAGGCCTACATCCAGCGCCACCGGGGCAAGCTGAGCGAGGCCTTCATCATGACCGTGTTCCCGGCCCTGCTCGACGGCCTGCGGGTGATTCACAGCCAGGGCCTGCTGCACCTGGACGTCAAGCCCGGCAACATCCATCTGCGCGCCGGCGCCAATCCGCTGCTGCTGGACTTTGGCGCCGTGCACGAAATGATGCACACCCGCCAGTTCCAGCCCAGCCAGGTGGTCACGCCCGGCTTCTCCCCCATCGAACAGCTCGACCCGGGCGGTTACGTGGGCCCCTGGACCGACATCTATGCCATCGGCGCCACCATGCGCACCTGCATGGCGGGCACGCCGCCGCCCCCTTCCACCAAGCGCCGCGAAAGGGACACCATGCGCCCGGCCGCCTCGGCCTTTCGCAAGCGTTACACCCCCGAACTGCTCGAGGCGGTGGACTGGGCCATGGAGGTCGATCCCCTGTTGCGGCCCCAGAACGTGGACGAATTGCTGGCGGCCCTGCGCAAGGTGCCGGAAGCCAAGGGCAAGCAGGCAGGCTGACATGCAGTTCGAATTCGGCATCACCAGCCGCCTCGGCAACCGGCAGATCAACCAGGATCGCCTCACCGTGATCGAACAGGCGGCCGGCGCCCTGCTGGTGCTCGGCGACGGCCTGGGCGGCAAGCCCGGCGGCGACCTGGCCGCCCAGACGCTGGTGGACACCATCACCGAGGAGCTGAACCTCAACCCCCTGCCGGCCGAACAGCCGGAGAAGTTCCTGCACGAGCTGCTGCGCCGCGCCCACCACGCCATCCTCATGGCCGGCCAGGAACAGCAACCGGCCATCGCCCCCGGCACCACCGCCGTGCTGTGCCTGGTGCAGGATCGCAAGGCCTGGTGGGCCCACGTGGGCGACAGCCGCTTCTACCTGTTCCGCAACGGCCTGCCCCTGTACCGCACCCAGGATCACTCCTACGTGGAACAGCTCTACCAGGCCGGCCGGATCTCCCTGCGCCACACCCACGATCATCCCATGCGCAACTACGTCACCCGCTGCATCGGCCTGCAGACCCGGGATCCGGACGTCAGCATCAGCCAGGCGGTGGAACTGCGCGAGGGCGACATCCTGCTGCTGTGCTCCGACGGCTTCTGGGAGCCGCTGGACGACGCGCGCATCGGCGCGGTGATCGGCCAGGGCCGTCTCAGCGACACCCTCGCCGAACTGGCCGAGGAAGCCGAGGCGGATCGCTATCCCAACGCCGACAACACCTCGGCGGTGGCCCTCAAGGTGGTCTCCCTGCAACAGCCCGGCCGCGGCCGGGCCGCCGAAGACCGCCAGCGCCGCCAGGAAACCGACCCCCTCGCCTCGGCCATCGCCGAAATCGAGCAGGCGATCAAGAAGTATGAAAAGGAAATGAAGTAGGCGCGGCGCGAGCCGCGATACGGCGGTGGCTGGTTGCTGGTAATACCATGTACGTTTCCCGGCTAGCCGCTACCCGTAATCGCGGCGAGGGCGCCGCTCCTACGGTCAGACACCGTTGACGCGGTATACTTCCCTATCCAGCCAACCAACGAGGATTCCCCATGCGACCCAGCGGACGCGCGCCCGACGAACTGCGCCCCATCACCATCACCCGCCATTACACCAAGCATGCCGAAGGCTCGGTGCTCATCGAGTTCGGCGACACCAAGGTGCTGTGCACCGCCAGCGTGGAACAGAAGGTGCCGGGCTTTCTCAAGGGTCAGGGCCGCGGCTGGGTGACGGCCGAATACGGCATGCTGCCCCGCTCCACCGGCTCGCGCATGGGCCGCGAAGCGGCGCGCGGCAAACAGGGCGGGCGCACCATGGAGATCCAGCGCCTGATCGGCCGCTCGCTGCGCGCGGCGGTGGACATGGAAGCCCTCGGCGAGCACACCATCACCATCGACTGCGACGTGATCCAGGCCGACGGCGGCACCCGTACTGCCTCCATCACCGGCGGCTTCGTGGCTCTGGCCGACGCCATCGCCTGGATGCAGAATGAAAAGTGGATCACCACCGATCCCCTCCTCGATCACGTCGCCTCGGTCTCGGTGGGGATCTACAAGGGCGTACCGGTCATGGATCTGGACTACCTCGAAGACTCGGATTGCGACACCGACATGAACATCGTCATGAACAGCGCCGGCGGCTACATCGAGATCCAGGGCACCGCCGAGGGCGCGGCCTTCAACCGGAACGAACTGGAAGCCATGCTCGAACTGGGCAACCAGGCCATCGCCGAACTGATCGAACACCAGCGCCAGGCGCTGACGGGCTGAACGAACCTCACCATGAAAATCGTCCTGGCCAGCAACAACCCGGGCAAGGTGCGCGAGATCGGCGCCATGCTCGAAGACAGCGGCATCCGGATCCTGCCCCAGTCGGATTTCGCCGTGGCATCGGTGGAGGAAACCGGCCTGACCTTCGTCGAGAACGCCCTGCTCAAGGCCCGCCATGCCGCCGAGCAGTCGGGCCTGCCGGCCATCGCCGACGACTCGGGGCTGGTGGTGGACGCCCTCAACGGCGCGCCCGGCATCCACTCGGCGCGCTACGCCGGCGAGCACGCCTCTGACGAGGCCAACCTGCACAAGCTGCTCGACGCCATGGCCGACGTACCGGAAGAACAACGCAGCGCCCGATTCGTCTGCCTGATGGTCTACCTGCGCCACGCCGCCGATCCCCTGCCGCTCATCTGCCAGGGGATCTGGGAAGGGCGGATCACCACGGCCCCCGCCGGCGAAGGCGGCTTCGGCTACGATCCGGTCTTCTTCGTGCCCGAACGCGGCTGCACCTCGGCCGAACTGGCTGCAGACGAAAAGAACCGCCTCAGCCATCGCGGCCGGGCCCTGCGCTGCCTGGTGGAGAATCTGAAAACCCATGACCACTGAACAACCCCGCATCTTCGTCATCAGCCTGCCTCACGCGCAGGACCGGCGCGAATCCATCTCCCGGCAGCTCGAGGAACAAGGCCTGGATTTCGAGTTCATCGATGCAGTGCATGGAAAATCGCTGACAGAGGAAGAGCGGGATCGCGTCAACCGCCCCTTGTTGAGGCACTATCGGCGCCCTTTCTCGCCCAACGAGGTCGGTTGCTACCTGAGCCATGGTCTCGTGTACCGGAAAATCGCCGAAGAACGGATTCCCCTGGCCTTCGTGCTCGAAGACGATGCCTTGATCAAGACCGATCTGAAACGCCTGTTCGCCAGCATTGCGCAGTTCGAGACCCCGTGGGAATTCATCAACGTCGGATCCCCGCCGGGCAAGCGCAAGCATGTTTACGTGAAAGAACGGAACGGGGAATGGGCGCTCATCGAATACCCCCACAAGGAAGTGGGCGCGCACGCCTATCTCATGACCCATGCCGCCGGCGTGAAACTGCATCGTATGTGGCAATCCCCCTACCGGGCGAACGACGTACAACTGGAATTCACCTGGCGCAACGGGATTCGAGGCTATTACTACCTCCTGCCCAACGCCGTCTGGGTGGCGGAAGGGTTGCCATCGGCGCTGACCGCCGATCGCAACCGCATCAACGAACAACGCGCCACGGTTGGCGCCAAGTTCCATCCGGGTTACGTCCTCTCCTCCGCCTCCATCTCCCTGCACTGGAAATGGCTCCAGTGGCGGGCCCGCTGGCGGTTGTGGCGAGGCGAACTGCAACGTCCCGACCCCGACCTGTTCCGCTGACAGACTCGACAGAAACGTCAGGCTGTTCTATAACACGGTCTTGAGAGCCCATCCTTGGGCTTTTCGCTCCCGGATAACGACAACAACCATTCCCCTTTCTTCCCGGGTGGAGGCCTTGCCATGGAGGAGTTGCTGTTCAGCCAGGCCGGTCTGGCCCTGCTGGTGCGCATCCGGCGCAAGCTGGAACAGGAATTCGGTTTCGACTTTCGCCTGAGCGATCGCCGTCAGATCATCGAGCTGCTGACCGCCGCAGCCGCCTCGCCGGATCGCGGCATCCGCCACGACTATCATGCCTTTCTGACCGCCCTCGACCGCCGGCAGCGGGATCATCTGCAACGGCTCGGCATCCCGATCCCCGACACCCTCGAAGCCGCCGGCTGACATGACACGCTAAACTGATCCAGATCAATTGCCGCGATTGTCTCGCGGCAACCCGCCCACTATAGTTTTCACACCGTTGAGAGGGAATCCACCGGTTTTCGTCTTGACGGGCCGGTTATGCCAACCGGCGGATCGTTTCCGTTCTCTGCAATGGGAATCGATTTTTCAAGCTGGCATTATCTCCATGACCGCTTCGGGGGCCCTCCAGGCCCCCCTTTTTATGCCTCTCGGCAGGGTACAATGGCCACGTCTTCTGCCCGTTGCCATGGCCATGTTTCGTTTCACCGCCCCGCCACCGCTGTCGCTGTACGTACACTTCCCGTGGTGCGTGCGCAAATGTCCCTATTGCGACTTCAATTCCCACGCGATCAGGGAGGACATGGACGAAACCGCCTACGTACAGGCCCTGCTGGCCGATCTGGATCGGGAACGGTCGGCGGTGGTTGAACGGCCGCTGGTTTCCCTGTTTTTCGGCGGCGGCACCCCCAGCCTTTTCTCGCCGGACGCGCTCCACCGCCTGCTCGAAGGGATACGGGCACGCCTGCCGCTGGCCGGCGATTGCGAAATCACCCTGGAAGCCAATCCCGGCAGCGCCGAACGGGGACGATTCGAGGAATTCCGCGCCGCCGGTATCAACCGACTGTCACTGGGCATCCAGAGCTTTGACGACGAAAAGCTTCGCGCCCTGGGCCGGATCCACGACGGCCGCGAGGCGTGCAAGGCGATCGAATCCGCCCACGCCGCCGGTTTCACCTCGCTGAATCTCGATCTCATGTTCGCTCTGCCCGAACAGAGCCTGCCGGCGATGCTCGCCGATCTGGAACAGGCCCTCGCCTGCGCGCCCTCGCACCTCTCCTTGTATCAGCTCACCATCGAGCCGAACACCGCTTTCGCACACGCTCCGCCGGTCCTGCCCGACGACGACACGGCCTGGGCCATGCAGGAAGCCGCCAGCGAGAAACTGACCGGCGCCGGCTTCGAACAATATGAAATCTCGGCCTGGGCGCGGCCCGGCCATCGCTGCCGACACAATCACCAATACTGGACATTCGGCGACTATCTCGGCATCGGGGCCGGCGCCCATGGCAAGATCACACTGGCCGAGGCCGGCGTGATCGAACGGCACCGCAAGCCGCGCCATCCCCGCGACTACCTGCGCGCGGCACACGGCTCCGGCACCGCCCCCTTCGGCGTCCGCCACCGGCTGTCACCCGACGATGTGCGTTTCGAGTTCTTTCTCAACGCCCTGCGTCTGACCGAAGGGTTCGACACGGCGCTCTATCCGGCCCATGCGGGCCTGCCCTGGCCGGAGGCCGATCCCGCGCTGCGCCGGGCGCGGCAGGAAGGCTGGCTGGAACAAACCGGCGATCGCCTGCGTCCCACCGAACGGGGGCGGCGTTTTCTCAACGACGTGCAGGCCCTTTTCCTGCCAGAGGAAGATGAAAAACGGGAACCGCATCATGGGCAATGATGTCTACCGGCAGGTATCCTGTGCCCTGCACAGCGAACTGGAGCTGGCCATCATGCACGGCCGCTGGCTGGAACTGATATGGACGGAAAACGGCCGGCGCCGTTCCGCGCGGCTCCGGCCCCGGGACCTGCAAACCCGTGACGGAAGCGAATTCCTGATCGTGGAAGACGGACGCGGAAACCGTCTGCGCATCCGGCTCGATCACATCGAATCCTTTGGCTGAGAGACGGAACCGATGAAGAGGCTGCTGTTCGTGCTGCTCGTGCTCACCACCGGGCTTGCCGGCTGTACCCTGCCGCCGCCGCGGGAAGTCCCCGTCCCCTTCACCACCCTCGCCATGGGGGAACACAGCCGGATCCGGCAGGCCACGGCCATGGTGGTGCGTAATTCGGGGGAATGGCAACGTTTGTGGAAGCGCCACGGCGGCGCGCCCGGCGAGCGCCCGACCGTCGACTTTTCCCGGGAGATGGTGGTGGCGGTGTTCATGGGCGAACACCCCACCGCCGGTCACGGCCTGCGGGTGCTGGACGTGCACCGCGCGAACGACGGCCTGCACGTGCTGATCCGCCGCCGGCGGCCGGCGTCCGGCACCCTGGCGGCTCAGGTGATCACCACCCCCTTCGTCATGATCCGGCTGCCGGCCAGCGACGCGCCGGTGCATTTCGATTATGCGGAAGACGGGGGATAGGTCGTATTGCGGCTTCAGAACTCGCCGCTGGCCCCGCGTTTCATGATGTCGAGGATGATGGTCTTCACTTCCATGGCTTCCTTCTTGAGGTCCGGCGGCAGGGGCTTGCCGCCGTAGATCATCATGTCCATGTTCAGCGAGTAGATCCACAACTGGCCGGTCTTGTCCTCGATCAGCGACACGCGGCAGGGCAGGTAGGCGGAAAAGGCGTCGCTGTAGTCCATCATGCGCGCCGCGGTGAGGGCGTTGCAGAACATGAAGATCTTGGCGAAACGGTAGGGCTTGCCGCTCATGGCCTCCACCTGCTTGTAGAGGGGCAGCTCGCCGACGTTCTTGATGTTGTGCTCGTTGGCCACGAAGCGCATGGTTTCTTCCACGTCCTTGGCGGTGAGGCCTTTCTCCACCTTCACCTTCCACACCGTGGCCTCGGCGGCGTTGCCGGTCTCGATGAGATTTTCGGCCAGCTCGCGATAGACCCGGCCGGCTTCCGGGTCGAACTGTTGCCAGGTCTGCCAGGCCGGATACAGGGCCACGGCACAGTAGATCACCAGCGCCGCGGCGGCGACGCCGAGCAGGGCAAAGAGATTCCAGAGTATCTTCATGACGCGCCTCGTTGGGGTTTGAATGAAACAGAGGTGCCGGGGGGCGCATGGCGAAGGGAGGATACAGCACGGATTCCCTGTGGCCTGCGCCGGCCATCCTGCTTTGCCGGCCCGGGCAAATATAGCACGCCCGCCGCGCCGGGATCAGGCGCGGCGACGATAGAGCAGATCCCACACCCCGTGGCCAAGCCGCTCGCCGCGGGCCTCGAAACGGGTGCGCGGCCGGGCAGAAGGCCGAGGCACGAAACCGGCAGGGCCGGCCACGTTCTCGAAGCCTTCGGCGGCGTCCAGCACCTGGCGCATGTGCCAGGCATAGTCCTCCCAGTCGGTGGCCAGATGGAACTCGCCGCCCGCCTTCAGCTTGCGCCGCACGAGCTGCACGAAATCCGGCTGCACGATGCGCCGCTTGTGATGGCGTTTCTTGGGCCAGGGATCGGGAAAGAACAGACACACCCGATCCAGGCTGGCGTCCGGTATCTGCCGCTCCAGCACCTCCACCGCATCGTCCCGGCTGACGCGGATATTCTCCAGGGATCGCCGCGCCACCTCCTGCAGCAGATGTCCCACCCCCGGGCGGTGTACCTCGATGCCGAGAAAATTGTTCTCCGGCGCGGCCTCAGCCATGGCCAGCAACGCATCACCATTGCCAAAGCCGATCTCCAGCGTCACCGGCGCCTCGCGCCCGAACAGATCCGCCGGCTCCAGCGCCCCCTCGTCCAGGGTGAAACCGTAACGCGGGAAATACGCCTCCAGCGCCCGCTGCTGCGCCTTGGTCAACCGGCCCTCACGGCGGACAAAGCTGCGGATACGGCGATGCTTTTCCTGATGTGGCATAGTCGCGCTCGGTGGAAAGAACACGGAGATCACGGAGACACGGAGGGCACAGAGCCGAATGGTTTTCATGACGGCATGGCATGACGAACTGAAGCAATGCCGATGCCTCGCCAAAACAGAATATTCTCCGTGTCCTCCGTGCCCTCCGTGTTATTCGCAGTATCCCGTCCTCAGAAGAACGTCCCGTCCAGCGGCGAGGAGGCGCTGGCGTAGCGTTTGCGTGGCATGCGACCGGCCAGGTAGGCTTCGCGGCCGGCTTCGATGGCCTTCTTCATGGCCGAGGCCATGAGCACGGGGTTTTGCGCCGCGGCGATGGCGGTGTTCATGAGCACGCCGTCGCAACCCAGCTCCATGGCGATGGCGGCATCGGAGGCGGTGCCGACGCCGGCATCCACCAGGATCGGCACGTCGGCGTTTTCGACGATGGTGCGGATGTTGTAGGGATTGCGGATCCCCAGGCCCGAACCGATGGGCGCGGCCAGGGGCATCACGGCCACGCAGCCCATCTCTTCCAGGCGCTTGGCGATGATGGGATCGTCGTTGGTATAGACCATGACCTGGAAGCCGTCCCGGATCAGGATTTCGGCGGCTTCGAGGGTGGCGGTGATGTCGGGGAACAGGGTCTTCTCGTCGCCCAGCACTTCCAGCTTCACCAGATCGTGGCCATCGAGCAGTTCGCGGGCCAGGCGGCAGGTGCGCACCGCGTCTTCCACCGTGTAACAGCCGGCGGTGTTGGGCAGCAGGGTGTAGCGATCCGGCGGCAGCACGTCGAGCAGGTTGGGCTCGCCGGGGTTCTGGCCGATGTTGGTGCGGCGCACGGCCACGGTGATGATCTCGGCGCCGCTGGCCTCGATGGCCGCGCTGGTCTCGTCCAGATCCTTGTACTTGCCGGTGCCCACCAGCAGGCGGGAACGGTATTCCCGGCCGGCGACGACCAGAGGGGTGTCTTGTTCGGTGCTCATGACGGTTCCTGAAATCGGGATGACGGGCGCAGGGCCCGGTGAGACGGCGTGGAAAGGGAGAATTATAACCCGGAATCAGCCGCCGCCGACGGCGCGCACGATTTCCACCGTGTCGCCGGCCTGCAGGACGTGATCGGCATGCCGGGAACGGGGCAGGATTTCCCGGTTCACTTCCATGGCGATGCGCTGGCCGATGAGGCCGAGATTCTGGACCAGATCGGCGGCCGTGATGCCATCCGGGACTTCCTGGACCTCGCCATTGACGGTGATCTTCATGGCCATAGCCTAGCCAGAAGGGCCTTCCGGCGTCAATCCCGCGCCGCCGCCCGCTGGCACGCCGGGGCGGTTTCTGGGTAACATCGGCAGTCCGTCATCCGGAAGACGAATCCCATGCCCAAGGACAATCCCCACTTCATTCCGGCCAACGTGGCCGGCACCCTCGACGGCCTGTTCCGCGAACGGGTTCGCCAGAGCCCCGAGCGCACCGCCTACCGCCATTACCGCCGTGATCGCAAGGCATGGGAAACCCTTTCCTGGGGCGACATGGGCGTGCGCGTCAGCCGCTGGCAGCAGGCCATGACCGCCGAGGGCCTGGAGCCTGGTGACCGGGTCGCCATCCTCCACGCCAACGGCCCGGAATGGGTGGCCTTCGAACAGGCCGCCCTGGGGCTGGGGTTGGTGGTGGTGCCCCTGTACACCGACGACCGGCCCGACAACGTGGCCTACATCCTCGACGATTCCGGCTGCCGGCTGCTGTTCGTGCAGACCGATCGGCAGCTCGCGGCCCTGGGGCCCCACCGTGACGAATTGACCAGCGTGCAGCGCTACGTGGTGGCGGAGGCGAAACACCCCGAACGGCTGACCAACGACGAGGCGGCGGTGCGCGTGGAGGACTGGCTGCCGGAGAAGCCGGAGCTGCTGCACGAACGGGGCGGCGATCCCAATGCCCTGGCCACCATCGTCTATACCTCGGGCACCACCGGCCGGCCCAAGGGCGTGATGCTCAGTCACCGCAACATTCTCTCCAACGCCGAGGCCGCGATCCGGGCGCTGGGCGTCGACGCAAACGACGAACTGCTCTCCTTCCTGCCCATCTCCCACACCTTCGAGCGCACCTGTGGTTATTACGTGCCCATGATGAGCGGCGCCAGCGTGAGTTACGTGCGCTCCATCCAGCAACTGGCCGAGGATCTCCAGCAGCTCAAGCCCACGGGCCTCATCTCGGTGCCACGGATCTTCGAGCGAATCTACGACAAGCTGCACAGCCAGATGCGCAAGGACTCGGCCCTGCGCCGGGGCCTGTTCAACCTGGCGGTGAACGTGGGCTGGCGACGCTTCGAGGTGCGGCAGGGCCGGGCCCGCCCCGGCCCCGCCCTGCTGCTGTGGCCCCTGCTGGAGAAACTGGTGGCAGGCCGGGTGCAAGCCCGCCTTGGAGGGCGCCTGCGCTACGCCGTGAGCGGGGGCGCCGCCCTGCCGCCGGCGGTGGCGAAGATCTTCATTGGCCTGGGGATCCCGGTGATCCAGGGCTACGGCATGACCGAGACCAGCCCGGTACTCACCGCCAACCGCCTGGAGCGCAACCTGCCGAAGTCCGTGGGCCTGCCCCTGCCGGGCATCGAACTGCGCGTGGACGAACACGGGGAGCTGCTGGCGCGAGGCCCCAGCGTGATGCTCGGCTACTGGAACAACCACCGTGCCACCGCCGAGATGATCGACCACGACGGCTGGCTGCACACCGGCGACAAGGCCAACATCGACGCCGAGGGCTTCGTGCACATCACCGGCCGGATCAAGGACATCGTGGTCCTTTCCAACGGCGAGAAGGTGCCGCCCGGCGACATGGAGATGGCCATCACGCTCGATCCCCTGTTCGAGCAGGCCCTGATCATCGGCGAGGGCCGGCCCTACCTCAGCGCCCTGGTGGTCCTCAACGGTGAGGAATGGTTTCCGCTGGCCACCGAACACGGTCTGGATCCCTTCGCCGAGGAAAGCCTGCAGGACCGCCACCTTCACGCCACCCTGCTCAAACGGCTGGGCGAAGCCCTGCACGACTTCCCCGGCTACGCCCGCGTGCGCCGCGTCACCCCCCTGCTCCAGCCCTGGACCATCGACAACGGCCTGCTTACGCCCACGCTGAAGATCAAGCGGCCGAAGGTGATCGAGGCGTATGGGGATCTGATCGAGAGTATGTATAATTAACGGGTTGCTGGTGGCGGGTAGCGAGTGGCTGGGAAAAGCAGGTTCACGACGCCAAACAGATTGTCCGGGCACGATTGAACAACCCATGTGTTCTGCGCGGCAGGTGTTCAAAAAGCACGTCTTTCCCAGCCACCCGCTACCCGCCACCAGCCACCACACCCGCGGGTGTAGTTCAATGGTAGAACCTCAGCTTCCCAAGCTGATGACGTGGGTTCGATTCCCATCACCCGCTCCAATTTCCCGTCCCGAATGACGAGGGCGAGTGGCGAGAACGCACCTCGCCATTCCCCCCGTCTCTTTCGTTCATCCCCCCTTGCATCCTGTCGCCGGTTCCGGTTCCATGAACACTCCTGACCACCGGAGGCAGTGACATGGCGCGTGCTCACAAGGTGATTTCCCGGGTTCTTCTGGGGTTTCTGCTGCTGGCCTTGGGGCTCGGTGTGACACTGTGGGCCCTGGTGGACACCGGCCTCTGGCAGCAGCAACTCATCGAGCAGATCCGGGAACGCACCGGGCGTACGCTGTCCTTCGGCGGTGATCTGCGTCTGATGTTCTTTCCCGCGCTGGGCGTGGAGGCCACGGACGTGTCTCTGAGCAATGCGCCGGGCTTCGGCGAACGCCCCATGCTCCAGGTGGGGCGGCTGGCGGTCGAGGTGCAGGTGCTGCCACTGCTGCGTGGCGAGCTGCGCGTGGACACCGTCATGCTCGAAGAACTGCGCCTGCGTCTGGCCCGCAACCGGCAAGGGCTCGGCAATTGGCAAGACCTGGTTCGGCCTTCCTCCGCCGGCAAGCGCAAATCGGCACCGGCAACCGGTCCGGCACGTCGCGCCACCCTGCCCGTGCTGGCGCTTGCCGGCATCCGCGTTCGGGATGCGGTCATCGACTGGGCGGATGCCCGCGAAGGCACGGCCTTCCATCTCGGCCCTCTGGATCTGGACGTGGGCCAAATCCGCCCCGGACAACCCTTCCCGCTCGAGGCCCGCATCGCACTCGCCAGCCACACGCCGGCAATCTGGGGCAGGGTCTCGCTGAAGAGCCGAATCACCTTCGTTCCCGAGGGACCGGTTCTGCACATCACGGCCCTTGCCGTCGAACCGGATCTGCAGGGCAAGGCCCTGTCCGGCGCCCGCGTGCACGGCCAGCTCACTTCCCCCGATGTGAAGATCGACCTGGCCACGAACCGCCTCGACAGCCCCCGCCTGCAGTGGCAGGACGCCGGTTTCGATCTTGCACTCACAAACCTCACCGTGACCGGCCTGCGAACCGATCCGGCCTGGCGGGCCAAACTGGTCGTGCCCGCATTCGATCTGCGCCAATATCTTTCCCATCTCAATATCACCCTGCCTCCCATGGCGGATGACTCCACCCTCCATTCGCTCGCCCTCGATGCCGGGATCACGGGTACCCGCCAACGGCTGGCCATCGATCCCCTGCGACTGACGATCGACGACAGCACGCTGCGGGGAAGCCTGCGGCTTCCCCGTCTTGCCCCTGTGGCCATCCGCTACGATCTGCGGCTGGACGAGATCGATGCCGACCGCTATCTCCCGCCGCCGGAAAGGCACCCTGCAACTGTGCGCTCGTCCCCGCCGGCAAGCCCCGACGCGGCCCGCGCGGGCGGCGGACACGGCCTGCCGCTGGCTGCGCTGCGCCGGCTCGATGTGGAAGGTCGGCTGCGAGTCGACCGACTCAAGGCGATGAACCTTCACTCGCAGGCCATCCGGGTTCCCCTGCGCGCCCGAGCGGGCCGGATCCGCCTCGCGCCCCTGTCGGCCCGTCTCTACCAGGGAACCTACGCCGGAGACATCCGCCTGGACGTGACCGGACCCGATCCCCACATCCAGCTCGATGAACACCTGGAACAGGTACAGATCGGTCCCCTGCTGCGGGACCTGCTCGGCAAGGACAAGCTACAGGGCACGGCCAATCTGGCGGCCACCCTCTCGGCCGACGCTCTCGACCCTGTCCGCTTCCGCCGCACGCTGAACGGCAAGGCCCATTTCGATTTTCGCGACGGGGTGATCACCGGTTTCGATCTGCCCCGCATCGAACGGGAGCTGCACGCACGGCTGAAGGGCCAACCCCTTCCCGCCGCCACGGGTCCGTCGCAAACCGGTTTCTCGCGGATCCGGGGAACGGCCACGATCCGCAACGGCCTGGCCCGCAACGACGATCTGCGCGCCGACTTCCCCCACGCCCGTGCGGTGGGCAAGGGCCAGGCCGACCTGGTGGGAGAAACCGTGGATTACACCTTGTGGGTCAAGTTCACCTCCGAAGTCGAAGGCCAGGCGGGGACGCCCTACGAAAAACTCGACAAGCCGGCCCTGCCCGTGCACATCACCGGTCCGTTCGGCGATCCGGCCATCCGCCCCGACTTCAAGGCCGTGTTGAAGGAACTGGCCCGCCGGGAACTGAAAAAACGCGAACGGGAAATGAAGAATCGCGCCCGCCAGGAACTCGAAAAGAAGGCCCGGGAACTGTTCAAGGGGCTGAAACTGCCATGATTTCCTCCATGCACCCGGTGACCGGACTGCTCCTGTGGCTGCCCACCCTCGCCCCCCTTGGCGCAGGAGAAATTCTTGAACAGCGGGTCTGGACCGAGGGCGATCGTTACCTCGTCCACCTGGAAGCCCATCTGGCCGCGCCGGCTGCCCGGATCCGCGAACGCTTGACCGACTATGCCCATCTCCACCATCTGAGCCCGACCATTACCGAGAGCCGGCTGATCGCCGCCGATCCGCCCGTGTTCACGGTTCAGGTGCTCAGCGAAGGTTGCGTGGCCTTCTTCTGCCGCCAGATCCGACAG
>Ga0256841_1000608_pt1 | contig 35381 bp, 40 predicted proteins | sample 356308metaG_FD_185971 | JGI IMG/M metagenome (GOLD analysis project Ga0256841, IMG submission 185971) | Hydrothermal vent microbial communities from Mid Atlantic Ridge, Atlantic Ocean - 356-308 | ecosystem: Environmental > Aquatic > Marine > Hydrothermal vents | place: Atlantic Ocean: Mid... | reverse complement strand
CGAATCTCCGGTAACATGATCTGCCTCCTTTCGGTTTTAGTTTCGTAATCTAGCAGATCATGTGTTACAAGTCAAGTTTTATTATTTATAGGTTTCGTTGTAGGGTTAAAGCACCAGCCGGGCGCCTGTTTGCCCTTTCTCACACGCGAAGGCTTGGTGCTTGCAGAAATGCCGAGGCCGGCGGTCAGCAGTGACATGATAACCCAAGAGATCACAAGCATGGCCGTCTTCTTCATGGTTTTCCTCCCTGTCTCAACGTGCTGCGGGTTTCCCTCGATAAGCAAGTTTCTGATGTATAGTACCCCGGCCAGTCAAAAAGGTTCAAAAAAAAGTTTAAAACCGAAATGGCCGGCGGCGGCCGGGTCAAGCTGCGGGCAGGGCCGCCGGAGGCGGTCCGGGAGGGGGACTGAATGGATCCGGTTTGTAAGTTCTCATCCCGGGCACCCTGCTATAGACGGCGCGGCCGTAATTTTTCCGGAAGTTATATCGATGCGGTGATGCCTTCCCGCCTGACGCGGCAAAGGATATCCATCGTCTGTCAGGCCCCGGGATGAACATGAACCGGGGTAACGCCGCCGGGGGCGCAGCTGATGCGCCTTTCATAGCGGCGCGTTTCCGGCGAAAAGATGTGGACGAGGATGCGGCAATTCTGGTGATAGATTAGGGCGTCTCTACCATTGACGGGGTCTGATTTGTAGCCTAATGTACGTCGCCCGGATTATGGGCCAATCCTCACCCTGCGCTATACGTTCAAGCGAATGCCCCTGGTTGGCTATAGCATCTATGCTGTGCGTGCGTGCGACCTGCGCTCCGCTGCGGCCCCTCTTTCCCTCGCCGGTGACAGGTGCGATCCGGTGGCCGTCTTTTACCGTGGGCACAGCGACCTTGTTTCTTGCTGCCGCCTTTCCAGGTGTGGGCTCAGCGTGCCCCGGCATCAAGGCCTGGCTTGTCGCGGACGAGGGAGTAAACTGCGTCTCATTGACTGTAAGGCGGGCTTTGGCGGTATTGCTTCGTTCCCGGCGTTGACCGATTCTTTCGGCCGGTCCGGCTCTGACGGAAAACACATGCTTTCCGGTCTGCCTCGGCACATATCGGAAAGTCGTTGTGCGGGCGGAATTGGCGCCGATCTTTTTCCCGTTCAGAAAGAACACCACCGGTAGATTTTCTATTCTGCTGCGGGCACGATTTTCGATCACCGCACGCGCCAGGTTTTCACACCCTTTGCGGCAGGTTTCGGGACCCACTCGACTGGAAAGGGAAAATACCAATGCGCACCGGCCGCGTCGTAAGCGCTTCAAGCCCATGGCGCCGATCTCCAAAAATCTGTGTGTTGACAGATGCGCGCAGGTTTTTTATTAACCAACAGGCATATTGGCGGCATTTGCCGCCGGCAACGCTCGGAAAGGCGGTAAAAACAACCCCATGGAAATCACCTCCAAACTGCCTCGGGTGGGCACCACCATCTTTGCCACCATGACGGCGCTGGCCAACGCCCAGGGCGCCATTAACCTCTCCCAGGGATTTCCCGATTTCGATGTGGATCCGGAGCTGGTTTCCCGTGTCGGCCATTACATGCGCCGCGGCCACAACCAGTACGCCCCCATGCAGGGCGTACTGCCGCTGCGCGAACGCATTGCCGAAATGGTTGCGGCCTGCCACGGCCGGCAATATGACCCCGAAAGCGAGATCACGATTACGGCCGGTGCCACCGAAGCCATTTTTGCCGCCATCTGCGCCGTGGTGCGGCCGGGCGACGAGGTGATCATCGTCGAGCCGGCCTACGACTCCTACGCCCCGGCGGTGCAATTGAACGGCGGCATCCCGGTGTACGTCGCCATGCGCTATCCGGATTACCGCATCGACTGGGACCGGCTGGCGGAAGCGCTGTCCAACCGCACGCGCCTGGTCGTCCTCAACTCGCCGCACAACCCCAGCGGCGCCGTTTTCGATGACCGCGACATGGCCGCCCTGCAGCGCATCACGCACGGCAGCGACGTGCTGATCCTGAGCGACGAAGTGTATGAGCACATCATCTTCGACGGCCGGCCCCACGAGAGCATGGCCAAGTATCCGCCGCTGGCTCAGCGCAGCTTCGTGGTCGGATCTTTTGGCAAGATGTACCACGCCACCGGCTGGAAAACGGGCTACTGCCTGGCGCCGAGGGAACTGACGGCCGAACTGCGCCGCGTACACCAGTTTCTGGTGTACGCCGCCAACACGCCCATCCAGTACGCCTATGCCGACTACCTGGCCGACAGCTCAACCTATCTGGAGCTGGCCGGCTTCTACCAGCGGAAACGCGACCGTTTCCTTGCCATGCTCGCCGGTTCGCGCTTCAAACCGCTGGCGTGCTGCGGCACCTATTTCATCATGCTCGATTTCAGCGCCATCTCCGATGAAAACGACGTCGATTTTGCCCGGCGCCTGACCATCGAACACAAGGTGGCGGCCATACCCCCTTCGGTTTTCTACCACCGCCGCGATGACCACCGCGTGCTGCGCTTCTGTTTTGCCAAGAAAGATCAAACCCTGGAGCAGGCTGCGGAGAGGCTATGCAGGATTTAAGGGTGACCCTGGTTCAGGCCCACCTGGTCTGGGAAGATGTCGACGCCAACCTGGCGGCTTTCGGCCGTCTCATCGATTCCCTGGCCGATGAGACGGATCTCATCGTGCTGCCGGAGATGTTCACCACCGGCTTCAGTATGCAGGCTGCCGCGCTGGCCGAAGATATGGAAGGTCCAACCCTGGCCTGGCTGCGGGAAAAGTCCGCCCGCAGGGGCGCCGACCTGGTTGGCGGTGCGATGATGCACTGCGACGACGGCTACGTCAACCGCCTTTTGTGGGTGAAGCCGGACGGCCGGGTATTGTGGTACGACAAGCGCCATCTGCTGGGGGTCGCCGGCGAAGACAAGGTTTACACACCGGGCACCCGGCGGCTCACCGTCACGCTGAAAGGCTGGCGCATCCGGCCGTTTATCTGTTACGATCTGCGTTTTCCGGCCTGGACGCGCAACGCCGACACGCCGCCCTACGACCTGGCGCTGTTTATCGCCAACTGGCCGCGCCGGCGCGCGCTGCACTGGAAGGCCCTGCTGGCGGCGCGGGCCATTGAAAACCAGTGCTACGTGGTCGGCGTCAACCGCATCGGCGTTGACGGCAACGGCAACGGCCACTGCGGCGACTCCATGGTGATCGATCCGCTGGGCAACGTGCTGTTCCAGAAGCGTGACTTCCCGGCGCTGCATACGGCCACCTTATCCTACGCCAAACTGCAGGCCTGGCGGCAGGCCTTCGGCGCCCTTGCCGATGCCGATCCGCAGCTTTGCGTCTGAACGCTTCCGCCGGGTGAGTGCCGACCAGTATTTTCCGGAACGGCGCTTCGCAGCCTTACGCGCGTTCCTTTTCCGCCTGGTCTTTGGGCCTGTCCTGGGGTGCGCCCTCCAGGGCCGCCACCCGGGATTCCAGGGCGTCGATCTGGTCTCGGGTGGCCAGGTGCATTTTGGCCATCACCTCGTTGACGCTCTGTTCGATATGCTCGGCAGCCCACTGTTTGAACTGCCCGGCATAGGCCAGAATATCATCCTTGATCCTGCGTCCCTCTGATTCCGACAGCTGCCGGTCGCCGGTTACCAGCTTGAACAGATGATCCAGCTCGTCCTCGGCCAGGTTGAGCGCGCTGTGCCCGATGGTCAGCGACTTGCGCGCGTATTCCACCAGTGTCCCGCTGCCCCGTTGCAGCATCTCCAGCAGGGTCGCGGCCGGCAGCGTACTGCCCTTGGCGGCGTTCTGCCGTCCCAGCAGCTGGGAGAGAACGGTGACCGTGATGTCTTCACCCGTGCTGTTGTCGATCACCCGGACTTCTTCGCCGGAACGGATCAGTTCGGCCAGGCGATCCATGGAGATGTATTTTTTTTCCTCGCCGTCGTAGAGTTTGCGGTTGGCATACTTTTTAATGGTGCGCATGATTCCCTCCTCCTGCCGAGATGATGAAATAACGCAACGCGTCATCATCGAATATGATGCAGCGCGTCATAAATGTCAAGGCGGCTCGGGAAATATATTGGCGTGCACAGCTGGGAAGAAAATGCGGTCAGAGTCCGAGGTAGGCTTTTTTGACGTCTTCATTGGCCAGCAGGCTTTGCGCCTTGTCGGCAATGGTAATCCGCCCGTTTTCCATGACATAGCCGCGATGGGCGACCTTCAGCGCCAGGTTGGCGTTCTGCTCGACCAGAAAGATGGTGGTGCGTTGCTCCTCATTGACCTTGCGGATGATCTCGAAAATCTGTTTGACGATCAGCGGTGCCAGCCCCAGGGAGGGCTCGTCGAGCAAAAGCAGCCTCGGTTTGGCCATCAGCGCCCGGGAGATGGCCAGCATCTGCTGTTCACCACCGCTCAAGGTGCCGCCGGACTGGTGGCGCCGCTCCGCCAGAATGGGGAACAGTTCGAAAATGTAGTCCATGTCGCGCTTGATGTTTTCCCTGTCGTTGCGCAAAAAGGCGCCCATGTCGAGGTTTTCCGTCACCGTGAGATAGGGGAAAATCCGCCGCCCCTCGGGCACCTGGGAAATGCCCAGCGATACGATGCGGTCCGGTTTCATGGTATGGATGGCCTTGCCCATGAAGCGAATCTCCCCGGAACGCGGCGGCACGATGCCGCAGATGGACATCAGCGTCGTCGACTTGCCGGCCCCGTTGGCACCGATCAGGGTGATGATTTCGCCCTCGGATATCTCGATGCTGACACCCTTTAAGGCCATGATGTTGCCGTAATAGGTCTTGATGTTATCGATCTTAAGCATCGACGTCCTCTCCCAGGTAGGCCCGGATAACTGCCGGATTGCTCTTGATTTCCTGCGGAGTACCCTGCGCGATTTTCTTACCGTAATCCATGACGAAAATACGGTCCGAAAGGCTCATGACGAATTTCATGTCATGTTCGATCAGCAGAATCGAGATATGCTCTTCTTCCCGGATTTTTAAGACCAGCTGGTCCAGTTCGCTGGTTTCCTGATTGTTCATGCCGGCGGCCGGTTCATCCAGCAGCAGGATGAAAGGTTCCGTGGCCATGGCGCGCGCGATTTCCAGGCGCCGCTGGGCACCGTATGGAAGGTTCTTGGCGAATTCGTTGACGAACTGTTCCAGACCGATTTTTTCAAGGATCTCGTAGCTCTCCTGGACCACCCGCTTTTCTTCCTCGCGGGTGGCTTTGTTTCTGAAAACGGCGCCCGGGATACCGGCACGCATGCGGCAGTGCCGGCCCATCATCACGTTTTCCAGCACGGTCATGTTCTGGAAAAGGCGGATGTTCTGAAAGGTCCGCGCCATGCCTCTCTCGGTAACCTGGTTGGGTTTCAGACCATTGATACGAATGCGGTTTTTCCCGCCGGGGGAGATAAACATATCTCCCTGCGTCGGTTTGTAAATCCCGGTGATGCAGTTAAAAAACGTGGTCTTGCCGGCTCCGTTGGGACCGATCAGGGCGGCAATTTCACCGGCTTTCACATCCAGGTCAATGTGATCCAGCGCCCGCAGCCCGCCGAAATCCATTGTTAGCTGTTTGATATCGAGTACAGGGTCCATTGTACGTCTCGTTTCAGGCGGTCTCTTTTTCGTTGGTTCCCTTGAATTCATAGTTGCGGCGCACGGCGCTGATGATGCCGTTGGGGCGGAAGACCATCATCACCACCAGGGCGGCGGCAAAAAGCAGCATGCGGTATTCGGAAAAAGCACGCATGTACTCGGGCAGCAGCATCAGGATCAGCGCCCCCAGAATCACGCCCAGAATGGACCCCATGCCGCCCAGGACCACAATGCAAAGGATCATGACCGACTCCCAGATGGTAAAGCTGGCCGGATTGATAAAGGTCGTTTTGGCGGCAAACACGACGCCCCCCATGCCGGCCCAGGTGGCTCCCAGGGCAAAGGCGCTCAGCTTGGTCTTGGTTTTATCGATCCCCGTGGCCTGGCAGGCCACCTCGTCTTCGCGCAGCGCGATCCAGGCCCTGCCGATCCTGGAGTCCTGGAGGCGCCGCACCACGAAAATCGTGAAGACCACGATGGCCACCATGATGAAATAAATGTAGATCAGCGACTGGTGGATCGTCAGGTGCATGCCGAACAGCCCCGGCCGCGGGATATTGGCGATGCCGCTGGGGCCATAGGAGAATGCGTTCCAGTTTTCCAGGATCAGGCGGATGATTTCTCCGAAACCCAGCGTCACGATGGCCAGGTAGTCGCCGCGCAGCCGCAGTACCGGAAATCCCAGCACGATGCCGAACATCATGGCCAGCCCGGCCCCGATGGGCAGACACGCCCAGAAACCCAATCCGAAATGGATATGCAGCAGGGCGTAACTGTAGGCGCCCACCGCGTAAAAGGCCACGTAACCAAGGTCCAGCAGACCGGCCAGGCCGACCACGATATTCAGGCCGAGCCCCAGGATGACATAGATCAGGGCCGTGGTCATGATGTTGACCTGGTACATGGAAAAATAAAAGGGGTAGATCAGCGCAAACACGGCGGTGGCTAGCAGCGCCGGTTTGAAAAACCGTGGATTCTGCAGCAGCCGCTGGACCGCGGAAAGTTCACCGCCGTTTCCGAGAGCGGTTTTCTTGGCGCCGGTTTCCTTCCTCTTGAGCATGTAGCGCCAGACAAAGGAGAGGCAGAAACTGCCGATGCCCACCGCCGCCAGCCGGTTCCAGCGCCACGAAATGGTCTGCTCCACGGTGTTGACCTTGATCACCATGATGGGAAAGGTCAGGAACATGAACCAGATCGAAACCAGAAGCGACTTTTTTATTTCATTGAGTGCTGTCATTGCGATGTCTTACCATGTCCACGATTTTTGGGTGTTCTCTGTCGGCCGCAAAACAGCCACAACCTGCAGGGCCCCTCCGAAATTGTCGACAAGGGTCAGACCTTGTCGGTGTCCGTCCGTCCCAGGATACCGGAGGGGCGGAATATCAGGATCAGCACCAGGAATAAAAAGGCGAAAACATCTTCGTAGTCGCTGGAGATGTATCCGGTGAAAAAGCTCTCGGTCCAGCCCAACACCAGGCTGCCGAGAACGGCCCCCGGCATGCTGCCGATGCCCCCCAGCACGGCGGCCACGAAGGCCTTGATGCCGGCGATAAACCCGATGTAGAAATTGATCTGCCCGATATGCGAAGCGATCAGCACGCCGCCCAGTGCCGCCGTGGCGGAACCCACCACAAAGGTGAAGGAAATCACGCGGTCGACGTTGACCCCCACCAGCATGGCCATATCGCGGTCCTGGGCGGTGGCGCGCATGGCTTTGCCCAGTTTGGTGAATTTGATCAGAAAGGTCAGGATCACCAGCACGATGGCCGTGGTGACATAGATGACGATTTCCGACGACTGCACGATCCCGCCGTATGCTTTTAAGAATTTGAATTGCGGGATCAGGTTGGGGAAGGGCAGAAAATCAGAGGTCTGGGCCAGAAGCACGTAGTTCTGCAGAAACAGGGAAACCCCGATGGCGCTGATCAACGGCGATAAGCGCGGTGCCGAGCGCAGTGGCTTGTAGGCCACTTTCTCAGCCGTGTACCCGTAGGCCGAGGAGTAAATGATCGCGGCTACCGCGGCGATCAGCAGGATGGCGATCTTGTTTAAGCCCAGCATCGTCAAAACGCTGATCGTGATCAGCGCGGTGAAGGCACCGATCATGTAAATTTCACCATGGGCGAAATTGATCAGCTCGATGATACCGTAAACCATGGTGTAGCCCAATGCAATCAGGGCATAGATGCTTCCCCGGGTAAGTCCGCCCAGGAAAAGTTCCATGAAATAGTCCATGTGCTGCGATTTGCTCCTTTCAGGTGTTGCCGCCCGGGTTGCTTACCCGCTCTCGGGCCGGCCGGGAAATATGAAGCCCCGCCCCATGCGCCCGCATCCAGGCTGCCTGGCGCCCGCACACACAAATCGGGGCAGGCGCTCTGCCTGCCCCGGTCCGGCTCACGTCGGTCTCACTTCAGTTCGACATATTTCCCATGCTGTACCTGGTAAATGGCAAATCCAACGCCTGTGGCATCTCCGCGTTTGTCGAAACGGATCTTTCCCAGCGGCGTGTCCACATAGTCCGTACGCAGGGCCTTGACCATGGCATCGTATTTGGTCGAGCCGGCCTTTTGAATGGCATTGCACAAAGCCAGCATGGCCGCATAGGCGTTTTCAAAAAAGGCGCCCGGATCGGATCCGTATACTTTTTTGTGCTCCGCCCGCGCTTTAACCGTCATGGGATTCTTGCTGACATCCTTGGGCCCTGTGGCGTAAACGCCTTCGGCAAACTGTTTGGCAACCTTGATAAAGGTATCGTCTTTTACCCCGTCATCGGAAATGAAATAGGTTTTCATGCCCTTTTTGCGCATCTGGGTGACGATTTTGGAGGCTTCGGGGTGGTAACCGCCGAAAATCACCGCCTCGGCACCCTTGCGCTTGATTTTCTGCACAATCGCCGAATAGTCGACGGCACCCGGCGTAATGCCCTCGAAGAGCACCACCTGGGCGCGCTTGTCTTTTTTCAGAAAACTCCTGGCGTATTCCGCCAGCCCTTTGCCGTAATCGCCCTTGTCATGCAAAACGGCAATCTTTTTGACTTTCAGCTTGTTTAGAGCAAACTCGACCTCCAGCTTGGCTTGGGCATCATCGGACGCAATGGTGCGGAAAAAGTTGGGGTAATCGCCGCTCTGGGTCAGGGCCGGGTTGGTGGCCGAAGGCGACATCACGACAATGTGGGCCTCCTTGTAAATGCCCAGGGCCGCCTTGGTGGCCCCGCTGCAGATGTGGCCCAGTACCGCGGCGACATGGTCACCCACCAGCTTGGTGGCCGTGTTGGTGGCCACTTCCGGCTTGCAGACATCGTCTTCCACGATCAGCTCCACTTTCTTTCCCAGCACCCCGCCCTTGGCATTGATGTCTTTGGCCACCAGCTTGGCCGCATTGACCGTTGGCAGGCCGTAAGAAGCCAGGTCTCCGCTGTGGGGTCCGGCTACGCCGATCTTAATGGTGCCGGCCGCCAGACCGCTTCCGGCCAGGGTAAATACCGCGAACAGGCCGATAATGGCCGTCAACAGAAACATGCGCATTCCTTTTTTCATTTGCCGCCTCCTCATCATGCTATTGGTTTTATGATTGTCCGGTTAAAAGCCGTCGCCAAAACCGGACCGTCGGAGAGTCTTGGTCCCTGCGCCACGTCCCCGACCGTTAATTATTGCTGCAAATTTTTATCGAAATACCGAAAAACGCCACCGTTTTTTTGTATTTCCTCAGATACAGAAAGTACGTTTATGTATAGGTTTCGATGCCGGCCGTCAAGACAAAAGTATGGATTTGCTCTGCATAAACGCCCTGCAGACCGCTTTCAGAAGGTCTGCGCCGTGTGTACAGCCTCCCCGGTAAAGCTTCCAATGCGGCCCCCGGCGCCACGGGCCGGCGGGCACCCCCACTGCAGATGAAAAATACAAATCTGCGAAATTCAACTTGCAATCGCTGCCAAATTTCGCTAGAAAATTGGGACGGGGAAAGCTCCGCGCGGCTCTTTCGGGCACGTGCGACGGCTCCCGCAAGTTCTGAATCATCGACCAGCACCCCACGCCGCCTTGCGGGAAGAACTCCCGGCGCACCGCCATTTTAGGTTCACCATCCGCCGGTCTTTTTTCAGCCGCCAGAAGGATGGCGCCTCCAAGCGGATCCCCCACCTGAAAGGTTATATGTGCAAGATGTTACGCCAAGTGCCAATCGGGATTAACGCTTAAACGAAAGGAGGCAGTGATGAAAAAGCTCATTGTGTTTGCATGCATACTGGTGCTTTCGGTGGCCATGCTTCCCGGTGTGCAGGCCGCAGAATTGAAGGTGGGCAGCCTGATGGCCATGACCGGACCGCTGAAAGAATTCGGCCCCAACATCTTCAATGGCGTTAAACTGGCGGTCAAACAGATGAACGCCGCCGGTTTTGCCGTAAAGGTGATCAGCGAGGATACCCAGACCTCGGCCATTCCCGGCGTCAACGCCGCCAAGAAACTGGTCAACATCGAAAAGGTACCCGCCATTGTGGGGGCCATCGCCAGCGGGGTCACCGTCCCGGTGGCCGAGTCCGTCACCTGTCCCAGGGGTATCGTACTGATGTCGCCCTCCTCCACCTCGCCGCTGATCAGTGTGCTGCCGGCCGATCAGGGCAAGGATTACCTCTTCCGTACCTGTCCGTCCGACGCGCTGCAGGGTGTCATCGCCGGCAAACTGGCGGCCGGCTACAACAAGACGGCTTCTGTGCTCTACGTCAACAACCCCTATGGCCAGGGACTTGCCCAGCAGTTCAAGAAGTCATTTGAAAAGCGCGGCGGCAAAGTCCTGGCGATGATCCCGCACGACGAAAAGGCAGCCGAAACCTACACGGCGGAGCTGAAAAAAGCTTTGGCGAAAAGCCCGGACATCCTCTGTGCCTTCAGCTACCCGCAGCATGCCAAGATCTACCTCAAGGAAGCCATCGAGTTTTTCCACTATAAAAAATTTCTCTTTTGTGACGGCACCAAATCCGAAGACATCATCAAGGCCGTGGGCGCCAAGAACCTGGAAGGAATGATGGGGACGGTGGCCGCTTCTCCGGGCGGCAAGGCCCTGGTGCTGTTTTCCGCCGACTACAAGGCGGCCTATGGCAAACTCCCGCCCCTGCCGTACATCACCAATGCCTACGACGGCATGGCCGTGATCGGGCTGGCCGCTTATGCCGCCAAGGCAAAGGGGCTTCCTTTGACCTCCAACAACATTCGCGACTACCTGCGCGTGGTCGCCAATCCCCCCGGCGAAACCATTTTACCCGGACAGTTTAAAAAGGCCTTTGATTTGTTGAAAAAGGGCAAGCCCATCAACTACGAGGGCGCCGGCGGATCGGTCGATTTCGACCAAAACGGCGACGTGCAAACGCCCATCGAGATCTGGAAATACCATAAGGGGAAAATCGTCACCGTGCGGGTGGAATACGACATCCCGGCAGAGTAAAGGCTGCTGGGCACGCCGGCCCGCCTTTCGGGCCGGCGTTTCTCGAACGACCTCTTAAGCCGCGTTACTGGCTTGGCGCGGCTGGCCATATTGCGGGGCAGGCACGGTGTGCCGGATGTGGTCAGCCCGCCCCCGGGGAAAACGAAAGGTGATTGCAGCATCGACCCGCGAAAGGAGCAAAAATGAAAAAATCTCTGGGCGCCAAAACCCTGGCTTTCCCCACACCGGTATGGTGCGTTGGATCTTACGACAAACAGGGCCGCCCCAACATCATGACCATCGCCTGGGGCGGCATCTGCTGTTCCAAACCACCCGCGGCAACCGTGTCACTGCGCAAGAATAGGTACACCTACCACAACATCATGGACAAAGGCGCCTTTACCATCAACATCCCTCCGTGCCAGTACGTTAAAGAGGTCGACTATTTCGGCATGGCCTCGGGCAAAAGCCAGGAAAAATTCAAGACCGCGGGCCTCACCGCCGTAAAAGCTGAACAGGTAGACGCGCCGTACGTCAAGGAATTTCCCATGGTGCTGGAGTGCCGGCTGATGCAAACACATGAAATCGGTCTGCACACCCAGTTTATCGGCGAGATCCTGGACGTCAAAGTCGATACGGCCGCCCTCGACACGCACGGGCTGCCGGATATGCGCAAAGTAGCGCCTTTTATTTACGCACCGGAGGTCCAGGCCTATTACGCCATCGGCGAGATGCTCGGCAAGGCCTTCGAAACCGGCAAACACCTGGGTTGACTGGCGATCACCCCGGCCTTCGAAGCGGCCGGCCCGAATATCAGCAGCAACCCGATGGGCCGCAGTCACACCCGCCGCTGCCGCAGTGGGTGTCACATCCAGCCGGCTGCTGGGTGGCGGTCTCGCTGATGCCCACCACTTTGATGTGGAAGGTCAGGGAATTGCCGGCCAGCGGGTGGTTCAGGTCGAAGACCACCTTTTCCTCATCGATGCTGTCGACCCGGGCCGGAATCTGCTGCCCCTGGGGGGTGTTCAGCATCAGGACCTGGCCGACTTCGGGTTCCATCCCGGCGGGAATGTCGGACCTGGGGAATTCATGCCTGCGGCTGTCATCCCGATGGCCGTAGGCCTCTTCCGGTGAGAGCGTAAAGGTCTTGCTTTCGTTGAGCGCCATGCCCATGAGAGCCGCTTCGAACCCGGGAATCACGCTGCCCGAGCCCATCTGGACCTCCAGGGGTTGACGGCCCTTGCTGGAATCGAACACCTCGTCGTTGTCCAGCATCCCCGTGTACTCCACGCTCACGAACAGCCCGTTTTCAACTTTTTCCATTGGAAATTCCTTAAAATTTGCGTTTATCGTTCCCGGAAACATTAGGACGAATGCGCCAAAGTCAACTTTGACGATCCCGTAAAAAGTCGGAAATCCGCATCACAACCACAAGATAGCGGCATACATGCTATGACGAAACACGTTATATTTTGTGTACCACAAAAAATTCCGGGACTTTTTACGAGTCCATCAACTTGGATACTTTTTTCTCTTCCCCCAGGATCCCCTGGGGACGGTACACCAGGATCACTTCCAGCAGTACGCCCACCACCAGAAAGCGCAGGTACGGACCCTTGTCGCGGATAACGGCGGGCAGCATATCCATCAGAAAATCACTGCCGATCCAGATGCCCCATATGGCATAGGCTCCCAGAATGGCGCCCTTGTTGTTGCCGCTGCCCCCGGCCATCAGCATCACCCAGATAATGAAAGTGCCGTAGAGCGGCGTGAACACATCGGGCGATATGGCCTTGGTGTAGTGGGCGTACAGCGCACCGCCCACACCCATCACCATGGACCCGAAAACCAGGGACTGCATCTTGAAGCGAAACACGTTCTTGCCGGAAGCCGCCGCCGAGATTTCGTCCTCGCGGATGGCGCGCAGGACGCGTCCCCAGGGGGAACGGATGCCTCTTTCGATCAACAGATAGATCAGCAGCATGACGGCCAGCACGATGCCCAGGTAGACGAAATCGTAATGCCGCTCGCCGATCAGCTTATGCAGCGGCTGGGGTAGGCCCATCAGCCCCTGGGGGCCGTTGGCCAGCCAGCGCTCGTTGTTGAAGATCAGCCGGAAGGTTTCGGCGATGCCGAGGGTGGCGATGGCCAGATAGTCTTCGTTGAGACGCAGCGTGGGGACGCCGATGATAAGGGCCACCAGTCCGCAAACCAGGGCTGCGCCGAGCAGCCCGAAGACAAAGGGCAGGTTCAGACCGAAAAGCTGATGCACGTATTTTGCCAGCACGCCGCCGGGCATGGGCATGGTGACCATGGCCGACGTGTAGGCACCGATACAGAAAAAACCGGCGATCCCGATATTGAACAGCCCCGTATAGCCCCACTGGATGTTGAGCCCCAGACAAAACACGGCGTAGATGCTGGCCATGATCACCAGCGACACGATGTATGCAATGACTCCACCCAGTTCCATTATCTGCTGCGCTCCCCGAATATGCCCTGCGGCCGGACGAACAGAATCAAAATCATGATCATAAAAGCCACGGCCAGTTTGTAGGTCGGTGTCAGCCAGGCGGTGGAAACCTGCTCGGCGATGCCGATAACGAGCCCGCCGACCAGTGCCCCGTACATGTTGCCGATGCCCCCCAGAATAGCGGCGGCAAAAAGCGGGATGAGAAAGTTCCATCCCATACCGGGGTGCAGCTGCACATCGATGCCGTAAAGGATGCCGGCGGCCGCCGCCAGCCCGCCGCCGATACCCCAGGTCCACATCACGATCGCCTCGGTGTCGATGCCGGATATCAAGGCCAGCTCGGTGTTGTCGGCAGTCGCGCGCATGGCTTTACCCATCCTGGTTTTTTGCAAAAACAGGTGTAAAAGCACCACCAGCACCAGCACGGTGGCGATGATAAAAACCTGATCCGGACGGATTTTGATGCCCAGCGGCAGGTCCATGGCCGGCCGCAGGACCCCGGGGCGGTAAAAACGGTAGTCCGCGCCCCAGATGATGAGAATCAGCATGCGGATGATAAACGATATGCCCAGTGAGGCCATGGCCAAAATCACCGGTCCGCTGTTTTTCAGGCGCAGTTTGCGGTACAAAAGCCTGTCGATCAAAACGGCCATGCCGGCGACCACGCCCATGCAGAGCGGAAAGGCGACCAGCATCCTGACCCCGAAGGACAGGGGTCCGAACGTGCCGTCCGGTACACCCAGCCAGGGCAGCACGACGGTGACCACCAGAAGCGCCAGGTAGGCGCCCGCTGTCATGAATTCCCCGTGGGCGAAATTGGCCAGCCGCACGATGCCGTAAACCAGGGTGATGCCGATGGCGCCCAGCGCAATCACGCTTCCCAAAACCACACCGTAAACGACCAACTCCACCATGCGCCTCAGCCTCCCAGGTATAGCCTGGCAACCTCTTCGTTGTTCAGAAGCGATTCCCCGCTGCCGTCCAGCACATTTCTGCCCATGGCCAGAACGTACCCATAATCGGACATTTTAAGGGCCTCTCGGGCGTTTTGCTCCACAATGGCAATGGAAACGCCCGTCTGATTGATCTGTCTGATTTTTTCAAAGATCATCGACACCAGCAAAGGGGCCAGCCCCGCTGAAGGCTCATCCAGCAAAAGCAGTACCGGGTTTAGCATCAGGGCCCTGCCCATGGCGACCATCTGCCGCTGTCCGCCGGAGAGCTGCCCGGCCTTTTGTTTGCGCTTTTCCTTCAACACCGGGAAAAGACTGTAGATTTCATCCATGCGGCCGCTGAAGTCGTCCGTCCGGATAAAAGCGCCCATCTCCAGGTTTTCCTGGATCGTCAACGAAGGGAACACGTTGTTCACCTGGGGGACATAGCTGATGCCTTTCCTGGCCACCTTGTTGGGCTGCCTGCCGGTGATATCCTCGTTTTTTAAGACAACCCGCCCTTTTTTGGGTTTCAGCATACCAAAAACGGCCTTCAACAAGGTGGATTTTCCGGCACCGTTGGGGCCGATGATCGAAACGATCTGGCCGGCTTTGACCTGCATGCTGACATCCTGGAGGATATCGAGCTCGGTGTAGCCGGCCCACAGGCCGCGGACTTTCAGGACGCTCATCGATACTGCCCCCCCAGGTAGGCCTCCAGGACTTTTTCATTGCCGCGGATGGCTTCCGGCGGCCCCTGCGCCAGTTTTGTGCCCTCGCTCATCACGATAATCGGGTTGCACAGCTCCATGATCAGGTCCATGTTGTGCTCGATCAACAGAAACGTGATCCCGCGCTCGTCCCGCAGTCTGCGGATGTTGTCGACAAGCTTTTTCATCAGCGTCGGGTTGACGCCGGCACCGGGTTCATCCAAGAGTACCATCTCCGGTTCGGCCATCAGGCTGCGGGCGATTTCCAGCAGTTTTTTCTGCCCGCCGGAGAGCGACCCGGCATAGGTATCCTGGAGGTCGGCCAGCTCGACGAAGTCAAGCACTGCGAGGGCCCTTTGTTTGATCTCGTTCTCCTGGCTGCGGACGGCGCCCGGCCGCAGCCATGTGTTCCATATGGTTTCACCCAGCTGCCCGGCCGGCATGATCATGAGGTTTTCCAGCACCGTCATCTGGGAAAACTCGCGCGTGATCTGGAAGGTTCGGTAAAGCCGGCGCTGGAATATCTGGTGCGGCGAGAGGCCGTCAATGGCCTCGTCTTTAAAAAAGACCCGCCCGGAGTCGGGCTTGTAACGGCCGGCAATGACGTTAAACAAAGTGGTCTTGCCGGCGCCGTTGGGGCCGATCAGCCCGGTAATGGAGCCTGCTTCCACGTCCAGCGAACAGTTGCGCACCGCCGTAACGCCCCCAAAACGCTTATAGACTCTCTCTACCCTGAGCATGGAAAAGAAAGAACAGAAAAAGGCGGGCCCTGTCAAACAAAATCTTGCCCGGCGCTTTTCCTCGGACCGGTTTTCGTCCAACGGCGCCGCATTTGCCGCTGTGTGATGCCACGTCACCGGAGCCTGTCCGCGTGCCTTCGGCACCTGGGTTTTTTGCGCAAACAAAGCTTGCCGTTTTCGTGTTTGTTTGTAATATTGGTCTGCAGGTTTCAGAAAATCCGAAAAAGGAATGTGAACACTTGTGAGACGCGTGGGGCTGTTCGAAAAAAATGATCCCAATGCCGGTGCCCAGGGCGACAGGTTGGTGCAGTGGCTGGAGGAGCGGAACATCGCGGTAGTGCGCCAGACAGCTTCTCCTCCCGGTTCGGGCGGCAGCCGTGAAAACCGTCCCCCGGCGCCGCCGGATCTGCTGTGCGTCTTTGTTCTGGGTGGGGACGGCACCTTTTTGAGCGCGGTGCGCTGGATCGGAGACCAGAAAATCCCCGTTGTGGGTGTCAAATTCGGCGATGTCGGTTTTCTGGCCGAAATCGGGGAGGATGCCCTCCTGACGGTTGCCGGGAATGTGCTGGCCGGGAAATTCACCACCAAACCGCGCATGCGCCTGAGCATCTCCGTTATCCGCAAGGCACAGACCATCGTTCACGAAACCGTGCTCAACGACGTCGTCATCAACAAGGGGGCGCTGGCCCGCCTGGCGCACATCGAAACCTACATCAACGACCAGTACCTGACAACCTACAAGGCCGACGGCCTGATCGTGGCCACGCCGACCGGGTCCACCGCCTATTCGTTGGCAGCCGGCGGGCCGGTCATTCATCCGGAAGTACCGGGGATTCTGATGACGCCCATCTGCCCCTTTACGCTGACCAACCGGCCATTGCTGGTCCCTGAAACCGTACGGATCAAAATCCGGCTGGGCAAAAAATCGTCGGATATCATGTTGACATTCGACGGGCAGGCGGGCATCGCAATCAACCACGAAGACACCATCATTGTGCGCCGGGCCGCTCGCCCGCTCGAGATGGTGGCCATTCCCGATCAGCACTACTTTGACATTCTGAAAGACAAGTTGCGATGGAGCGGCTGCCGACTGTAACATCCCCAGCACATCGAACTCACCGGGCCAAGGACAGCTGTCCCATCCGGCTGCGGAAGCTTAAATGCCTTCGGGCGTCTTGGCGCCGGCACCGCTTTGCCGTCTTCGGTTGCGTGCTGGTGCTGTTGCTCAACGGACCGCTGTGCGCTAAACCACCGGCCGAACTGGTGGTGACCTTCCAGAACGGAATCGTGAACTGGTCGCGCGGCTACATGGAAACGCGGGGCCTCAAATCGCCGGATCCCCTCACCAAAACCCAGGATGCCGCTGCATCGGCCCTTGCGCAGGCACGGCGGCACCTGATCCAATTGGCAGGTGCCATCCGGATGGACGCTTTTCACAGGGTCCGGGACCTGGGCAGCCTGAATGCCGCCATCGACCCCGGTATCGCACACATGGTGAACCAGTTGCCGGTGTTCGGGCAGCAGTACCTCTCCGACGGCACGGCGCAGATCACGCTGCACATGAGCCTGCTGGGCGGCTTTTCACAACTGGTGCTGCCAGCTGAAATCAAATCCATCAAGCCCCTCCAGACACTTGCGAAAATGCCTTCCGGCAAGCCCTCTGCCCGGAACCGGGGAGCGCCGCCTCAGTCACCCGGATGCTTTACCGGACTGGTGGTTGATGCCCGCGGCACCGGCCTGCAGCCGGCCCTGCTGCCGCGCATCATGGACGAAAAGGGCCGCGAAGTTTACGGATCCGCGTTTGTCAGCCGCGAATTCGCTGTTCAGCGCGGCATCAGCGCCTATTTTACCGACTTTCAAACGGCCGTAGACTGCCCGCGCGTCAAGGACCGCCCGCTGGTCGTCAAGGCGGTCCGCGCCAGCGGACCGGGAAAATCGAATGTGGTGATCCGCCAAGCGGATGCCGTGCGGCTCCTGAGTGTTGCCGAACATCTGGCATTCCTGCGAAAGTGCCGGGTGGCAATCGTCGTTTCCGCGCCAAAACGAAACCAGGGGGGATAATCATGAATCTGCGTATGTCGACGGTCCTCGCCGTCGTGATGCTGGCGGTCGCAGGATGCGCGGCCAAAACAAACCATGTCGCGCCTCGCATCGATACGCCGACGCGTCATGTGGCCAACGGCATGGTGCTGCTCGCCGACCACAAGGTCGAAGCGGCGGTCGGCGAGTTCAACCGCGCCCTGGATCTGGACCGCACGTACGCCCCGGCCTACGTGGGCCTGGGCCTGGCGAACGGGCAGAAAGGTGCGCTGCAAATCGGGTTTGATTTCATGGACAGGGCCGCGTCATACGCACACGGAGAGGCGCAGCAAAAACTGGTCCGCAACGGCTATGCGCGGCTGAAAGCACTTCAGCGGAAGGAAAAATAAAGCGGCTTTGCCTGCCATTTGGCGGCGCTAGAAATCATCTGCTGCCGACACCGCTCGGCGTGTTTTCTTGATGCGGCTGCGATGCCGCTTGGCGGCCAGCAGGCGCTCTTTGGCCGCCCGCCCGGGCCGCGTGCGGATACGGGTTTTGGGTGGGCGGGCCGCACGGCGTATCAGGTTTACCAGCCGGTCCAGGGCATCCTGGCGGTTGCGTTCCTGGCTGCGGAAGCGCTGGGATCGAATCACCAGAATGCCATTTGCCGTCATCCGCCGACCGGCCAGACGCCGTAAACGCGCGCGGACTTTTTCGGAAAGCGCGGCGCAGTTCCGGGCATCAAAACGCAACTGCACGGCCGTGGCCACCTTGTTGACATTCTGACCGCCGGGCCCGGAAGCCCGCATGAAATCGAACTTCAGTTCTTGTTCGGCAATGGCGATGTCAGCGGTTATCTTTAACACGGATCCATCCCGGCCGGCTTGCCGTTGAAAACCACCGCCGGCGCGAACCAAGCCGGCGGTATATGGCTGGCCGGGATCTTTTCCCGTCAGTCATAATCCCGGTAGCGGTTTCCGCCGTCGCGGCGCGTCACCCAGACCCGTTCGTGGGTAAAGTAGCCCTCCGATTTCAAAATCCGGATCCAGTGCCCCGGCACCCAGCAGCGGCGATGGTTGTAATGGCCGGGATTCCAGGTGCGTTCGTAGACCGGCGGCACCCAGACCCGCCTGCTTTCCCAGTACCCGTGGCGGCGGTGGTGCCAACGGCGCCAGTGGTGCCGATGGTGCCGGCGCGGAGGTGTGTAGTAAACATTTTCGTAAACCGTCGTCCTTTCGTAACGCGGCGATGCGTATTGCGCCAGCAGCGCGCTGCCGACAATCGCGGCGCCCACACCGATGGCCACACCCTCCCAGCGATAGCGCTGGGCGCTTCCCGCCCAGGCGGAAGGTGCCGCTGCAGAAATCGCAAAGATACCCACTACACACACCAGCAACAGTCGTTTGGTCTTCATTGGCAATCTCCTTTTTCGGGGTCTTTTACAGCCTTAGACACCGCTTTTTGGAAAAAATTCAAAAAGCACTGGAGATTTTGAAAAGCAGCACCCCGTTTCTGTAGCGGGGCCCGCCCACAATGATGCTGCCGTGGTTGATAAGCTGGATGCGGGTCTGAAAGATCCGGCGCCGGTTTTTGTGCATCACCAGGCGCAGCAGGGCACGGTTGGCGCTGACTCCCTGGGGTGTGATGGCAAGCACGCGGTTTCCGGGCAACGCAACGCTGCCACTCTCGTGCAGCCCCAGCACGACCCGGTCGCGGCCCAGCAGGCGGTAGGAGGTATAGCGAAAAATCGACCGCAGTTCCCGTGTCATGGGCGCCAGGCTGGGATCGATAACGCGGCCTTTCTGGGAGGCCAGCACCGTGGTAACCCCGATGGTAAAGCGCGGCCCCGCCCATGCAGATGCGGCCGCCAGCGCGCAGCACAGCAGCGCCGTTGAAACAACCGCCGGAATTTTACACCGCTTTGTCATCGTCCGTCGCCGCCGAATTTTCATCGAACCACAAAATGGTCTGCCGGGTTTCCGGTGTCTCTATGATCATAACAGAAGAAATCGGTCCTGTAAAAGAATTAATGATGGCGCTGGGCGCCCGGAAACCGGGGCGCTGGACGGCCACAAAAAAGTACACGAGCCCGGCCAGCACGGCTGTGGCAAGCGGGATACTGACCTTTTTCACGGGGATCCAGCCGGTGAAATGCTGCCAGGCGTACGGCCGCTGACGATGCACGGCCGAGACAACGGCGGCTTCCAGTCGTTCGAAATCTGCCCGGGCAGTTTCGCCTGCCACAGCCTTTCGGGCCAGCCGGGAAAGCAACCGCTGTTTGGCCAGCCTCTTGCGGCAGGCCCCGCAGGTTTCCAGGTGCCGCCGCAGCCGGTCCGTTTCCTGCGCTCCGCCTTCATTATCCAGGAAACGGCTCAGCGCCTCGGCATCGCAGCGTCGATGATCATTCTTCATGGCCGGTCTCTCCTTCCAGAAAAGCCTGCAGTTCCGCTTTTAATCTTCGGCGGACGTAAAACAGACGCGAACTCACGGTTCCTTTTTTGATGTGCAGGTCCCGGGCAATCTCGTCATAGGACATCCCCTGGATCTCTTTTAACACAAACACGGCCCGCGCCTGCTCCGGCACCTGCCGTAACGCCCGCCACAGGCCCTGCACCGCCAGTTTACCGTTGTACAAAGTTTCCGGGTCGCTGCCGTCGGGCGCCGCCAACGGCACCGGATCCAGCTCCGGGCTGTCGATGGAGCGGTGCTGCCGCCGCAACCGGCGTTTCCAGCGCCGTTTTCGGTTCAGGCACTGGTTGACGGTGATGCGATGCAGCCAGGTGGACAGACTGGATTGCTGCCGGAATCTGCCGATCTTGCGGTAAACATTTAAGAAAACATCCTGGACGATATCGAAACTTTCCTCGCGATCCAGGGTGATGCCGAAAGCGACGGCGTAAAGTTTCTTCTGGTAGCGTCGAACCAGGTAGCGGAACGCCCCCTCGTCGCCCTGGCGCAGCAATGCCACCAACTGCCTTTCGCTGAAACTGCGATGCATTTGTATTGTTAGACACCGGTTAGGGGAAAATGTTCATACAACGCATATGCGCTTGAGTCGCGGTATGCAGAGCGTATCGTCACTTCGTGGCGTTGTCCTGAAATAAATGCATGTATTTCCCGTAACCTTCCTTCACCAGGTCCTTTTTGGGGACAAACCGCAGGGCAGCCGAATTGATGCAGTAGCGCAGGCCCGTGGGTGCCGGTCCGTCACGGAAAACATGCCCCAGGTGCGAGTCGGCATGCCGGCTGCGGACCTCGGTACGCTCCATGAAAAAACTTTTGTCTTTTTTCTCCACGATATTTTCGGGTGCCAACGGCTGCGTAAAGCTGGGCCAGCCGGTGCCGGATTCGAACTTATCGACAGAGCTGAACAGCGGCTCACCGGAGACGACATCCACATAGATGCCGGGCGCCTTGTTTTTCCAGTAGGCGTTGTCGAAGGGCGGTTCGGTGCCCGCCTCCTGTGTGACGCTATACTGCAGCGGCGTCAGTTTTTGCTTGAGTGTCCCGTCATCCGGGCGGCTGTATTTTCCGCTTTCCGCAGTCGGCCCCGGGCCTGCGTCATCTCCGGTCCAGATTTTCTTCAGGAACTGATCGCGGCCGGAATGGCGGCGGTAGAATTTGTAGCGAATGGGGTTTTTCTTATAATAATCCTGGTGATAGTCTTCTGCCGGATAAAAGCGGGTCAGTTTGACAATCTCGGTGACAATCGGCTTCTCAAACCGCCTGGAGGCGGCCAGCGCCTGCCGCGAGATTTCCGCCTGGCGCTTTTGAGCGTCATCTATGTAAAAAATGGCTGTCCGGTACTGTGTGCCGCGATCGACGAATTGGCCCCCATCGTCGGTGGGATCGACATGTCTCCAGAAAATATCGAGCAGCTGGGCATAGGAGATCCGGTCGGCATCGTAGCGCACCTGCACGGCTTCGGCGTGGCCCGTGCCTCCGGCCGAAACTTCCCGGTAGGTCGGGGCGTCCGTCCGGCCACCGGTGTAACCGGAAATCACTTCGATAACGCCATCCGCTTTTTCAAAGTCCGACTCCATGCACCAGAAACACCCGCCGGCAAAGGTGGCTTCGCGGACGTTCTTCGCTTTTGCTTTCATGGCAGCCTCTGCTTTCACTGGCGCTTGCCCGGATTGCTGGCAACCGGCAACCAGAGCAGTGATTAACAAAATAGTAAGGATGATTCGTTTCATGGCAATTCCTCCTACTTAAATCAAAAAATAAGCCCGTTGGGCCGGATTACAAGTCATTGTCCCGTTGAGCCACATGACCGCGGGCCGCCCCGGCCGTACCATACCTTTCCCTATCATGGTTTTAAATTGACACATACGTTCCCCGGGATTATATTAAAAAACTTAAACATCGAACTCGATGGCCCTTAAAAATTGATGCGAAACCGTCGATTTACGCACCATTAGGGCAACGGCCGGATATCGGCAACACCTGTCGGCCGTCACCGGGAAAATACAACCAGAAAAAAGGCGCTTCATGTTCAGAAAAAAACACAGCCACGCCACCGGATTCCCGAGCCGTGCGGAACTGCTGCACGACCCTTCCCTGAACAAGGGAACGGCGTTTACCGAAGCCGAGCGCGATGCCCTGGGGCTGCGCGGCCTGCTGCCGCCGCGGGTGTTTTCCCAGGATCAGCAGGTCACCCGGGTGATGGGCAATTACCGCAAGAAACCGACGGACATAGAACGCTACATCTTCCTGATTTCGTTGCAGGCGCGCAACGAAGCCCTCTTTTACCGCGTGCTCATGGACCATATCACCGAAATGATGCCCATCATCTATACCCCCACCGTGGGCGAGGCCTGCCTGGAGTACGGCCACATCTTCCGCAAACCGCGTGGCCTGTATGTAACGGCTGAAGACCGCGGGCATGTCGAAGACATCCTGTGGAACTGGCTCGAGGAAGACGTGCGCATCATCGTGGTCACCGACGGGGAGCGCATCCTGGGGCTGGGCGACCTGGGCGCCGCCGGCATGGGCATCCCCGTGGGCAAGCTGGCCCTGTACACCGCCTGCGCCGGCATTCCGCCGGCCTACACCCTGCCCATCACCCTGGATGTGGGCACCAACAATACGGCCCTGCTGGGCGACCCGCTTTACGTGGGCCGGCAGCATCCGCGCATCACCGGCCCAGCCTACGATGAATTTATCGAAGAATTCATCACGGCCGTGCGGGAGGTCTTTCCGCGGGCGCTGGTTCAGTTCGAGGATTTTGCCAACCACAACGCCTTCCGCCTGTTGCACCGCTACCGCGACAAGCTCCCGTGCTTTAATGACGACATTCAGGGCACGGCGGCGGTCACGCTGGCGGGCCTGTACTCCTCGCTGCGCATCACCGGCCAGCGGCTGCGCGACCAGACGATTCTCTTCCAGGGCGCCGGCGAGGCCGGCATCGGCATCGGCAGCCTGATCGTTGCCGCCATGCAGAGTGAAGGGCTGAGCCGCGACGAGGCCTACCGGCGCGTATGGTTCGTGGATTCCAAAGGGCTGGTGGTAAAGAGCCGCCCGAACCTGGCCGAACACAAGCGGCCCTTTGCCCACGAACATCCACCGGCGGACAACCTGCTGGATGCCATCACGGCGCTGAAGCCCAACGCCCTGATCGGTGTTTCCGCCAGCCCCCAGTCCTTCACCGCCGAAGTGATCGAAACCATGGGCCGCATCAACGAACGTCCGATTATCTTTCCTTTGTCCAACCCCACCTCCAAATCGGAATGCACGGCCGAACAGGCCTACCGCGGCACCGACGGCCGGGCCATTTTCGCCAGCGGCAGCCCGTTCGCACCCGTCGAGATCAACGGCGAGACGCGGCACCCCGGCCAGAGCAACAATGCCTATATCTTTCCCGGGCTGGGCCTGGGGGTCATCGCCAGCCAAGCCCGTTTCGTCAGTGACACCATGTTCTTCGAAGCCGCCAAAACCCTGTCCGCCCAGACCTCGTCCGGAGACCTGCGCTCCGGAAACCCCTTTCCGCCGCTGAATAAAATCCGCGCGGTATCCGCGCAGATTGCCGCCGCCGTGGCGCGCGTGGCCTATGACGAGGGGTTGGCACAGCGGCCGCAGCCCAAAGATATTCTGAAAGATATCCGTGATAAGATGTACACACCCGAATATCTGAGCTACGTGTGATGGCGCGGATAAACGAGTGTATGGCCAAATACCGGCCTGAAAAGCTCCGCCGGCCGGCTGCTTGATCGCGGGCTGGACGGCACCCGACCGGCGCTTTAAGCCGTCAAGACGGACCATCCATGCGGAAACATTCTCAACCGGCAGCAGCCAGACCCTCCTACCGCCAGGCTTTGCAAAAATGCAGCCTTTCTTTCTGGGCCATGGCGCCCCTGCTGCTCGGGGTTATCGGGCTGGTCGGCCTCTTTGAGGTTCTGGTAACCCCGAAAATGCTGACCTCCCTGTTCCGGGACAACCCGATAGCCGACACCCTCATCGGCACGCTGACCGGTGCTGCGGCAGCCGGGAACCCCATCGTCAGTTACGTGATCGGCGGGGAACTTATGGCCCGGGGCATCTCCCGCTATGCAGTGTGTGCGTTTATCCTCGCCTGGGTTACCCTGGGATTTATTCAGCTGCCGGCAGAAGTGGAAGTCTTCGGAAGTCGTTTTACCCTGTTGCGCAACGTCCTGGCGTTTATTTTCACCATGCTCATTGCGGTGCTGACGGCCTGGACGCTGCAGGTGCTGTCATGAAACGGTCCGACCCGCCTTTTGCTTTTCGTGGCAAATACCTCCTGCCGGTTGTTTGCGCCGCTTACGGCGCGCTTTTCTTCTTCAGCCCAAAAAAGGCCTGGCTGGCCCTGCAGAAGAGTGCCGCCGTCCTGGTCAGAATCCTGCCGATTATCGTGGTCGTCATCCTGTTTACCGCCCTGCTCAACTACCTTTTAAAACCCCGCCAGGTTGCCGCTTATCTGGGCCGCAAAAGCGGGATTAGAGGCTGGCTGTGGGTTCTGGCCGCCGGGGTGATCAGCCACGGCCCGATGTATGCATGGTATCCCCTGCTGGAAGATCTGCGCGGGCATGGTCTGCGCGACGGCTTGATCGTGGTCTTTTTCTTTGCCAGGGCCATAAAAATTCCGCTGCTCCCGATGATGATCGACTACTTCGGATGGCCTTTCACCCTGGTCTTATCACTCTATATTCTCATCGGCGCCCTTGCCCAGGGTTGGATTCTGGAGGCGCTGATGCCCGGTCCGCCCGCAAAACCAGGATCTTATGCCGACTGAAAGCACGGTTCGCAAAACAGCTGCTGCACCCGGGCTTTTACCCCCTGAAATGACCGCCGGGCCGACGGATGGCCGCAGCCGCTCTCTGGTTGCAGCTGGAATTTTCCGATGACGCATCTGCCGGCCGACTGAAATCTGAACAAAGGGGTTGCAACCAACGCACAATAAACGCTAAATTGAACCCAACCTCTGTGCGGTAGGATGCCATCCCGGGGAGTTTGCATGCTTGCATTGCGTGCTTTGCCATCCATTTTTCGGCACGGATATCCATCGGCAAGCCGAAACCGTGCAATGCAAAAGACAAGGACGCTGAAATGAGTCCCAGGGTATCTTTTTTTGCCACCTGCCTGGCGGATACGGTTTTTCCGCATATCGCCGCGGACGCGGTGCGGCTGCTTGAAAAACTAGGCTGCCGTGTGACCTTCAACCCCCGGCAGACCTGCTGCGGGCAGCCCCTGGCCAATGCCGGCTTTCATGCAGAAGCGGCTGCCGCCATACGGCTGCAGCTGGAGGTACTGCTAACGGACCCTACCGATTACGTGGTCTGCCCCAGCGGCTCCTGTGTGCTTCAGATCAAGGAATATCCGAAGTTTTTCAAAAACCGGCCTGACCTGCAGGACAAGGCCCGGCAGCTTGGCGACAAAACCTACGAACTGACCGACTTTATCGTCAATGTTCTGGGCAGAACCGTGCCGGGTGCCCGGCTGGACGGCAGGGCGGCTTATCACCCTTCCTGCCACCTGACCCGCCTGCTGGGCGTTACTAAACCGCCACTGGCGCTGCTGGAGCAGGTCGCCGGCCTGGAACTCGTCGACTTTAAAGGCCAGGACAAATGCTGCGGCTTCGGCGGCACCTTCGCCGTCAAGCTGGGGGCCTTGAGCAGCGCCATGGCCGTCGAAAAGGTGGAAAACATCCGGGCTGCCGGAGCTCACTACCTCATCGGTGCCGACGCCGGCTGCCTGATGAACCTGCAGGGCATCATCCGGCGTAAGCGCTATCCGATAACGGTCCTCCACATTGCCCAGGTACTGATGGCCGATTAATTCGTAATTTCCATCCGGAGTTTTCATGAGCATCAAAACCAGCCCGCTGCCGCTGAAGGAACGCTTGCGCAAAGAACTCGCCAACCCGGTGATGCGCACGGCCATCGCCAATGCCCAGGATCTGCTCAACGCCAAGCGTGACGCGGCTTTCGCGGAACTCGGGGATTTCGCCAAGTGGCGCGAAACCGCCGGCGCCATCCGCAGCCATGTCCTGGAGAACCTGGACTTTTACCTGAGCCGGTTCGCCGAGCGGGCCGCCGCGGCCGGCGCGCATGTGTACTTTGCCGGAGACGCCGCCGCGGCCACCGCATACGGTCTGCAGATCCTGCGAGACAAAAAGGCGGCCAAGGCGGTGAAATCCAAATCCATGGTCACCGAAGAGATCGGGCTCAACCGGCTGCTGGAAGAAGCCGGTCTCGAGGTGGTCGAAACCGATCTGGGCGAATACCTGTTGCAGATCGACGACCTGGACAAGCCCTCGCACATCGTGGTTCCGGCCCTGCACAAAGACCGGGAGCGCTTCCGTGAGGTGCTGGCCGCCAAAAAGGGGTATACCGGCGACAGTGTCCCGGAAAACCTGACCCGCTTTGTGCGCCAGCTGATCCGCAAGGACTTCCTGGAGGCCGACGTGGGGATCACGGGATGCAATTTCGCCGTGGCCGAGACCGGTACGGTGACTTTGGTCACCAACGAGGGCAACGGCCGTTTTGTGACCACGGCACCCAAAATCCAGCTGGTGTTCATGGGCATGGAGCGTCTTGTGCCGACCTTCGCCGAACTGGACATTATCTTCTCCGTGCTGGCACGCAGCGCCGTGGGTGCCAAGCTGACTTCGTACATGAGCCTGATCACCGGCCCCCGCGGGCCGCAGGATGCAGACGGCCCCGAGGAGCTGCATATCATCATCGTGGACAACGGCCGTTCCCGGGTGCTGGCTTCCGAATTCCGCGAGGTGCTGCGCTGCATCCGATGTGGCACCTGCATGCTGGAATGTCCGGCCTACCGCCACATCAGCGGCCACGGCTACGGCACGCTCTATCCCGGCCCGCTGGGCCTGGCCCTGGTGCCGGTCCTGGCCGGCTACGAAGACTATGGGGAAATCACCAAGATCTGTTCGCTGTGCGGCGCCTGCAGCCAGGTCTGCCCCGTCGAAGTGCCGCTCTACGAGTTCATTTTCGAGCACCGGCGCATCATCGCCGAAGAGCAGCGCCTCGGCGCCGGCGAAAACTTCCTGATGGGCCTCTACGGCGCTGTGATCGGCAATTCGAAGCTGTACGGAATGGCCACCCGGCTGGCGCGCTTCAGCGCGCTGGCCCCTCGAGCGGGCCCGCTGGCCCAGTGGACGGCGGCACGGGAGCTGCCCGCCATTCCCAAAACCCGCTTCCGGGACTGGTTCGCGGCGCGCGGGAAAAAGGGGAACCTGCCATGATAACCGGGAAAGAGCTGTTCATCTCCAGAATATCCCACGGCCTCGGGAGGGCGGCACCGCCGGACACACCGACCCGGCTGGTATACCCCCACCAAATGCAGCGGCGCTATCAGGCGCATGCCGCCAAGCGCGAACTGCGCGACATTTTCATCGCCAACGCTCGCGCCGTGGGCATCGATGTACGGGAGTGCAGTGAAAGGGACCTGGCCGTCGCCCTGGTGGAGATCGTCCGCAAAACCGGCGGCCCCGTTGTTCTGGCCGATGATCCGCTGCTGACAGGGGATGTCGCCCGATGCCTCGTCGAGGCGTTCACGGAATGTCACATCTGGGATGCCGGCGCCGGCCGTGAGGAAAACATGGCCCTGGCGGAAAAAGCCAAAGTCGGTGTTGCGCGGGCCGAGATGGCGCTGGCCGAAAGCGCCACCACGCTGCTGTCTTGCCACGGCGGCAACGGCCGATCCATCACCCTTTTGCCTGAAAATTCCGTCATCGTCATCCGGGCGGAAACCATTTTGCCGCGTCTTACCCAGGCCATGGACTGGCTGCATCAGCAAAAGACGCTGCCCGCTTCGGTCAACTTCGTCTCGGGCCCCAGCTCCACGGCCGACATCGAGCTGGTGCGGGTCCAGGGGGTGCACGGTCCGCTGGAACTGGTTTACATCATCGTCGAGTGACGCAAGCGCGGCCCAGGCATAAGAGAAAAACTGCCGTAAAACTTTCAGGGCACGTGTAACGCCAGATACCCTGAAAGCCGACAAGACCGTCAACGCAACGGTGCCAGCATGCGGGATTCGCAAACAACCCCGCTGTTTGCCTTGCCATGGCGTCCAGCTCCTTTTGATGCCTGTCGCTGCCGGCAAATCCCATACAGGAGACCTTTGGTGCATAAAGGCGAAATTCGCAAAGGGTACGCCCTCGTGATCGCCGGATCGGTGTGCCTGGGGATGCTGGGCGTGGTGGGGCGTATCCTCTACACACAAATCGATACACCCATCACCCTCGTCCAATACCGTGCCTTTTTCGGCACAGCCGTACTTTTCGGAGCGCTCTTCATTTTTTACCGGCCCCTGCTTGTCATCCGCAGGCATGACGTTCTCTTTTTCGCCCTGTATGGCTTACTAAGCATTGGTTTGAACTCCTTTTGCTATTTTTCCGCCATCCAGCAGATAGGCATCGGCCCGGCCGTGGTACTTCTCTATACCTACCCGGTCTTTCTGATGATTCTCTCCGTCTTTTTTTTGAAAGAGCCCCTCACGGGGATCAAGGTTTTGGCCCTGCTTGCGAGCCTTGCGGGGGTGATTCTGCTGGTGGCGCACGGCGGGCTGTGGCTCAGCCGCGTGAGCCGGACCGGAATCCTTTACGGCCTGGGCGCGGGATTTTTCTCCGCTCTGTACAGCCTTTTCGGAAAGAAAGCACTGGTGCGGTACCGGCCGGCAACGGTCCTTTTTTATGCCCTGTTTTTTGGCAGCTTTTTCTTTCTTTGCTGGGGGCTCTCCGTGGGCCGGCTGCAAACCCGGTTCAGCCCGCGGACATGGTTCTGGCTGTTTGTCCTGGGTGTGGGGCCCAGCATGCTGGGATACTTTTTTTACACCGCGGGATTGAAATACGTGGAGGCCTCCCGGGCGGGCATCGTGGCGAATGTTGAAGTCCCTGCAGCGGTGCTGGGGGCCCTTATTTTTTTCAACGAGCATCTGACCGCATTCCAGGTGCTGGGAGGCGCATTGGTCCTCTCGGGTGCCGTGGGTGTACAGTGGGAAGAGATGAGACCGCGCCGGCGGAAAGGAGGTGAAGTATCATCCGGACGCTAACGGTATAAAGAAGTACATGAAAACAAAAAAATCAGGAGGACAAGAGATGAAAAAATGGTTATCGGGCAGTCTGGCTGGATTGCTGGTCATTTGTTTTAGCGCAGGGACCCTGTTTGCAGCTACCATCAAGATCGGCTTTTTCGCGCCGCTGACGGGTTTTGCCGCAGCAGATGGCGCTTCCGCGAAAAATGCCGTCATGCTGGCCGTCGAAAAGATCAACAAGACCGGCGGCCTCAACGGAAACAAAGTCGAGCTCGTTGTCTATGATGACCGGGTAAACCCCAAGGAGTCGGTGGCCATCGCCAACAAACTCATCGAGCGGGACAACGTCGTGGCGGTCGTAAGCGGCTCCTACAGCACGCCGACCCGGGTTACCGCTCCCATCTTCAACAAGTCGGGCATTCCCATGGTGGCGGCATATGCTGTGGATCCGAGCATCACCAAAGCGGGGCCGTATATTTTCAGGACCGGTTTTCTGGGACAAATCGAGGGAAAGGCGGCCGGTGAAGTGGCGGTCAACCTGCTGCAGGCAAAGAAACTGGCCATGTTTACCATCGACAACGATTTCGGCCGTGCCCTTTCCAAAGGTTTTCATGCCCGCGTAAAAAAGTTTGGTGGAAAAGTGGTCTATGAGCATGCCTTCGCCATCGGTACAAAGGACTTTTCCGCCATGTTGACAAAGGTCAAGGAATTATCCCCGGATCTTCTCTTTATCAGCGGGTACTACGAAGAGGCAGCCCTGGCCGTGAAACAGGCCGGCGAATTGGGGCTGCGCTGCAAGATCCTGGGCGAGGAGGGTTTTGACTCTCCGAAATTTCTGGAACTGGCCGGCGAGTCCGCAGAAGGTGTCATTATCACCACCAACCTCAACCGGGATGATCCGCGTCCGCTTGTGCAGGATTTCCTCAAGGCCTATAAAGCGAAATACAAAATGGCGCCGGACATGGTGGGTGCTTCAAGCTATGACGCCTTCATGGTGGTGGCCGGCGCCATCCGGACAGCAGGACCCGACTCCAAAGCCATCCGGGACGCCATCGCCGCAACCAGGGATTTTGAAGGCCTGACCGGCAGCATCGCCCGTTTCAACAAGCTGGGCGAAGCAATGAAGCCCATCCAGGTTCAGATCGTGAAAAAGGGCGCCTTCCACTACTTCGCACACATTTCCGACCCTGAAATTATCACTCCTCCGGACAAATAATCATTACAGACCGAACCCCCTGAAGAGATCCCTGCATCTCTTCAGGGAAGGATGGCGGCCATGTTGGCACAACAGATTGTAAACGGCATTACGATAGGCAGCATCTACGCGCTCATCGCCCTGGGCCTGACAATGGTTTACGGTGTCCTGAAAATCCTGCATATCGCCCATGCAGGGGTCTACGCCATGGGGGCCTATCTCGGATTGTGGGCCTATTGCATGGTCCCGAACCTGTTCGTGGCCATGATCGTCGCCATGACTTTGAGCGGTGTGGCGGGCACCTTGATCGAACGGCTCCTGTACAAGTCCATGCTGGACAAATCACGAATTGTACCATTGATCGCAAGCATCGGGTTATTTATCGCCATGGAAGAGGCTTTTCGCCTCATTGCGGGCCCCTATGTCAGGGCCTTTCCGGCACACTTCCGGCAGAAACCCTGGATATTCGGCCCGGTGCGCATCAGCGCTCCGCAGATGCTGGTTTTTGGCGTTACCCTTGCGCTTCTGGCACTGCTCTGGTGGGTCCTCACCAGAACACGAATGGGAAAGGCGCTGCGGGCCGTTTCCATGGACCGGGAAATGGCGGAAGCCCTGGGCGTGGCCACAGACCGGATCATATCGTTGAGTTTCTTCATCAGTTCCGCGCTTGCGGGAGCAGCGGGGGTGCTCGTGGGAATTTTCTACAACTCGGTTTACCCCACCATGGGGGACATCCCCGCCTACAAGGCCCTTGCCATCATCGTTCTCGGGGGTTTGGGGAGTATCCCCGGCACCATTTTCGGGGCCTTTCTGGTCGGGATTTCTGAAACGTTTCTGATTGGGTTCGTCAATATTCCATTGCCCCGCGACGCCTTGGCCTTTATCGTCATGATTGCGGTGCTGATGTTCCGCCCCTACGGGCTTTTCGGTAAGGAGTAGTGCGATGTCCGCCTATGCCATGACCGTTTCCATAACCATTGGAATCTATGTTATCCTTGCCATTAGCCTGAATATTATCACGGGTTATGCGGGGCAAATCTCTCTGGGACATGCCGCTTTTTTCGGTATCGGAGCCTATGCGTCCGGAATGCTGGCGACCCGTCTGGGCGCACCCTTTTTTGCCTGCCTTCCCTTTGCCGTTGTGGTAACGGGAGCCGTGGGGGCCATCCTGGGTATCCCCTGCCTCAGGGTCAAAGAGGATTTTCTCGCCATTACCACCATGGGGATCAATTTCGTGGTCCAGGCAATCTTCCTTTATATCCCGTTCTTCGGTGGCGCGCTGGGAATTGCCAATATTCCTGCGCCGTCCATCCACGGGGCCGAGATGACCAAATCCGCGTATCTCGCCATGGTTTTGTTGTTCGTTCTTTTTGCCATTCTAGTCGACGGCTGGTTGACGCGCAGCTGGGCGGGACTGGCTTTGGCATCCATCCGGGAAGACGAGACGGCCGCTGAGATGTCCGGCGTCAATATCACGCGTTTCAAGGTCGTTGCCTTTGTCCTGGGCAGTGCCATGGCGGGGCTGGCCGGAAGCCTGTATGCCCATTTCATGTCGTTTATCAGCGCCGCGGATTTCGGTTTCACCGAATCGATTGTGATCCTCTCCATGGTTGTGTTCGGCGGTATCGGAACGCTGCGCGGACCCATCATCGGCGCCATTATCCTCGGCCTTGCCCCGGAACTCTTCCGCCCTGTTCTCGATTACCGGACCTTTGTGTACGGCACCATGCTTGTCCTCTTGATGCGCTTTCAGCCCCAAGGGCTTTTGGGTCTTGACAGTTTTATCGTCCGGAATGCCAAGCGCATCTTCACCAGGAGGGCTGCCTGATGGAGCATTTGCTGGAAATCGATGCCATCTCCAAGCATTTCGGCGGACTAAAGGCATTGGAAAACGTCTCATTTACCATGGACAGGGGGGAAATCCTCGGCCTCATCGGCCCCAACGGGGCGGGCAAGACCACCTTGTTCAACCTCATCACCGGAAGGTACCCTGTTACCTCCGGCACGATTCGCTATAACGGTAAAGACCTCTCGGGCATGGGGCCCTCGCAGGTGGCTGCCATGGGGATCGGACGCACTTTCCAGATCGTCCGTCCTTTCGCGGGCCTGACCGTTATTACCAATGTCATGATTGCGCTGGGCGTTTCCCACTACGCCGGTTTTTGGAATTCGGTTTCCCGCTACCGCACGCCGGCGAGCCTGAAAGCCGCCCGCAAGATCCTGGCACGCGTTGGCATTGCCGGGTATGCGCAGCAGAAGTCGGAAAACCTCCCTCTCGGGCTGAAGAAACACCTGGAGATCGCCCGGGCCCTGGCTCTGCGGCCCAGTTTGATTCTGTTGGACGAACCGGCCGGGGGACTCCGCAAGGAAGAGATGGATCGGCTGATCGGTCTCGTGCGAGAAATCAACGGGGAGGGTACCAGTGTGCTGGTCATTGAACATAATATGCCGGTGGTGATGCAGCTCTGTAAGCGCATCGTTGTTTTGGATCACGGCACCAAGATCGCCGAGGGCCCCCCGGAAGCCATCCGAAACAATCGCCAGGTTGTCGAAGCCTATTTAGGGAGGACCGGGGATGCTTGAAGTTCAGGATCTGATTGTACACTACGGGGAGTTCCGGGCTGTTCACGGGGTCTCGTTCACCGTCCAGGAAGGGGAGCTCATCACCATCATCGGAGCCAATGGCGCCGGCAAGACGAGCATCCTGCGGACCCTGATGGGACTCCAGCCGGCCTACCGGGGCACCATTAAGATGAATGGCCGGGACATTACCAGGCTCTCAGCCCACGAACGGGCGAAGCTGGGCCTCGGAATCGTTCCGGAGGGACGAAGGCTTTTCGGGGACATGGACGTTCAGGAAAACCTCGAGATGGGGGCCTATCTCGTCCATGATCGGGGCACGCTCAATCGCCGGCTCAAAAAAATATACGAGCGCTTTTCAGTGCTCTACCCGCTGCGCAACCAACGGGCAAAGACTCTTTCGGGCGGAGAACAGCAGATGCTGGCCATTGGCCGCACTCTCATGGGAGGACCGGCGCTCGTTCTTATGGACGAGGTTTCCCTGGGTTTGATGCCCCGGTTTGTTCAGGAGGTTTTTGATATCATCAAAGAACTCAACGAAGAGGGGAAAACGATTCTGGTCGTGGAACAGAATGCAAGCAAGGCGCTTGCGATCGCCCATCGCGGCTATGTCCTTGAAACCGGCCGTTTCCGGTGGGAGGGCGCGGCCCGGGAACTGCGTGACAACGTCGAAGTCCAAAGAGCCTACCTGGGCGGCTGAAATATGCCCCGGATCACGCCATCAGTTCTGATACAGGCGCTTTGCCTGTCATCCCGTAAACCCGCCTCATGGCCACACCCTGGCAAAAATCGTAACCTGTTTGGGCACGACCGGACCATGCGCGCTCCCTCTGCCGCCAACCGGGACACCCGGACACGCGTACGCACGGAAGCGGTGAAAAGTCACCGGGGCCGCAGGCGATCGGGCACAACCACAGCGGTATGAAGAAAACCCGCGCGTGTGTCCGGGCGGTTTGGCGCACAGAGTTGTTTCGGGCCCCAAACATCCCTTCACGCTCGCTGGTTTTATGACAGCACGCGTTGTTATGGCTTTTGCTAAGATCCCCCATACCTTCCAATACACAGCGCTCAGTAGGTCTGGGTGGTCTTTTTGCCCTCGCAGTGCTCCTCTACCGTCTCCTTGACCAGTTTGCCCTTTTCCCAGACGCGCGTGGTGACCTTGCGGCAGCGGGTGCGCGGGTTTACCTTGTGCGGGATCGCCTCGACCCTGCCACCGTGATTGTCATGGTAGACCACGCGCCGGTTGCGGCGGGCGGCCTCGCGCGCGGCTTGGCGGCTCTGATCCACGGCGTTGCCGGCGATGGCCCCGATCAGGGTGCCGATGCCCGCACCGATCAGAGTGCTTTGGGTGTTGCGGCCGATGATCTGGCCCAAAAGGGCACCCGATCCCGCGCCGATGGCGGCGCCTTTCTGGGTGTTGTAGGGTCCGGCGCAGCCCGCCAGCAGAAAAATGGATGCCAGAATGACGCATATCTTTTGCATAAAGACTCCGATTGACAATAAAGCTATATTTGGTTATAATTAGTTATGAACCAGGTGCTTTGGAGTAAAAGGGCCAAGCGACAACTGGCCATGCTCCCAGAAAAATACCGAGTAGCCATTACCGAAGCCACGCGCGCTTGTCGATTTTCCGGACTGTTCGCATATCCGGGCGCTGAAAAACCATATTTACGGCTACCGCCTGCGGGTCGGCCGTTACCGGGTTTTGTTCGATCATGAAAAAAATATCCAGATCATCGCCATCCAGGAGGTGAAAAAGCGTGATGACCACACCTATTGAAGCCCAGATCATCAAAATGGGAGACAAGCCCGCTTTTGCCGTCATCCCCTGGCGGACATACCAGAAACTGGTAAAAAACTATGTCCCTGACGAAGCGGATGTCTGGTTCCCCCAGGAGGTGGTGGAAGCCAACGTGGTCCGCGGCGAAAGCCTGCTGAGGGCCTGGCGCGAGCACCTGGGACTGACCCAGGCCGAAGTGGCCCGCCGCGCCGGCATGAGCCAGCCGGCCTATGCCAAGCTCGAACGGCCGGATGCCCACCCGCGCACCGCAACGTTGAGAAAGATCGCCCAGGCCATGAACCTCTCCATCGAGCAGTTGACCGACTGACGCTTGCTTCCGATCTCCAAAAACCCACAGCGGGGTCGCCACCGCGCGGATCTCTTTTCGTTTGATGGGCCCGAAGTACCGGCCATCGAAAGAATCGTCACCGCGGCAGGCCGCAAAATACT
>Ga0256841_1000607_pt1 | contig 35386 bp, 36 predicted proteins | sample 356308metaG_FD_185971 | JGI IMG/M metagenome (GOLD analysis project Ga0256841, IMG submission 185971) | Hydrothermal vent microbial communities from Mid Atlantic Ridge, Atlantic Ocean - 356-308 | ecosystem: Environmental > Aquatic > Marine > Hydrothermal vents | place: Atlantic Ocean: Mid... | reverse complement strand
CCCCGGGGGAACCGGGATGAAAATGTCGAGTTTAGGGCATCATTACCCAGGAAACCCCGCTGATGAAGCGTTTCTGGACTTCCCAAAGTAGTTCCCATTCAGGATTTGGGGGCTGACCAAAAAAAATGGAAGGCCCTAGTCTAGATCGGCTTCGCCAGAGGTCAAGGAGTGCTCTGGGTCCTCCAATGGAGTTTCCAGAAAACGCTCATCGGCTTCCAGGCGAAGAAGACTACCCCATTCCTAGCCTTCCCGACAAAAGAAGGTCAAAAGTTTGTGCAAAGATCCTGTTTCCGGGATCTTGCCCCAGGGCTTCAATCCGGCTCTGGAAGCTCCTTCCTTCGCAGTTATGGGAGATTCAGACGGCCTGTCCTCTTTTGGATGAAGGCCGGGAAGGGAAGGCCCATTTGCCCAAAACCGTGGGTTTTTGGGCTCCGGTGGTGTTGGGAAAGCTCCCGGGAAGATTCAGAAGTGCCCTGCGCCCCAGGGCAGCAAAACAGGCGGCTTCACGATATTTGGGATCCACCCCAAGAGATTGGCTGCTCTCCACGGGGATGGAAGGCCGGGACGGACTCCCATCCGAAGTGGACGCAAGACTGCCACGGAGGGCTTTCATAAGAGCGGCGTTTCGGATTCCCCCTCCTGCGACCAATAAGCGCTTGGGTTGCCATTCTTGGGGAAGCCGGGCCAGGTCGGCGGCGACACTGCGACCCAAAAGCATCGCGAAGGCAGCGAGAACATCCTCGGGTGACTGCTGGGGATACATGGCAAGGGCATCTTCTAAGAAGCGATCGCCAAAGGCTTCCCTGCCCGTGCTTTTTGGCGGGGTGCGCTTGAAGAAAGGATGAGCCAAAAGCCTTGCGAGAAAATCAGGATGCGGGCTCCCTGACAGAGCAAGCCTCCCATCGCGGTCAAAACCAGGCCCCTTTGGATACCTTTTCCGGCAAAAGCTGTCTGAAAGGCAATTGGCAGGCCCCACGTCCCAGGCCATGCACTCCTCCTCTCCAGGTCCGAGGAGGGTGAGGTTGGCGATTCCTCCCAGGTTGAGGATTGCCAAAGGACGCCCCCCGTGGCCAAAGAGGTCCAGGTCGCCCGCCGGGACCAGAGGAGCCCCTTCTCCCCCTGCTGCAAGGTCCGCCGCTCTGAAATCGAAGACGACTGGTAAACCAAGAACCCCAGCAAGCCGATCCGCCTCCCCAATCTGGATGGACACCCTTGGCCCCTTCCCCGAATGATGAAAAACGGTCTGCCCATGAGAAGCAACCAAGGAAAGGGGACAGCCTAAGCCTTTGGCCTCTTCCTGGCATTCCAGGGCCAAATCCGCAAAGGCTTCGGCCACTTCTACATGAAGGGCAGCCATCTGTGCGAGGGAGATCTCCGGGGCTTGCAACAAGCTCCTTCTCAGTTTTTCGGAATAGGATCTGCTCCTTCCCAAAACCAACTCAGGAGTTTTGTCCTTCTCGAACCGCAGCACCGCCCCATCCACCCCATCAGCAGAAGTTCCCGACATGAGGCCAAGAACCACGAGAGGTTCTGCATTCAAGACATCTTTCCACGCTTCGAATCGCCTCATGATGGAGGATAGAATGACAGGATGAATGAATCCGGGCAAAGGGGAGTTCGGGAAACCGCCTTCCTCGTTCTCATTGTCGAAGATGAAGCCGACATACGCAGCACCTTTGAGTCCATCCTTGAAGGAGAAAACTGCAGGACACGGGGAGCGGCCACCCTGGCCGAAGCGGAGGACAGCCTACAGGTTTTTCCTCCCGATCTTGTTCTCCTGGATCTGGGGCTTCCCGATGGATCCGGCTTGGATCTCATTCCCAAGGTCCGTCAACAACACCCAGAGGCCGAGATCATCGTCGTTACTGCGGAAACGCGCGTTCAAAGCGCTGTTCAGGCCATGCAAAGCGGGGCTGTCGATTTCCTTGAGAAGCCTGTGGGCCTGGACCGCCTCCTCACCACAGTGAAGCTCGCCCGCGAGCGCAAGGGGCTTCGCCAGGAAAACCTCGCTCTCAAAAAACAAGCTCTCGCTCAATACGAGATCCTCGGGCACTCCTCCCCCATCTCAGAAATGAAGGAGATGATCCACAAGGTGGCTTCCTCGGACCTCCCGGTCCTCATTACCGGAGAGAACGGCACCGGAAAGGAGTTGGTTGCTCGCAACCTTCACATCTATTCCTCCAGGAGCAGCGCGCCTTTCATTGCGGTCAATTGCGCGGCCATCCCGGAAACCTTACTGGAAGCGGAATTCTTCGGTCACGAGGCCGGAGCCTTTACGGGAGCCACCGAAGCTCGGAAGGGCCTTTTCCGCGAAGCAGGAAAAGGCACCCTCCTCCTCGACGAGATCGGGGAAATGCCCAAGAACCTCCAGTCCTCCCTCCTTCGTGTCTTACAAGAACGGAGAGCCCGGTCCGTGGGAGGGAGCCAGGAATACCCCGTCCACTGCCGGATTTTGGCGGCCACCAACCGCAACCTCGAAGAAGAAGTTGCCTCCGGGACTTTTCGCGAAGATCTCTACTACCGGATCCGAGGAGTGGAAATCCATGTTCCCCCCTTGAGGGAGCACCCCGAGGACCTGCCCTTACTGACTGAAGCAATCCTGAAGAAGGGGGACCCCTCCGGGAAAAAGTCTCTCTCCTCGGAAGCCCTGACCTGGTTGGAAACACAAGAATGGCCGGGAAATGTTCGCCAGCTCGCCAGCTTGCTCGAAGCAGCTGTTTTGCTGGCCCCAGAAAATGTGATCCAGCCCGAAGATCTTGAGCGGCTCCATCGAGGAAGAACCCCGCTGGGTAGCCCAGCCGAGGAGACCAAGGCCCAGGCCCTGGAAGGGCAGTCCCAAGACTTGTGGACCCACTTTCTTGCCATCGATGACCTTCGAGAGTTTCGAGAATCGGCAGAGCGGGAATTTCTTCGCCACAAACTTGAGGAGGAAGGATGGAATGTTTCTGCGACTTCCCGCCGCGTCGGGATCCGCAGAACCAACCTCCATGAACGCTTAAAAAACTTGGGATTACGATAAGCCCCCCAAGTCTTTGGCCTTCTTTCTCAGGAAGCTACCCTCGAGAGGTTTACGCGGGAGGTTGACCTTGAAACCCTATAAGGGGTTTTCGATCAACCCCTTGGTCAACCTCTTGGCCGAGTTCTTGATCAACTTCAGCGAGGAACCCGGATTTTGTTTCCTACATCCAGAGCCCCCCCCGCGAACTCAGGATTCAGGTCTTGGAGTTTCTGCACAAAAAGATGGATCCTTGCGCTCCGCTTCGCCTTGCTCTCACCGGGCACCTTGGGAAGGAATTTCGCAGCGATCTTCCAAAAGCTATCTCCTTTTTTCACGCGGTAGGTTCTCAGGCCTTCTGCTTTGATGACCTTCGCTCTCGAGCTCCTCCCCCGAGTCTGTGGGCTCCGGTACAGGCTCCCCTCAGCATTCGGATTCCCCCTATAGGCCCCCTCCCGTTTCAATGTAATGATCCCCGCAAAACCGGAAACCGCTGCATCCGGCTCCCGGACGAGAGGTTTCGCTACAGCAGACTTCGCAGCAAGCCTGGGTGTGGCGGTCCGGGAGACAGAAGAAGCCGCAGGAGAGAAAACAGCGGGAAGCTGCCCAGCCTTGGCTTTCGCCAAGAGCCTTTTGCCCAAAGCTATGGCTTCCTTGGGAATCAAAAGAACATGTCCGGCGAGAATCCGATTGGGGTCGAGCTGTTCATTGGCGGCAAGAACCAGCTCCTTTACCTGGGGTCGGGCGGTTCCACAGACTTTTTCCAAGATCGTGGAAAAGGCATCTCCCTTTTGGATCCGATAGCGGAGGAATTGCCCTCCCTCTTCGAGACTGCCCTCATGGAAAGACGGGGCCGCGGCGGAAAGAGCAGCATCACTCTTCTCCTCCTTGTGAGAGGCAGATCCGCCCACAAGGCCGGGAACCCGGGAGAGGGCTTCTTGGCCAAGCCCCCCCTCTTTCTCCAAGCCCTTTGTTTGCATCGATTTTTTAGCTCCCAAAGACGAACCTTCTCCGAATGAGCCCTTTTCGGAAGGATTCTCTTCGCCTTCCAAGGTCAGCATCTTGTGGAGTCCCCCATCATCCATCGGAGAAGGCTTGCCTTTTGAGGGGGTGAGGGTTGAACCCGAAGAGTTTTCCACTCGAGTCAGCTTTCCTCCTTCAGGGCTCCTTCCCTGCAGGTTTGTGGAAGGAAGCTTTTCTTTGGCATAGATGTCCCCTTTTCCGGGGCCATCCAGGGGCGTCTTCTCTTCAGGGAAGAGCGACATCACCGCGATAATGAGTAGCGCCGCTATAAGTACAGCAAGCAACAGGACCTTTTCGATCTTTTCCATCGACCCCTCCCTAAAACCAAAATCAAAGATTTCGATCGGATTTCTCTGTGAACGCTTCTCTCTTTGAACTGCACGATTTCTTAAACATCAGCGCGAGCACCCGAAAAACGGGAACCCCAATCACATCATCCGAACGCCAGTGCTCCATTTCAGCTCCCCTCCCACCGCATTTTCCCAGGAAGAAGAGCCCAAGTGGATCAATGCGAGATTCTACGAAAGGAGCTGGGCCTTGGGAAGGGAAAAGGCTGCGGGTATCGTTGGGTCCATGAATCTACGCCCATCCCCTCTCCTGATCCTCCTATCGCTGACCTGCCTTGGAATTCCGCAAAGTTGCGGAGGTGGACCTTCTTTGAGCAGTCGGGTTAAGCCCGGCCTGCCGGGAAAGGTTCAGGTCCGAAGCGGAGGACGGGTCGTCACCGTGGTCAACCGAAGCTATTTCTCCAAAAAAATGAGCTCCCATATCCGGCCAGGTTGGTCGGTGGTTCCGGACTCGGCAATGGGACTTTTCGTCACCGAACAGGAGAAGCTGGGTTTCTTTCAAAATGCCGCAAAAGGAAGCTTGGGGGGGAGCTCAAAATTGCAAATCACCCTTGGAAACCAGAGCTGGACTTTGATGAGGCCGCGCTTGAAAGATTCCAGAGAGCGAAGGGAGCGCTGGCCCAAGCACCTTTCCCTGGCTTTCCAGCTCTTTAACATCGGCGACACGAGCATGGGGAGCGCCGGCTTGGGAGCTGGGGGAAGAGTTTTCGGGGAGGAGTTAAGGCGCCTCCGCCAAGAAAAAGCCAAACGCAAGAAGGCGCTCAACCTTGGGACGGGCCGGTGACTGAAGCTGTCGCCATCATTCCGGTGCGGCTTGGATCCACCCGCCTTCCAGGTAAGGCCATGCTGCAGGAGAGCGGAACACCCCTCTTTTTACACACAGTCAGGAAAGCCCAAGGGACGAGATCCCTCTCCATGGTCTATGTCGCCACTGATGCGCCTGAAGTCATGGAAGTTTCCGAAAAAGAAGGAGTTCCCGCCCTCCTGACCAGCAAGCGGCCCAGAACGGGCTCAGAGCGATGCGCCGAGGCACTTTGTTCAGATTCGGTGAAGGGGAATCCCGAAATCATCATCGATGTCCAGGGGGATTGGCCCGAGATTGCACCCGAAGATCTGGATCGCTTGGTCCACGCCCTCATCCAGGACCCCGAGGCCCAGGTAGCCACCCTCGCCTGCCCCCTGGACGGCCCTGAAGATCTCTCCTCCCCCCATGTCGTCAAGGTTATCGCCCGCCGCGATGGCCAGGCCCTCTACTTCTCCAGGGCTCCCATCCCGGGCACCAAGGAGGGCATGCAAAGCCTAAGCCACTGGCCTTCAGCCAAACGACACATTGGCGTCTACGCTTTCCGTCAAAAGGCCCTTCTCGATCTTCCAAAGCTCCCTGAGAGTCCGCTGGAACAACTCGAAGAACTCGAGCAGCTTCGTTGGCTGGAATTCGGCTGGCGTATCCTGGTCCTGGAAACGGAGCAGAGACCCCGAGGCATTGAGACTTTGGAGGACTACCAAGCCTTCCTGGCCCGCTGTTCTTCATGACCAAGCTTGCGACCGGGCAGGATCGGGAATAAAGTAGCGGCTCCGTAGAAAAAGAGCCTCGGCCGGAACCGCTCCTAAGAATCGTGATCTCAGAAGCGTCCCTTCCGGACAAACACACGGGGTGCGAACGATGGGGTCCTGGGCACCATTTTCCTTGGGAGGAAGGCCTTTTCCATGAAGCATATTTTCATTACGGGAGGCGTCGTTTCCTCCCTCGGCAAGGGCCTGACCTCCGCTGCGATCGGTCTCATCCTCGAACGCATGGGCCTCAAGGTCTCCGTCCAAAAACTGGACCCATATATCAACGTGGATCCCGGCACCATGTCCCCCTACCAACACGGGGAAGTCTACGTGACTGTGGATGGGGCCGAAACCGACCTCGACCTCGGACATTACGAGCGCTTCACCCATGCTCAGCTAACCAAGCACTCCAACTACACGACGGGCAAGATCTATCACGAGGTCATCCAAAAGGAGAGACGGGGCGATTACTTGGGGCGAACGGTCCAGGTGATCCCCCACATAACAAACGCAATCAAAGAAGCCATCGTCCGAGGCGCCAACAAGGACTGTGATGTCGCCCTCACCGAAATCGGGGGAACCGTGGGTGATATCGAGTCACTGCCCTTCCTCGAGGCCATCCGGCAGTTTTCCTTGGATAAGGGCAAGGCCAACTGCCTCTTCATCCATCTTACGCTCCTCCCCTTCCTCAGGGCCAGTGGAGAGATGAAGACGAAACCCTCCCAACAAAGCGTCGGTAAGCTCCGAGAGATTGGGATTACCCCCGACATCCTCATCTGCCGGACCGAGCACCCCATGACCTCCGAGATGCGGGAAAAGCTCTCCCTTTTCTGCAACGTCGAAAAAAAAGCCGTGATCGAAGAAAAGGATGTCGACTTTTCGATTTACGAAGTTCCAATCAATTTAGTCCGCGAAGGTCTGGATGCCCTCCTCGTGAAATTCCTCGGCCTTCCCGAGGGAACTCAGGCCAACTTCTCCGGATGGTTAGAGATGTTGGATGCAGTCCGCAACCCAAGTCAAGAATGCGAGATCGCCATTGTCGGCAAATACATCCAACTGGACGATGCTTACAAGTCTCACTACGAAGCCATGGCCCACGGAGCTATTCCTCATGGAGTCAAGCTCAAACTACGCAAGATTTCCGCAGAAGCAGTCGTGGAACAGGATCCCGAGCTTCTCCTGGCAGGAGTCAATGGGATCCTCGTCCCTGGCGGCTTCGGAGAACGAGGCTTCGAAGGAAAGGTCCTTGCTTCCAAATATGCGAGAGAACACAACATCCCCTTCTTGGGAGTTTGTTATGGGATGCAAGCGGCTGTCGTGGACTTCTCCCGCCACATTGCACAGATCCCCTCAGCGACGACTACAGAATTCCACCAGGACAGCGAAGCGCCCTTGATCGACCTCATGGAGGAGCAAAAGCAGATCAAAAACCTCGGGGAACCATGCGCCTAGGGGCATTCCCCTGCGCTCTTAAGCAAGGCACCAAGACCCAAGAGCTTTATGGTTGCGATTTGGTTTACGAACGACATCGACACCGTTATGAGTTCAACAACAAATACCGTGACCAGCTTGCCCAAGCGGGCTTGGTTCTCTCGGGCATCAATCCCGAACTCGACTTGGTTGAGGCCATCGAGCTCAAGGACCATCCCTTTTTTATTGGGGTCCAATATCATCCTGAATTCCAATCCAAACCATTAGAACCCCATCCCCTTTTTAAAGGCTTTATCGAAGCAGCTTTGAAACACCGCAAGGCCGAAAAGACAGCAGAGGTGGGAAAATGAGTGAAGAGAAAAACGAAAACCAAAACGAAGCAAGCAACAAGGCCCAAAGCTCCGAAAACAAACAGGAACAGCCGATTTCCGGCAAAGAGCAAGAAAACCTTGCCCAGGGATCCGAAAAGGAGCAGCCGGATCTCCAATCCATGGCCCCACCTCCAGTCGACTTCCGGCTTTTCATCGAAGGCTTCGTTGGGCAGGCTCTTGTAGCCCTGGGAAAGATCCCGCACCCTGTCACAGGGGAGACCTCCGTAGAACTCCCCTGGGCTCGCTACTTCATCGACATCCTTGGGATGTTGGAGGAAAAAACCCAGGGAAACCTCGACAAAGAACTCGCGAGCCTTCTCGAAAGCCGCCTGACCATGCTTCGCATGACCTTTGTGGACATGCAGAAGTAGTCCCTCAAACGGCAGCTACCTTCAATCGCAAAAGAATGAGCGGGCCATCAAGGCCTTTTGAGGGTTGATCGGCCTGATTCCAGGGGAAGGTAGCTGCCATCCAGCTTGTGGGGTTGGGGATCTTTTCTACTGAATTTTCACCCAAGCAGTATTGGTAAAGACCTTCACATTTCGACCGCTGTCAATGGTCAAGCCCTGCCAAGCCGTCTTGAGCCCTTTTAAGCTGAGATCTCGAGGAATGGGGAAAGAAGCCTTCCAGCTTCCATCCTGCCCTCCTTGGTGCGCAATTAAGCCCATAGAAAAGAGGACACCGGGATTGAGACCCAAAGCCCCTTTAATCCCAGCAATGGGAACTTTGTTCATGACTCCCGCTCCAAGGAAGAGCGCCGTAAACAGGGATTTCGGATAGGACCGAGCCGATGCAGCTCCCGCCAAATCGGCGATGCCTCCCAAACCTTCGACATCTCCGATCATCCAGGCAAATTCCCCTTCCATGATGTGGTACCTGGGAAGAATGTCATGAGCAAAACTCAAGATCCCTCCAGCAAAGCTTGGGGAATTTGTGTAATCCGGCCGTTGTACGACCATGACGGGAGGTGTTGCAGGATCCAGGTCCGAGGCAAAGACCAAATCCGAATCACCCCCGGGACGAGGCTTCACTTCTTCTGAGAAAAACAGGCCTTCAACATCTCCGTCCCCACCTCGGAGAAGGAAGGGGGAAGTGGGTTTCGCTCCTTTTTGAAGCGGAAGGGATACGACAACAGCAGTCCCAAAGAGCTTGGCATTTTTAAGATCGATCCCTCTTCGAAGGATTTTCGATCCATCCGAATAGAAGCAAAAGGTCTTGCCACCGATCGTGCCCAAGTTGGGATGCACATCCCTCAGTTTCCCAAATCCCGCAACCAATCTAGGAGCTGGAAAGGCCGTTCCGACTTTGGACCGTACAGAGAGCCAAACTCCATCATCCCGATCAAAGATCGCGTACAATCCGCTGGGGTCCAGGGTCAGGTGGCGATCATCTTTGGAGGAATTCAGAGCCTTGGCCTCGAGGTTCACCAAGAACTTGCCCGAATAAGGCTGAAAAGTCCCCATGAGAAGTCCCCTCGATTTACCGTCTCCCCCAAAAAAGCGAGGGAGTCCTCCCACCGTCAAAGCAGTCGCATAGGTCCCAGCGGGATTGTTGGAAAGCCTGACATGAAAGACCTGTTGCATATCATTTCCGGGAACGGAATTGAAGGAACTGACAATGACAAAACTGGGGTGAGGCTTGAGAAAAGGACCGGGACCCGATTGCGCACTAAGGGCCAGGGAGAGAACAAGAGGACCGCAACAAAGCGGTGCATTTCGAAGTAGATTCATAACAAAGGAAGCCACGAGAGGAACCAAAAAGCACGTTGTTAAACTGAAGGGTTCTTTTTGGGCTCATACCAAATTGTTCAGGGCTTGGCACTCACAGAATGCAAAGCCCTGAAAAGTGAGTTCGCCCAAAAAGGGGTTTTCCAATGTGCAGCCCCCTAAGGGTCCGACCGCACATTGGAAAGAACGAAGGGCTCTACTTGATTTTAACCCATGCAGTATTGCTGAAGGTCTTACGGCCCTTTGCAAGCTCAAAAGCAACGCCCTGGATAGGAAGAACAAGGCCCTTAAGAGCATTGTTGTTGGGGAGAGGAATCGCCAGGCTGCCTCTCTGATCAGGGGTGGCGTGAGTAATAGTGCCCACTGTGACCAGGACGGCGGGATCCAGACCAAGTTTCCCAAGGAAGCCGCCAATGGGGAGGGCGGCAGGCAGAAGCTTCAGAGAGAGGAAGACAGGCATGACCGCAGCGGCGCTTTCGCGGAAGACACCACTGGTGATGTTCATGGTTCCGCCAACCTTTTCATTGTCACCCAACAACCAGGCCACACCAAGCTCGTCCGAGCCGGAGGCATAGTGCGCCGAGTTTGCGAAGTGGAAGATACCGCCGGCAAATCCACCGTTGTTCATCCAAGCCGTGTTATCGGCAACCTTCAGGGTCGGCGTGCTGGGATTCAAATCGTTCGCAATGAACATATCTGAATCGTTTCCAACCCGTTCGGCCATAAAGAGCCCTTCGATATCGTTGTCGGGTCCCATCATCGGAGTCGGGGAATGCACCAAACCACTGGCCTGCACCTTGGCAGAAACCAGCACGGGAGTGCCGGTAACGGAGGGAGGATTGGTGGCCGACATGTTGGCGGGAACAACAAGGTCACTCATGTAGATGCCGGCAACATTGTTAAAGGTCGCGACATAGAAAAGCTTCAGTTTTCCACCGACGGTTCCAACCGATGGATCCACATAGGTCCCGGGGACGCCCTTGACCTTGAAGGGAGCTGGAAAGGCTTGCGTGAAAACGTTCCGCTTGGCGAGATACACGCCATCGGATTTATCCAAAACTGCAACCAAACCCAACTTGGGTTCCAGCATCAGACCAAACTCACCCTTGTTACCGGTGTTGAGTTTGTTCGCAAGGGTGTTGGGAGTGAAGGTGTTCTTGGCCATATTCCAGGTGCCCATAACAACACCGTCCACCTGCCCCGTGCCACCATAGGCGCTCGCAAGCCGCTGAATGGTTAAGCAAGCTGTCCAAGTACCCGGAGCGTTGTTGGGGAGCTTCACAAGACTGACCTGTGTGACCCCAGTTCCGACCTTGGTCAGGTTCTTTGTGTCGAAGGCTTTACTGATCTGCTGCCCCCTAATGACTCCAGGACCAGCGCCTGGGATTCCTTGGGCAGCAACGACACCGGCGAGGAGGCCGGCACTCAGAAGAGAGAGTGTGATCTTTCCCATGGAAAGAACTCCTTTGACTGTGAGAAAAGAAAAATTGAGAAGAGACAAAGAAAAAAACCAAAAATCCTTGGAAACCTAATCGATCGATCGCAGAAGATCCCCTATAAAAGTCCTGTTTGGATGATTCAAAGTAGTCACAAAGAACAAATCCCTACAAAGAAGGAACTAAAACCAGGGCAACAAAGTTCTTCTTTTTGGTTCTGCTTTCTGGTCTTGGATTTTCCAAGGAAATCGCCCCCCATGAACTCCCCACCCTTTGGATCCGGCATATTGGGATCAGGCTTAAGGCCCAAATATGCTTGTCCAAAGAATGGGAAGAATAAGGAGACAAGCAACCATTTTTAACTGTTTGTCTCAGTGGGAGCAAGGGCCTCAGTTCCTGCTCCCCTCTCCAGGGCTTTCCCAAAACCCCCGCAATTCATTATTCGTAGGCGGGTATGCCAGTCAAGTGCTGCCCTATAATCAAGGTATGGATGTCATGGGTTCCTTCGTAAGTCTTTACAGATTCAAGATTACACATATGGCGCCCTGTCTGGTATTCATCCGTAATCCCATTGGCTCCCAAAATATCTCGAGCCATTCTTGCTGCCTCTAAAGCCATCCAAATATTATTTCTTTTTGCCAGGGATACTTGGGTGAAATTCATGGTCCCCTTGTCTTTCATCTTTGCAAGTTTCCAAACAAGAAGCTGGCCTTTGGTGATCTCGTTCGCCATCCAAACCAATTTATCCTGGACCAATTGGTACCCTGCGATAGGCCGGGAAAATTGGACCCGGTTTTTTGCATAGCGCAGAGCCTCGTCAAACACTGCTTGAGCCGCTCCCACTCCCCCCCAAGCGATCCCATAACGGGCTTGAGTGAGGCAGGACAGAGGGCCCTTGAGCCCTTTTACCTCTGGCAAGAGATTGCCTTTGGGGATCCGGCAATCTTCAAAGATCAGCTCACTCGTCACAGATACCCGAAGGGAAAACTTATTGTGGACATCCCTTGTGGTAAATCCTGGGGTCCCTTTGTCCACAAGAAAGCCACGAATCTCTCCGTTCAGCTTGGCCCAGACAATGGCAACATCAGCAACCGAACCATTCGTGATCCACATCTTGACCCCATTCAAAATGTATGAGTCGCCATCCTCGACGGCCCGCGTGATCATCCCTCCGGGGTTGCTGCCAAAGTCAGGTTCCGTGAGCCCGAAACAACCGATAAACTCTCCCGTGGCCATCTTGGGAAGATAATGCTCTTTCTGCTCATCGGTCCCGTAGGTGTATATCGGATACATGCAGAGCGACCCTTGCACAGAAACAAAGGACCGAAGGCCGCTGTCCCCACGCTCCAGTTCTTGCAAAATCAAGCCATAAGCAACATTGTTGAGGCCTGCACATCCATAACCCTTAAATCCGGCCCCTAACATCCCAAGCTCCCCCATTTTTGGAATCAATTCACTTGGAAAAGTTCCGGCGCGATGATGTTCCACAACAATGGGAAGAAACTCGGATTCTACAAAATCTCGGACAGAATCCCGAACCATTCGCTCTTCATCCGAAAGGAGATCCTCTACGTCATAAAGATCCAACTCTGTAAAGCCACTCACCAGACCTCACCTCTTTGCTTGATTAGGCCTCCATCGAGGCACCGAAAGGTTTTTTACCCCAGAACAATGCAGCCCATTGACCACGACTTTCCAGACGACATCTTTGATCCAGGGGAATGAATAGAATGCCAAGCCAGATGGAAAAAGAAACCAGAACCCCGGAGACCTGCCCACGATGCGGATACATCCCACCCTCTTCGGGTCTCTGCAAGCTTTGTGAGAAGCCGTCTCATCGCCTCCTCCCCTTTCCATTCTCAACTCTTTCAGGATTTGTCGAGTATTTTCGATCGGCCCTCCGCCTCACGACAGAAAAGGACTATATGGGGAAGATCTGGATTCCCATTCTCCTAAACTGTTTCGCTTTTCTGGGGATGGCCTATGGAATCTGGATGGGAATTCATCCCCTCATCGGAAAATTCCTAAGCATCCTTCCCGATCCTTTCATCTTCACAACCGGGATCGTTTTTAGTGTGCTCCTTACCCTGGTGGCAGCCTGGTTCCTGTTTCCCGTGCTGCTTTCCGTTTTCCTACTTCCCTTCTTGGATCCCATTTCCAGGACCGCTGAACAGGAGATCCTGGGGTTTTCCCCCCCCAGTTCCAGCAGATCTTTTTTGGGAGACATCTGGGATTCTCTGGAAACCACAGCCCGGATTCTGTTTTGGCAAGTGTTGGGGTTCCTTCTCACCCTCACCCTTGCCTTTACAGGGGTTGGTTTGATTCTTGGAATTCTGGTCGGAGCTTTTCTGGCGGGGTTTTCATTCTTGGACTATCCCATGGCCCGGCGGGGAATGAACGGAAAGGAAAAAACCCGCTTCGCCCTGTCCCACTGGGCCTATGTCCTGGGGCTGGGGCTGGGATTTGAAATCGGGCTCCTGATCCCCTTCTTTAATCTCTTTCTCTCAACTCCGGCAGCCGCCGTAGCAAGTTCTCGCATTTTCCTCAAAATCCAAACTTCTAGGGAACCCCATGGGAAGCAGCTGCTTTCAGGCTCCCATTGGAATCAAAAAGCCACAAACCCTAAGAAAATGGGGAAAAAAGAATGAGGCCCGGGGGAGGAAACCTCCCACGGACCTCATTTTTGGTCATTCTGGGAACACCCAAAAGAACCGCAAGAAATAGGACTAGAAGTCTCAGAATCCCAGGCTCTCATTCCACGAACTCCATAAGATCTTACCAAGAGGATGAAATCATGGAGCTCGGAACAGAGTGAGAGGCTAGCCCCCGAGAGAAAAGAGTCGTGCTTATCTACGAGCCCGCTTCTTGGCGGTCTTTTTCTTTGCAGCTTTTTTCTTAGCGGCCTTTTTCTTGGTCGCTTTCTTCTTGGTGGCCTTTTTCTTGGTCGCTTTCTTCTTGGTCACCTTTTTCTTAGCAGCCTTTTTCTTGGTCGCTTTCTTCTTGGTGGCCTTCTTGGTCACCTTTTTCTTGGCGGCCTTTTTCTTGGTCGCTTTCTTTTTGGTGGCCTTTTTCTTGGTTGCCTTTTTCTTGGCAGCCTTTTTCTTGGTCGCTTTCTTCTTGGTGGCCTTCTTGGTCACCTTTTTCTTGGCGGCCTTTTTCTTGGTCGCTTTTTTCTTAGCAGCCATATGGTTGACTCCTGATTGAGTGACAATCGATTGTTTGCACCTTGATTGGTACGGAAACTTTCCAACCAATGGATGAAGGTTGGATCTCCTCAGATCATCGGCAACTCTCCGATATAAATTCAGTCACAACTCTTGATCCCAAAAGGACTAGCGACCAATTCCCGCTAAAACGTTTTGCAACTTCCCAAAAAGAACTCATTTAACTGGCATTCCTTCCACATTAAAACCTGAAGGAGAATTTTCTTTCCAGGAAGTTTTTTTGTTTTTTCTTTCACGAAAAGTACAAAAAAACCCCGAAGGAAACCCTTCGAGGTTCTTTTTGCCTTCAAGCAATCGGATCGTTACTGAAAGAGATTATCCAGCTTGTCCTTCGCTGAATTCCCATACCCCTTTCCAAGATCCAATTCTCTCGGCCCCTCTTCCTTCATCCGTCGTTCGGATTCGTCGAAAATATTCACCAATTTCTTGCAAGCTTCGTTTGCATAGAGCCGAACCATCCCCACTGTCGTCCGATCATCGAAGAGGATTGTCAGAAGGGTTCGATCACCGACCAAAGAAAGTTGGATGTTATCCCGCTCCCCTTGGTGAAAAAGAGCGGAAAAGTGTTCTTCTCCCAAGAGTTTCGCCATCTCCTTTGTGGCTGCGAAAGAGCCAGCTACAAGGGCAGAGATCGTGTCCATGTTCAAAGTTTTCACTTCTCCCTGCTTGGTCACCAAATGCCCTTCTTTATCTACAAGGAGGGCACATTTTGCCCCACTCAAACGGAGGAACTCCGAGAGAATCTTATCGATCTTCGAAATATCATCTTCATAGAAAACCAGTCTGCTCTGACGGAGTCTTTGGTCTGAAGTCATCCTTTTCCCTCTCCTGAAAGGATTAAAAGCCCTGCTGCTGCATGACCAAGTACGCGACTCCCGCAACGGCAGCCATCAATAAGACAAGAAAGGCAACAAGGAATCCCTTCCCTTCCTTCTTGACGGGAGCATTAGCTTGGACAGCAACTCTTGGTCCCTGCCTGGGTTGCCCCCCCTTCCGTGGGGCCTGTTTTGCAACGGGAGCCTTGCCTCTTGGAGCCGCAACCGGCCGCGCCTGCCGAGGTGCAGGTGCCGGGCCTCGACCGGAAGTTTTCGGCGCTTTTGCGCTCGCCCCTCTTCCTTGGGGAGCTACCTCGGGGCTTGGGGCCGAATTCGTAGTCTGCGGGCGTGGGGATCTACTGGGCCCCCTTCCCCCTCCACGGTCCGATTTATTGATACTCTCCAACACCATCCCCGCAAGAGTCTTCAATGTGGGAAAGACCCCTTCTCCTGTCTTTGCCACTGCTTCAAAGGTCGGAACTCCAAACCTATTCAGCTGTCGATCAATTTCTTCCACAGGAAGAGCATTGGGGAGGTCCCGTTTGTTGTATTGAATGACATGGGGAAGGTCTTGAAGATCCTTTCCATATTCAATGAGGTTCTCGATCAGGTTCTCGTAGCTTTCGATATTCTCGGCCATCTTGTCAGGGTCTGATTCGGCGACGAAGATGACTCCATCAACCCCTTGTAGGACAAGTTTCCGCGTTGAGTTGTAATAGACTTGACCGGGAACGGTATAGAGCTGGAATTTTGTTTGCATCCCAGCGATTTTTCCCAGGTCGAGCGGCATGAAATCAAAGAACAAAGTTCGATCTCCATCGGTCGAGATCGAAGTCAAATCCCCCTTGTTCTCTTCCGGTGCTTTTTGGTGGACGACCTCCAGGTTGGTGGTCTTACCGCTCATCCCAGGACCATAGAAGACAATCTTACAGTTGACTTCCTTGAGGGCGAAGTTGATTTGGACCATGGCTTTGCTGACTCCTGTCCCTTTGTTTGTTTGGGCCCCGCAGCCCTTGGAGTGTATGGGTCTTCACAACCTAGAAAGATGAGCCGTGAACCCCTTCCAAAGGTTTCGTCATGATCCACTAAATCCTTTAGTCCGATTTACGCACTTCGTCAAAAAGAAGGCACAGGACGGCAGGGCAGCAAACCCGGCTTCAGGACTGGATGGTGGTCAGCTTTCTAAGCTTGGAAGCCACCCGCATGGTTTCATCGACCAACAAGACCTTGTCCGAAAATTGGTCGGTCAAGACAACCACAAAATAGTCCTTCAGGGCCTGGATAAGGATCTTTCCGTGGGTGGCTTTCAGAAAAATCCGGTTGAACCCCCCAACATTCCCCTGCATGAGGCAACGATTGGTCGCCGAAATGAGAAAAGATGAAAGGGCGCCTACAACGTCCTTTCGGGTATCCGCCCGAACGAACCCAGCTACGACCATCCCATCATTGGTAACAACTAAGGCTCCTTTAGCCCCCACCTTTTTCATGAGATCTCTTAGAAGTTCGTCCATGTTTCTCCCCTTGGGCGCACCCTATTTCTTTCCCGCCGTGTAAAGGGATTTCGCAACCAAGTCCTGGAGGTCTTGGAGCACCCAATCGAGGTCTGCATTCCCCTGGCATTGGACCGCAGCACAAACATCCCCAAAACTGCAAATGCAAATATGCCCGAAGACTCCGTCCAGGATCCCCTTACTGAAGTTTCCCAGGTCCATCCTCCTTACCGTCCTCTGTGCCACCTTGGCAAAGACACGGGCAGTTTTGAGGAAGGGATCACGACCATCCCGAACTTCCCCACGAACAAGCGCTTTGCTTCCCCGAATATAGGCAGCCTTTGAAACCCCTTCCCTTGCCACCAGCTTGGAGAGACCTTCTCTTACATCGTTTAGGGCTTCTTCCGAAGCAAGGATCCTTTTCGGTCCTCCACCAAGGCTTCTCTTTTTGCCATGAATCAAGCCCCCTCTCTTCTCCACTTCCAAAAGAGCTGTGCCGGGGTCGTCAAAGGAAGGGGCTCCTTCTTCCAGGGCGTGCAAGATCTCCTGTTCCAGATCCCGTGATTCCTTATCGATCCTGCCAAGGCTCCTCAAGATGCCAAGGTGGTGCTGAGACCCCTCCAAATAGCCGATTCCAAAGAATAGCTGGGCCAATTCCTTGTGGGCCTTCTTATTCCTTTCATCACGCTCGAGGATTTCGAGAAGAACCTGATGGGCTTCTCTTCCTTTGTCCACATTCAAGGTTTTTTGGAAGGCACGAGTGGCCATCTCCGCAAAAAGCAAGCGCGACTCCAAATCCTCAGGGTAACGCTTCAAACATTCCCGACAGACCGCAAAAGCAGAGTCTTCATCCCCCTGCCCCAAATAGGCTTGAGCCAACTTGAGGAAGAGATGAGGCCTCGGACTCTTCGAGAGCTCCCCTCGAAGGGATTCGATTTTCTTTGTCAGAACTTGTTTTTTTGCAAAACCATGGACTTTGCGCAGTTCATCGGAACGGGGAAAGAGAACCAAACCTTCCTCAACAACCCTAAGGGCATCCTCTTGAGAACCCAAGTTGATGTAGACCTGAGCGAGGTCCACAAACAGGGAAGGCGAAGGGTCTTCCTTGGCCTTCTTCTCCAGCCTGGAAAGTTCTCTGGTTATTTTGAACCGCTTAAATAGGCTCACACTCTCTCCCGTTGGATCCAAGCATCCCTGGGTTTCTATCGGTTTTTTTACGCACCGTCCTAAATCCCCTACTTCAGCACAAAAACGCGGCCATCTCGGACTGCAGTAACGACTCGCTCCCCCCACAAAGAAGGTTTGCCTACAAGGATTCCTTTGAAGTCATAGCGCCAGCGTATCTGCCCCTTTCGGTCCACAGAAACAAGGAAGGACTTGCCGTCTTTGTCCTCCGCAGCGAAATAAACCCCCGTAGAGGTCACGAGAGGCGCTGCAATCGGCTTTCCGCTAAGAGAGGACAAGCGATTCGTCTCCGGCCCATTCTTATCCTCAAAAAACAGATGTCCTGTGTCATTGAGGACAGCAAATCGGTCTCCCAACCGAAACATGGCCCACGGAACGCCTTGTGGAATCTTGAGAGAAGAATGGATCCCGAGATATCCACGAACTGGATCAAATCGATGGATGTTCCCCTCCAAACCCAAAACGTAGAGGACTCCATCATGCACCACCGGTTCTCCGACGAATTCCTCCCCGATTTTCCGGGAGTAAAAAACCTCACCATCTTCGGGATTCAAGATGCTGACATTTCCGGAGCGTTGGATCACCCAAAGTCGCCCCCGAAACATGCGAAGAACAGCCTTGGAGGGATCTTCAATGGAGACGGTCCACCCCTTCTTCCCCAGGTTCACACTCCAGGACCGAAGAACCCCTCCCGCATCCAAAACAACAACTCGATCGCCCAGGGCCAGAAGGTTGCTGTTCCTGACCTTGTCCAAGGCGGTCGACCAAACGATCTCTCCTCTCTCCAGATCCAAGCCCACAAGATGTTTCCCTGAGGTGATCAGCACCGCCATCTCCCCGCAAAGAACCGGGGGATGGGAAACTTCTTCCAAATCCTTCAAGATCGTAGCGAAGCGTTCTTTGCCGTTGAGAGGATTGATCGAAGCAAGCACACCTCCGAATCCTCCAATGAGAAGGTTCTTTCCTGCCGGAACGGGTCCAACGCTCCATTTCCTGGGACTCTGGAAGGAATGAATCGGCCGCACCGGAAGATAGACAAGAGAAGGGAGTGGTCCTTTGCCGGTCAAAGTCAGGCTTTTAGAAAGAAAGCCAGCCTTTTGTAAAAGGATTTTCGACTTCCTGGAAGGAGGAATCCCGATCGCAGCGGGTGTTCGCAGAGGATTCCCGTCCCCATCTGTTACAAGCTTTCCATCCAACAGGATCTCAGCACCCTTCGGAAGTGTCCTCAGATAGACGGGAACCTTCAAGGTCTTCAAATTGGGGGATAGGGGGTACTCCGCCTCTATTTTTAAAGCAAGAGCCCTGGCCTTTTTCCAATCTCCCTTCGCAAGGGCTTTCTCCTTCGCTTTTGAAAGAGCGTTTGCAGCAGATAGATAAGAACGAATCTTGGCGATCGCTTCGTCGATGGGATTTTTCCGACGAAACTCTTCATCCACGGATTTTCCTGCTTCTTCTATTAAGAGCAAAATCCCTTCCAGCTTTCGAAGAGAGGCTGTGAGATCCGGTTTTTCCTTGGCCGATTCTATGAGGTATTGCTCCCATAGTTTCTTGTAGTTCCCCCGAATTTTGGCAATGCGAGCTTTCTCCGCCCGTGTTTCTCTCTCTTTTTCCGCATCGACCAAGGCCTTTGCAGAGCGGATCCTTGCGATCTCCTCTTTTGCCTCTCCTTCAACAAGGCTCAAGGGATAGCGCCTCAAGAAGGAACGATAGAGATCGATGGCCCCTTGAAAATCTCCGGCAGCAACCTTGGGTTGCGCGTTGATCTGGCCGAAAGCCTCCCGCGCCTTTCTCTCATAAAAGAAATAGAGGACCCCAAGCACCATGGCCACTCCCACAAAGGTGACCAAAATGGCAAAGCCCCGCTTCCGGGATCGACTGCGCTCATCCGATCGGATGAGATTGCGGATCTTTTCGGAGATATCCGACCGATTCCGGTCCAGCATGAGGATCTTCTGAAGGAAGCGGACCGCTCCCATGGGATCTTTTCTTTGGACTAAATCCCCGGCGATGGACTCATAAAGCTCCATGACCTTCTTCTGGTCCCCCGCCTTGCTATGAACGCCGACAAGGGTCTTTTTCAATTCGATGTCATCAGGCCGAGTCTTGAGCAAGCCCTCCAAAACCGCCCGGGCTCTCTCTACTTCTTCCAAATCCAAATAGATCTCGATCAAACTTTGGCCGGCTTCGTGAGGATCCCTCTCAGGCTTCTCAAGAAGAAGGAGGTTTTTTACCAGTTCCTCCCAGGCTTCGAGGTCCGTAGGAATTCGCCTTAAAACTTTGTTGAGGATTTCTGCAGCCCCCGCAGGATTGCCGCCGGTCGAAAGCCCAAGGGCGAAGATCTTGTAGTGCCAATTCGCCCGAGCGGGCTCATTTTTCATCTCATAGCATTTCGCCGCAAGCTGATGGGCTTCGGGAAGACCAATTCCAGCATCGATGGCCTTCTCCAGCAGGTGGATCGCATCCTCGAGTCGGGATTCTTCGATGCATTCTCTCGCGGTGGGAACGAGCTGCTCAGGGGGAAGGGGCCGAATCCAGCCCTGCTGGCAAAAAATGGAGAGCGTCTTAAAAACCAAAAAGGGAGTAATCCCGCTGGAATCGATGATCCGTCGCACATTGCGCTTTCCATCCACCAGCTCATAAAGGGAGAGGTTCGCCTCATCGATTTTCGCAATATCGGGGCCTTGAATCTGCTCCGTCCGTTCGAAAACATCGTTCTCACTGGAGACTTGTTCCCGAATGTAAGCCCATTCATCCAGCCGACGAGCGGCCTCCATCACCAAGGAATCAGCACTGAAGAAAAAATGGTCATTAATGACGCCTTCATGACCTTCGCACTGATGAGCACCCTCGAAAAATTCCCAGTTCCCATTCCCCCAGAGAAAAAGGTCGTAGATCTCCTCCTCCATCTGGTCCCTGAACCCATCGAGGAAATCCGCCTCTCTGATGGACCCGTTCGCGATCATAGACTCGGCGGTTCCTACAGGATCCCCAAGGTTTTCTCGTCTGGCGGTTTGGACAAATTCCGCAGATAAGAGTCCTTTACGAACCAAGTTGTCCAGAAGACGATCCAAGAAAAGATGTTCATTATAAAAGAGCGTGACCCCATTCTTATCGAAGAATAGAGCTCTCCAACCCTCCTCTCCTTGAATGGAGAGAATGCCTACTTTCTGGTTCATGGCGAGCATCTGAAAAACGTCCGCCAGCCCCACGCTTGCAAGGTCTCCCTTGAGTGCCATACCTGCCCCTGGGTTCGGTGCTTAAGGTCAAAAACCGTCCGGAAAATGGACCTATCGATTCCTTATCGAACCCAGCGGGCAGAGATCCTGAGTGGTTTCTCTTGGAGGCGCATCCCAGTATTTCTCCAAGCGGATGTCCTCGGCCTTGAGAGAGGAGGCAAGGCGTGCTAAAAACCCTTCGGCTCTTTCCGTCCAATTGCGATTTGGTCCCGCTTGAACCCTGATTCTTTTGTTCTTTCAACCCGGCCTTGGAGCACAAGTCCGGAAGACAAAGCAAAAGCTGGAATCCTGCGGGTTTGGGAAGAGCTGAACCTGTTCCAAAACCGAACTTTTTCCAAGATGCCCCACAGAAACCACCGCGAACGCCCCTGGCACCTCCACCGATCCTGGTGGCGAACCCTCCCCAAATGGGTCATGGGAAGGTTCTACTTTCTGAGGAGCCACTACGACCGGGCGGAGCCCCTTCTCTTGGAAACGGTGGACCACCCCCGTTTCTCCTTCTCCTCCTGGCTCCTCCTTGCAAAAATCTCCTTTCTCCATGGCAGGGTGGATCATGGGCGGCATCGTCTTCTCAGGGCCCTTGCCGCAAACCCGAAAAAGTTTGCCAAACTTCGTAAAAGGTGGGCAGCCCTTTCTCCTCTTTGGATGTTGGAACAAGGTCCCCGAGATTCTCTCCAGGCACCTCCCAGTTCCATAAGAAGTTGGGACCAAACGAACTCCCCGGGCTTTTGCGGTCTCCCTCTTTTTGTTCAAGAAGAACAAGAATCCCAACCGGAACAAGACCCGCAAGCCGAACAGGAATTTGGAGTCCTTTCGGCGTTTGACATTGCGGGCTTTGAGGAAAATGATCTGTTTCCCGCCTCGGAATGCCAAGCCATCGATGATGCCATGGATGACCCCTGCGAGAACCGGGATGGGCTTTTCCATTTCGGGATTTCGGACGCTGAGTTTGAAGAGTTCTTATTCGGAGACCATTCCGACGATGAGGATGAGGACGAAGAAGAAGAAGAAGAGGAAGACGAGGGGCTGAACAATCCAAACTTTAGCGGAGAAGCCGAAGGAACTTGGAACTTCTCAGGGAGTTGGGATGCGGATTGGGGCGGTTTTCTCTCGGAAGAACTCTTTTCCAGCTTGTCTGACGAAGATCTCCCCGAGGACAAAGAAGACTGCGAAAGGGGATTCAGGGATCCCCAAGAATCCGGAGAGCGGAACGAGGCTCAATCTCAGTATTGGGAGAGATTCCTAAAGAACCCTGAATTCTTAGACCCCAAAGAAGCCCGCAAGTTCGGTCTCCTGCCCCCGATTCACCATTCGGAATTCCGGAACCTGGATTGGACTTACTTGCAATCCAGGCTCTTCCCAAAGGGAGGCAAGACCGAAGGTCGGTCCTGACTCGTTTTTTGGAGGCCCCGGTCCCATTTGCGCGGGCCTCATGTGCGCGGGCTTTTCACCCTACATTTCCGACACCTGACTGCTATGCTCCTTCCCCAAAATTAGCGGCCGGCCCGAAGGAGCATTTCGAATGAAGCAAACCCCTCTCAAAAAAATTCACGAAAAAGCGGGTGCCCGTCTCGTCCCCTTCGGGGGCTGGAACATGCCCCTCCAGTACCGCCCCATCCTCGAAGAAGCCCGCAAGGTCCGCTCTGAAGTCGGCCTCTTCGACCTTTGTCATATGGGGCGCTTCGAAGTCCAAGGCCCTGGGGCCGAAGCCTTCCTCCAACACTGCCTCACCAATGATCTGACCAAAATCAAAAAAGGGCTGATCCGTTACGCCCTCCTCTGTAAAGAAGATGGGGGCGTCCTGGATGATGTGCTTGTTTATCATGCGGCGGACGAGGAAGATCGTTTTTTTGTCGTGGTCAATGCCTCCAACACGGAAAAAGATTGGAACTGGTTTCAAGAGCAGAAACAAAGCTTCGACTGTGAGCTTCGGGATCGGACTCAGGAACTCGCCATGATCGCCCTCCAGGGGCGCAACTCCGCCAAAGTTCTTCAGGAGATCACAACGCTCGACCTGGAGGGCCTTGGATATTACAAATGGGCCCCGGGCAAGGTCTTGGGTTTTGATGCCGAGATTTCCCGGACGGGGTATACCGGGGAGGATGGTTTCGAGATTTATTTCCCCGTTGCCAAAGCGGAAGAGACCTGGAATGCCCTGATGGAAAAGGGGCATCCCCATGGGATTTGGCCCATTGGCCTGGGAGCGAGGGATACCCTCCGTCTTGAGGCGGGAATGTCTCTTTATGGGCATGAACTCACCGAAGACATCAATCCCCTTGAAGCGGGGCTTCAATGGGCAGTGAAGCTCGGCACCGATTTTATCGGGCGGGACGCCTTAAAGAAAATCAAAGAAGAAGGCCCCAAACGTAAACTAGTGGGACTCAAGCTGGAGGGGAAACGAGTCCCCCGCCAGGGCTACCCGGTCCTCGCAGGCGAGGAGACTGTTGGCGAAGTGGCATCGGGCACGTATTCTCCCATTCTTGAAGGAAACATCGCCACTGCGTTCGTTCCTCGAGACCTGGATGAAACAAGGGAGGACCTCCGGGTCCAAATCCGGAATACCCAAGCCAAGGCTCGGGTCACCCCCCTCCCCTTCTACAAGAGAAATTATTGATCGAAGTCCGGGAGGGCTACCCCTCCCCAACAAGGAGATGGAGTTGACGATGGCACCAACGGACCGTAAGTATCTCAAAAGCCACGAATGGGCGAAAAAGAACGAAGATGGGTCGATTTCTGTCGGGATTACCGATGTGGCGGTCGAGCACCTCTCGGATCTTGTGTTTTTGGACCTTCCCGAGGTGGGCAAGGTGCTGGAAAAGGACCAACCCTTCGGTGAAATCGAGTCGGTCAAAGCGGTCTCAGAACTCCTCTCCCCTGTTTCAGGGGAAGTCACCAAGGTTCACGAAGACTTGGCCGACAATCTCGACCTCCTGTCCGCTTCCCCCTATGAAGATGGCTGGATGATCCAAATCAAACCCAGCGATGAGACAGAGTGGGACCAACTCCTCAGCGCAGAAGAATACGAAAAGATCGCCCACGAGGAATAATGTCCAAAGATGGGGCAGGCCTTGAGATTCTCTTGGATGGCCCCCATTCCGCTGCCTGGAACATGGCAGTGGATGAGACTCTCCTGAATGCTCGGGGAGCCTGGTTTCGGGTCTACCGTTGGTGGCCCCGGACCCTCTCTTTGGGGTATTTCCAACGTGCTCAGGACTTTGCACGGGAACGAGCACAGATCCCATGGGTGCGCCGCCCGACAGGAGGAGGAGCCATTCTCCATGACAATGAATGGACCCTCAGCCTTGCCCTGGAAAACACCAGTCTAGGAAGGGACATCGAGGCAAGTTATGGACCTCTCCACGATGCCCTTCGTTCTACTCTCGAGGATCTGAAGGTTCCCTTGGGCCTCCCCAAGCCAAGCAAGAACCCGTCCAACCATGCACGCCCCAACACTCCCTGGTGCTTCGATGATCCGATCCCTATGGATCTCCTTAGCAAGGAGGGGCACAAGGTCTTTGGTTCCGCCCAACGGCGGCGGGGGAACCGCGTCCTTCATCATGGCTCCCTCATCCTGTCGCCTCCTCGAGAAAACCCTGGGGCCGGGTTCCGTCGCTCCTTTCCAAGCCAAGCCTTGCCTGCCCTCCTCGCATGCAAAATCGCCAAGCATCTGGGCAGAACCCCCTACTTCCATCATGGACTTCCCAGGGAGTATTGTGCTCAAGCCGAAGACCTCGCCCGCCACAAGTATTCCCGTCCCTCCTGGAATCAAAAACGCTGAACAAATCCCAAGATCCCATGAAAAAGGGGACTTCGGAGCAAACCTTCAGAGACCAATCCTGTCGGTCGATAGGATTGAGGTAGCACAGTCAGGGCATGATCATTGAGTAGGGGAATTTATGGTTCAATTGGAACAAGTACGTGAGATCGTAGCGGAAACTGTCACCATTCCCACGATCCCGACGACTCTTCAAGAAATCAACAGAATCATTCACGACCCCGATGGTTCCGCGAAAGAAGCGTCTGAATTCATTGCCAAGGATGTAGCCATTGCACCCAAGGTGCTCAGGTTGGCCAACTCTCCTCTCTGCGGGCTTCGGAACCCAGTGAGTGACATCCAGCAAGCGGTCTCCATCCTGGGCCTCAAGATGCTCCGAAACCTGGTCTTGCAAGCCACAGTTTTGGAGACCATGTGCCCGACCGTCGCTTCGGTCCAATGCGACCCCCGCTCCCTCTGGGATCACTCCTTCAAGGTTGCCCAGGTCGCAAGAACCTTGACAAAGATCTCTCATGTGGATTTTGGCTTGACGCGGGATGAAGCCTATACAGCCGGTCTCCTCCATGACGTTGGTAAAATCATCCTCTTGAACCATGACGGGCAAAAAATTCAACAGGCCCTGACCCGGAGCGCCGAGGAAGGTGTTCCCATGTTCCTGGCCGAAGAAGAAGCCTTTGGATTCAACCATGCACACATCGGCGCAGTACTCGCCGATTCTTGGGGTCTCGGCGATTGCCTCCGCCATGCCATCCTCTACCATCATGAGCCTCCCAAGGACGGCGAAACCGAGGAAGACGCTATCGCTGCGATGCGGGGAACCCTGATCCGCCTGTCGAACAGCCTCTCCCATAGGTTTACTCCCAGGCCCATGCTTTATACGCCGGACCATGTCAGCGAAGAAGGAATGGCTGTCCTCCAACTGGGAGTCGAAGGAATGGACCAAATCGAACTCACGGTTAAGGAGACCAGTTTGGATTATTGAGAGAATAGGTTTCTGCTGTCGAATCAACATCCTTTCTGAAAGGTTGGAGCAGGATTTCAGAAGCAGGATCCCAAAGCCAGGGGACTCCTCCCCCTTCCACCGCAACACGTTGAAACCCCGGTTTGACTCGAAGCCTACGGCGCTCACGAAGATCTCTGTCCACCCAACGCAGATCTCCTCCCTCGAAAAGAACAAAAAAACCTTCGGGATACACAGCAAAAGATAGGGGGCTGGAACGAGTAAAACCCAAGAGATCCAAGCTTCCTAAAAATCCCCCCCCCAAGCGGAACATTTGGATGCGAGACCTGCCGCGCTCCAGGATCCAGACCTCTTGCCCCATGCTCTCGAGATCGCAGGGACCATAATAGGGCTCCCCCCTCCGCCCCAAACTGGGGTAGCTGCGCACAAAGCCTCCCATCCGGTCAAACTCCTGGAGAGCATGGACCCAGGTCCCATCCCCCAGGAGAAGAAGGAGAGTTTCCTCCCCCCCGTCTCCCAATAAAACCCGTTGGGGGGCAACAGGAAGCCCTCGGCGATCCCGAGGGACAACTCCCTCGGGCAAGGCGACCAAGCTCCCTTCTTCATGGCCGAAGGCAGAAAAAACCTGCACCCGGTTTTCTTCGGGCTCACACACCACAACCCGCCCCGAAGCCTCAAGCCCCAAGCCGGCACAAGCTCGAGAGGGGCCGCCTCGGTTTTCGGGAGCAAGGACAAATCCTCCTCTCCGCTCCTTCGCTTTGAGGTCGAAGAGATGCACGCGCGCGGGCCCAGGCACGGAACAGGCCCCCAAGACCTGCCCTCGGATCGACAAACCACCAAACATCCTCACAAGATACCAGGCGCCTTGACCTCAGATCCCCAGAAAAAAGAAGGAGCTCCTTTGCCCAAAAGCTATGATCCTGCCATGAGGTCTTCCGCCGTCAGTCTTTCTCCTCTCCTTTCCCTCCTCCTAGTCACCTGTGCCTCTCCTCCCCGGCCCAGCGCCGAGCCCAGCGTTTTGTATTCTTATCATCTTGATTTGAAATGGGATTTGCCTGCAACCAATAAAGACCTGCTGAGGATCGAAGTCCCCGTCCCTTCCACCGGTGAGTACCAAGATGTCAGCCCTCTTCTTCTCCAGGGCAAGGGGACCAAGCTTCGCGACACCTTGGACGCCCAGGCAAATCGCATCATCGAGATTCGACCGGGAAAGGGATCCTCCCAAATCCAGGCGACCCTCCAGACATCTGTCCGCCGTTATCGGATCACGAAAGCTTCGAAAGTGCACCCCAGCGGGAAGGCCCCCGCACATTACCTGCTTCCCGTGCATCTGAGCAAAACCGACGAGCGCCACTTGGGCCGCTTCGTCCTTCGCTGGGTGGGAGGCGAACCCAACCCCTACCTCAAAGCGCGCCTGCTCTTCGACGCCCTTCACAAGGATTTTGTCCTCCGGAATTTCGACCCCGAAAAGCCCCCCCGCCCCCTCCCCCGTGTTTTTGAGAGCCGTTCGGGCAGCTCCTACGAACTTGCCGCGACCTACAGTCTCCTCCTTCGCCTCGCGGGAGTTCCCGCCCGCTGCGTCCTCGGCTACCGGATGCGCAGTAAGACCGGAAACCCTCTGCCCACCGCTTGGGTGCTGTTTTACATCTCCGGATTTGGCTGGCTCCCTGCCGACCTCGAGGGGGCGCGCCTTCACCCGGATCGCCCCAGTAGATTTTTCGGCGGCCTCGACGAAGAGCGCATCCGGGTCCATGTCCTCCACCGGCCCGAGGAGGTCCATGGGGTTCTGCCTCTTGTCCCGCGTATCCTGGTGGGGCCTTCGCAAACGCCACCAGATTGGAATCTCGACATCCGGCGGGCCGATCCTCCCAAGGATCCCTTTGAGAAGGTCCAAAAAAAATGAACAGCCTACTCCTCAAGGGCCTCCATCTCGTCCCCATGACGGAGGACGCCCCAGCTGGGGGGGGAGACCTGGCTTCCCACATCCTGGACGCTTCCCTCCGCATCCAAGAGGGTAAAATCAAGGACATCGGGGACCTCAGCCCTCTCCCCGGCGAAGAGGTCCGCTCCTTCGGCGGACTCTACGCCTTCCCCGGCTTCGTCCAGACCCATGTTCACCTCTGCCAGACTCTCTTTCGCGGCCTCGCCGAGGACCGCCCCCTCCTCCCCTGGCTGCGCGAAAAGATTTGGCCCCTGGAGGCAGAACACAGTCCCAAGACCCTCCGCCAGTCGACCCGCATCGCTGTTGATGAACTGCTTAGGGGCGGCTGCACGACCTTCCAAAGCATGGAAACGGTCTGGCACACCAGCGCCGTTTTTGAAGAACTCCTGGACCATCCGGTCCGCGCCATTCTGGGGAACGCCCTCATGGACGATGCCAGCGTCCCGGGCCTTCCCAAGGGCTTTGCCAGGGACAGCCAGGATTCTCTGGCCGAATGCGAGCAGCTCATTCGGAGCTTTCACGGGCGGGAGGATCGGCTTTTCTTCGCCTACAACCCCCGCTTCGTTCTTTCCTGCACCGAGGGTCTCCTGCGAGAAGTCGGGCAGAGGGCCAAGGCCGAGGGGCTGCGTATTCACACCCATGCCTCTGAGCATCCGGGTGAGGCCCGGGCCATCCGAGCGCGCTATGGCAAGGACAACCTCGCCCTCCTGAGGGATCTCGGTCTGCTCGGCCCCCGCACAACCCTCGCGCACTGCGTGCAAGTGGGCGAGGAGGAAGAGAAGATCCTCCAAGACAGCGGAGCCTCGGTGGCCCACTGCCCGAGCACCAATCTCAAGCTCGGCTCAGGCATCGCCCCCATCGTGGGCTTTCGCAAACGCGGTATCAGGGTCGGCCTCGGTGCGGACGGCGCACCCTGCAACAACCGGCTCGACCCCCTCACCGAATGCCGCCAGGCCGCCCTCCTTGCCCAGTTCCAGGCCGGGCCGGGGGCGCTGAGTGCTTACGAGGCAACCCGCATGCTCACCATCGAGGGGGCCGCTTCGATCGGTCTCGACAAGGTCTGCGGCAGCCTCGAACCCGGCAAGTCCGCCGACCTCGTCCTGATGGACCTTTGTGGCGAAGAGCTGGGCAAGGGAGATCCCTTCACGCGCCTGGTCTACAGCGCCTCCCGAGAGCAAATCCGCCATGTGCTCTTCCGCGGGGAATTCGTGCAGCTTTAAGCCTTCGTTCCGCCTGTCCCGCAGCGCATTTCCCTTCTACTCGAGCTGCAACCCACACAGCCCAATCAAAGAAAGGCGACTTCCAGCTTGGATTCGGGCGGCTCGGGAAAGACAGGCTCTGGATCCAAATCCAAGTGCTTGGCCAAGGCCTCTGCATAGACCCTGCGAAAATCGAGCGCGTATTCGAGATTCTCCCCCTGGAGATCCTCAGCCAGGAGATCCGGGCCGAGAAAACCGGGCCGGATCTTAGTGCCCAAAACCCAGAGGTCGTTGGCTTGGCCGTGGTCGGTGCCCAGCGAACCATTGTCATAGTTACGACGCCCGAACTCGCTGACCACCAGGACAAGGCAGCGATCCAGGAGACCGTGGGTTTCGAGATCCTGAAGGAAGGCGTGCAGGCTCTGATCGACATCGCGCAGAAGATCCGCCTGGCGACCCTTGGCTCTTCCCTGATCCCTGTGGTGGTCGAAACCGCCAAGCTGGACGTAGACAAGGCGCGTGGGAAAACCCGTGCAGAGAAAGCGTGCCGCGAGGCGGAAGTCCTGGCCCAAACGGGAGCTGGGATAGGCAATGTGGGAGACGTAACGCGCCAACTGTTTGCGGGTCTGTTCTACCGAATCAAAGGCAAGGCGCTGCACAGAGGCAATGTCCCCGACAAGGCCTTGAGCATTGCCGAAGCGGGCAAGATCCTTTTTTTGATGTTCGAACATGTAGCGAGACACCAGGGGATGGAGGGTGTCGGTGGGGACGCCGATCTCGGACTTGGAGCTGACGAGGAAGGGCACCTGCTTGCCTCCCTGGAAATCGAGTTTTTGGCCGGTTCCGATGCCGAGGACCATGCGCGGGTCGGGGAGGTGGGCATCCATCAGCCGAGCGATCCATCCGCGTTTTTTCGCCTGGGGAGCTTTGCGCAGGCCGAGGCTCCAAATGTCTTCGCTGACGAAGTGGCTGAGGTTGGGCTTGGGGTAACCGACCTTTTGGAGGATGGCCATTTGGCCATGTTCGAAGCGCTTCGCGAGGTTTTGGAGAGAGGGGTGGAAGCTGCGGGGGGCGGCCTTGTTGCCCTGCTTGGGGGAAAGGCAGTCACTGGCCTGGAGGTGAACGCGGGGGCGGCGTTCACGATACGGGGGCAAATGCAGGGGCGGGAAGCTATTGAGGCCATCGTTGCCTCCCGCGAGATTGAGGATGACGAGGAAATTGCCCTGGGCTTTCGCAGGAACAAAACCGAGGAGCGGACGCAGGGATAAGCTCAGTGCTCCACCAGCGGCCCATCCAAGAAAGGCCCGGCGATCCATGCGTTTTACTGACATGACACTCCTACTTGATGAAGTAGCTGGGGTCTTCAGCCATCCAAACGACCAAATTACGAAGCCGTTCATCGAGATGCTGCGGACTTGCCCAATCAAAGGGGTCCGGGCTTTCTGAAATGCCCTGCCCCTTGGGATGGAGGGAAACAGACAAAAAATGCACCCATTCCGCGCGCACGGCCGGGTTGGGTGAGAGTTCTAAAAGTTGGATCAAATGATCCACGATCTGCGGAACGCTGCGGGAACGGCGGGAAGGCAGCAGGTTGACCACTCCGATGCCGCGGTCGCGTTGGGAAGCACGGGCGGTGGCGCAGGCGTTGACAAACTTGCCGCGCTCGAGCACCGATTGGGGAGTGAGCCAGGCCCGGCCGCGAGGCCAACCCTTGACGGAAGGCGGAAAGGTCGGCCGCTCTCCCAGGACCTCGAGCGCGCTGTCAAGCACCAGCAAGGGGGGTTCCAGCCCCGTCGATCGCACAAAGCCCACCGCGTATTCGATGGGGCTCTTGAGCAGGGGCCGGCGGGCCTTCTCCGAGAAAAACGCTTCAGAGCGGAACAAGCTGCGCAGCACAGGTTTTATCTCAAAGCCCGCGTCGACAAAGGCCTTGGCCAGGCTATCGACCAGCTTCGGAGGAGGATCCTCGCAGACAAAGCGTTTCAAGAGTTTCCCTGCCAGAAAGTGCCCCACATCCCTCTCGGCAAAGGTCAAATCGACAACCCCATCCGAATCAAAGCGGCCCGTTTTCCCAAAGATGGTCTTTTCCCCTGAGTCGTGCAAATTGGGATCAAAGACGACCCGTCGAATTTTAGGAACCTTCTTAACCTTCTTTGGCGGGGTTACCGCCTTGCCAGTCTTGGCCTCCCCCCGCTCTTCGACCTCGATCTCTTTAAAGCCCGTAAAGGCCCGCGCCGCCTCCTCAATCTCCTTCTGCGTGTAGCCCCGATCCACCCCCAGGCTGAACAGCTCCCAAAACTCCCGCGCAAAATTCTCATTGGGGGCGTCCTTGGTACTTCGGATCCCATCCAAAAACACCAGCATCGCAGGATCCTTGGCCACCGCCTTGAACAAGGTCTTCACATTGCCCAACGCCCTTCGCCTAAGAAGCCGCACATGATCCAACATGTAATGGCGGTTTGTCTCGTTCAGCACCACCTGCGAAACTGCAAAATGGTCATGCCAAAAAAAGGCCATCACCTCGCGAAAGGGGTTGGGCGTCCGCACCATCCAAGCCAGCCAATAGGCCGAAAGCTCCTCCGGCCTCGGTCGAAGCGGGTCCACAATCAGGCGCGCCGCCCGCTTCTCGATCCCCATGGGAGCCTTCCCATTCAGCATCCAATCGAGATAGGCATCCAGGCCGAGCTTGTCCAACTCCGCCAAATCCTCCGGCGTCACTCCCCAATGCGTCCGCCGCAGAAAATGCCGTTTCTCCCCCTCCGTGAGCCTCCGTCCGATGGGTCGCAAACTGACAGGATCCAGAGGCCGAAGGGCCGCCTTCTTTTGTGCATCCTCCCCGGCTTTCCCCCCGCAGGAAGCAAGCAAGAGGTAGAAACCCAAGGCCAAAAGGCTCATTCCGCGCATCATTGCATTCTCATCCATCGCATGGCCCCGGGGAAAAGGCCCTCAGCGATTGTCCCTCTTCAGCCCCAAGATTCCTAATTTTTTTCTCAGCTTCTCCCCTTGACCTGCGAACTTGTTTCTTATCATCTAGGAATCATGCTCAATGCCTTTTTCTCCCTTCTCTTCCTCTTTGCGCAAGCCCCCGGCCCAGCCCGTCCTGCCCAGATCTCCATGGCTTCCCAGGACAAGCTCATCCGAGGCAAGGTCCTCCAGGAAGACGGAAGCCCCAGAGAAGGCGCCGAAGTGCTCTTCCTCTCCGAAAAACCTCTTCCCCTCTCCTTCCTCAGGGTCCGAACCGGCCCCAAAGGAAAATTCCGCATCCAAGTCCCAGCCAACCGAAGCTACCTGGCCTGGTCCCACTTCAAGGAAAAGAGCGGATGGAACCAATACAGCCTCTTCCATACTTCCGTGGGGGGAGGAAGCAGCATCATCCTGAGGGAGGTCGGAGGAAGGCCCGAGACCTGGGTCCAAGTGAAGCAGCGAGCCCCCTGGGCGCGGGACCTCCTCATCCAATGGAGACTGGGGACCCATCGAAGCCTGAAGATCCTCTCCCCCCTGGATCCAAAGGGAAGAGCCAAGGTTCCCGACTTCTGGCCCCGGCAGGGAGGAAGCCGACCCCTTGATATCCATCCGACCCTAACCCTCCTCGTCGTCCTCGACCCAGCATCCAAAAGGGGACTCTTCCACAGCCTTCTCCCCCTCGAGATCCATCCAAGGCCAAGATCTGAAGCCTCGGGGAAAAACGCAATCCAAGGCAAAACCCTAGCGACAACCCTGCCGAAAACCCTGAGCCTGCGCTTTCCCAAATTCCGCCAGTTTCGTTTCAAAATCCACCCTCCCTTCTCCAAGGAAGAAAAAACAAAACTGACCTTCAGGATAGGGATCTCTCCCGTTCCCAAGCCGCCTTTTTCTCTTGATATGCTTCCTTTCTGGTTCGCCCTATCCACCCAACCCACCCCCCAAAAGCAGGACCAAGAATGGGAAACCCGCATCCCTCTCCAAAAAGGAAAGCGAAGCATCCTTCTTATAGAACGCAAAGGCTTTCAACCCACCCAAGTCACCATTGCTGGGGACCAAATCCAAGTGGATGGAAAGCAAGTCCACCCCAAGCAAGCCAAAGAGGAACCAACCACCCTCTCGCTCTCCTTCGAAAAAGAAAAAGCCCTCCCGCTTTTCCTTTGGGACAGACAGGGCAAGCCTATCCACAATGCACAAATCCATGAGAGCTTCTATTTTGACCCATGGAAGTCCCCAAGCTCCTCTTATTTGGTGGGAGGTCCAAGTCAGGTCCTGCACTTCCCCCCCAAAAAACCCATGCTGATCGGCGGCTTACCCAAAACCCTGAGGGAGCTGACACTCGTCATTGAGATCCCCCAAGCTCCTCTTGTGGCCCTCCTTCCCAAAGACTTCAAAGGCCCCCCACCAAAAACAGAAGTCCTGGCATTCCGATCCATGTTCACGATCCATCAACAGCCTTCACTGAACTTCAGTCTTCAAAACCACCGCATCCTTCGCATCCAGATTCAAAAACCGGATGGAAGCCCCGCCCCTTTTCCCATTTTTTCCTATGCACCCAAAATCAAAGCGAGTTGGGCTTATCAAGCCCGAGGGAATGCCAGAGGCCAGGCGACACTCGTCGTCCCCAATACAAAGATCTGCCTTCATGGCTCCGTTCCGGGGGAAGCTTGCTGGTTTCACCTCGATTGGGATCCGAAGACTGCGCAAGACCACCCCAACCTCACCATCCTGAGCAAAGCCCCCCAAGCTACTTTCCAAGGCAGGGTTTTCACTCCCCAGGGAACCCCCGTCCCCTTCGCGGTTCTCCGATTATTGAGCTTCTCTAACCCCCCGCAAGCTGAAGAAGAAACCCACGGTGAAGAGATAAAATACCTATATGCCTTTTTCTATCTCCAAGCCGATCGAGAGGGACGATTCCACCAGCCCATCCAGGACCCCAAGGGGACAACCTACCAAATCCTTCTAGCCAAAGGCAGTAAGAGTACACGAGTCTCACTTAAGGACTTTTCATCTCCCCACAAACTCATTCTGAAATAGCCCGGGAACAAAAAAATGCAGGCCTGCTCAGCCAAACCACAGTAGGAAAACGATCTGAGCCATCCCCAAAACCGTCCCAAAGGGAAGATACCAGAGACTAAAAATCGCAGAACCCAAAAGCCCCCACCACCCCCATGCAAACCCCAGGGCAAACCCGATGCCACCCCCCAGCCAAACGACCCCCAAGCCCAAATGGACAGCCTTCATCAAGGTCGAACGAGGCTCAATCCCCAGCAAAGAAACCAACTTAGCCCATGGTCCAAGCTGCCCCGCCCTCGGCCCCGACTTCGCCGTCACATAATCTCCCACCAAAAAGGCCCGCCCCCCATCGAAAAGAAACCATCCCCCCATCAGCCCCGACAAAAAAACCATGCTCCAGTGAAGCCATTCCATAGAAACCTTCTCCCAGGGACCAAGGACAAAAACCCCATACTCATCCACATCCGTCGTGAAAACCTACCTCTGGGTTTGCTTTGAAAAAGCCTCCGGCTTTTTCAACCCGGCTCCTAACACTGCTTAGAGTTTTTTAAGCTCATTGCCAAATTGAGCCATCTCCCCCAACACTTTTTCTAGCTTTCTACCCATGCTGGTCAATTCATACTCAGTCGTTGGCGGAACTGTGGGGTAGACGGTTCTTGTGACCAATTTTTTGCCTTCCAACATTCTGAGCCTGGCCGACAACACTTTGGGACTGATACCTTCAAGGGCTTTTTGAATTTCAGAATATCGTTTTTTGCCCGAAAGCAGTTCCCGAACAACCAAGGTTGTCCACTTTCCCTCGATGATTTCAGCCGTAGCTTTGATGGGACATTCATCGTCGCAGGAGGCTGTCACATTTAAGCTATCCATTTTTCACCTTGCTATACATTTTGTAACTACTTCCGAAAGCAATTTCGCAGACCTATACTACCCCAACCATTCATAAAAACGTAGGAATGCCGATGACAAAAACTACCTGGTTACTTCGAATCGTGGGGACGATTCAAATCCTTTTGGGAGTTTTCTATTTGTTTGCTCCCGATTTAATTCTCAGCTCAATGGGACACTCACTCCCAAAAGCAGACATCCACTACCCACTCGCAATGCTTGCTGCTCGATTCATTGCTTATGGCACAGCCTTTTTGTACATTTCCCCTAACCCACTTCCACACAGGTTGTGGATGTTTTTCATGGTTTTCATACAGATCATTGATCTCGGAGCAGGAATTTTTTACACGACTGCAGGCGTAGTCAGTTTAGCCTTGTCCTGGCTTCCGATGTCTAACGCATTGTGGATCATCATCCTACTCCTACTCTGGATGCCCAAAACAAAAAAAGCATAATGCAATTCCTCCAAAAATGCTTTTATTCCGCTCAGATTAAAATGTTGTTGGCTTTATCTCCCCCAACACTTTTCCACAAAATAAGCCAATTAGAATGGTATAAAGGCGCTCTGCAAAGGTGGATTAATGACCGCCTTCATGGATCCCCTTTACGTGCTCTGGATGTCGGTTGTGCAACGGGTTACTTAACCGAATATATGAACCAAAAGGGCCATGATGTTTCAGGTGTGGATCTTTCAAAAAATATGATTAAGAAAGCATTAAAAAGAGCTTCTTCTCTGGACTTCTTGGTTGCAGATGCAAGGAACCTGCCTTTCGAAAACGAAAGATTCGACCTGATATCGGCAGCTTCAGT
>Ga0256841_1000606_pt1 | contig 35423 bp, 38 predicted proteins | sample 356308metaG_FD_185971 | JGI IMG/M metagenome (GOLD analysis project Ga0256841, IMG submission 185971) | Hydrothermal vent microbial communities from Mid Atlantic Ridge, Atlantic Ocean - 356-308 | ecosystem: Environmental > Aquatic > Marine > Hydrothermal vents | place: Atlantic Ocean: Mid... | reverse complement strand
CAGTTTTTCCGCAGTTTGTTAACCGTAAAACAGGTACAAACTTGTGGCAAAACCTCTGACAATCGAGTTTATTAAGCTTTTATGAAGAAATATATCATGTGTTTACAGGAGGTTATGAAGTTTTTCCAAAATTATTAACACTTGCTCAATTTTGTACGACGGGCGCCAAACTCTTGCCCCAATCAACCGGCTATATATTGCACATACCGAGACGGAAGAGGGTCACAACAAACCAACGACCCGCTGAAACCGACAAGGTCAGTTAAAACTGGGCAAGTGTACGAAAAGGGAAATACCATGCTGAACTTCATCAAAAACTTCGCAAAAGACGAATCTGGCGCCGTGACCGTTGACTGGGTCGTTCTGACCGCCGCCATCGTTGGCCTGGGCATCGCCGTCATGGCTTCTGTTGGTCAGTCGACCGCAGACATGGGCGACACAATCTCTGGCGCCATCGCCAGCCAGGGCATCCGCACATACTAAGACTTTACCACTCTGAAAAACATCAACAATCTAATCCAAGGAAAATACCATGCTGAACTTCATCAAAAACTTCGCAAAAGACGAATCTGGCGCCGTGACCGTTGACTGGGTCGTTCTGACCGCCGCCATCGTTGGCCTGGGCATCGCCGTCATGGCTTCTGTTGGTCAGTCGACCGCAGACATGGGCGACACGATCTCTGGCGCCATCGCCAGCCAGGGCATCCGCACATACTAAGCCCCAAAGCTTGAAAAAATCCAGGGCCGCGCTGTCACCAGCGCGGCCTTTGCCATTTCTTGTCCCGGATGCGCAAGAAAAAAAGCCAACCTTTTCTTTCTCCCTAAAAACTCCCTCATACACACCATTTATTGCCACATTTCAATGAGATACGTTAAGCATAAGGTGGTGGTTAGAGATAAACCTGTCGCACAGGCAGAGAGAATAGAGTGGAGAAAAATCCATGAGCGGCTTGATAAAACGGTTCTTTGCGAACGAAAGTGGTGCCATAACAGTTGATTGGGTCGTATTGACCGCCGCATTGGTTTTATTGGGGGCCGCCGTTGCTATCCCTGTTGGCCAGGCATCAAAAGCACAGTCAGACGGGATTGCCAGCGTTGTGGCGTCCCAAACCGTTACTGGCAGATATTGACTCTTCCACAGCTTGCAGCCTATTGGGTTGGTTGAGGAAATAACCATTTCCATTTGGGAATAAATCCCAGCAAAAATCATCGTTTGAACACGGTGTTGACGCAATTGGCAGCCAGATTACTTGCGCGAGACGAAATACATCGGGTGGGTTATAGAAGTTTCTTTGCCGGAACCCTCATTGAATAGAAAGGGAAAATGACATGCGAATGGTATTCGGATTGGTCCTGATTTTGGGACTCGCTCTGGCCGGCTTCGCGGTCTACATGGCGAAAGGATATGTTGGGAACTACCAGGCTAAACTGGCGGCGGAACGCGCTGCGCGTGCCGCGATTGTCCCGACTGTCGATGTATATGTAACCAACCGGCAGATCAAATACGGCGAACCAATCTCAAAAGAAGACGTTCGCATGGTGAAATGGCCGGAAAATACCATTCCGGAGGGAGCCTTTCTCAAGGAAGAAGACCTGTTCCCGAATGGAGAAAGAGATCTGCGCACAGCACTCCGTGTGATGGAAAAAGACGAAGCTGTCCTTGCAGTAAAAGTGACCGAGCCGGGCGAAGATGCCGGCATTACGTCCCGTCTGTCCAAAGGAATGCGGGCATTTGCCATCAAAGTCGACGCAACGAGCGGTGTTTCCGGTTTTCTCAGGCCCGGCGACAAGGTTGACGTCTACTGGAGCGGCCAAGCCCTGGATCAAGAAGTCACCAAACTGATTGAAACCGGGTTGCGCCTGATCGCCATTGATCAGAAAGCCAGCCAGGATCTCAGCGGGGCCACGATTGCCCGCACCGTTACGGTAGAAGTGACACCGCAGCAAGTTGCGAACCTGGCACAGGCCCAATCAACCGGCCGCCTGTCTCTTTCCCTAAGAGGTGCAAACGACGACATAGCGGTTGGAGCTGTTGATGTCGATCAAAAGCGCCTGCTTGGGATCAAAACACAAACAGTGGTTGAAACTGTTCCTGAAAAGGTTTGCACCGTCAAAACGCGTCGGGGTGCCGAAGTCGTGGAAATGCAGGTCAAGTGCCCGACTGAATAATTAATGCCGATCAGACAAGAGCGCACATTACCTGATATGGGGTGTGCGCTCGTTTCCACTCACAACAGATAGCGTAGTGTTGCGAGTTATCCACATAAAAGAAACACCGCAACTGATTGATTCTTGCAAAAAAACAAAGATTACGGCATGGTGGCACCCAAACGGGCGTTTGAGACCCGTCACCAGTAGTGATCAGAGAGGCAGGATCACAATGAAAACGAGCAGAATTATCACCGCGGCTCTGTTGGGCCTGAGTATCAGTATTTCAACTATCCCCACGCAGGCCGGAGCTGAAACGCTCAAGGTAATGCGCGGCGCACCTTCAGGATCATTAAAGGTGCCGATGAACCGCGCTGTGGTTGTAGAAAGCGATGAGCCATTCACCGAGCTTTCGATCGCCAACCCGGAAATTGCTAATATTGACACACTTTCAGACCGAACAATTTATGTTCTGGGAAAGACGCCGGGGCGGACAACGCTCACGCTGTTGGGAGGTGATGGGCGCCTGATCGCGAATGTAGAAGTTCAGGTCACTCCGGATGTTGCTGAGTTCAAGGAACGACTGCGGCAGATTTTGCCCGGGGAGCAGATCGAAGTTCGCACGGCGAATGATGGTATTGTGCTTTCTGGCACGGTTTCCAGCGCATCAAAACTGGATCGCGCGCTTGATCTTGCCAGACGTTACGCACCGGACCGGGTTTCCAACCTCATGAGTGTTGGCGGAACGCAGCAGGTCATGTTGAAAATCCGTTTTGCGGAAGTTCAGCGCTCCGTCGCGAAAAACCTCAGCTCCAGCCTGGCCATTCGCGGAACGGGCAGCACAGGGATTAATGGCGGAAACGGCGTCTTTACCAATAACGGCAATATCAATGCCGCGCTGGACGGTTCGCCGCTGACTGCGGCCACATCAACAAATGAAGCAGTGGGCCGCTATACGGTTGGCTTTACAGCCGGCAGTATTCAGCTTGCTGTCCTGTTGGAAGCCTTGGAAAGCAAAGGGGTTGTTCGCACATTGGCTGAACCAAACCTCACAGCCCTTTCCGGTCAGGAAGCAACATTCCTGGCGGGCGGCGAATACCCTATTCCGGTTGTTCAGGACAATGCTGTATCCATCGAGTATAAACCCTTTGGCGTTGCGCTGAAGTTTACCCCACGAGTTGTGGATGGTGATATTATCAATCTGCGCCTTGATGCATCAGTTTCCGGGATAGACTCAACGGTCAGCGTCCAGCAAAACGGGTTCTCGATCAATGCATTCAAGACCCGCCAGACGTCCACCACTGTCGAAATGCGCGACGGCGAAAGCTTTGCCATTGCCGGATTGCTTCAGGATGATTTTCGCGACCAATCCGGCCAGGTTCCCTGGTTGGGCGACATCCCCATACTTGGCTCGCTGTTTCGCAGCGCCAGCTATCGCCGCGACCAAAGCGAACTGGTCATCATTGTTACACCGCATCTTGTGACGCCGACCAGGGGCGAGGCCCTCGCACTGCCAACAGATCGCATCCGCCCCCCGACCGAGAATGAACTCTTCCTGTTTGGCAGTGTTGCGGGCAAGAAGAAGGCCGGCGGCGCCGTTGGAGAAGTCGCCCGTCAGGACTTTTCCGGTTCCTACGGCTATGTAATGGAGTAAGGCAATGCACACGACTGTGAAAATTATCGTGGCTTCGGCCGGAATTGCCGCCCTATCCGGTTGTACCGCTGATACAAACTTTGCGCGCTCCTTCTATTCAGAGGCGGGAAGCGAAGTTGACGAAGGCAATTTTGGCAACCCGACAATGAACAATACGTTGGTTCAAACGGGACAAAGGGACTATACGATCAATTTGTCCCATCGGTTTGCTGCAGAAGTCCCCTCGACTGTAACCTTTGCCTTCAACAGTGCGGTATTGGACGAAAATGCCAAAGCCGCACTGCGCAAGCAGGCGGATTGGATACGGCAATTCCCGGAAGTACGCTTTCGTGTGTATGGCCATACAGACCTCGTTGGATCCCGGGCCTATAATAAACGCCTCGGCCTTCGCCGGGCACGCGCCGTGGTCAATTATCTGACACGTCATGGAATCAGTCGTTCCCGATTGCAGGCTGTTGTTTCATTCGGAGAAACGCAACCATTGATTGTTACAGAAGGACGTGAGCGGCGCAACCGGCGCACGGTGACGGAAGTTTCCGGCTTCGTCAAAAATAACCCATTGGTACTAAACGGAAAATATGCTGAGATTATCTTCAGACAATACGTAGAAAGTGCCACGGAAGAGCCTAAATACGCGACCGCGGGCGCATCCAAACCTAACTAATAATGGCTTTGGCGCGCGCAATCGTCTCAAAATACCGAATAATTACGGTTTTTTAGCCCTAATGTTGCCAAGATTACGCGTCATCTTCTTTCCCAAGGGAAGTATTTGCACGGCAATACCGCTGTGTGAGGACGACGGTGGGCGGTTCATGGTCCGATTCTACGGGCAGAACAGCTGAATGAAATCCGCCGACGTCTCAGAGATGAAGGACGTAAGGCCAATGGCGAGTAGTGCAATGTTGCAGCCAGAACCGGCACCGATTGTCGCGTGTACAATATCGCGCGATGTGCAGAATTTCGATCTGCTGATTGACGATATGGAAGCAGAACTCGGCGAAAGCTGGGGCGATCTGACCTTTACCGATGCAAAGGCATTTCTACAGCAACCAGAAGCAGAAACGCTGGAATTTGTGGCGATTGCTGTAGATGACCAGGATGAAGAGGACCTCTCTCGCATCGGTGAGTTGATCAAAACCGCCAAAGAGAAAGACATCAAGGTCATTCTTATTGCAGAAGAAGTCAGCCCGATTGCGTTACACCAGTTGCTCCGTCTTGGTGCTGATGATTTTGTACCCTACCCCCTCCCCGAAGGCGAATTGCATCAGGCGATCGAACGCCTCAGAGCCGCGCCAACGTCAGATGAGATAGCCGAACAACGCGAAATGCAAACCACGCTGAAGGCGACCGGCAACCATAACGCTGTTGTTCTTCCGGTTCATGGGCTTGCTGGTGGCACGGGGGCAACCACGTTTGCCGTCAACCTTGCTTGGGAACTGGCAAATATTGACAAGGACAATCCCCCGCGTGTTTGCCTTCTGGATTTTGACCTGCAGTTTGGATCGGTCGCAACCTATCTGGATCTGCCACGGCGTGAGGCGATTTACGAGCTCCTGTCAGACACGGATTCCATGGACAGCGACAGCTTTATGCAGGCGCTGTTAACATTTAATGAAAAGCTGCATGTGCTGACGTCCCCGTCGGAAATGCTGCCGCTTGATATCGTCAATTCCGAAGATATCGGGCGTATTCTAGAGGTTGCACGCACAAATTTTGATTACGTTGTAATCGACATGCCCTCGACTTTGGTCAACTGGACAGAAGCGGTTCTTAACGAGGCGCATGTATACTTTGCTACTTTGGAACTGGATATGCGCTCGGCGCAAAATGCGCTGCGCCTTATTCGCGCGTTGAAATCCGAAGAGCTTCCGTTCGGAAAACTGCGCTATCTGCTGAACCGGGCGCCGAAGTTTACAGACCTTACGGGCAAATCACGTGTAAAACGACTGGCTGAAAGCCTGGACATCAAAATTGAAATCCAGCTTCCCGACGGAGGAAAAGCCGTCGTACAAGCCGGGGATCATGGCCTGCCTTTGTCCGAAAGTGCCGGCAAGAATCCGTTGCGCAAGGAAATTCAAAAACTGGCTGCATCTGTACACGAGTTGAACAAAGCCGAGGCATCAGCCGGTAAATAGTTGAAAAGGGGCTAGCAAAATGTTTTCGCGATACAAAAAAGACGGTAGCGGCAAGCGTCCTGCGGCCGGTTCCAAGACGGCAAGCAATGTAACGCCTTTGAAAACGGCAAAACCCGCAAGTGCGCCCACGGCGACACTCCGAAAACCTGCGCCCGCGAAAGCCGTTCCCCAGGACAAGGAGAAAAAGCGCAAGGAAAGACTCAGCGAGATCAAAGTAGAGTTGCACAAGCGCTTGCTGGATTCCTTAAACCTTTCGGCATTGGAAACGGCTAGCGAAAAAGACTTGCGTGCTGAAATCGTTGCCATTGCCTCTGAATCTCTCGATGAGATGGCAATCGTCCTGAACCGCGAAGAGCGAAACCAGCTCAATCAGGAATTATTTGATGAGGTCACGGGGCTGGGGCCTTTTGAACCGCTTCTGAAAGATGACACGGTCAACGATATCCTGGTCAATGGACCGCACCAGATTTTTGTCGAACGCGACGGTAAACTGGAACTGACAGACGTCACCTTCAAAGATGAAAAGCACCTTTTGCGGATTATCGACAAAATCGTATCGGCAGTTGGCCGACGGGTCGATGAATCAAACCCCTACGTCGATGCCCGCCTTGCCGACGGGTCGCGCTTCAACGCAATGGTTCCGCCGATCGCGGTTGACGGCTCTCTGGTTTCTATTCGTAAATTCAAAAAAGAGAAGCTGGCCGTTGATGATCTGGTGACATTTGGTGCTTTCACTGAGGAAATGGCAGCATATCTTCAGGCGGCGGTCGCCTGTCGTCTGAATATCATCGTTTCGGGTGGTACCGGTTCTGGTAAAACGACCACACTCAACGCGCTCAGTTCTTTTATTGATAACGCAGAACGCATTCTGACGATCGAGGATACTGCGGAACTTCAGTTGCAACAGACCCATGTTGGCCGAATGGAAAGCCGCCCGCCAAACGTCGAGGGCAAAGGCGCTGTCAGTCAGCGTGACTGTCTGAAAAACGCACTGCGGATGCGCCCGGACCGGATTATCGTCGGCGAAACGCGCGGCGAAGAAGTCATCGACATGTTGCAGGCCATGAACACCGGCCATGACGGTTCCATGACCACAATTCACGCCAACAGTGCACGTGATGCAATCAGCCGATTGGAAAACATGATCGCAATGGCCGGTATCGAAATGCCCATCAAGGCTGTCCGCGGCCAGATCGCTTCGGCAGTCAATCTGATCGTACAGGCAAGCCGTCTGCAGGACGGCTCTCGGCGGATGACATCAATTACCGAAGTGACCGGAATGGAAGGCGAAGTCATCTCGATGCAAGAGGTATTCAGATTTCAGCGAGTCGGACTGACGCCCGAGAATAAAATTCTGGGCCATTTCACGGCAACTGGTGTAAGATCACATTACTCCGAACGTTTCCGCATGTGGGGCTATGACCTGCCGGCAGAAATCTTTGAACCCGTTGATGGAGAATAACCTGACATGCAGTTTAATACAGAGTTCATCGTATATGGCCTGATCTTCGTGGCTGTTCTTCTGCTGGTGGAAGGGATTTATCTTACGGTATTCGGAAAATCCATCAGCCTGAACAGCCGCGTCAACCGGCGTTTGGACATGCTGGAAAAGGGCGCCGGCCGCGAGCAGGTTCTGGAACAACTCCGCAAGGAGATGAGCCAGCACATGAAGTCGAAATCGATCCCTCTTTACTCGATTCTGGCAAACAAGGCGCAAAAAGCCAATATCGCCTTCTCCCCCGGCCAGCTTGTAATGCTGATGGTCGTGCTTAGCGTTATTTCCTTTGTCGGGCTGACTGTCGGCACCGGCGCGTCCCTGCCCATACGAATTGCAATTTCCATCGCAATGGGTGTCGGCGCCGTATATATCTGGATTAACAACAAAGCCAAAAAACGCCTTGCAATGATGGAGGAGCAGCTTCCGGATGCGGTTGAATTAATGGTCCGCAGCTTGCGCGTAGGCCACCCGTTTTCCGCAGCCATCCAGATTGTCGCAAAAGAAGTTCCCGATCCTCTGGGCACCGAAATGGGTGTTATTGCTGACGAGGCTGCCTATGGTCGAGATGTTGGCGAAGCCCTGAAAGCCATGGCTGAGCGGATGGATATGCAGGATCTGCGCTTTCTGGCGGTTGCCGTGACCATCCAGCAAACCTCGGGTGGTAACCTGGCCGAAATTCTGGACGGGCTGGCTAAAGTGATCCGGTCCCGGTTCAAGCTGTTTCGCCGTGTGAAAGCCATTACGGCCGAGGCAAAATGGTCCGGAATGTTCCTGTCCGGCTTCCCTATTCTGGCCCTGATCGCCATCAATCTGATCCAGCCGGACTATTACAAGGATGTACAAGACACGGCTGCGTTCATTCCGGCAGCATTGATTGTTGCAGCATTTCTGGTGGCGAACATGTTCGTCATGCGGATGCTTGTAAACATCAAGGTTTAAGAAGGGATCACAACCATGGAAATCCTCAATAATCTAAACACGATGCTGACAGATAACCTGGGCCCCTTCGGGCCGCTGCTGGCTGTCGGGGTATTGGGAATGTTCCTGATCCTGCTAACTTTGCCAATCCTTCTGAAAAAGAACGAAGACCCGTTAGACAAGCTGCGCAAATCGCGTACAGCGGCAGCCAAGTCAGCAAAAGGCCAATCGCTTCGCTTTGAATCCAGCAAGACGGACAAGCTTGAAAAGTATTCGAATTTTCTTGAACCAAAAGACGAAGAGGAATACTCGGCCGTTCGTCTCAAGCTGCTGCAAGCCGGCTACAGAGGCAAGACGGCTGTTCGGACGTACCATTTTCTGCAGTTTGCCCTGGGCGTTGGCCTGCTGATTTTTGGTGCAATTCTTGCCGTTATAAAATCAACCAATGGCGACCCGACAACCCAATCTCTGCTTTTGACCGTATTAATTCCGGGTGTCATTGGGTACATGCTGCCCAAATACTGGGTCACGCGCCGGCAAAAAGCCCGGCAGGAGGCCATTACCAATGGTTTTCCTGACGCGCTCGATATGATGTTGGTTTGCGTTGAGGCCGGCCAATCTCTGGATCAGGCGATTGTGCGCGTATCGAAAGAAATCCGTGCGGGTTTCCCGGATCTGGCAGACGAATTTGAAACCGTTGCCAATGAGATGAAGGCCGGCAAGGAACGGGTTCTTGTCTTGAAGGACATGTCAGAGCGCTGCGGCGTTCAAGATGTGGCCAGCTTTGTCACGGTATTGGTTCAGTCTGCCAGTTTTGGTACATCAATTGCAGATGCGTTGCGTGTCTACGCGTCAGAGATGCGTGATAAGCGTGTGATGCGTGCGGAAGAAAAAGCAAACACCTTGCCGACAAAGATGACTCTTGCCACCATGATGCTGACGGTTCCTCCTTTGTTGATCATTTTGATCGGGCCTTCAATTTATGGGATTGCGCAAACACTTGGGAAAACAACAGGCTTCTGAGCGAATGAAAACAAATTGGGTGGGTCTCATTGCGGCTTCTGCTTTGCTGGCCGCCTGTCAGATGACAGGCGGTCTTCGCGCGACTCCGGGAAGCCCTTATGTCCCAAACGGCCAGGCCGTTTCGGGACAATCTGTTGATGGCTTGCTGGTCGGGCATCGCCTTATGGCGGCAGGCGAATACGAACTGGCCCTGAAAGCATATTATCGCGCGGCAGGCCAGCAGGGTATGAATGCAGATATTCTGAGTGCACTGGGTTCTGCCAACCTGCGGCTTGGCCGATTGGGACAAGCTGAACGTCTTTTGCGGCTTGCGGTCAAGAAAGACCAATCCTTTCCGCCAGCATGGAACAATCTGGGCGTTGTTCTGATGGAACAGGGGAATACGGCCGAGGCAATGCAGGTTTTCAAAACAGCTTATGCGCTGGATAGTGGCGAAAGTGACTCCATCCGTGATAATTTGCGACTGGCTATCGCAAAAACGCAGAAAACCGAGTATGATCGGCCGGATAGCAATAAATTCGCGTTGGTGCGACGGGGCGGCGGGCAATATATGCTGCTCTCAACACCATAAGAGGATCGAGCAGCAAAAGGACGCAAAAAAATGCGCCACCCTATTCTTGTTTCACTGTGCCTGACAGGTGCAGTCGCCTTGGCAGGTTGCCAAAAAGGTAACGATGCCGCCGTCGAACGGGCCGTCAAAAGCGTAAACGTGATTGACGAGACCAACTTGAACGACATCATGCTTACAGTCGGCGACCCGAATGAAGCCGTCGATTATTTTCGCAAAGCATCTCTTGAAAACCCTGACCGCCTGGATTTGAAGCGCGGTCTGGCAAAATCGCTTGTCCGGGCAAAGCAGCCTGCCCAGGCGGTAAGTGTCTGGACAGAGATCTCTCACAGTGACCAGGCCACCAACGAAGATCGCGTTGAATTGGCGGATGCACTAATCCGTGCCGGTGACTGGAAAAAAGCCGAGGCAACCCTGGATTCGGTTCCACCAACCCACGAAACCTACCAGCGCTATCGCCTGGAGGCGATGATCGCAGACAGTAACAAGGAATGGAAAAAAGCGGACAGTTTTTATGAAACGGCTGTGGGGCTAACCACAAAACCTGCCGGAGTTTACAACAACTGGGGCTATTCCAAACTGACACGTGGAGATTACAAAGGCGCTGAACGCCTGTTCGCACAGGCCCTCAAATACGACAGGAACCTGTTTACAGCGAAAAACAACATGGTTCTGGCCCGGGGAGCCCAGCGAGACTATCAGATCCCGATCATGCCGATGACGCAGATCGAACGGGCGCAATTGCTGTATACCATGGCATTGACCGCTATCAAGCAAGGCGATGTCTCAACCGGCAAAGGCCTGTTGAAAGAAGCCATTGACACGCATCCCCAGCACTTTGAGGCGGCCACCAGATCGCTTCGTGCACTTGAGAACAATGTGACCAATTAAGATGATGCTCACGACCCCTGCCCACGCGGCGCTATGGTTCCTGCCATTTGCTGTACCCATTTGCATTTGGGCGGCATGGAGCGACATGAAATTCATGAAAATACCCAACGCCTCGGTTCTGGCGTTGGTCGCGGTTTATCTGGTTGTTGGCGTATTCGTTCTGCCCACAGAAGACTACCTTTGGCGCCTGACGCATCTGCTGGTGGTTCTCGGAATTGGTTTTATCATGAATATATTGCGGTTGGTTGGGGCAGGAGACGCCAAATTCGCGGCGGCAATGGCACCTTTTGTTGCCCGCCCTGACGCCACAAAAATGCTGCTGTTCTTTGCGGCGGTGCTGATTGCGGCATTCGTTACCCACCGGCTGTTTCAACGCCTGCCCGCGTTCAGACGGCTGACATCTGAATGGGAATCGTGGGAAAACCGGGATTTCCCAATGGGATTGGCGCTGGGTGGGGCATTGGTATTCTACCTTGTCATGGCGGCCATACGGGGCGCGTAGAGTTCTCTGCTCCTGGGACTTTTCTATTTCCTTTGAATCTCCAAAAGAATGTAAAGCGGTGTGCGTCTCAATTCTGTGAACTTGATATCCCCCCTGTCAAAAAGCTCATCCAAGGCAATTTTGCGCACTTTCGGCGCAAGCGGGCACAACGGCACCAATACATAGTCAGCACTGTCAATTCCGGGCAAACCACCATAGTACCAGGGAGCACCGGGCTCTAACGGTCGCAGTTGATGGCTGAACAACCATTCGCTTGACAAAAGGTCCGTTGCAAAAATGCGCTTTCCCTCTGCCAATCCAGCCTGTTCCAGATCAGCGGCAACCGTCCGAAGCCATGCCGGATACCCCAACTTCAATTCACATTCCGGCAGAGTTTCACCAAATAATTCGGTTCTGTTTTCCCGATTTGCCATTTTGGAAAACTTCTGCAAGCCCGCATCGCTATCATTCAAGGCAACTTGGGCATTGGCACGGGCAAAGCGGATTTTCAAAGTCATCAGATCTGCACTTCGCGCATCTTGTGGAACCAGCGCTGTGTAGTCTTCAACCTTTTTGCCGAGATGGCGAAAGGGGCTGAAAGCCATATTGAAAAATGAAGGGAGCGCAAGGGCAAACGCCGCGGCGGCAGCCATTTTTGTAACGCTGCAGAGGTTCCAACCCCAGCTGTTAACGGCATCTTTTTCCGGAACCTGTGAAAACAACAGCACAGCCAAAAGCATTAACCATTGGGGATCATTGCCATAATTTTGGTAGGTGACATAAATGAAACCGGGCAAAAGCAGCAGAAGCAAGAGCCCGGCAATCGTTTTTTGCCCCTGACGAAGCAATAGAACGCCAAGCAAAGCAGTCAATGTCGCACCCAGAAACCTTGGCGCCGAAATAATTGCATTCAAAGGTTCTCCTGGTTGGGGTCGCACATTCGAACTGGAAACCTCCAGCAGATCGCCCATGTAGCCAAGCCAGAAATCGAACCCTGCAATCAGTGTAACGACAGCCGCAGCAATCAAACCTGAAATAGCCGAAACTGCCAAAGTTCTCCATGACTTATACTGCACGAGAGCGATGAGTATCGGAGGAAAAAATGCCACGAAATAGGTAACCTTCAAGAGTACCAGCGCTGCCATGCAGGCACCGATAATGAAACCGTCCAATACGGGCCTTTCCCGGCCTTTGGGCGGCAAGACCGCCAACAAGATCGCGATATAACTGATGGCCCAGGCCCAGCGGTTGTAATGCATGGAAATTGAAACCGCAGGAAAGGTTTCACCGTGAACAAGGGCCAGGATAAAAACCACGATCGACAAGCCAAACAGATAGGAAAGACTGCCCTTCAAACGGCTATGACTGGCCCACCAGACCATCGGCAGCAACACAACACCCATCAGGATTTGCGAGTAGATAAGTGATTGCCCCACCCCAATGCCTCTGTTCAGAAAAAGCTCGACAGGCGCAAAAGCAAGAATACCAATCGGTGTCATGAAATCCTTGTGCGGCCATTCCCCGGAATCCATCCGGAAAAGAATTTGCAACAGATGCAGTGTGTCACCTTCATGGCGATCAATCAGAAAAACGCCTTTCATGGCGTCAATGCCCCCCAGAAGCATTATAGCGGCAACAAGAAAACCAAATAAAATGAAAGGTTTATTTCTGCTCATATCGTCCCCATTTGCTCAGCGCATTATATTTTCCTGAAATCATAACCGTTCACGGATCGCCATGCAAAAGCCAAAATTTGTTTTTATTGTTTCTTCGAATCCCTTTCCGGGGAACGGACACCACACCTGAGACGAGAAGAACGAAAGGGCGAGTTTGATGAATATGCCGATTACAGATGTCGTTGCACCGCCGGCCCCACGCACTATGGCCGATATGAATCTCTCGGTTGTAATGATGCGCGACATTTTGTTGAAAACCATGTTCCGCCAAAATCTGGAACTTGTCAGCGAGATTGCAAAGAATATCTGCCTGCCAATTCCAGTCACTCAGGAACTGGTTGATCTGGCACGTGAGCAACGCCTGCTGCAGGCAACCGGAACATTACATGCCAATTCTGGCGGGGAGATGGGGTATCAGTTGACTGATGCCGGCAAGGCCCGGGCCCTGGATGCACTTTCTCAGTCCGAATACTATGGCGCCATTCCCGTCCCGCTTGAAATCTATCAGGAACAGGTCAATCGGCAATCCATCAGGAACATTCAGATTACACGTGAGCAACTGACGGCTGCGATGGGGCATCTTATCTTGCCTGATGAGCTGCTCGACCATTTGGGGCCTGCAGTTGGCTCAGGGCGCTCGATCCTCATGTATGGGCCTCCGGGGAATGGTAAATCATCCATCTCCAATGGAATCCGGGATGCACTGGGCGACAAAATCTATGTCCCGCGTGCCATTGAATATGCCGGTCAGGTCATCACGGTTTATGACCCCATCGTACACACAGCCGCAGAAGAACAGGTGGATGATCCAAACAGTCTTCGCCGTAGCGGGAACCGTTTTGACACACGTTATGTCCGTTGCGAGCGCCCAACTGTCATCACGGGTGGGGAACTCAGCCTTTCGATGCTGGATTTGGTTTACAATCCTACATCTCGGACTTACCAGGCGCCATTACAATTGAAATCCACAGGTGGCGTATTCATCGTGGATGACCTTGGCCGTCAGGAAGAACCACCCCAAGCCCTCATCAACCGCTGGATTGTACCTCTGGAAGAGGGCAAGGATATTCTTTCACTTCAGTCCGGTGAAAAATTCGAAGTGCCATTTGACACATTGGTCATCTTCTCAACCAACTTCCACCCGAATGAAATTTTCGACAAGGCGGCTCTTCGCCGGATTTTCTTCAAGATCAAGATTGATGGACCGTCTCAGGAAGATTTCCTGAAGATCTTTGCCATGGTCGCCCGAAAGAAGAAAATGCCCTTGAACGAAGAGACCTTGGTTCATCTTCTGAAAAAGAAATACCCGACAATTGATAATGTATATGCAAACTATCAACCGGTTTTTCTGATTGATCAGATGATTGCCATTTGTGAGTTCGAGGGAATTCCTTACCAGATGCGGCCTGACCTTCTGGATCGCGCATGGGCAAACATGTTCGTCAAGGACGAGGCAATCGTGCATTAAAGCCTGTCGGCCCCATATTGAACGCCTTTCCCGGACTCTTGCTTGCGCACAAACGGGAAAGGCGTTGCTTGAAGCACAAACAAACTTCGAAACGCTATGGGACGGCTCTGCCGGGTGTTTATATCAGGCCGCGACGTGCCACATTGTCCCGGTATTTTCTGCTGACCGGAATCTTCGCCCCATCCTTCAGTATCAGAAAAATCCGCCCGTTCACTTTTTCGTTCCCGGTTACGGCTGCGACTGTTACCCAATGCGACCTGTGAACGCATAACCCATCGACACCTTCCATTTCATCAACGGCATCGGCAAACCGAAGGCGCAACTCGACCTCTCCCTTCTCGGTGAAAACATCAACGTGATGGTCGCGCACTGTCAGACGTAAAATCGGTGCCTTAATCTCGTCGGGTAGCCGTCGCATCAGCCTTGGTTCATTTTGCCTGTTTCCCGAAGTCAACGAATACTTGATCGCATGTATGGAAACGGAAATTGCAAACACCATTACAAACAGATCGGGAATTCGCAGAATGTAGATTTCTGATGCATCAAAAAAAATCCGCGTCCCAATTTGAACCAGAGGCGTATAGATGAGGGCGAAAATCCCACTCGTTAACAATGCATGTTGCCAGAACCCTATATTTGGGCGCGCCGCGTATAAAAGACATTTAACAGCAGATACCAAAACAATGGATGAAGCGACAATAATTGACCAATATAAAAATCGTACCGGCAGGGACATAGACATGTAGCTTCCAAACGGTCCTGAAAAGCCGATAAAAGCAGAAAGAAACATCCAGATTATCAGCTTTGTCGGTTTGAAAACCTCTCGTCTGAGCTTGTTGAGAAACACAATCATTACTACTATTCACACTATGATGCTCACCAGATTTTCTGCCTATAGTGGAATGTGTTTCTATGCAACGGCCCTGAACATTCTCTTTTCTTGGCGGAATTTCAAGGCAACACCTGCATGATTAAGGACAGGAATATGGATGAACGCATTGTCATTAGTGAAAAAGGCCCAGTTGCCACAGTTACGTTAACACGCCCAAACAAGCGCAATGCACTTGATCCTGATATGCTGAAAGCTCTTGTTGATGCCGGCCAGTCCCTTGCACGACGTACAGACATCCGTGCGGTCATCCTGACCGGGGACGGGCCTGCATTTTCAGCGGGGTTGGATATATCCGCATTTCCCAAAATGGCTGAACTGGTTCGCGAGGCAGGAGGGCTTGAGGCAAGAACGCATGGCCGCAGCAATATTTTTCAATACGTATCAATGATTTGGTCAGAACTACCTATGCCGGTTATTGCTGCCGTACATGGCTACGCTTTTGGGGGGGCTCTGCAAATCATTTTAGGCGCGGATATACGTATTGCAGCGCCCGATACAAGATTTTCCATAATGGAAAGCAAATGGGGGCTTGTCCCGGACATGGGGGGCGTGGCCCTGATGAAGCCCCTTGTGCGAAGCGATATCATCAGGCGCCTGACCTACACAGCCGAAATTTTTGATGCAAATCAGGCTGAAAAATGGGGCTTTGTCACAGAACTTTCTGATGAACCGCTTGTTCGGGCAAATGAGCTCGCACGCGAAATTGCGACAAAAAGTCCAGATGCCATCAGATCCGCCAAAGCCATGTTCATTGCATCACAAGAACTTGGCCTAGAAGAAATCCTGCTTGTTGAGGCACGGGCGCAAATGCAGCTTATCGGTACACCGAACCAGACAGAAGCGGTAATGGCCGCCTTTGAAAACCGGGAGCCGGTATTCCGCGACCAATAATTTGGCATTCTGGCAGCTTCAGGCCGTCAGCCCCTCTGGCTCGGGCAAGCCGTTTGCGCGGGCACAAGCCGTCAATGTATTTGCCAGCAGGCAAGCTATCGTCATTGGTCCGACCCCCCCTGGGACCGGGGTGATCGCACCTGCGACCTCGACAGCCGTTGCAAAATCAACATCGCCCACAAGGCGGGTCTTTCCCGCCCCCTTTTCGGGCGCATCAATCCTGTTTATACCCACATCAATCACCGTTGCTCCTGGTTTTATCCAACTTCCGGGCACCATTTCCGGGCGCCCGACAGCCGCAACCACAATGTCCGCAGACCGCACGACATCAGGCAGGTTGCGCGTGCGGCTATGCGCGATCGTCACTGTGCAACTATCCCGCAACAGAAGTTGTGCCATCGGTTTCCCGACAATATTTGAACGCCCAATGACCACCGCATCAAGACCCGACAGCGCACCAAGATGATCGCGCAGCATCATCAGACAGCCCAACGGGGTGCAAGGCACCATGGATTTTTGCCCTGTCGCCAATCTCCCGACATTCAGAATATGAAACCCGTCAACATCCTTGTCAGGGTCAATGGAATTTATGACCAGAGCCTCGTCCATGTGTTTTGGAAGCGGTAACTGTACGAGAATACCATGAATGGACCTATCTGCATTCAACTGGTCTATGAGGGCCAGAAGATCGGCCTCGGAGGTATTTTCATCCAGTTTGTGCTCAACCGATTTCATCCCGACCTCAACGGTCATTTTCCCCTTGGAACGAACATAAACCTGGCTTGCCGGATCTTCACCTACCAGAACGACGGCCAAGCCGGGAGTTATCCCATGTTCAGACTTGAGTTTGCTGACATGATCCGCAACTTTGTTACGAACTTTTGCGGCAAATTCCTTGCCGTTGATAATCTTTGCCGTCATTCCCCCAACTCCTCTTTCAAATGTGGCCTTTGCCGAGTGTTTTCTCTTCGTGGCATATCGACCAGTCAATCAGCTTTCGCCAAATTTCTTCCACCAGATCAGGTGCGAGGCCAAGTTCTTGGGCCTGGGCACATACGTTTGCCACAACCTCCTCGACCCGGCTATCTATCCGGGCAGGCAAGCGCGCTTTGAGTTTCAAATCAACCGCCCGATCAATAAGGTCGGCTCTCTTTTTCAGCAAATGAATGATCTGCCTGTCCACGGTATCTATCTCGCGACGAAGGGCCTCCATACTTTGCGGTTTCATGAGGGAATTCAAACACGACTCCTGTATTGCCGGTTTCTGATCTCCTACAGCTTTTGCGCAAATGCTGGTTGAAATTCAACCCTTCTAGAAAAGCCCCTCTATATCGCCTTTGTCATTCAACCGGATATTCTCTGCCGCAGGTTTTCGCGGCAAACCCGGCATGGTCATGATCTGCCCGCAGATCACAACGACAAAACCGGCCCCGGCCGACAGGCGTACTTCGCGGATCGGCACACCAAACCCCGTTGGGGCCCCACGCAATGCCGGGTCTGTTGAAAAGCTGTACTGAGTCTTTGCCATGCAGATTGGCAGATCTCCATAGCCGGCTTCCTCCCAGCTACGCAACTGGTCGCGGATCTTCTTATCGGCCAGCACCTCATCCGCCCGGTAAATACGCTTGGCAATTGCCTCGATCTTTTCAAATAAGGGCATGTCATCAGGGTAAAGCGGGGCAAACTGGCTGATTCCGCTATCAGCGATTTCCGCCACCCGCGTCGCCAATTCCTGTGCACCTTCCCCGCCCAGTTCCCAATGTCGGCTCAGGATGGCCTCAGCCCCCTGATCGGCCACATAATCCTTGATTGCTTCAATCTCGGCATCGGTATCGGTCACAAAATGGTTGATCGCAACCACCACTGGCACACCAAAACTTTTCAGGTTACCAATGTGGCGGCCCAGATTGGGGCAACCGTCGGTCACTGCCTGCACATTCTCTTCGCCCAGATCGGCACGTGCAACACCGCCATTCATTTTCATTGCCCGCACGGTGGCAACCAGAACAACACAATCGGGTGCCAATCCTGCCTTGCGACATTTGATATTCATGAATTTTTCGGCCCCGAGATCAGCACCAAACCCGGCTTCTGTCACAACATAATCGGCGAGTTTCAAGGCAGTTGTCGTGGCCGTCACACTGTTACAACCATGTGCAATATTGGCAAACGGCCCTCCGTGAACAAAGGCCGGATTATTTTCCAGCGTCTGCACCAGATTGGGCTGCATTGCATCTTTCAACAGCACGGTCATTGCCCCATCGGCCTTTATGTCGCGGCAATAAATCGGGCTGCGGTCACGCCTGTAGGCAACAATGATCCGGCCGAGACGTTCCTGTAAATCCTCAAGATCCCTGGCGAGACATAGAATTGCCATGACTTCACTTGCTACGGTAATGTCAAACCCGGTTTGGCGCGGAAAACCATTGGCAACACCGCCGAGGCTGGTGACAATGTCGCGCAAAGCACGGTCATTCATGTCCATAACCCGCTTCCAGACGACACGACGTTCGTCGATTTCCAGTTCGTTTCCCCAATAAATATGATTGTCAATCATCGCTGATAGCAAATTATGGGCGCTTGTGATCGCATGAAAATCTCCGGTGAAATGCAGGTTCATGTCTTCCATCGGGACAACCTGGGCATAACCGCCGCCGGCAGCGCCACCTTTCATACCAAAACACGGGCCAAGCGAAGCCTCGCGGATACAAATTGCGGCTTTCTTACCTATCCGGTTCAAACCATCGGCCAATCCAACTGTCGTAGTTGTCTTACCCTCACCCGCCGGGGTTGGGTTGATTGCCGTTACAAGAATGAGCTTTCCATCCGGATTCTTGCGAACCGATTCAATAAATCTCTGGCTGACTTTGGCCTTGTCATGGCCGTAAGGCACAAGCTCTTCCGAGGGGATTCCAAGTTTCGCGGCAATCTCCTGTATCGGACGTTTTTGCGCGCTACGCGCTATCTCTATGTCTGTCTTGAATGCCATTATTTGTCCCCCCAATGCCTCTATCGTTTCATCCGCGGCATCTTATGTTGAAAACCTAGCGGTTTTATATCATCGAGTTAAAGACATTTCCGACATTTTGCCTACGGGAATCGTCGCGCACTGGCAAAAGCGTTTATCCCGGAACCCATGGCTCTTGGCTTGGAACATGAAGGCAGAGAACATCGCCCAAGCGCAATAGCCCTTCGCGTTCAACCCATGCTGTGACACCGCGCCTTCCTTTTGCAGCTTTCTTGAAAAGGCAGCCTTTGCCCGGAAAATGCGCTTCGATCACTTTGGCAGGTAAATTGCAGGGGCGGTTTTCCATATCTATGCACACTGTCGCACCGCGCGTGCATTGCAGCCTTGATGACGGCGGGATATGGCTGAAGTCTGGCAAACCCTGAACAACAATATTTGCGCCCAGCCAATCCGGTTCTATGGCGCGAACACCCATTGTCTCTGCAATCTTTTCCAGTTCTTCAGCCGCTACAATACTGATTTGACGTGTGTTGCGGATTTCCGTGCCAAGGGGGTACTGCGTTACAACTCGTCCACAAGACCGCCGCGTCAACCCGGTATGGCGATCGCCTTCGATCCCGGAAAACCCAATGCTCAGTTCCTTTACGGGGATGCTCTGTGTATTCTTCTTGCAAAGACCAAGCCAGAGGATGCGTGCGGTGACGTCAGTCGATAAAAGTGCTGGCATGACAAATTACGTGGTTAGAACAAAAAACAAGCGGCGAAAGGGAAACAGGACTGTTTCATCAGTTTCCATCGGGTAGGCTTGAAAAAGTGCTTCTTCATATGCCGCTGTAAAGGCAGCCCCTTCCGATGCCGACAAACGTGCAAGAAACGGGCGCATTGCGGTTGATTCCGTGAAATGACGCACGGGATGCCCAGTTTCAACGGCGGAAAGACGTTGAAGATATTCACTCTCCCACACCGTCACCGAACCCAACGGGGCAAGCAGGCGCGCATAGAAAGACGGCGGCGCAACCGGGGGGCACCAGTTGCTGAAGTCAAACCGCTTTGGAAACATTTTCTGAGCCGTTTGCCGCATGAGCCCATGTGAGGGCGCCCCAAATTGCCGAGGCATTTGCACAGCAAGTGTTCCACCCTCTGCCAACTGAGCCACAAGATTCGGAAACAGTTTCGCATGGTCATCAATCCAATGACACAAGGCATTTGAATAAATCAAGGCGGGCGGATTATCAGGCTTCCAGCAAGCTGCATCAGCTTCAATCAGTGCATCATAGCACCCGGTTTCACGGGCCTTTTCCAGCATTGCCACCGAACTGTCGACCCCGATCAGACGCCTTCCGTCAAACCGCCGGGCTAGCGCCCTGGCCACCGGCCCGTTTCCACAACCCAAATCAATGACATCCCCCGCAGGCAAGTCCGGCACCTGCGCAATCAGGTCCAGCGCAGGGCGCAAACGCAAATCGCCGAAACGGGCATAGCCCAAAGGATCCCAGTCTTTTCCCCTGATATCCACAGCGTCCCCTAATGCCATGCCGGATTTACGAGATCACATAGCAAAAACACAATGCCAGGGTCAAAACCCATTCATCCGGCATCACGCCGAGGGTTCAGGCTCCATTCCGCCGTCCGATTTTGGCTTGGGCTTGGTTTTCGGAATAGCCGTTACCGAAGGTGTACTCCCCTCATCCGGGGTATCATCATCGTCTGCCCCACGATTCAGGGGCTGGCCTTTGAGAACCTTGGTGATCTCATCTCCTGTCAGGGTTTCATATTCCAAAAGACCTTCGGCCAACCGGCGATGGTCCTCGGCTTTTTCCGTCAGAATACGGCGCGCGGTTTCATACCCTTCATCAACAATTTTGCGGACTTCTTCGTCAATCAGTTCCTGCGTTTCAGGCGAAACCTGGCTGCCCTGCTGGAAGGCGCCCAGATAGCTTTGCTGTTCATTCGCATAGTCTATGTTGCCCAATTTTTCAGACATGCCAAACTGCGTCACCATTGCGCGGGCAATCCGCGTTACCTGCTGGATATCGCTTGAGGCACCGGAGGTCACGTTTTCCGGGCCGAAAATCAATTCTTCTGCAACTTTTCCACCCATCGCCATCGCGATCTTGGACTTGTATTTTGTGTATGTCACACTCAGTTGATCACGCTCAGGCAAGCTCATAACCAACCCAAGGGCACGGCCCCGGGGAATGATTGTCGCTTTGTGAATGGGGTCATGCTGCGGCACATTCAGGCCAACAATTGCATGCCCGGCCTCATGATATGCAGTCAGCTTCTTCTCGTCTTCGGTCATCACCATGGAGCGGCGCTCCGGCCCCATCATCACCTTGTCCTTGGCCTGTTCAAAATCTTCCATAGTCACAAAGTTTCGGCCGATTCGGGCCGCCATCAGAGCCGCCTCATTGACAAGGTTTGCCAGATCGGCCCCGGAAAAACCCGGGGTTCCCCGTGCAATTACCCGCAAATCCACATCCGGACCCAGCGGAACCTTGCGCGCATGCACCTGAAGGATCTTTTCGCGACCTTTGATATCAGGATTCGGCACCTGTATCTGACGATCAAAACGGCCGGGGCGCAAAAGTGCCGGATCCAGAACATCCGGCCGGTTGGTTGCCGCAATGATGATAATACCCTCGTTGGCCTCAAATCCGTCCATCTCCACCAGAAGCTGGTTCAGCGTCTGTTCGCGTTCATCATTACCGCCACCATAGCCGGCCCCGCGCGAGCGACCCACGGCATCGATCTCGTCGATGAACACGATACAAGGCGCATTCTTTTTGGCCTGCTCAAACATGTCGCGTACACGCGATGCCCCGACACCAACAAACATTTCAACAAAATCCGATCCGGAAATTGTGAAGAACGGCACGCCTGCCTCACCGGCAATTGCACGCGCCAAAAGTGTTTTACCGGTACCCGGCGGGCCAACAAGAAGCGCGCCTTTAGGTATCTTACCACCCAAACGGCTGAATTTCTGCGGGTTGCGCAGAAACTCGACAATCTCTTCCAGTTCTTCCTTGGCTTCATCAATTCCTGCCACATCATCGAAAGTGACACGGCCGTGTTTTTCAGTCAGCAACTTTGCCTTGGATTTGCCAAATCCCATGGCACCACCTTTGCCGCCCCCTTGCATGCGATTCATCATGAAAAACCAGAAAGCGATTATCAGACCAACGGGCAGCAGCAGCGAAAGAAGTGAGAAAAACCCGGATTCTTCTTGCGGAGTCGCCTCCACGGTCACGCCCTTTTCGATCAAAAGCTTTGTCACCTCTGCGTCCGAAGGACGGATCGTTGCATAGTTCTGGCCGTCCTTGCCCCTATAGAGCACACGTTCGCCATCCAGCGTCACTGTCGTGACACTGCCGTTCTCAACAGATTTCACGAAATCTGAATAGCTGACAGGATGGGCTGAAAGCGCAGATGGCCCACCACTAAACAAACTGAACAGCGCCAGAATCAGCACAAAAAGAACGGCCCAGAAGGCCAGGTTTCGCGCATTGCCCAAAGGTAATCTCCTTCAAAATCCGGGGCAGATGGAACCTCTCTTCCATCGCATCCATCTAAAATAGGGACAAACGCGCCTGCATTCAATGCGATAAAATGGATGAATGATATTGTTCTGCGCTGCGTAACAGCTGCAATTGCCATCCATTTGGCCTACCGGCAAGCGGAGCGGCAACCAAATCGGCATCATTCCATACAGACGGGGACGAAATCAGGCTTTCCCGCGGCAGATTTGTTTCGCGCCAATCCGGGCATTCCCGCAACCCTCTTTCGCCCAAGGCTCTTACCTGCAACCCTTTGGTTTCTTGGCCTGATAATCGCCAGCGCCTATCCCAGACCTCATGTATTCCGCACTGTTTTTCCGCTACGGCTTTATATTCTCGGACAATCCGGATTTGATTGCGGCCAGGGATGAGAAAGGTGCCGTGCAGGCTGCGTTTCCGGTTTTGTGTCATGTCGCCCAAGGCGGCTTCTAACGCTTTCATCCGCGGGCGATACTCTGCCGAAGCCACCCAACTGATACCATGCGCCAATAGGCGAAGTATTGTTTCCTTCGGCAAACGTAAGAGTGCCGGAGAATCCATGACCACATCCCCAGCCTCGATTCTGGTGCAGGCTTTTGCGGACATTTTGGCGAAATGCTCTAGCGCATCACGCGCCATTTGCATTCTGCCTGAGGTTTCCACCAGTTTTGCAGAGGTCAGCCCCATAACATTCAGTTCTTTCAGCAGTTTTCTGGCACGTACCCGATCAAAGCGAAGGTCGTCATTGGATGGATCATCCATCCAGCCGATTTGCCGGGCCTTCAAGTAACGCCGCAACTCTTCACGACGCAGTCCAAGCATCGGGCGTACCCAGTGCAAATTGTTTATCTGACGAACAGGGTCCATTCCTGACAGGCCGTCAACACCGGATCCTCTGGTCAACCGCAACAGAAAGTTTTCGGCCTGATCATCACTGGTATGGCCGAGTGCGATGCAGTCAATGCCTTCGGTTTCGGCCCAGGCAAGAAGCAACTGCTGGCGTGCACGACGTGCCTGATCCTGCAAGTTTCCCTTACCATCCCAATTTATCCATTTCAGCGTTTTGTGGGGGATTCCCAGACCCTTGCAGATTTGGCCAACCGTCACCGCCTCCTCTGCGGATTCGGGGCGGAGGCCATGGTCAACTGTTGCGACAGACAGTCGTATGTTCCGGTCTTTCGCCCAAGGCGCCAGAAGATGCAGCATAGCCAGGGAGTCCCCCCCCCCAGACACGGCCAATCCCAAATGGTTCGGTTGAAGACTACTGAGCAGCGCGGTCGCTTCCTTGACCAGCCTGTTAATCTCGCTCAACTGCATCCCAAATTTTGCATGGCCAAACGCGCGTCATTTACAACATCGGAATCAGGAAAGCGCGTCTCTACTTCACCCAGTGTCACACAGGCCTCTTTAGTCTTGCCCAAATCTCCAAGAGACGCCCCCAGATGGAACAATGCTTTTGGTGCATAGGCTCCTTCCGGATCGCCGGAGAAACTATTCAGGTAGGAGCGTGCCGCATCGGGAACATTCCCGAGCTTTTCCAATGCTTCACCCCGCAGAATATATGCCTGCGCGCTTAGCGCGCCACCTGGATAAGTTTGGGTATATGCATCCAATTGGTCAGCGGCCTGCTGGAAATCGCCCGCATCAAATGTCGCTTTTGCCCGGTCAAAATCCAACTGCTCACCGACCGCGAGCTCAGGGCCATCATTGCCGGGTTGTACTGGCAGTGATGAATCGATCTCTTCTTGGCTTACACCGCCAAGCGTCGTGTTTTCAGGCAACTGGCTGACATCACCACCTTCCAACTCGACCAATCGGAATTCGAGATCGCCAATTCGGTTTGTACCGTCTTTGACCACGCGATTTATTCGCAATTCCAGCTCTTCCGTCTTGGCGGTCAGATCTTGCAGTGCCGCCTCAATGGCATCCAGGCGTTGGAGAGGTGTATTCCCGCCTATCATGTTGGAAGGCGCACCGGTTGTAGAAAGTTCTCGCTTCAACCTTTGGACCTCAACATACACGATGGAAAGCTCCTGGCGAATATCGGCCAAGGTTTCCTTGCGGCTCTGCGCCGCCGCGGGAGAAGCCATAGCAAGCGATGCGATTGCGATGACAATCCAAAGGCGCTGCATTGGCTTCATTCTCAACTCCCGGCACCTGCTGTTATCACCGTGACAGCACGGCGATTCTTGGCATAGCAGGACTCTTCCGAACAAATCGCTATCGGGCGTTCCTTGCCATAACTTACCGTACGCAGCCGTGTTCCGGCAATTCCTTGCGCAACAAGAAATTCCTTGACTGCACTGGCGCGGCGCGCACCAAGTGCAAGGTTGTATTCACGTGTCCCTTGTTCGTCGGCATGACCCTCAATGATGGCGGTGTATTCCGGGTTATCCAGCAACCAGCGTGCCTGCCCTGTCAACGTGGCGCGTGCCGCATCTGAAAGCGTACTTTGATCCACCGCAAAAAGCACCCGATCGCCAATCGTTTCCTTGAAATAGGCAGGTGACCTGGGATCAGCAGTTGCACCGGCGCCCATACCTGCCCCGCCCGCGCCACCAGCACCGGCTCCGTCAAATCGGCCTGCATTCGTACATGCACCAAGCCCTAGAACTGCCGCCAATAGTATGATCTTATGTATATGTCTCATGGGTTTTCCTGCTCTTTTCTGGTACCGTTTGTTTTGGTTTACATATAGCTTAACATTCTTCTGTGATTTTGAAAACGTACTGTTATTTCAGCAGTGGCGACCAAGCTGGGTCGGATGCTGGCGTATTCGTAGGGACCCGCTTCAATACACGCCCAGTGATATCCACCGAGTACAGCGCTGAGGAGCCGCTAGCCCCCGCCGTTTCGCGCGTAAACATGATGACCCGGCCGTTGGGCGACCAGGTCGGTCCTTCGTCAAGAAACGAGGTCGTCAGCAATCTTTCTTCCGAGCCGTCCACGCGCATGACCCCGATGTGAAAACTGCCCTTGCTTTGCTTGGTAAAAGCAATCAGATCGCCACGGGGAGACCAGACAGGTGTATTGTAACGCCCCTTTCCTCCGCTGATTCTGCGTGGTTCGCCACCGCCACTTGGCATGATATATAGCTGGGACGTGCCCGAGCGATCGCTTGTGAATACAATCTGGCTTCCATCAGGAGAAAAGCTCGGGGCAATCTCGATTGAAGGTGCCGACGTCAGGCGTTTGCGTTGGCCACTCGCCAGATCGTAGCTGAATATATCCGTGTTTCCTCCTACCGACAGGGACAAGAGAACCGTGCGTCCATTCGGCGAAAAGCGTGGTGCAAAGCTCATTGTGCCGGGTTGATCATCCAGAACCCTACGCCTGACATTCGCGACATCCAGCAGGTAAACCTTGGGAAACCCGCTTTCATAGGACGTGTAGAGTATCCGATCGCCTGTCGGAGAAAACCGCGGTGCCAGCACCAATGAACGATCGTCTGTCAGGTATTGAACATTGGCGCCATCATAGTCCATTATCGCCAAACGTTTCTTTCGTGCATTTTTCGGTCCGCTTTCAGCTATGAAAACAACACGGCTGTCAAAATATGGCCCCTCGCCAGTAATCCGGCTATAGACCGCATCAGCCACTTTATGTCCCATGCGCCGCCAACTGCCGGTCGTCCCTCCGAACTGCAGCCCTTTGCCCAGCGGGGCCCCCGAGAAAACATCATACACGCGAAATTTCACCGTCAGCCGCCCTCCGCTGCCAACACTTACGGCACCGGTGATCAGGGCCTGGGCGTTAATTGCCTTCCAGTCGGCATATTGGACCGGGCTATCAAAACTGGTTACTGCCGAAATGAAGGCATCTTTCGGAATCTCGCGAAACAACCCGGTGCCTTGCAAATCGGCGGCAACAACACGCGCAATTTTGGTGGCGTATTCTTTTGCTGCACCGTTTTCCGCAATGAAATCGGGAACGGCAAAAGGCAGAGGTTCGATCACCCCTTCCTCGATGGTAATTCGCAAAGGGCCGGGGTCTTCCTGTGCCAGGGCGTAGGAAGAAGTCAAAGCACTCAACCCTGTCAGGGCCAGTACGAGGGTCAGGATACGCAAACAGGTCATTTGATCCTCATTTTCTCTGGATTAAAGGTAATTTCAATATCACGCCAGCGATCATACTTCTCACTCGGCAATTTATAGCCACGTGCGCCGCAGCGCAGTATCGCACGCCGCGCCGCATCAAAGGCTTGTTTTTCCGATCCTGCCGACCCTCCGGAGGAGGATAACATTCGAATCGAACCGGGTTTTGGCTTACCATCCCGAGACAGGGAAACAGCAACGACAACAGTCGTTCGCAAGGCATCCGATGACAAAGACCCGACGTTCCAGCAGGACGACACCGCAACCCGCAGTGCATCCTTTTCGCCGCGTGACAGAGGCGGGCCGGAGGGCGATGCGGGCCGCGGTGTTTCTGTCTGCGGTGCCGGTGTATCATTGGCCTCACTCACCGCTGCCGCAATCGCAGCGGCGGTCGCATCGTCTTCTGCCGGAGGTTTCTGTGGCGCAGGCCTTGCCGATTTTTGCGGTCGCGCAACCGGACGGATAGAGGCAATCGGCGCAGAGGACGCGGGCGTGTCCGCTTCGGTCACGGTGCGTGTTGTGGTTTCCGGAGGGGCTGTGGCATCTGTTTCAGGCTTTGGCGTTTCGGCTGTCGGATCGGGGGTAACTTCCTCGGAAACCGTGTCAGAAGGCTGAGTTTCTGGCGGCACAGGTTCAGTTGGCGTTTCCGCAATTCGGGGTGCTGCACGTGGCGTCGGCGTATCTGAGGGCGGTTCCGGAACATCCACTTGCTCTGTCGGGGGTGGTGTTGGGGGGCCTTCCACCACGGGATTTTCCTCACCTGCAGGCGGTGTTTCTGCCTGAGGCGGCTCCGGGGATTCAGGCGGTTTCTCAGTTGCCGGTTCCGGGACGGCACTATCTTCAGATTGTGGAGGGGTCGGTTCTGTTGGTATGGCGATCGGCTCCGGGTTGACCGGGGGCGCCTGCGGTCTTGTCAACGCAGCAAACTCTTCCTCTGAAATGATCGACACATCCGTAGCCTTTACCGACACCGTATCTTGCGACCGGTGAAACAGCCCTCCGAAAAGAACCCAGGCAATCAGCAATACATGCCCTATGCCTGATATGTAGGTGCCGGTGTTCATGGCCGGGTTTGCCGCCTCGCCTGCTATTGGTTCTGCCCGTCAAGACGCGGGCCACCTGTATCGGTCACCAGCCCGATATTATTGAAACCGGCTGCATTCAATGCGCCCATGACCTGCACAACACGTGAATAGGGAATGGCGCCATCTGCCCGTAAGAACACCTTGTCACCTTGGCGTTCGGCGGCCACAGCCCGCAATTTCGCGATCAGTTTTTCGGCCGCCACTTCCGTATTCTGCAGCATCACACGGCCATCCGCCGTCAGGGTGATTGACAGCGGCTCTTCCTGTTCTGCGGGCAGTGCACCCGCTGCGGTTTTTGGCAGCTCAACCGGAACACCCGCTGTCATCAGGGGGGCAGCAACCATGAAAACAATCAACAAGACCAACATCACATCCACCATGGGCGTGACGTTGATTTCTGCCATAGGCGGCGTCTTCTTGCGTCTTCCACGCTGTGAACGCCCGCTGCCTCTGCTAACTACGCCACCAGCCATGTCAACTATCCAACTGGCGGCTGAGTATAGTGGAAAACTCATCAGCAAAGGCAGAGTAACCCGTCAGGATACGATCACTATCTGCCGAAAGCTTATTGTAGAAAACCACTGCCGGAATCGCCGCGAGCAAACCTAACCCCGTTGCAATCAAAGCCTCGGCAATCCCCGGAGCAACGACGGCAAGATTAGTGTTTTGCTGTATGGCAATCTGCTCAAATGCGTTCTTGATCCCCCAGACCGTACCGAACAAACCGACGAATGGCGCTGTTGATCCGACTGTCGCGAGGAAAGGCAGACCGCGCGTCACGTCCTCTTCCTCTTTGGCGATCGCCACATCCATTGATCTGTCAATTCGTGCTTGTGCGCCAGCTATTAACCCACCATCGGCCCGATGGGACCGACGCCATTCCATCATACCAGCGGAAAACACCGTCTCGGCCCCTCCTTTCGGCGAGGGCCCGATCTTGTCAAACAACTCATCCAGAGGTTCCCCCGACCAAAAAGATCTGTCAAAGGCTTCGGCTTCAGCGCGCGCGCGCCTGTAGCTTATCAGCTTCTGAATGATGATTGACCACGACCAGAATGAGGCCAGAATCAACAGGATCATGACGATTTTAACAGTGAAGGTTGCGCGTAAGAAAAGCGCGAGAAAGGAGAAATCAATCCCCTGCGCCGCCGCAAGTGTTTCGGTTTCCATATGCCTGCTCTTTAGTTATTTGGCCACTTTGTTGGCTCTGATTAACGCCACATTAGCGCAGTTTCATGGGGATTACCATCACATGCAATTCTGAACAGGGTTTTGAGCGAATTATGTCAAGCGTTGGCGGATATCTGCTGGAATTCTCACCGCTTTACCCTTTTCCGAGACAAGAACAAGCGTCACGATCGAAGAAAACAAGCGCGTCGCACCACGCACCACGTCTTGTTTCATTACCAATCTGGCACCTCCAACATTTTCAATCGTGGTTTCAACGACCAGTATGTCATCAAAATGAGCGGAATGCAGGTAGTTGGCCTCAACATGCCGCACCACAAATACCAGCCCGTCTTCCTCCTTCAAGCGCAATTGATCAATGCCGAGTTCGCGCACCATCTCTGTACGCCCGCGTTCAATGAATTTGAGATAATTGGCATAGTAAACGATCCCGGCAAGGTCTGTGTCCTCATAGTAGACACGCAGTTCAAATTTATGGGTCATCGCTTGCTCTCCAATCTTGCGTATAGTCGCAATGCATGTGCGGGGTCAGAAGCCGAAACCGGAAGGATCCGATCATATGCTGCCTTGATCAAAGAAGCCAGTTCGGCACGAAGAACCGCTTTGCCATTTCCATCCCGCTCCAAAACCGAAACATTGGCAAAAGCATTCTTCGACCATGTCAGCATGACTCGAACAGCCAAATCCAGGGCAATTTCCTCGGCCGGGCTTTCCTGTTGTGCCCTATCCAAACACACAAAGGCAAAACAGGCTTTTATGGCACCATTCTGATCAAATCGAAACAGCCTATACTGTCTTGCATCCTGCCCCTTCAATCTTGAAACTGTGTCGGAAAGCTTTGGTATCATCTGATCGAGATTGGGCAACTGCACAAGTTCTTCCCAATCCTCCAGAAAGAATAGCATCAGATTGGCGCCCAATTCTGTATCCGTCTCTGACATGTTGTGCCCCGCCAAGGCGACTGTGGCCTCGATGGCGCCTTTGACAATTCCAAGCGTGCGGTCGTCGACACCAAAAACAACCGGGGCCATCGGGCGGCCCCATCGCGCGAAAAAATAACGCCCATCCGGGCGCGTAAAACAGTTTGCGACTGCTTCGGGTGTCATCTCATCTCATTCTTGCAGGTCTTTTCAGCGGTTCCATAGAGACTCTGCATACGAATCTCAACCAAACAAATCCGTCTTGTCCGTGGGCGCCCTCAACCCGAGATGGGCCCAGGCTTTCGAAGCCAGCATGCGGCCGCGCGGCGTGCGTTGAATGAGTCCCTGTTGCAACAGGAATGGTTCGATCACTTCTTCCAAGGCGTCGCGGCTTTCTGACAATGCCGCCGACAATGTTTCTGCTCCTACCGGCCCCCCGGCGTAGTTCTCGGCAATCAATCCCAAATATCGCCGGTCGGCCCCATCCAGCCCCAGATGATCCACGCCAAGCCGGGTCAATGCATTATCGGCCACCTCCTTGGTTATTTTGCCATCGCCATCTACAATGGCAAAATCCACAACCCGCCGCAAAAGCCGCCCGGCGATACGTGGAGTACCCCGAGCACGGCGGGCGATTTCATGCAGCCCTTCCGAATTTGCCTCGATCCCCAGCAAGCGGGCCCCGCGCGTAACGATCTCCTGCAACTCGGATACAGAATAAAACTGCAATCGCACCGGAATTCCAAACCGGTCCCGCAAAGGCGTGGTCAAAAGTCCCAAACGGGTCGTTGCGCCAACCAGAGTAAAGGGCTGAAGTTCAATCCTGACGGTTCGGGCTGCCGGCCCCTCTCCGATTACCAAGTCTAGTTCGAAATCTTCCAGTGCCGGGTATAGTATCTCCTCGACAACGGGATTTAACCGATGGATTTCATCAATAAACAACACATCACGGGCTTCAAGGTTGGTCAGAATTGCAGCCAGATCTCCAGCCTTTGCCAAAACAGGCCCACTGGTCATTCGAAAATTCACGCCCAACTCTCGTGCCATGATCTGGGCCAGCGTGGTTTTTCCCAGGCCCGGCGGGCCATAGAACAGGGTGTGGTCCATTGATTGGCCGCGTTGCCGGGCGCTTTCGATGAAAACCGCCAGATTTGCCCGCACCTCCGGCTGTCCGATGAACTCACTCAGCCCTTGTGGACGCAGGGCACGGTCTGCATCGCCGGGTTGAGGCGCCGGGCGCAATGTTGGGTCGGGCTCTTGCATTGTTCCCTATTCCTTTGGCGCAAGTAATTTCAATGCGGCCCGGATCAGATGTGAAGTGTCTGCATCCGGGTCTGTCTGGCCCGCTTGTGCGACGGCACTTGCTGCCTCTCCAGAACTATAACCCAGGTTCTGCAACGCTGACAGAGCTTCGGATTGAGCAGCGGCAGATCCATTAGAATGAATGTTTTGTGGCTTTGACGGCTGCGCCGGTTCAATGACTTCGGTCGTTTCAGAGCTTGTTGCCACCCCCGTGCGATGCCCCATCGCCATTACGGCTGGCGCCTTGTCCTTCAACTCGTTTACAATACGTTGAGCTGTTTTCGGGCCAACACCGCGTGCGGCCTTGATGGAATTCCAGTCCCCCAATGCGATCGCCCGCCCTACACCTTCGGGCCCAAGGGCGCCCAGAATGGCCATTGCTGCTTTTGCCCCGATACCCTGCACCGAAACCAGTAACCGATACCATTCCTTTTCAAGCAGCGTTGTAAAGCCGAAGAGTTGTAGATTGTCCTCACGCACAAGCAAGTCAGTGAAAAGTGCCGCCGCCTCTCCAGCGGCAGGTAACTGGGCCAGGGTCCGTTCCGACACATAAACGAGATAACCGACGCCCCGCACGTCAATCAGAACATGGTCAACCGCGCGGTAATCAATCCGGCCCGAAATCTTGCCAATCATGAACCCACCCTTATCAAAGCATCGGCAAGTTGTTGCGTTGATTGCAGATGATGTGCGTGACATATGGCAATTGCCAGTGCATCTGCTGCATCTGAACCGGCAATTTCGCTTCCCGGCAGTTGCATACGTACCATATGGTCAACCTGCCGTTTGTCAGCATGTCCCACACCGACCACGCATTTCTTTATTTTGTTTGGCGCATACTCTCCAACACTCAGGCCAGCCTGCGCGGGAACCAGCATTGCAATACCGCGTGCCTGGCCGAGTTTCAGCGTCCCGGCGCCATCCTTGTTGACAAATGTTTGTTCAACTGCCGCAGCATCTGGCGAGAATTCTTCCAGAACCCGGGTCAATTGCACATGCAAAGACAACAGCCGGCTACCCAAGTCGGCGCCAGAGGAGCGACAAATACCGTTTGCAACGTGCTTCAGCCTGCCGCAATCCGCATCTATTAGCCCCCATCCCATATTCCGCAAACCGGGGTCGATACCCAAAACACGCATTTTCTACCCTGCTCTTGTTGTGTTTGGGCAACGATTAGCACGAAACGCGAACATTTGCCAATGCGAAAGCACAGCCAGATATATCCGACAAAGGCTCGTATTTGCGCCAAGATCAGCTGTTTCCGCCTTCCTGCTGTACAAAAGCGACATCCTTGATCCCTAAAATTTACCTTATGTTACAAAGTATTACCAATTTTTCTGCCATGCAGCATTTGCATGTGGGCTATGCAATTTTTGATGGTTGTTGTGTGCAAACTTGCCCCTTATCTGCCGCATCAGAGCAACACCGCGCCCCCAGCGTATTAGATTAATTGGAAAGGATCACTCAAATGGCAACTGTTCGTATCATGCACCCGCATTCCCGTGGCCTAACTCATGGGCGTTTCACAAAGTTTTTTGCAGACACTGTAAATCTTCTGACGGCATGGAATACTGCACGCATCACACGCAAGGAGCTTTCCCGCCTGTCAGATCGGGAACTGGAAGACATCGGTCTTACCCGTGGCGACATTCGACGGATCGCAGCCGTGTCTTCTGCCCGCTAGGCTATCAGGATAACAAGGCCCACCACTCACAAAAAAGACCGGCTGCATCAAGCAGCCGGTCTTTTTCTGTACTTCAATGAAAGTTGCTTTCCGAAAACCCTGGCTATCGCAACATTGTCCTGAGTTGCTCGGAAATCCAGAGTGTAATTGGATCGGCCTGCATTGCATATGCACCGGCCTTTTCAATTGTGGTTCCCGCACTCAGCTTCTGCACGCGTTCCTGGTATGTGATAGCGCCCAGTTGAGCATACAGGAAACCCTTGAATGCAAACAGTGCAACAATAATCATTGCCACACCCTTCCAGGGAAAGCGCGAACCTCTACGCCGCGGTCGTGCAACAATCAATCCATCGTGGTTTACAGATTGGACATAACCGCGTGCAAGCTTGCGATGACGCTTTTGTATACGGCGCACGCGTTTATCAAATCTATGGAGATTGGCATCAGCCATAAGCAGCCTCCGAAACTCGTTCTCAAATATTAGGCCCCCGCCGTCTGTCTATTTATCAGATGAATTGTGGCTATACTAGGGCGATTATGACGAATTTTTGGAAAAACGCATTGTTTACGTTAGGTTTTCTTTAATACTAAGGTTGTCCACTCAACAATCATTCTTCTTTCCACCACATTAAATCCATTTCGTAAATAAACGTCTATAACCTCCTCAGCCTGCTCATCCAGAATTCCCGAAAGAATCACATATCCGCCTTTTGAAACCGAATCAGACATGTCCGGCGCCAATCCGATCAGCGGTCCTTTCAGGATATTTGCAAAAACCAGATCGAAAGGAGATTTGTCCCGCAGTACCGGATGATCAAAACCGGCCGCCTCAACGCAATCAACCTGCCCAGCCAAATGATTGGCCGCTACATTTGCCTTGGCCACTTCGACCGCAACCTGATCTATATCGCTCGCAAGCACTTTATTCGGCCATATCCTGGCTGCAGCCATCGCCAACACGGCTGTACCGCAGCCGATATCGACAACATTCAATCCAATAAATCCGTCATTTGCCAGTTGATCCAGGGCCAGCAAACACCCCTGTGTCGTTCCATGGTGGCCAGTACCAAAGGCCATTGAAGCCTCAATCAGCAGATCTACGGAATCAGCTGGAACCCTGCCCGCATCATGCCCGCCATATACAAAGAAGCGCCCGGCACGCACCGGCGTCAGTTCTCGTTTTACCTTTGTGACCCAATCGGTTTGCGGAATTTCGGAAACCACAAAGGGCTGGGCTTCGAAGGCCATTGCCAACAGGGCCAGCGATGCTTCGTCAGGTCGTTCCGTAAAGTAGGCGCCAACCTCCCATTGCCCCTTCCCATCTTCTATTTCGAACACGCCAACGCCGACAGGTTCCGGAAGCATGCGCTCCAGCGCCGCCCCCAACCTGTCAGAGGCGTCTTTTCCGGGAAGCGTTGTAAAGGCGGTAAAAGTTGACATGTTCTCCTCAGCCTGCTTGGCCTGCGCTATTCTGGCTAATCCCGGCAACTGCCAGGGTCAAGCGCCCGTTCCAATAGGGCAACTCACCCCGGTTCCACCAAGGCCACAATAGCCTTCCGGGTTTTTCGCCAGATACTGCTGGTGGTAATCTTCAGCATAGTAAAATGGCTTTGCCGGCACGATCTCTGTTGTAATCGGTCCAAAACCGGCCTTTTCCAACTGCGGCGAGAAAGCTGCCTTGCTGGCCTCTGCTTCAGATGCCTGTTCAGGCGAAAACGTATAGATTCCAGATCGATACTGCGTTCCCTTGTCGTTACCTTGGGCCATGCCCTGGGTCGGATCATGCCCCTCCCAGAACATCCGCAACAATTCCTGATATTTGATCTGATCCGGATCAAATATCAGGCGCACAACCTCATTGTGACCTGTCTGGCCGGTGCAAACCTCCTGATAAGTGGGATTCGGGGTGTAGCCACCTGAGTAGCCAACCATGGTCAACCATACACCGTTTGTCTGCCAGAAGACGCGCTCAACCCCCCAAAAACAACCCATCCCAAACATGGCTTCCTGCATGCCATCCGGGACAGGAGACTTCAGTGGGCGATTGGTAAGAAAATGCCTTTCCGCAGTTTTTATAGGGTCCGGGCGCCCAGGTAAGGCAGAATTCGGACCAACAAGATGGGATTTATTTCGTGTCAGGTTAAACACATCACACTCCTTTTCTGAAAAACTGGCTACGATAACCCAGTCTTTACCCGGCATCCCAAAAATCTAGCATAAAAATTGTGTTTCACATCCTTTATTGGGCTCTGCGGGACAAGGTACTGCCTAGCCAGACGACACTGCCGCCATTCCTACTGTAAGACCCAAACGCCAGCCAATCATTAAACCACAAATACGCCCAAGAAGCTGGCTGAAAAACCATTACTAGGGCGTAGACCTATAAACCCTGCACCACTGGCG
>Ga0256841_1000605_pt1 | contig 35473 bp, 26 predicted proteins | sample 356308metaG_FD_185971 | JGI IMG/M metagenome (GOLD analysis project Ga0256841, IMG submission 185971) | Hydrothermal vent microbial communities from Mid Atlantic Ridge, Atlantic Ocean - 356-308 | ecosystem: Environmental > Aquatic > Marine > Hydrothermal vents | place: Atlantic Ocean: Mid... | reverse complement strand
GGAAGGATTTCTTCGAAAACTTTCACATCGATTACCTTCAAAAAATGGAAGCGATCTTTTGGCTTCCCAAGGAAAAGCGCTTCGCCCCCTTCCGTTCTCCCATTACATTCCAACCCCATACCGCCCCCTATGGGATCCCCAACCTCCTTCCCCAGTGGATTGGCTATACCTATGCCATTGGAGAAAAGAACCGGCAAAACCTTCGCTCAACCCTTGCTGCTCTCTGGCTCAAGGATAACCGCGTAGGAATGACCCCTACGGTTGGATATGCCCCGGGGCAACTCCAGGGCCTTCTTGTGTATGCGCTTGCAGATCTAGAAGACAACCGCCGCAATGATGCTTTGGATGCCCTGATCCAAATGGCCGGGCCGGGGGGAGAGTGGGGCGAGATCTACGACCCGGAGGGCCACCCGGTCAGCTCCTATCATCCGGATTGGCCAAACCGGCTTCAACCCATGGAGAGCGGCATCAACATTGATGCTATTTACTTTGCGCTCAATGGGATCCGCTATGTTTGCTCACCCGGTTGGTCCAAAAAAGACCAACGCTTCAAACTTCGGCTTCCCAATGCCTCTCGATGGTTGTCCATGAAACACATCCAACACGACGGGCATGTCTTCGATATTTTCTTGGACCAAGTTTGGAAACGGAATGAGGAAGAGGCAAAGAAACCCGGGAAAAAAACTCGAAAACTCCGCTTTAGGATTCGCTACGACAAAATCAATGTCGATACCGCAGGAGTCGATGCTATTGATGCCGCTGTCAACATCGGCCAAGAGGTCTATGTCCGGTATCCAACTACCCAGGTTCCCATCAATGAGACGGGCTCATGGCCGGTGGATGATGACCACTTTCTTCCTAAGCGGAATGGCCCGGGACCCTTTGTCCCCACCCCTCCACAAGTTCGGGGGAATCCCAAGATTCTTTATTTGGCGACCAATCGTATTGGGAGGCCTCCGGAGAACGCCATGGTTTTAGATATTGGAATCCCCATCCTCCCCGGCCAACTCGCCAACCTCTTGGTGGACCTCAGGAAAAACAAGCGAAAGTTCGACACTCTCCTCCTGGGAATAGGGGCCATGGAAAGCAATTTTATGACCTTCAAAACCAAAGCATTCTGGAATGATCTCAAGCTGGTCTCAGCAGCCAAGGCATTCCAGCGCCTGGGAGGGAAAATCATTCATCCCGGGTTCCTGAAAGCCGGAGTCCTTTATGGACCCATCTCCGCTAGACACTTGGACGATTTGGATCGCTTGGATTTTGCATCCATAAAAAAATCCGGAAAGGAACTCTCCTTCCAATCGCCCTCGCCTATCCTGGACTTCTCCCGGCTTCTTTCCGCAAAAGGGAGGCATCTTCCTCAGGGTCCCTCCGTCTTGGGAGTTTCCATACCTTTTTTCTCCCCCATTGCAGGGCAGGCCATTCTCCATCTCGGCTCAGATGACGGAGCCAAGGTCTACCTCAACGGGCAACTTGTGGTCACTCGGAAAGTCGTCCGACCGGTGATTCCCGACCAAGACGCAATCCTCGTTCCCTTAAAGCAAGGTCAGAATGAGCTGCAGGTTCTTGTATACAACCAAAAAGGAAACTCTGGCCTCAGTCTTCGGTTCACAGACCTGAAGGGAATGCCCCTCGGAGCCCAATAAGAAGGAACCCAGGGAACAAGGAATTTGATTTTGTGTTTTCCTTGTTTCCCGGGGAAAACACCCTTCCCTTAACAGGGGTCCTATTTAAAACGGACTCGAATAAAGAAGACCTTTTTTTCCTCCGCAATCTTCTTTACCAAGAAGGGCTTTGAGGGAGTAGGTGTTGAAGGCCCCCCCCTTCTTCCTTTGTTTCTTGATCCTTTGTCTCCAGATGGGATCAAGCCCGCCTTTCGATTGTTCTTTTTCTCATCCTTTGAGCCATCATGGGTTTTTAAGCGTCCGGAGATCCCTTGTCTTTTCCCTAGCTTCCTTTTTTGGGAAGCCCCTGCAAATTTGCGATTTGCAAGATCCTTGCCTTCTTCCTTCTTCCTCAAGCTCTCGGGAAAGGAAGAAAAAGGGACCTGGACCTGCCTCATAATTCCCCCCCGTTCTTTCATTTCCTTGACGAAGGCAATTAACTCACTTCGGGAAAGGATCACCCGAAACACCCTCTCTTTTTCCCTTTTTTTCTCTGCTTCCCTCTGCCTGAAAGGGCGATTCGAGGGGAGAGGTTTATCCGTTTTGTTGTCTTTGTCTTTCCCGGAGGCAGGAGGAGGAAGGAACTTGAGGATCGCCTCTTTCTCCGCTTTTTTCTTGAGCGAGAAGGTAAAGTCAAGGAGAGTAACTTTTGGAAGAGAAATCTCTTTTTTCAAAGCACCCATGGGTTTTGAAGAATCAGCAATGGCTCCCCCACCTCCCCGTTTCCCGAAACGAGCATCCTCATCGTCCAATGACTTTGCTGAGAAACCAGTCTCCCCTTGGTCCCCTTGAGCCTTCTTGCTTTTTGACTGGGAAACCCCGTTTTTTGTTTTCTTTGTTTTCAAACCCAGAGCTTTACTAGGAGTCACCGAAGCTCGTTTACCTCCCTTTGAGAGAAAACGGTCCTGGAGAGAGGAAGCCCCCTTTTTTTTCTCTTCCTCATATTCTTCTAACTCGGGGACTGGAGAACGATCCTTAGCAGAGTCCTTCCAAGTGGGCACCTGTCCCATTTCATTGGGTTTTGGTCTCGGATCCTCATTTTTCATCAAGACAAAGAAAAACAGGAGGGCTGCGGCAGCAATACTCATAGAAGCTGCGAAGGCCAACAACCGACCCGAAGGCCTACGGGCTCCTGGGGAGGAAACTTTCTTATGGTTGGACCCTTGCACCTCAGCCAAGATGCGAGCCTTTAAGGCTTCCATCCCTTCCGAAGATCGAAGCTCCTTCATTCCATCCCTGACTCTAAGGTAGCCTTGATACCTTGCAGCCAGTTCCGGATCCATCGCCAACTTCTTCCTACACTCAGCCGCCAAAGGCTCAGGGAGGATCCCTTCAGAATATTCAAAAAACCATTCGGGGTCTGCACAACTCTCTGTATCGCCATCCAGCCATTCTTCCGGTGGACGGAAATGGGTAGAGTCAAAACCATTTGTATCCTTCATGCTTGTTCCCTCCCCATCCCCATCGTTTCCAGGGCTTCCCTGACTCTGGAACGAGCGCGGTGGAGACGCGACCGCACGGTGCCCACGGGGAGCCCGAGGATTTCAGAGATTTCCTCGTAGGACTTCCCCTCTTGGTCCCTCAAGACAAGGACTGATCTCCAAAGAGGGGGGATCGAATCGATGGCAAGTCGTAAGCAGTTCAGGGCTTCTTCCTTTAAGAGTGCGTCCGAGGGATCTTGGGCGGATGAGACCGGATCAATCGAAGAAATCCCCTTGTCTTCATCTCCATGAATAGACCATGTTCTTCCCGATCTTTTTAGGGCTTTACGTTTTCGAATTTCGGTAATCCCTACATGAGTTGCAATTCGAAAAAGCCAGGTTTTAAACTTGGATCCCCCTTGAAATGCCGGGAGACCATGAAAAGCCCTCATGAAGGTTTCCTGACAAAGATCTTCGGCTGTTTCGTTCCCCCAAGGGGACATATTTCTGAGCATTCCAAACACCGATCGTTGGTATCGTTCCAAGAGGAGGGCAAAAGCTTGGCCATCCCCATCCTTGAATCTAGCGACCAATTCTTGGTCGACATCGGGGACCGCAGAACGATTTTCTTCAACCACAGAGGCTCTAGGACGGGAGCCTTCAGAATCGGTTCCCGATCTTTTTTCGGTTTCCAGTGTGTCTCTCTCCATAACGGAACAAAACCCCGGATGAAATCCAGGTCCAAGACACGGAGATCGCGTCTCCATAACTTTTAACCGGATGGACCCACGAGAGCGAGCCTAAGAGGCATCCATTTCTTTCGGAAGAGTCCCATGAGAAAGGAGAAAGAGTCAAGGCACCATAAACCGGAATGGAAAAAAACGCTTTGCAGATGCCTCGAGGTCACGGAAAAAGTGGCTAGATTGTAGAAAGGCTCTCATTTTCCGAATTCTACAAACGAAGGAGAGGGAAGATATGGAACATCCATTTGTCACAACCTGCCCCTGCTGTGGGGAGAAACTCAAAATTTTCCCATGGAAACAAAAGGCAGTCGCTCTCGGTTCTTCCGACTCTTCGACTCCCAACTTTTCTGAAGAAAGTCTCCGGAAGGACGAAAAAAAACGGCAAGACCGTTTCCTTCAAGCTTTGGAGGAAGAGAAAAAGGGACCTGGCTCTTTGGACGAACTTTGGGACCTGGAGGATCCTTCCGAGCCCACGGAATAACTTAAACTTTTTTAACCCTTGCTAAATCCGATCCTATCGGATTTAATGCAAGAATGAAGGTTCACCGACTTGGAACCCCTGGGCAAGAATTCCAGGATTTCTCTTGGGATGCGATTCTCAGAATCCATCCGAGGCCTTGGTATCGACGATTTCTGGTTCCTAGCATCCTCGCCCTATTGCTTCCTTTTTTGAGCGGTTCAAGCCAAACCCATGCCCTCCCTTTTGGAATGGACCTCACTGATGCTGAACTTTGGGAGCAGAGGATTCTGTTTGTTGAAAAGGCCCTTCACAGGGCTCCTACCCAGGAAACGATCGGAACCTTTCGTCGCTTGTGGAAATTAGGCCTTCAACAAAAAAAAGAGACTGGGGAAGGACTCTTTTTCTCGCTGATCTACCTGGATGCTTGTTGGAGAAAAGAAGGTTACTTGGATCAGGCCTATACAAGACAACTCCCCATCACGCGCTTCCCAAAGGCCCATAACTTCTCCCAATTCCTCACAAAAACCTTCGACTAACATTCTCAAGGGGCACGAACCCTTATCCTTCCCTCAAAACGGCTCCGGGAATTTTCAAAGCAAAGGTACTCCCCTTTCCCACCTCGCTCCTCACTTGGACATGGCCCCCCAAACGTTGGCTTAAATGTTTGACAATGGCCAATCCCAAACCGGTCCCCCCCCGAAACCTGGTTCGGGCGGGATCAGTTCGATAGAAACGCTCAAAAATGCGGTTCAAATGCTCCCTGTCGATCCCAATCCCCGTATCTTCCACCTCAAAAAGAAGGTCCTCTCCCTGAGCAAAACAACGAAGATAAATCCTTCCCCCATCAGCGGTGTAACGAATGGCATTGGAAACAAGGTTTTCAAGAATTTGGCGAAGAGCTTCCTGGTCACTTAAAACCCGGGCAGGTGCTCGTCCCTTCTCCAAAGAAAGGTGAATCTCCTTCTCCAAAGCTTGCGGCGAAAAAGCTTCATAGACAGAAGTCATCAACTCCAAGGGCGAAAACATCTTTCGTTGAGAACCTGATCTCGGTCCAGCTTCTATCTGTGCCAACTGCAAAAGGTCTTTGACCAATTCCTCCAGACGGTTGGCTTGGGCAAAAATACGTTCTAAGGCTTGGATTCGATCTTCTTTCGGGATATCCGGATCATGAAGAAGGGTATCGCAGTAGCCCAAAATTGCGGTGAGGGGAGTCCGAAACTCATGGGAAACATTGGCAACAAAAGCCCGGCGCCCCATTTGCAACTTCCTTAATGAAGTAACATCCCGAAGAACTAAAATCGCGCCTCGATTCACCCCGCCTTCTTCTAGAGGAACCGCACTCATCTCCAAAATGCTGTTGTAATGTTCAATCTCCAAATCCTGTCTCCTTCGGTCTTCCAGGCAACGACGAAGGAGAGATTTGGATGCTTCGTTCCGAAAAAGTTCCTCAAAGTTCTGCCGCATCCATCGTTTGGCAGGCAGTTCCAGAAGACGGATCGCTTCTCGATTTGCAAGGAGGAGTGAACCCTCCTGATCAATGTACACAATGCCATCCACCATCCCTTCCAAAACAGCCAGAACCCGGGCATTTTCTTCCTTGGTTTCTTCTTGGAGTCCCCGTAGAGACTGGTGCATGTTTCGAATCAAGTTCGCAATTTTACGCCCACGAAAAGGGAGACCTAGGCCAAGGCCAGGGCTTAAATCCTTCCCACCCAGAATGCGTTGAAGGGCTGCTTCGATCTCCTCAAAAGACTCCTTTGTCTCCTTCTCTCTCGCGCGAGCACGACCAAAGAAAGAATAAGCCCCAAGAACCACTCCCACTCCTAAACCCAAGAGAAAACTCATTCGCAGCGGACCATCTTGTAGCCCACCCCTCGTACGGTTTGGATCAGATCCCGATGTTCCCCAAGTTTCTTCCTAATAGAACGGATATGCACATCAATGTTCCGCTCGGTTACAAGGGCATCCTTAATGACTCGACTCAGGAGTTGCCCTCTCGAAAAAACCCGCCCCGAGTGCATGGTCAAGAAAGAGAGGAGGTTGAACTCGGTAGCAGTCAGCAGGACTCGATGACCACCGGCAAGAACTTCATGAGCTTCATTATCGATTTGTAGGGGGCCATGTTTCAAAAGCCCTTCCGTCTGCCTCTGCTCCTTGCGAAGTTTTCCTCTCCGCAAGACAGCTTCGACCCGGGCCATCAGGGTTCTTGGCCGAAAAGGTTTCGTGACATAGTCATCAGCCCCCAATCCCAAACCCAGAACCTGATCACTCTCCTCTTCTTTTGCCGTCACCATGATAATGCAAGTATCTCGAAAAAGAGGATCTTGCTTAATGGCTCGACAAACCTCAATGCCATCCATCCCCGGCAACATCAGATCCAGGAGCATGAGATCTGGGCTCTTCTCCTTCATCAGAGAGAGAGCTTCCAAACCATTGTTGGCTTGCAAAACTTCATAACCTTCTCTCTCTAGGTGGTAAACAATGAGTTCTCGAATGTCCTTCTCATCCTCAACAACAAGGATTCGTTCACTTCCCATCTTCGCACGCTGCCTTCCCCTATCCGACCTTATCCAAAACGCCCTGTAATGTAATCCTCTGTCCGTTTCGCTTTGGGCCTCGTAAAGAGTTCCTCTGTGGGGGCATATTCTTCCATCTTTCCTAAATAAAGAAATGCCGTGTAGTCAGAGACTCGCGAGGCCTGTTGCATACTGTGGGTGACAATGATTTGTGAATAGGTTCCTCGAAGTTCCTGCATAAGGTCTTCGATTTTAGAGGTTGCGACGGGATCCAAAGCCGAACAGGGCTCATCAAAAAGGATCACGTCAGGATCCACCGCAATGGCTCGCGCGATGCACAGCCTCTGTTGCTGACCACCTGAAAGACCCAGGGCACTCTCTTTTAACCGATCTTTGACCTCGTCCCAAAGAGCGGCTCTTTTGAGGGATCGTTCGACGATTTCGGCCAGCTCTTTTTTGTTTGTGGTCCCATGAATCCTGGGGCCAAAGGCGATGTTTTCAAAAATAGATTTGGGGAAGGGATTGGACTTTTGAAACACCATCCCCACTCGAGCCCTTAGTGCATTCACATCCACTTCGGGATCAAAGATATCCATTCCTTCGAATTGAATTTTTCCTTTGATTTTGACCGAATCCACCAGGTCATTCATACGGTTTAAACACCGAAGGAGGGTGGACTTCCCGCATCCGGAAGGGCCGATCAATGCTGTGATTTTCCCTTCCGGAAGATCCAAGCTAATGTCATGGAGGGCTTGGTTCTCCCCATACCAAAGATTGAGATGGTCCAGTCGAAAGATGGGATTCTCCGGTTGAAAGGCCGTAGAATCTCTAGGGGAATCGGCTTGGTGAATTTTCGTCAGTGGTGGTTCCAATGGTCGCTCCATGGATTCGGAAAGGAGAATCGATGACTCAGTCTCAGACCGCGCTCGTAGCATATTTCCTCCGAAGCCGATTCCTAACCAAGATGGCAAAAAGGTTTAGAATCGTCACAAGCACAACCAGTAAGAAAGCTGTTGCGTAGACCATGGGGAGAGATGCTTCCACATTGGGACTTTGAAAGCCGAGATCGTAGATATAAAACCCAAGATGCATAAACTTCCGCTCTAAGTGAATAAAGGGAAACTGCCCATCCACAGGGAGATCGGGAGCGAGTTTCACCATTCCCACAATCATGAGGGGTGCCACTTCGCCCGCAGCCCTGGCAATGGCCAAGATGACCCCGGTCAGAATTCCAGGGGCGGCCCCAGGGAGGACGACTTTCCACATGGTTTCAAATTTTGTTGCCCCCAATGCGTAGGAACCCTGCCTGGCAATCCCGGGGACCGCTGCAAGACCTTCTTCCGTCGCAACAATCACGACAGGAATCGTCAGGAGAGCCAGGGTAAGCGAAGCCCAGAGGATCCCTCCCGTTCCAAAAGTTGGGGAAGGAAGCCGATCACTAAAAAACAAAGAGTCCAGACTTCCCCCCAAGAGATAGACAAAAAAACCAAGTCCGAAAATCCCGAAGACAATCGAGGGAACCCCCGCAAGATTGTTGACAGCCACACGAACAGAGCGAACAAACCAACCCCCGGAGGAATACTCCCTCAAATAAAGAGCAGCAAGAACCCCCAAGGGTGTTACAAACAGGGTCATGAGGAAAACCATGAGGATGGTTCCAAAGATTGCAGGGAAAACGCCTCCTTCCGTATTGGATTCTCTCGGATTCTCTGTCAAAAATTCCAGGTTTCTGCGGAAGAACAACCCTAAGCGCTTCCAAAAACCCATCTGGTTGGGATGAATGGCCCGAAGTACCGCTTTGAGAGGAATCTCCTTACTTGTCCCCGCCGCATCAACCAACTTGAGGACCATAGAAGCTTGGCCTTTTCTCGGGGTTCCATTGATGTTTTTTTGGAGGAACTCCCAAGCCTCCGGCCCCGAAAGAATACGCTTGCCAATCTCAAGAGCCTTCAAACGCCCCAGAAAAATACCATGTTCCTCGCGTTCCAACCTTACCACATCTTTGGGCCAGGAACGCTCCTGAACATCCTGATCATTGAACCATTTGAAATCCAAGCCATAGAGGTCGCGATTTCCGATCTTCAACTGGAATCGATGCTTTTCGGGTTGGCTCCGAACAAGCTCCCCAAGGGCCTTGCTTCCATCTTTCAGCCGAAGCTCCATCACCCTTTTAGGCCAGAATCCACTCAACCCTTGGTAACCTAAGAGAAGCAATAACCCGATCACTCCCACCAAGCAAAGGCCCAAGGACCCCGCACAAAGCCAGGTCAGAGAGAATCCGATCTTGTCTTGTTTCTTAGCCATGGAATCTTTTTTATTGCCTGCGGTTCAAGCCACTTTTCTTCACCCTGCTGGGGCATGAAAAAGGGCTATAGGTTCTTGACCTTTTTTTGGAGCCGATGCCTCACAGCGTCTGCGGAGGCATTGAGGATAAAAGTAATCAAAAACAGGAGGAGTCCTGCAAAAAACAAGGTCCGATAAAGAGTCCCCCCCACCGGGGCTTCTGAAATTTCCGTAGCAATGTTGGCTGAAAGAGTCCGGAACCCATTAAATGGGTTGGGATCCATGATGGGGGTGTTTCCTGTGGCCATGAGTACGATCATGGTTTCTCCAATGGCCCTCCCAAACCCGATCATCACGGCAGAAAACACGCCAGGGGCCGCTGTGGGGAAGACCACACGGGAAACCGTTTGCCAAAGATTCGCCCCGAGCGCACGAGCCCCCGAGACCAAGTTCTTCGGAACATTAGAGAAAGCATCCTCGGCTATGGAAAAAATAATGGGAATCACGGCAAAGCCCATCACAATCCCAATCACAATGGCATTGCGTTGCTCATAGGTCATTTTCCAGTGATCGCTCAACCATCTGACAGGGTCTCCTCCAAAGAACAGAGAGGCAATCAGAGGACCCACCAAGAAACAAATCCAGATCCCGAGCAGGAGAACCAAGGAAAAGACGAAAAGTTCGGAGCCAACCTTGAAGCGACGAAGGATTCGTTTGGGAAGCCTCATTCCAAGGAAACCAGAAGCAATCAAAAAAATGGGCAAAAACACGGGCATCATCAAAAAGGCAATTAAGTGGTCCTCAAGAATGGGAGCAAGCCATATGGCTCCCAAAAACCCAAGGATCACGCTGGGGAGCGAGGCCATGATCTCAATCAGGGGTTTGATCCAGGCTTGGTAGCTCGCATGAAGGAATTGGGAGACGAACATGGCCCCAAGCACCCCGAATGGCACCGCGAACAGAAGGGCAAAGAAGGTCCCTTTTAAGGTTCCGAAAATGAGGGGAACAAGAGAGAGCTTCGGTTCGAATTCATCCGTCCCTCCCGTGGATTGCCATACATAGCCGGGTTTCTCAGCATCCTCATACCAGACCTTTCCAAAAAAGGTGTGAAGGGAGGCTTCTGGATGTGGGTCATCCACTTCAGAAATCCTAGCCTCCTCTTCCGTGGCGGAGGCAAGAAGGTCCCATTTCTTTCCAAGGGCAAGACATGTGATAGGCCCCTTCCCCAACCTTCCGATCCAATCACGCTTTTCAGTTGTGAGGTAATACAGGCCCACATTCCCCAAGTCATCCCCCACTGCAAAGCCCTTGTTCCGCTGGGAAATCGAAAAGGAACGAATTCCTCCCGGCATTTTTGGAAACTCATGGACCTTGGTAAAGAACCACTCCCCGCTTTCCTGATTCCGGTAGGGAAAGAAAGCTTGGAGCCTTCCCTCTGCATCCCCCAAGACCAAGGTCCTTTCTCCAAACAGCAACCCCGCGCTGCGGATCTCCCCCATCTCCAACTTTAAAGACTTGGTGGCGGTTCCATTCTCTTGCAAGCGCCACCACTGAAGGATCCCGCCTTCACGGAGTGCATAGAGGTTCTGTCGCGAAGAATCGATGATCAGCCTCTGGATGACCCCTCCCTTTCCTGGATCAAAATCCGAAACCTCATCAGCAATCTCTTGATCCCCGAAAAGGTTTTCCTCAAAGCTTCGATGGAAAATACGAATTTTGCCATTTTGGGTAACCGCCGCGACACAGAGCCCACCTTCGCTATCCCTGGCAAGGGAATAGGCCCTCAGCTTTCCCCCCTTGGGATCGAGGGAAAGCACTTGAACCTTCTCAAACGAAGGCCTCACAATGCGTTTCCCTTGTTTGTCAAAGGTAACTTTCCATTGGAAGCTGCGCTCGGCCAACTTCCCTTCTCCCACATTTAAAGTGAAAAAGGGGGAGGAAGGACTCATCACAATAGGCGCTTCCCCCTGTTTCCAATTCGGGAACGGAGGGAAAACATCAAGAGCCTTGCCATCCTTCCAAGAGAAGAGCTGGAGCAACCCCTTCTTAGTAAGGGCAAGGCAAAGCTCACCATAGGGGTCAATCGACAAGGCCCTTGCCCCTTTGATGGAAACAGAACGAAGGGGCTTAACACTGCTGGGAAGAAAAAGAGGGGACGCCTCCCACAATAAGAAGAGCAGGATTCCAAGGATCCCGGCAATCACCACCGCCCCTCCCAGACGGACAAGGATGGCCGCAATGCGGTCCAGCACAAGCCGTCGAGAAGAGGTGGTCCGAATAGGCCTCGTAGATCCGCTGGATGCCTGTTCTTCAGGTCTTACCATCAGTGTTCTTTTGCCTCTAACTCCGTGGTTTCCTTAATGAAGGATCCTTCCAACGAGAGGTCCTTCGTTCAAAGATTGGCTGGTTTCAAAGATTTGGCAGCAATCCTTGCCGGAAGCGGAAGATAGCCATCTTTCACCACAACCTTTTGCCCTTCTTTGGAGAGAACATACTTTAAGAACTCCGCAATCAAAGGCTGTAAAGGTTTATTGGGAGCTTTGTTGACATAAATGTAGAGAAAGCGGGCCAGGGGATACTTTCCTGAATAAATATTTTTGGGGATGGGAGCATAAAAAGGTTTTCCAGGCTTTTTCGCCAAGGCAAGAAGTTTGACATCGGATGTCCGATATCCAATCCCGCTGTACCCGATGCCATAGAGGTCTTCCCCCACGGAGCGAACCACCGATGCTGAACCAGGTTGCTCCTTCACACTGTCCTTATAATCACCCTTGAACAGGGCTTTCTTTTTGAAATAACCGTAGGTCCCGGAAATCGAATTGCGCCCATAGACACGAATCATGCGATGAGCCCAAGGGCCAGTGAGTCCTACTTGTCCCCACTTGCTGATGTTTGTCGGATACCCACCCCGGCGGGTTTTGGAGAAAATCGCATCGACCTGAGGGAGAGTCAGCTGATTCAAGGGATTGTCTTTGTTGATATAGACAGACAGTGCGTCAATCGCGACGGGAATCCGAAGCGGCTTATAACCGAACTTTTTTTCGAACTTATCCAGCTCCTTGGACTTCATCATTCGGCTCATGGGACCCAACTGAGCAGCCCCGGCAATCAGGGCAGGGGGCGCAGTGGAGGAACCCTTCCCCTCGATTTGGATTTTGACACCTGGGTAACGCTTGCTGAAGCCCTCCGCCCAAAGGGTCATGAGGTTATTAAGGGTGTCTGAGCCGATGGAACTCAATTCGCCATGGATCCCAGGGACTTTTTTGTATTTAGGCAGCTTAGGGTCCACTTGGATGGGTCCCTGCTTTGCGGAAGAGATTTTTTTTGCTTGGGCCTTGGTTGCAGGAACCGTTCCCGCCTGAGCCATGAGGAGGGAAACCCCTCCAAGAAAAACAAAGCCAAACATTGCGACTGATTTCATCTGATTTCCTATCTCCTTTAGAATGAGGATTTCTGCGGAGGATGCTAGAGAAGAAAGATGAAGAGCCTGTCCAGGTAAAATAAAGATTCCATAAAGATTGAATCCACTCGTTTTTCCTAGAAAAAAAGATGGGTATTCTCTTGCCCATGACCATCCACCTACAACGAGATTTAACCTCCCTAAAGGAAAACCTTCTTCGTCTAGGCAGAGAAGTGGAAAAAGCCATTGACAAGGCTTGTACAGTCTTGGTCTCCCGCAAGGCCGAACTGGTCGAGGAAGTCGTCTTTGGGGACCGCCAGATCGACCTCGAAGAAGTTGCGATTGAAGAGGAATGTCTCAAGATCCTCGCTCTTCATCAACCCGTAGCAACCGATCTTCGCTTCGTGGTCGCAATCCTCAAAGTGAATAACGACTTAGAACGCATGGGTGACTTGGCAGTTAACATTGCAAATCGAGGAGCCTTTTTGGCCAAAGAACCCCCGATCCAAATTTCTCTTTCCTTCCCTGACCTCATTGCCAATGTCAAAACCATGGTTCGGGACAGCCTCTTGAGCTTAGTTTCTTTAGACCCCGGGCTGGCAACAAAAGTCAGAGAACGCGACGACCTCGTGGACCAATTCCACAAAGAAATGTTCGAAGTTCTCCAGAAATTCATGCAAGACCACCCTGATGCCATTCCCAGGGCTATCAATCACCTCTCCGCTTCCCGGGCCTTGGAACGAATCGCAGATCTCGCCACCAATATCGCCGAAGATGTCCTCTTTATGACGGAAGGACGTATTGTCCGGCACCAATAATCCTTTTGCATGAGATCCCCCTGTTTGGGGGTCCGATGGCAAGCATCCCCTTGAATCCCTGTTCACTTTATTTCAACAGGAAGAGGGAAACACAAAGCAACAACTCTGAGCCCTGATTACTTCACAACCCGGAGAGCCTCCTCCTTCACTCTCTTTGCATAGGTCGCCAAAATCTGTCTCCTCTGTAAAATCCCCAAAACCTTGTGGGGATCCTTCGGATCCACAACCAAGATCTCATCAACTCCCGCATCACCCATTTTCTGGGTGGCCACCAACAAATCATCCTGAGGAGTCACCAGGGGAATCGAAATGGCAAGATCCCTCGCCAAGATTAGGGGCCGGAGTTCAGGATGACCGAGGGTAACCCGTAATGCTTCATTATTAATGATCCCCAGCAATTCTCCATCATCATTAAAGACGGGAAAAGCCTCCTGGGGAACCTCCGCAAAATAGTGATGGATCTTGTCCAGATTCGCATTGGGATCAATCCGCACCAGCTCTCGGTCTCTTTTCGGTAAGGCCTCCCAAACGTGAAAGCGCTGTAGGGTCCCCGCAACCATTTCCTGAAGATGCGCAGGGGAATCCAGGCGGTTCTCCGGCTGGGTGTCATAAATGGTGGTTTTACGAAGAAGCAAGTAGGCCAAGATACAAACCCACAGTGTGGGAACCAAAAGGTGATAACTCCCTGTCATCTCCGAAACCATGATCACCGTTGAGATGGGAGTGTTCGCGGCCGCCGCGAAAAACCCGGCCATCCCGACAATCACGAAACTCTCAGGATGATCCACCAAAGCCGGAGCCATCTGCTGAATCCCAAAACCGACAGCCCCGCCCAGAGCCCCCCCAATCACAATGGCAGGACCGAACATCCCTCCAGAACCCCCGGAACCGATCGTAAAACCGGTTGTGAAGATTTTGAGAAAGGCCACCAACAACAAAAATTGAACAGCAACTTTCCCGTTGAGAGCCTCCTGAACCAGGCCATAACCACTGGCCATGGCTTCTGGAACACCAAAAAAGGCTACCAATCCTACAAAGAGTCCCCCCAAGGCCGGCTTAAGATGGGGCGGCCCCGGGATCCAATGAAAGACTTTGCGGATCGTAAAAAAGCTTTTGGCATAGAGCCAAGCACCGGCCGCAAGGACGAGAACAAGGAAGGTATAGGGAAGAAGTTCGAGAACGTTTGAGAAACGCAGGTCCGGGGTCACAAACAAAGGATCCCAACCGAAACGGATCGCAAAAACCGCATAGGCGATAATGGAGGCAATGGTCGTCGGGACAAGTACTTCACCCTCTAACTCCATGTCCTTATACAGAACTTCCGCCGCAAAGAGAGCCCCCGCCATGGGAGCATGAAAGATACTCCCGATTCCCGCTCCCATCCCAGCGACCAAAAGAATACGCCGTTCCTTGGAACTCAAACCAAGCCAACGCCCAAGCATGGACCCGAAGCCTGCACCGATTTGGGCAATGGGACCCTCCCGGCCTCCCGATCCCCCCGACCCAATGGTCAAAGCCGAGCTGATGGCTTTAATCAGGGGAACTCGGCTCCGGACATTGCCCCCTTTGTTGTGATAGGCATCAATCCCCGCGTCCGTCCCATGCCCTTCGGCTTCGGGAGCAATGGCAAAGACAATGATCCCGCTGATCAGGCCACCAATGACCGGGAGGATTAAAAGCATCCAATGGCGTAAAGGAGTCTCCGGATCGGGGAAGAGAGAACTCTCGCCTCCCGGAGGGAGAGGAGTGTATCCTCCCAAATATTCCAGGAAAAAAAAGCGGGAAGCGTCCAGCATCCAAAAAAAGGAAATCGCCCCCAAACCCGCGATGACTCCCACAATGGAAGGCAAAACGATCCCTTTGAAAAACCGCGCATAGCGCCCAGAAAGGGGATGCAGGATTTCGTATCTGTAGTTCATACAAGCTTCTGCTTGAAAAAGTTTTTAGGGACAATCTCAAAAAAACGGATTCAAACCATAACGAGGGAGGGAGGATTTCCCAGTCCACTTTCGACGGAAACTCATTCCATCAAAAGGCCGACTCTGGGCTCTTTTTCCAGGCGCTGCTTTGCTTCAGCCAGGTCCAAGCCTCGGGCCAGCAGAACGGCGGTGGGAACGACCCGATGGGCTTTTATCTGGAGATGAGCTTCTACGGGGAGCCTGAGGAGTGCCACTGAAGGAGGGTAGACCCCATGGATGGCTCCCACGATAGAACGGAGAGCTTCACTCTGTGGAACTCCGGCAAGATCCGCCACAATCCGTTGCGCGCGTTGGAAAAGCTTGGAGTTGGAAAGTTGCAAATCGATCATGCGGTTTTGATAAACCTTCCCGGCAAGCACAAAGGCGCCAGTCGAGAGGCTGTTCAAAAAAAGTTTTGTGGGAAGTAGATCGGCAAGGTCCACCCGAAGGAGAGAAACGTCCCATTTTTCCAGAGAATTTGAAAGAGATGAGGGAGGATGGGCCCCTCCAAGCAACAGGGCAAAAAGAGGCTTTTCCCCGGAGCCGATCAAGGCAGGAGACATTCGCAAGGGAAAAGAGGCTGTGAGCTTCTTTCGCTGATCCTCGTCCAGACAGCGATACGCTCCCCAGCCTTCCTCCAGGTAGGCCCGCACTTGGTTTGGCTCCGCTCCAAAGGTGGGGGTACATTCGCTCGCGTCCAGAACCCCAGCCAGGCCCGCTTCGCCCTTCCCCCAATAGAGAACCTGCCCACCCTCTCGAAGGGCCTTTCCGGCAGCCCGCAAGGCATCCACAAGAGAACTGCGATTCAAGGAAAAGCTTTCCTTCACGAGGGAGCGAAGGCTCTCGATTCTGTTCCCGAGGGATTGCGTCCCCAAATTCCCCTCCGAAAGGGACTCGAACAGGACGTCAAAGGCCACCAGGGTACTCGTCCCCCCCTTCATCCGGCTTGAGCCCGTCAAGGCCTCAGGCCCGGTATCCGGTGTGAGGACAAAGGAATCCCCCCGCTCCACGGCCTTTTGTAGAACCCCAAAAAAGCCCTCGGGGAGGCCGGGAAAAGGATCCTTACGCGCCAACCGAGGCTCATTCGTCCCAAAGATGGCCAAGCCCAAACCCCGAGTCATGGCCTCAGCCATGCCCCCCGCCACCGCCGGGGCTGACAGCCCACAGCTAATTCCCACAAAAAATCCATCGTCTCCGAGCAGGTTCCCCAGAGAGCGTTTGGCCGCCAAGCTATCGTCTTCCGCCCCTTCCACAGGGAGACAGAGAGCCTTGGGGCCGCCCGCAATCCAAGGAATTAACTCGACTCCCAACCTTCTGAGAGCATCTCTATGCCGCTCCGCCAAAAGGTAAGCGAGCCTTCCCGAGGTCCCTGCCCCAGCAAGAACCAAGCGAGGAGGAGGCTCTTTGTGCAACCTTGTTCCGAGCGCACTGAGGCTCTTCAGGAAACAAGGATCCAGAAGGGCCTCCATCGCCTCCAGGTCGCAAGCATGAAAGAGATCCACCATCTCACCAGGTTCCATCCGATCCAATCCCTTGGATGCAGGATGGGGAAGTTCGCTCCGAGACAATTCCTTCATTCCCTGACAATACCCCCCTTGGGTCGAAACTTCCTGTTTGACGAAGAAGAGAAGAAGGTAGAAACTTTGCGCTTCTGGAATTTTGGAGATCTTAGATGAAAAGCCGTCGCCTTTTACTCCCCGCCCTACTTTGCCTCGTGATGAGTTCCTGCGCGACAAACCATCTCCTCCGTTGGAGCCGAGGAGAACCGAGCCTGTATTCCCAGCCGGGGGAAGATGCAGCACCCTATGTGATCCCGGCTGGAACGGTCCTGGCCCTTCCGGTGACGGCTGCTTGGGACATCCTCACCTTCCCATTTCAGTTTCTCTGGGACGTTCATCCCTTTGGTCCCTCTATGGCACCAGGAACTCCCGAGACTGACCATGTAAGTGATCAGTAGATCATGAGCGATGTTTTCGCCGGCGAGGCCAGGGAGGTTTTCCGGGAGCGTCCGCGGCGAAGAGCCTTTTCACGACAAGGGTTGCATAAGCCCCCCTTGGAAGACGGAAGGAAACGGTTCGTTTCTTGGCCTCCCGATTTCGATCGTCCTTCTCAACCGGGCCGACCTCTAAATCCTCAGGTTTCAACATCAAAGCCCGGGACTCTTCCTTCAAACAAAAGCCAGGCAGCTTGAGAGCATCCAAATCGCTGCGTCTTAGCTTTTTTTCTTCCAAAAGCTCATCCAAGGCCTTTTGGAAAGCAGGATTCGCCACCTGCGTTTGCCCGTCCATCAAGGGCAGGCGAAGACTCTTCCATTCGGCCAAACGCTCCTGGTCCAATTCTTTCCAACAAAAAAGAGGTCCGGCCACAGAAGGAAGTGTCACTCCCCGCCTCTTGCATAGCTCCAGCAGCCCCTTTCCCACCATGCGATTCCAGAGGAAGGATTGAAAAGCAAAAAGGTGAATGGTCTTGGTTCGCACGGGAACTTCTGCCAAGGCACCTTCGAAATCTTCGGGAGACTTCAGGAGATGGTTAAAGACCTTGGCATACATCGGTCCTCTCGCAATCCGTCTACAATCTTCCCACTGGCCCCAAAAGCGATCGAGCAACCTGCGAAGCTTGGCATCCCCTGTCTCCCTCTTCCCGGCTGGAGTCTTGCTGGCAAGCAAGCGGCGGAGCGCCACATCCGTTCGCCCCTTGAGAAGATCGAGCAGAATAAAGCCCTGGCCCTGCTCCAGGCAGCGGAACCTTTGGTCATCGAAATAATTCGGAAGGCCGAAGCTTTGAACGGTTTCCAGGTTTCGATCAAAGGCCGCAAGGTCCTTCGGAACCAAATCCCGAACCACAATTTTGAAGCGGTTGCCCCTGCTCATTGTGGAATCGATTTTCTTTTTTGAACGACCTACGCAATAAACTTTCAAGTTGGACTCATCAATGGCAACTCGCTTTCCCTCGATGGAGATCCACTGTTCTGTCCGCCCTTGACGATCCTTGAGACCCGCAAAGGCAATCGCCGCCCGCTTTACCCCGGTCAGCCGGCAAATTCGGTCAATGGCTTCATGTGTAGATAATTTGGATTTCTTTACCTTGTGGATATGAAACTTTCCCCTGGAATCCTTCGGGAACTCGAGAAGCTCGGAAACAATAAAATCGCCGGCACTTTGTTTGACCTTCATGCCTCATCCTCCACTCGGCCTTCGGGTCGAAAGGCAGCCTCTTCATCATCAAAACAATACGAAGGCTTAGCCAGCCTCTCCCCCGGAATGCTCGCAAACTTGCCAAGCTTATCCAGGGCCACACGGAAATCCTTGGGGGGTTCGGCCAGGACTCGAACCTCTTCACCAGTGTCAGGGGAGAGAAACCGCAAGTAAACAGCATGGAGAGTAAGACGCGAAATCAGGGGCTTTTCCTCACGACTGGGCCTCTTGCGATATCCTTTCTTGAACTCATGGAGAAAGAGGCCCTTGGATTTGCTGTAGAGCGGCTCCACTGCAAGAGGTAAGCCCAATTCGAGGAGATGCACCCTGATCTGATGCATCCTCCCCGTGCGTGGCCGCGCTTCCAGCAGAGCGAATCCACGGAAGCGATCCAAAACCCGAAAATCCGTGTGCGCTTCACGCGAGCCCTTGCCTTCACCGACACGGACCTTGCCCCCCCGAAGCGTTCGTCCAATCCGTTGATTGCAAGAGAGAACGTCCAAATGAGGAATCCCACGAACGATTGCAAGGTAGGACTTGGAAATCCGTTTTTCGCGGAAGGCCACATCGAAGGCCCTCGCAGCCTCCTTGCCTTTGGCCAAAATCAAAGCCCCCGAGGTCCCCTTGTCGAGGCGATGCACGATTCGAAGGTCTGCCTCCGCCCCAAACCAGTCCTCCAGTTTCTGGTGAACGCTGATCTCACCCATACGATCGGGGACCGACCCCAAACCGCTGGGCTTTTGGATCACCAAGCAAGAGTCATCCTCATAAAGAACCTCGGGCTTTTCCCAGAAACCGCCCTTTCCTTTCCGCTTAAACCGGGGAAGCTTTGAGAGGTTTACCTCTTCAATGAGGGAAAGCTGGTCTCCCTCTCGCACGCGTTGCTTTGGCTCCATGGGTAAGCCATTACAGAGGACCTTTCCATCCCGAAGGAGTCGTCGCAGGACCGGCCGCTGAATCTCCGGAAGCCAGAGTTCAATGGCATCTTGCGCATAGAGCCGATGCTCTGTCGGACCGACCTCAAAGCACTCATCTCCATGTTCGCGATTTGCCAAACTCTCCTGCTCCTTTTCATCCGCCCGGACTTTCCCCGAACATACCTTCCCCGAATTCCTCCCCTTGGACAGGCCCAACCCCAAGGAGGGGGAGAAATTGGGGGGAAGAGTGTAGCCCGCCTGATGCATAAAATCGAGTTGTCACTTGGCTCAAAGCCGAAAATCTCCCCTTCGGACGAAGCTCCTGCACTTCCAAAATCCTTCCAATTTCGCGAAGTCATGAAGAAACAGGCCTAAAAAGCCTCGTTTCAAAGACCCCACTCAAGCCTGAATACAGATGAACGGTTGCGGAATGGGTGCAGACTCTCCGATCTCCTCTATGCCCTTGCACCCCCAGCCAAGGAGCGTTCCCCTCGAACACAGGCATGCCCTACAAGAAGCATGCAAAGCCAAGCTCCCGCCACCGAAGATCGCCCATAGCTCAAAAGAGGCAACGGCAAACCCGTCGGCGGCAAGAGGCCGGTACACACACCTGTGTGAATCAAAAGATGGGAGGCGAAAAAAGCCCCCGCCCCCACGCAGAGAAGGCGCCCGAATCGATCAGGGATTTGATTGGCCTTGCGAAAGATAAGAAAACTCAGGCTCGCATACAGAAGGATCAACAAGCTCGACCCAAAAAAGCCCGTCTCTTCTGCCACCACGGAGAACAGGAAATCGGTACTGCGATACGGCAGATAATCATAAACATTTTGCGCCCCTTGGGAGATCCCTTGGCCGAACATCCCTCCCCCTCCCACAGCAATGAGGCTCTGTTTGAGGTGGTAGCCAGCTCCCAGGTTTCCCGACATTTGGTCCAGCCCAAGCCAAACCAGGATTCGAGCCTTTTGATATTCATGCAAGAAGGGGTAGAGGGCCGCCACGGTCAAGAGCCCCAAAAGAAGCAGCAAGAGGATCTTTCGACCCGAGGCCCCGGCGGCGTAGGAGATGGCCAAATAAACCGGGATCAAGGATAGTGCGCTCCCCAAATCCGGTTGGGAAGCGATCAAAGCAAAAGGTCCAGCAAGGACGAGACCGGGAAGGATCAACGCAGCCCACCAACCATTGCTGGGCCGTTCTCGAAGAAGATAGGCGAGGGTGAGGATTAAAGCAGGTTTGGCAAACTCTGCAGGCTGAACGGTTGCGGCACCGAGGGCAAACCAGCGACGAGCACCGTTGATCGTGACCCCGAAAAAGGGGAGCAGGAGGAGGGCGCTGAGAGAGAGTCCATAAATCCAGGGAGTCAAACCCAAGAGGCTCCTTCGGCGGATCCAAGCAAAGGGAATAAGCCCCAAACCCAAGAATAAGATGGCCTGCGTCTGACGGTAAGTTTGCCCTAAATAAGCAGGCTTGGTCGGTTCTGTGGAGTGGAGAAAGAGAAGCCCAATCCCGGAGAGGAGAAATGCGAAGAACCACAGGCTAAAGGGGAAGCGGGCGAGGATTCCCAGGCGGGTTCGATGGGTCGGAGCTTCGGTCAGCCAACTCATGAGAACTTCCTCTGGGCAGACATCACTTGGGGTCTCTCAAAAAAGGATAACGCTTTTGGAGAAGGGGGTCTTTGCCTATGGCTTCCAAAAAAATCCGAACCGCGCTGGCCGGCTGGTCGCCTCCGTGAACCCCATGAGGCACTCCGAAAAACACACAAGAAAACCCAAAGCGAGGGCTCTTCTCTGGATAGTAGCCCGAAAACCAGGCATTGTTAAAGCGACGACTGATTTCTGCGGTTCCGGTCTTTCCCACAGCTCCCAGCCTGCCTACCCCACTTCGAAACGCCGTTCCACCCGGCCCAACTGTCCCTTCCAAACCCCGATGAACCTCCTTCACAAAAGCCGGGTCCAGATGGAGATTTTGGGCTGGAAGCCCAGGCACATCCCGCCCCCCCACGCGCAACAAAAACCGAAGCCCGGGGAGTTTCCCGGTGGCCAACCCCGCATAGGCGCGCGCAACGGCCAAGGGGGGCGCCTCCAAACCATAACCTATGGCCCGACGGGCAGGACTCCGAGGGATGTAAAGTGACCCCAAACTCCCCTTTACTGGTTTTGGGGCACCATGCGGTCCCCGGACCCCAGGACGAGGGACGGGACCCGCGGGATCGACCAAAAGACCCGGTGGGCTTTGATAACGGCTCCCCAGCTGCCAAAGTCCAAAATGGGCCAAAGCCTCTGCGACTCCCGGCAACCCGAGTCTTTCCCCCACTTGGGCAAAGTAGACATTGCACGAATGTGCAATCGAATAGGGGAGCACTCCCAGATACTGCAGAGATCCATGGACTCCATCACAGTGGATGACCCGATCACCTTTCGGTTTCCAAAGGCCGGTGCAGGGAGCAAAGCCTTCTCCAACAGCCAGGCCCTGGGTCAATAAAGCCTGAAACGCAATGAAGGGTTTCACCGTGGAACCCAGAAGCGCATAGTGCCAAATCTGAGCCGCAGTGTTTTTGAGATCCCGCATCCCATTCACCCGCTCCGGAATCCAGGCCAAAACCAGGATCTCTCCCGTAGCGGCATCCACCAGGGCGAAGGCTGCCCGTTGGGAAGGAGGAAGCCTGCGTTTGCGTCCATTCAACGCAGAGTGCAGCGCCTTAAGGGCATAGGTCGTTAGCCGCAGATCCAAGCTGACCTTCACGTCTTGTCCGGGCACTTCACGGAGCAGGCTTCGCTGGTTCCGCTCCTTTCCGAATCGATCCCGGACCACGCGACGCTTCCCGGGAATGCCGGTCAACCAAGGCTCGAGAGCGCGTTCCAGTCCATCCACTCCCACGCGCCGTTTTCGAAGGGCCCGAAGCCTCTGGATCCGCTTCCATTCCAGCCACTCGGGATCGGAGAAATTGATCTTGTTCGGGTCGAAGGGATCTTGGTCGAGCTTGCCCCCCTCATAGGAGAGGAGAATCTTGGGGCTTTTGGGCCTGGCGGCCTTTTCACGGACCAACCCGATCCAAGGCAGTTTCGGGTTCGGAATACGCCGTAGGCTCTCGTGAATGACAAAACCGGGGAGGCCTTCGCGCTTTCCCAGGACCAGGGCGACCACAGGGTCCAAGGGGACCTCACGGGAAACAAGGAAAGCCTGGTCCTCGATCCGAAAGCGAAGGTAAATAAGAGAGGACAGACGATTCAGAGAGCCCTTGTCCTTGGCAAAAACCCGCGAGAGCCAGGACGAAGAAGCACCTGCCTTTTTTTGGGCTTGGGCCTTTCGTGCTCGTTGGGCACTGCGGGCTCGGCGACCAAAGTACGCATCCAAGGCGTCGAGGTAGTGACGAAGATCTCCCGACTTTCCCGGCATCCCCGGAAAGTGGAGGCTTTGGGAAAGAACCCCGCTGAGCCGATCCAGATCCCTGGACCAATGGGTCAAGGTTTTGGGAATGCGCTCCAGAAAGAGTTGAGAAGGAATCCCGGTCTCCTTCGCCAGAAAAGAGGAAATCGAAACGGGATCTCCCTTTAGGGCCTTCCGCTTAAAATCCAGGAGAAGCAAAGCCCGCTTTCGAAAAAACCGCTCCTCTGGAAGGAAAAGATAATGGATAAATCCAAAGGCATAAAAACGGCACACCTCAGCGATATGGCGCCCCCAAGATTGATTGTTGGAAAAGAGGGAGGATGGGGAAGCCAAGAGTCGCTCTGCAGCCTGAACAAAACGCGGAAGCCCATCGACATAGGCGAGGGCTTTTCCACTGACGAGCCCCTCCCTACCTAACTGGCGGAGGAGGTGATCCAAATGCAGAAGCAGGGCGAAGGGATGTTTTCTGCGGAACGTACGATAGTCCATCCGCAATTCATAGCCCGGTGCATCAGAGGCAAGAACGTCTCCCCAGCGATCCAAAATCGCTCCCCGTCGATCCGGGAGTGAGGCCCAGGTGAGCTGGCGCTTCTCCCTTTTGGCCACGAAGGTTTCTTTCTGGAAACCCTGTAAGTAGAGCAACCTCCCCAAAAGAATCAGGAGACTTAAAAAGAAGACCCCTGCTAGAACGATCAATCTCTTCGCTGCGCTGCTCACTCGACAAAGACCTTTCTTGGGATCTGGCGTATGCGCAAAGGAAGAAGAAGATCAAAAAGGAAGAAAAGTCCCGGGGCCAAGGCCAAAGTCACCCCAAAACCGAGAAACCCGCGAGCGGGAAGGAAGAGAGTCCCTTCTTGAAGGAGTAAGGCCGTCGTAAAACTGATTCCCAGAGAGGCGGCCAAACCTAAACCCATTTGGATGGGAAGTCTTTCCAACACAAAAAACCGTCCCAGGGGACGGAGGAGCAGGTAGAAAACACCTAAAACCCAGCAATGCAGGAGAAGACCTCCTGGTAAATAGGCCGAGCGAAGAATCGCGAGAATCAGGAGGAGAGGCAGCCCTGAAAAGGGCCGGAGGCGCAGCGCAGAATAGCAGAGAACCAAGCCAAGGATGTCTGGGGCCGGGCCAAAAGCACGCCCCAACAAAAACAGTTCCCCACGAAAAATCAAAAAAATTACGGCGAGAAAAGGAAGGGAACGGATCATCTCTCCCTCCTGCCGGCGACAACAAAGAGATCTGAGCCAGGGTTCTTCGGTGTCTCCAAAACAAAAAGAGGACCTCTTAGAGATTTCACCTTTCCAACCACCAATCCGGCGGGGAAACCTTTTCCCGCGACTCCGGTAAAGATCCATCCCCCTTGGTAGAGCTTCTCCTTCCCCCCGGGAAGAGATGGAGCAGAGAAGAGCCCATGCCCTTCTGCGTCCATCCCCTCTCCTCGAAGAAGGAGGGCCCTGGGCTTTCCCCCTTTGGAAAGAGCGAGCGCGGGCAGCCGGACCCCCTTGGCGAAAGCGGGGACAGCCATTCCCAGGCCTTCCTTCGCCCAGTCGTAGACCCAACGAAGACGCCCTCCCGAAAAGAGGGCATCTCCCCTATGGGGGTGGCCTCCCTTCACCAAATACCTCAAAACCCCCAGGCGCCGGGGGCTCCGCCAAAGGATCTCGACCTTCACTGTGCGGGGCTCTCGTTCCCAAGGCAGAGGAATGCCCTTTGCGATCTCCGACCCCCGAGGCAAAAGAACTGCCACCACCGGAAGAGCCCGTGGGTCAAACAAGGGCCTTACAAACCGCCGAAGCACAAAGCCTGTTTGCGGATAGCCCTCATCCTCAAGCACCCCCAGAAGAAGCCCCGATGGAAGATCGGGATGAAGCTCCCGGCTTTCCCCAATGCGCACCCAATAGGGATAGCGGTCAGCAGTCCAAGTTTGAGCCTGGTTCGGGTTGGCTAAAGCCACCCGCAAGGGGAAGGGATCTTTGGTTCCGGCCGGCTCCACGATCAGCTCCAGGGAAGGAAATTGCCCCTTCTTCTGGGATCGGGCCTGTGCAATCAAGCGCTCCGGATTCCCTTCCTTGGATTTGGCCCAAGGAAAACGAAGAAGTAAGCCATCTTTTTTTGTAGCTTCAATCCGTCCCACAAAACTCTCTCCAAAAACAGCAGGGAGCCCCTCGAGCACCTTGTAGTCTTTCAAGCCCTCTGGAACAACAAGCCGTAATCCTTTTGGAGCTCCTCCTGCACCTTGTCCCTGGGCGCCTCGAACGGGTAGTAAGAGCCGCAGTTTCCTTTTTGTGTTCTTGGGGAGAAGAGTGTCCGCCAAGGCTCTTTTATAAAGTTCGAACTCAGGGGATCTTTCCATGGGAAAGGTCACCGAAGAGCCCTTTCCATGGGCGAAGACCATAGATCCCAGGGAAAGGGGACGCTCAAGGAGAGTCACCCCAAAGGCAGCCCAATCCTCATAGGGGAAACGCCGTCGCGGATCTCTTAAGACCCATGGTGAAGAGAGAAGCAAGGCAAAGGCAAAAAACCATGGAAGTCTGGATTCGAGTCGATGCATTCTACCGAAGACCCTCCAGGCCTCGGCCTTCACCTTCGATGGCTGCCGTATAAGAATTCCTTCAAATCATTGAGCTGTGAGAGGACAATCCCGGTTCCCCGCGCAACACAGGTCAAAGGATCCTCTGCGATCCTTACATCCAGGTCCAGTTCTTCTTCAAGCACGCTGTCGAGCCCACGAAGAAGGGCCCCTCCCCCCGCGAGGAGAATTCCGCTGCTCGTCAAGTCTGCAGAGAGTTCCGGCGGGGTGTCCTCCAAGACTTCCTGGATCCCTCGAAGGATAGCCCTTACCGGATCCATCAAAGCATGCCGGATTTCTTCGGAGCTAACCGTTGCCCGGCGGGGACGTCCCGTCAGAAAATCACGGCCCCTGACTTCAAGGCTGTACTCCGTCTCCAACTCCTTGACCGAGCCAATGGTCCTCTTGATGTCCTCCGCCATCAGGGAACCGATAAGAAGATTATATTTTTCACGAATGTGCTTCTTGATGGATTCATCAAAATTATCCCCTGCAATCCGCATGGATTTGGCTTGAACGACTCCAGCCAGGGAAAGAACCGCGATGTCCGTCGTTCCCCCACCGATGTCGACAATCATGGATCCCTCGGGGTCAGCTACATTGAGTCCTCCCCCCAATCCGGCCGCAATGGGCTCCTCCACCAAGAACACAGACCGAGCACCAGCCCGTTCGGCGGAGTCAATAAACGCTCGCCTTTGCACTTCATTGGTCCCATAGGGGATGGCGATAACCAGGCGTGGCTTCACGAAACGTCCCCGACCATGGACCACCTTGATCAAGTTCCGCAACAGGGCCTCGGTAATCTCGAAATCTGCAATCACCCCTTCCTTCAGGGGACGAATCACATCGATCCCCTGAGGGGCCCGTCCTTGCATCCGATACGCTTCGGATCCAATGGCCTTACCACCGAGGATGACTTCGCTTGTCCCGGCTTTAACGGCAACAACCGAAGGTTCATCCATGACGACCCCCCCGTCCAACACGTAGACGAGAGTATTCGCCGTCCCTAGGTCAATCCCCATATCGATGGAGAAATGCCCAATGATCCATTCGAGGAATTTCAAACCCTTCCCCCTCCCATCCGCATCCGGATGGTCTTGGCGCCAGCATTATGAGAAACGAGAGGCAAAACGAAACGAGAGGCAGCACGCCGCCACCCGAAACCCGCGAGTTTATAGGGGCTGGGGCCGAATCACAACGTTGAAACAGGAAGGGGGCTTGGGGGCTCTTTAGGTAACCAACTTCTCCGGATCCATGCCCTAGGCTTGGTAGAGAACAAAAGGCCTGAAAACAGAAAATGCCCACAAGCACCTTGCTTGTGAGCATCTCAGAGATCCCCCGTTCGAGGAATCGACCTTATAGATTGCTGGAATCAGCCGCCAAAGGGACCCACTCCATAATCATTCCCCAGAGCCTTCATCACGAGCACAACAGCGCCGATCAAAAGAATCGTGGTGGTAATCACAATGCCCATCTCAAAGGAAGCACCCTTGCCCTCTTCGTCGATCACTTCGACGGCGGCGACAGGCTCCTTGGGAGCCCTAGTTGAGCGTTTGCTTGCCATGCTTCACCTCCTATTGAAGTTTGGTTGTGGCGGCATCACCCTTACGGATGGATGCATTGCGGACAAGGCTGGTGACACGCCCCACAGCGGCGCCTTCCATCACATCAATAATGCTGACTTCACCCTTGTAGGTTTTGCCATCATGGATGGAGAAGGAGTAGCCCTTCTTCACCGGCCCCTGATTCTTCCCAGTCGTAATGGTCACAAGGCGTAGGTTGGGGTCGTAGTTCACGACACGGCCATCAATGGCAGGGACAGCACCCGCGAGGATTTGGGCCAAAGCCGGAACCTTGGTCATCGCCACGGAGATGCGCGTCTCTAGATCCCGGATACTTCCGGCCTTCTCGCGCACTTCTGCAACAAGGGAGTCGATCCGCTTGTCCTTGCTCCGGGCATCGGCCTCGGCAACCGCAAGACGGTCGGCCATGTCCGAGCGCTCGGTTTTGGCCTTCTGCATTTCATCGCGTGCGGCAAGATAGAGCTTTTCGAGTTCTGTGTTGCGTTTGCTGGTTTTATCAAGAGTATCTGCGACGCTGGACATGCTGCTCTCGATGTTGGCGAGGCGGCCGTTCAGCTTACTATTTTGGGCCTTGAGGTCCTTGATTTCTTCCTCACTGGCGGTGGCGGCCTTTTCCAGACTGAAAACACGCGCAGTCTTGGTATTCAGGTCGGCCTTGGCCGAATTTAGCTTGGATGTCAGCTCACCAATCTGCGAATCCTTCGCTTCGATGGTGGATTTCATCTTCTTCTGCGTCTCGGTCAACCGCTTTTTATAGCTGTCAACGTTGTGCAGATAGTAGCCGGAATAGCCGACGAACACGCCGGCGAGGATCAGGTTCAGGACGACAAAGAGGCGACCGATCGGACTCATGTCTATGGGTCTCCTTAGACTTAGGCTGTTGGAATCAAACGGGGAATCAAACGAATACTACGATTCGGATTCTACGAAAAAAAATCATATGAAAAGGTTCACATGACCACGGAGTCACCGAGTCGGGATTCGTGAAGCGGATACGACCACTTCAAAATGGGTCCGAGGACCTCGAACCCGACCAAGCATACCCCGCCAAATCTGTCGGGGCGGAAAAAACAAAGCAGAAGGCATGTTCGACTGTCCCGGAACGACCAAGAAAGCGAAAAAAACCTCCCAAGCACCATACTGCGAAAGAACTTCCGATCAGGCCTCCACGGGGGGCTCCGACAGACTGCCAAAGACGGAAAAGAAAAATCTTACTCCTTACAGGACAAGGGTCAAGAAGCGCTTTGCCCCCAAAGGAAAATAACTCCTTCCCCTTTTCAAGCCCCGGCCCCTCTTGTTCGCCTGCCTTTTCTTGCCTCCACTCCCTGTAGGAAGAGTCCCAGCAGAAGGATCCCAAGCCCAAAACGCCCAAGCCATGGCCCCAACCATAGCCCCAACAAAAACCTCGCCCCACTCTCTTTGCCCAAGGGAAGATCTGCAACAAGGACCCCTTCTTCCCCAAGCGGCAAACTGCCCCCCAAGCTGCCATCCTCCCGGATCCATGCCGTCCAGCCATCGATCGTGGAACGAAGGATGGGCATCCTTGTCTCTAAGGCCCGGATCCGGGAAAGGGCCAACATTTGGTCCAGAGTCGCCCCCCCCCGGTACCAAGCCTCGTTGGAGAGAACCACTCCAAAATCGGGCGAAGTTCCATCCCACTGAAAAGCCTCAGGGAAGGCATTTTCAAAACAAATCGCCACCAGGAAAGGGAGGGCATCTTCGGGCCATCCCCTCCCGGAAAGCCTCAAAACCCCAGGACGGTTTCCGGGGACTAACGATGGCACAAAGGGACCGAACCAGCCCGCAAGGGTTCCCAGGACAGCATCCCGGGCCTTGGGGGAAAGCAGGGACATCCCCGGAAGGGTCTCCCCCAGAGGAACAAGCCAGCGCTTGGTGACCCTGCCCAGGATCTTCCCCTCAGGCGAAAAGAGCAGCCCACAGTTGTAGTGTGGAGGAAAGCGGGCATCCGGAAGAGTGCCCTTGCCCAGCACTCCCGCTCCGATGAGAAGAGGAACCCCGGGATCCAGCCTTTGGATCAAGGACTGGGCCACCCCTTCGTCCTTCCCCAACCTCAGAGTGAAGGGAAAGAGGGATTCAGGGAAAACAAGCAAATCGCAGCCTGCCCACTCCTTTCGGTGCCGCTGGAAAAAGGAAGCCAAGGCCTGGATCCGCTGTCGAAGATCCTGGAACTTTCGAAAACCCGGCTGATCGGGATACATCGGCTGGGGCACTTGGCAAAGAGCAACCCTCGCTTGGGGAGCCGAATGGCTGGCAGCCTCGACAAAAATCCAAGACCCCCAAAAAATCCCGATGAGACCCGAGAGAGCTAAGACTGAAAGCAAACGCTTTCGTCCCCATAAGACCGAGACCCCAAGAGCTGCGCAAAGGGCCAGCACCCCGCCCAACCCTGCCTCTCCACCGAAGGTCGCGAAACTTCGAAACCAGGGAAACTCCGCTAAGGAATGTGAAACCTGAGCAAGAGGATAGGGGATCCCCGGAGCATGCCCCCGAACATATTCCATCCCCATCCACAAAAATCCAAAGAGAAGGGGCCTGGGGAACAAGTGCCCGGCCCAAGCCCGAAAGGCAAGGGCCAGGAGAACAAAATACCACCCCCCCAACAGAGGAATGGCCAAGTAGCCCGGGAAGCTCACAAATCGAAGAGACCAAGCAATCCAGGCAAAGAACAAGAAGCCCGCAGCATACATGGGCAAAAGGGACACCCTCTTTTGAAGCCCCGAAAAGAGAAACCCCAAGCCAGGGAAAACCAAAAGCCCTGCCCAGGGGAAAACTCCTGGAGGACTCGCAAGGGCTAAAAGGAGCCCTCCCAAAAGAACCATGCCCGTGGCTTGCCGACCTCCCTCCCCAAGCCGGCGATCCCCTCCGCTCTGCTTCTCCTTATCCGCCTTTAAGGTAAGGGAATCCACTCAACCAAATCCCCATCCCTCGGAGCCTGTTCTTCCCGCACCAAAATCAGAGCATCGGCTTCCAAGAAGGAATAGAAATCCGCGGAATTCACCTGGCGCAGGTGTTCGACCACCAAACCATCGAGCCTGGGCCGCAAGCGGCCGGGGAGCGCTTGTGCCCGCCAATTCGGTCGAACCTTGGAAAACCAAAGTGCGGCCTTCTGGGTTCTCAAACATTCCTCCTCGGGAACCCCCTGCATTCGTTTCAGCAGGGGAGCCCCCAGGAGACCAAAGATGGTCAAAGCACTCCCCGGGTTTCCCGGAAGCCCGAGAAGACGAGCCGTCCGGCCACCCTTTTGTAAGAGTCCAAAGAAGGTCGGCTTCCCCGGCTTAATCCGAATCGAATGGATCAGCGACTCGCCACCGAGGTCCTCGAAACAAGGCCGAACCAAATCTTTGCTTCCCATCGACACTCCCCCGATCGTGCAGACGAGATCAAAGGAATGCAGAGCTTTGGCCATTCGCTCCTCCAAAGTCTCTGCGCTGTCCCCAGCAACCTTGAGTTGCACCACCTCCGCCCCCAAGGCCCGCGCCATCCCCGTCAGCGCATAGCTATTGCAGTTTCGCACCTGGCCCAATTCCGGTTCTTGATCCACCTCGATGATTTCATCGCCCGTCGGCAAAATGGCCACCCGTGGACGACGAGCAACTTTTACTTTTGCAAGACCCTCATGGGCAAGAATTGCCAATTGAACAGGCCGGATTTGCGTCCCCTTTGGCAGGCTCTCATCACCTTTTTTCCGAATCTCTCCACGCTTTCGAACATTTGCTCCGGGGGAAGGCTTCTTGTCAAAATGGATCCTCCCTTCTGCATCCGCCTCGAACCCGCTGGTATGTTCTACAGGCACAACAGCATCCGCCCCCTCGGGAATGACTCCTCCGGTCATCACCCGCTGGCAAGTTCCCTTCTCCAAAACGGTCTCCGAAGGATGCCCCGCCAGACTCTCCCCGGCGAGAAGCAAAGAGTCCGATGCAGCCAAATCGGCCGCACGAAGGGCAAATCCATCCATCGCAGAATTGTCAAAAGCTGGGTAATCCGCCGGCACGGCCAGACTCTCTGCCAAAAACCTCCCACTGACTTCTTCCAAAGCCAGTTCCCCCACTTGGGGCTCAAATTCCCGCAAATCCTCTAAAACCTTTTTGCGGGCCTCCATCAGGGAAATCATTGGACGCTTCTGGGATTCTCTCTTTGAGGACATGCCCTTAAATATAGAGAAAGACCCTTTCCAAGAAAGACGAAACCTTTTTTCGCAATTCTTCCTTCAAAAGCCGTAAGTTCGTGCTCTTTGACATTTTGCTACACTCTGATCCCCTATCTGTAGCGACATTGTTCATGAAATGGTTCATGAGATGGTTCATATTCATGCGAGATCACATGATTGGACTCGCCCAAAGGGATTCCCTCCAAAAATTTGTTGAAACAGGAACTGTATGACTGCAAGCCCCGCTCTTTCCTTTCTTTTTTTGACGGCCCTCCTTCTTCCATCCTGCAGCCGAAGCTCGGGCAGTCCTGTGGAGGGGAAGACCAAAACTTCCAAACCCGAAAAACTTCGTCTCGTTCAAGTCCAAAAGCTCCTCCCCGAAGCCATTGAGGAGAAGCTGCCTTGCACGGGCCTTGTCGAATCCTTTCGAAAGGCCGACATCCGAAGCCTTGTGACGGGACAAGTTGTGGAGGTCCCGGTCCACGAAGGGTCCCATGTGGAAAAAGGAGCTCTCATCGCTCAGTTCGACGACCGACAAGCAAAGCTCAACGTCGAAGCCTCAAAAATCAAAGAAAAGGAGGCGAAGGACCAGGAGAGAGAGGCCGTTCTTTCCGTGCGGGAGAACGAACGCAAGATCAAGCAAGCGAAACTTGATTTTGATCAGGCTGGCCGCGAGTTGGAGCGGGTCCGCCAGGGGGTGAAGGAAGGCGTGCGTTCCCGGAAAGAACTGGAGGATACCCTTCTCGCCTATGATCAGGCCAAGAGCAATCTCGAGCTTGCAAAGGCCGCTCTCGAAAAGGCTCAAATCGGCTTAGAAAAAGCAAAAACATCTGTCCAATCCGCCAAGGTTGCAACTCTGCTCGAAAGGCGAAAGCTGGAGGATTACTGCATTCGAGCTCCCTTTAAGGGCACCATCTCCAAGCTGGACATCAAAGGTGGAGAATGGGTTCCCGCGCAAACGGTGGTGGGTAAGATTCTCGACGAAAGCCACCTTGTCACCTACATCTCAAGACCCCAAAACGAATTGGAGTTGATCCGAATCGGAATGCCGGTTCTCTTTGAGTTTGACCATTTTGAAGGAGCCCGAATCTCAGGGAGGATCGAGTGGATCTCTCCCGATGTAGACACAACGACCGGGAATTTCCGTGCACGGGTAAGCCTAAAAGACCCTAAAAAACGAGTGCGCGCAGGAATGTTTTACCGCGCTTGGATCCTTACAGGTCGGGCCAACAAAGCCTTACTCATCCCCAAGGAATCCATTATTTGGGACGGGGACCGCGGCTTTGCCTTTGTGGCTCGGGAGGGCAAAGCAAAGAGAATCAAAATCGAGCTTGGAATCGAGGCATCCGACAAGGTCCAGGCGAGGAATGTTCAAAAAATGCCGGGCTTAGGCAACTTCGCCTTTGGAGACCTTTTGATCGTAGCGGGGCAAAAGGGGCTTCATGACGGACAGCCAATTCGTATCAAGGAAAAGGCTCCCGGTCATCCCAAGGAAAAACCTTCCAAGCCAGCCGCGGCAGCTTCCCAGAACAAGGACAACTGAACAGATGACCCTCCCCTCCCCACAGAACGAGAGGCCGAGGGGCCTCATCGCCCTCGCCATTGCCCGGCCGGTGGGCGTTACCATGATTGCCATTGCGCTGATCGTCCTTGGATTCGTGGGTTATGCCCGGCTCCCGGTGCAACTCCTCCCAAACCTCAGCTATCCGACCGTGACCATTCGGACCACATGGGAAGGCGCAAGCCCCGAGGACCTGGACGACCGCATCTCCGAACCCATTCGGGAAGCGGTCTCCGTCTTGGGAAAGGTCGTCCGTACGACTACGATATCACGCACCGGCCAATCCGATGTCCTCATTGAGTTCGAATGGGGGACACCCATGATTCATGCGGTCAGTGACATCCGCGAAAAACTCGACCGTGTGTTTCTGCCCAGCGACGCAGGAAAACCATTAATCCTTCGTTACGATCCCAGCCTGGATCCCACCCTTGTCTTCGGACTCAGCGGGCATCGAAGCCCTGCCATCCTAAGGGAAATCGCTGAAGATGAGCTCGAACGCGAAATCGGAGAAATCGAGGGAGTTGCTGCGGTCAAGGTGAAGGGTGGTGATGAGCGAGAAGTCCTTGTCGCACTGGACCCGGTTCGCCTCCAAGCCCTGCAATTGGACGTCAACACGATTGCCCAACGCATCGGCGCCGAGAACCTCAACTCCTCCGCAGGCCTTCTCGAAGAAGGGCAGACCGAGTATCTCGTCAGAGCCCTCAACGAATACCGCAGCTTGCAGGAAATCGAAAACTTGGTCCTGGAGCGTCGGGGGAACGTCAATATCTATCTCAAAGATGTCGGAAACATCCGTGAGTCCATCAAAGAAAAAAACGTCATTACCAGGATCAACGGGAAACCCTGCGTCCTGATCGAGGTCTTCAAGGAGGCTGACGCAAACCTGGTCTCTCTTGCAGATCGTGTTAAAAACCAAGTTCTTGGAACCACCAAACAACGGCGTGCAGGCCAAGCTTATTTAGAAAAAAAAAGGAAAAAGGAGGCAGGGTTTTTCGCAGCCCAAGAGGGCACACACAAAAAGGAGAAGAAAAAAAAGACGACGGTCCAGGCTGCAGAAAAAAAACATGGCGGCCCACACGGAAGGGGTTTTGGAAAAAAAGATCTTCCCCCTGATTACATTGCCTTTCGCTTACCTAAGGACCTGCAGCTGAAACTCCTGAGCGATCCCTCGAGATATATCAGCAATTCCATCTCCGAAGTAAAGAGTTCGGCTCTTATTGGGGGGGTCCTCGCCATCCTCATTCTCTTTTTGTTTCTTCGCTCCTTCCGGACCACGGTCCTGATCGGCTTGGCCATCCCGGTATCCCTGATCCTGACCTTTGCACCGCTTTACCTGGAGGGAGTATCCCTAAACCTCATGTCCCTGGGTGGACTGGCACTCGGGATCGGCATGTTAGTAGACACATCCATCGTGGTTCTCGAATCCATTCAGCGCTGCCGCGAGGAGGGGGACACAATCCGCGACGCAGCCTTGCGGGGAACTCGAGAGGTTGCCAATGCCGTAACAGCCTCCACTTTGACAACGGTTGCGGTCTTCATGCCCATCGTATTTGTGGAAGGGATCTCGGGGCAGCTATTCAAGGACCAAGCTCTTGCGGTCGTGTTTTCCCTTCTGGCATCCCTGGCTGTCGCCCTCTTTTTGTTACCTGTCTATGCAGCCAAAGGAGGCGGGGAAACCCCAGGCCATCTTCCGGTTCCTCCTCCCAAGACTCGTTTAGGACGCCTTGTAAAAGGGATGAGCCTGCCCTTCTTGCGCTTGGGCCACCTTTGTATCCAAGGGGCGGTTGGGCTTTTCAAGATCAGCGTTGCCTTCCCCCTCTTGGCTTTCCAATGGCTTTGGCAAAAAGTTGAAAGGGCCTATCCCCCCATCCTGCGGGCCGCATTGCGCCTGCGTGTTCCGATCCTGCTTGCCAGCATCCTGCTCCTTTTCCTTTCTGTGCAGAATGCTCGGTCTCTGGGTTCCGAAGTCCTTCCCGAAGTACATCAAGGTGAATTCGAAGTCCAAGTTTTCCTCCCTCGAGATGTAGACGTAAAGACCACCGATCGAATCGTCCAACCTCTCGAAGCAAAAATTGCAAAACTCAAGGGAGTCGCCCGCACCTTCCTGACCTCGGGAGTCGCAGCGGATGAACTGCGTGGATCCGAAGAAGGGAGACATTCTGCTCGGCTACGTGTTGTTCTCGCCCCCAACCGGGATCAAGCCCGGGAGGAAATGAGGGTGAAGACTCTCTGCCGAAAAATCTTGGATGAAGAACCAAAGATCCAGAACTACCGTTTTCAAAACCCCTCCATCTTCACGTATCGACAACCGATCTCCGTGGAAGTCCTCGGCTTCAACCTCCTTGCGCTTCGCCAGGCTGCGGATCGGGTCATGGTTCGACTTCAAGGCATTCCGAACCTGAGCGATATCCGCAGCACTTTGGCTCGAGGAAATACCGAAGTACGCATACGCTTTGATCGCGAACAACTCGCCAGGTCCGGAATCGACATCGCCACGGCGGCAAAAGGCTTGGCTGCCCGCGTCCAAGGAGAGATTCCCACCCGTTTCAGCGAACGGGATAAAAAGATCGATGTCCGAGTGCGCCTGGATCCGGAGCAGATCCAAGGCATCCAGAGCCTGCGCAATCTCAACATCTCTCCCAAGGGAATGGCGCCTGTTTTGCTCTCCACTGTAGCGGATCTAAGTCTGCGAGAAGGACCCTCCGAAGTCAGAAGGCTCGGGGGTCGCAGGGGAGCAACGGTCTCCGGACAGGTCCAAGGACTCGCCATGTCCAGTGTGCAACAGCAGGTCGAAGAAGCAATGGCAGGACTCGATCTCCCCCCGGGAATCGAGGTGC
>Ga0256841_1000604_pt1 | contig 35476 bp, 31 predicted proteins | sample 356308metaG_FD_185971 | JGI IMG/M metagenome (GOLD analysis project Ga0256841, IMG submission 185971) | Hydrothermal vent microbial communities from Mid Atlantic Ridge, Atlantic Ocean - 356-308 | ecosystem: Environmental > Aquatic > Marine > Hydrothermal vents | place: Atlantic Ocean: Mid... | reverse complement strand
ATTCGTTATCAATTTTTTCGTTAAAACCAAAATTTTGGATAGCCGCATGCAAAATTTCCTCGGAAGAGAATGCATCTTTAAATTTTACAACGGATAATTTGTACTTTTGGTCGCCTTCCAACAAAATCTCCAGCAATAAGTTTTTCATAGAGCTGTCATATTCAAGGCGTAAACCAAGTTTACTCTCCAGCTTAACCAACGCATCCAGCATTACCCAAGCTAAAGGACCTTTCACATTTTTTAATTCATCTTTAATAAATTCATAAGCCCGTACATCACCAATATTACCAAGACTTTCAATAATTGAAAATTTAGTAAGGTCATCGGCATCGGCATGGATTTTAAGGATAAAATCCACCGCCTCTTTTGATCCGATTTTTCCTAATGCTTCAATAACTGTCGGCTGGTAAAGTTCATTCTTATCATAAAACGTAACAATTGAACGTATAGCTTTTTCTTCTTTTAAATTACCCAAAGCTTCAATACATGCCAGTATCACATTATCGTCTTTATTTTCACTTAAAATTTTCAGTATTAAGTCAACGGCAACTGGGTTTCCGATCAAACCAAGTATATCAATCAAGAATTTTTTGTCTTCATCGTTGCAGCTTTTTAAATAGTTAAGAATAGCAGAAATAGATTTATCTTTTTTTTGTAATAAAATTTCCCCTGCTAAATTTCGTACCGCACTATCTTTAGACGAGATGAGAGGTACAATAATTTCCGGAATATGCGGATTGGAATTTTCTACCAAAGTATTGGAGACGGCGTCTTTAATTCCATTATCGGGTGAAGTTAACTTTTCCGCGAAATAATTAACTATTTCGTCCGGCATTTCATTCGATACAAAATTCTCTGCTGTTGTTTTAATAATAGATACATCATTCGTATCTAAAAGTGATTTTAAACGTTGATATTTTACTTTTTCCATTATAATTATTTTTTAGAAAGCAAAAACAATTTTATTCTTGAGTATTATCGTAATAAAGCCTAATAATTTTAGATTTCTTCATTATAAGCAAAATGAATGCCTAAATAATTTTGGTGAAATGGGATTGTTTTATAAGATTTTAGAAAGTTTTAATGGCTAAAATCAGCCAATTGCGGAAAAGCAAAGGCAAGTTATCCGCTATTTTTTATTATTTGACTAATGAGTGAAAGTAAAATAATAGTTTATGTATTTTGTATTCAACCAAATATTTATTTACAGCATAAAAAAAATTATTTTTTCATTTGCTATTTTAATACCTTTTTGTCTATTTTTACATAGTAAAATTTTTCTGCTGAATATATTGTTTTTGAAATGAGTCGATTTACTTTTACTTTTTTAATATATATTCTTATTTGGACGGCTTTTACGTCTTCTTTCGATCCGCAGGAATTAGTCACCGGCGCTGTTCTCAGTTTTATAGTTGCAACTTTCAGTTATAAATCTTTTACAAGTGAAGGATTGTCTTACTTACATCCCAGAAAATTATTTTATATTGTAAAATACCTTATTGTGTTTTTTATTGCGCTTGTTAAAGCTAACTTTGATGTTGCGTGGAGAGTAATTAACCCAAAACTCCCAATCAATCCCGGAATAGTTACATATAAAACAAATTTAAAATCGGATACTGCTAAGATGTTTCTGGCAAACTCAATTACCTTAACTCCGGGAACATTAACCGTAGATGTAATTGACGATAAACTTTATATACATTGGATTGACGTAAAGTCGACCGATCCGGAAACTATATACAAAGAAATAGGTGCAGCATTCGAAGAAATTTTAAAGGAAATTTTTCAATGATATATTTTCTTTTAATAGTGATGCTATTAGCAATAATTTTTTGTGCCGCCAGAGGTTTATTAGGACCAACTGCATCGGACAGGATTGTTGCGCTGGATAATCTGACAACTATAACAACCGCAGGTTTGGTATTGCTTGGATTTGTTTTCCAGAGATTTATTTATATAGATGTTTCCCTTATTTACGGAGTGCTTTCTTTTATTGGAGTTTTAACCCTTGCACGATACATGGAGGGCGGATTATAATGGTTCTTACTGTTATAGGATATATTTTAGTTACAATTGGAGTCCTTTTTCTCTTTTTGGGAGCTCTTGGAATTTTCAGAATGCCCGATGTATTTACAAGAATGCAAGCAGGCACAAAAGCTACAACCCTTGGCGCGCTTGGAACTATTATCGGCGTCGGATTCCTTCAACCCGAATGGATTTGGAAAACATTAATAATTGCAGTCTTTATTGCTATTTCCAATCCGATTAGCTCACATGCTTTAGCCAGGGGAAGTCATAAAATAGGTATAAAACCTTACTTAAAGGAAGGCGGGGTTGATACATACGCAGAAGTTGACGAAGGAGTGAAAGAAGCATAATGGATTGGTTAACAATTTTAGTCCCGTTTTTATCTTTATTAATTATAATAGCAGCTGGCTTTGCCGTCTATCAAAAGGATTTAATATTGGCCATTATCGGTACTTCAGCCATTTCCGTGGTTTTATCAATTTTCTTTTATATCCTTCAAGCTCCGGATGTTGCTTTAACCGAAGCTGCAATTGGAGTTGCATTAAGTACCATAATCTTCGTTATCACTATCAAAAAAACCAAGAGGTACGAAGAATGAGAAAGGTTATTGCAATATTGTTACTTGCAGTAGTTGGATATTATATTTTAGGAACACTGCTTAATCTTCCGTTCGGACAAAAAGCGACCGGAGTTGGGAAATATTATTTAGATTCAACCATTAAGGAAACAGGAACGGTTAACACGGTTACTTCTATTGTGGTAAGTTACAGAGGTTTCGATACTTTGGGTGAAGTAACAGTTCTATTCCTTGCTGCTACTGGTCTAGGAGCTATTTTATTCGATAAAAAAGGCAAAAAACGTTCTTTACAAAATGCCAGCTTAATAGTAAAGACTTCTTCTAAAATGATTTATCCGCTTACTGTTTTATTAGGAGCTTATGTTTTTGTACACGGTCACTTAACGCCCGGCGGCGGATTTCAAGGAGGAGCAATAATTGCAACCGGAACTTTGTTAATGTTTATGGCTTACAGATCGTTCGAAACAAATCATACAGCATTAACAATTATTGAATCGCTTGCGGGATTAACTTTTGTAAGTATCGGTATATCCGGTTTAATTTGGGGTTATTCCTTCTTGCAAAATATTTTACCGCTTGGAACTCCAAACGAATTATTATCAGGCGGAATAATTCCATTAATCTATATTGCAGTAGGTTTTAAAGTGGGCGCAGAGTTAACAACGGTTTTAGATACATTATTAAAAACTATAAAAGGTTAATGATTTATTTTATAACATCGGTCGTTTTAATTTTAACAGGAATGTATGCCGTTCTTGTTAAGAAAAATTTAATAAAAATTGTAATTGGTCTCTCAATTATAGATAGCGGCGTTCATTTACTAATGATTGCAATAGGTTACGTGAAAAATGCTACTGCTCCTATTTTTTCCAAACCGGGGTTAACCGCAGATAAAATGGTTGATCCGGTTCCTCAAGCATTAGTGTTAACATCAATAGTTATTGGGTTGGCCGTAACCGCTGTTGCACTATCTTTAGTTATAAGATTGTATGATCATCATAAAACATTGGATATTAATAAAATCAGAAAGTTAAAATGGTAAGGTTGTTATAATTATGAGTCCGGTACATTTTATTGCTATTCCGTTATTTGCAGCTTTTCTTATTCCCCTTGTTGGGAAAGTCTCGAAAAATTTGGTAAAATTAATTCCGGGTATCGTCTTCCTTTATTTGTCTTATGTAGCTATTACATTGTTCCCTATCGGTATTCATAAACCGATTGTGGAAATAATTGCCGGATTTAAAGCCCCTTTCGGAATTTCCTTGTATTACGGACCATTGGCAGCTTTTTTAACAACCATGATTACACTGATTGGCTTTGTTATTTGGTTATATAGTTACAAATTTATTATTCGTGAACCCATCGAAAAATATTACATGCTTTTTATGATGCTGATTACCGGTTCTACCGGTATAGTTTTGACGGGCGACGTTTTTAATTTGTTTGTATTTCTTGAAATTACTGCAATAGCCGCATACTCATTAACGGCATTTTTAAGAGATAAAGACGGTGCCGAAGCAGCATTCAAATATTTACTTATAGGTTCCTTTTCTTCTACATTTGTTTTGTTGGCAATTGTTTTACTCTATGCCAATGTTCATACGCTGAACATGGCTGATATTGCCACTAAAATTTCAAGCGTTCCGTTAACAACAAGAATATTTATACTAATATTGTTTTTAATGGGATTGGGAATTGAATCGGAAATGTTTCCTCTGAACGGCTGGGCTCCGGATGCATACTCTCAAGCTCCCTCTCCGGTTGGAGCAGTTTTCGGCGGTATCGTAGTAAAGGCTTCAATCTATGCGCTGATGAGACTGATTTATTTGATGTTCGAATTCCAGTCGGTTATGCATTTCCTTGTTATTATGGGCGTTATAACAATGTTGATTGCGGAAATGTCCGCCATGAGGCAACAACAAATTAAAAGAATGCTGGCATTTTCAAGCATAGGTCAAATGGGGCTGGTAATAATTGCTTTTGGAGTGGGAACAGAACCAAGCGTGAGAGCGGCATTATTCCAAATGTTTAATCATGCACTTATAAAATCGTTATTGTTTTTTGCAGCCGGTTACTTAGTCTTTCATTCGGGATCAAAGAAAATTTCGGCATTAGACGGATTGGGACATGACAAACCTATTACAAGTTTCTTCTTTGCATTCGGTGCTTTGGCAATAATCGGTCTGCCGCCGTTTTCCGGGTTCTGGAGTAAGTTATACGTGTTGTTGTCGGTTGCTAATTCGGGATTGTTTGCAGCCGTTGCACTTATTTTATTCAGCAGTGTTGTGGAAGCAATCTATTATTTAAGAGTAGTAAGCAGATTATATTTTAATACGGAAGTTGCAACGGATGTTAGAAGGACTCCGGTTTCGGGACTGGTGGCAATGGGAATTTTAACCTTAGTTATTCTTTTTGTGGGGTTTTATCCGAATCTTGTTTTACATTGGATGACTCCTGCTGCAAACGAATTATTAAATAAAGCAGCCTATATTAAGGCAGGATTGTTTCACTAAAATTTACATTAAATATTATTATGATTTCGATTCCATACATATTACTTATAGCTTTCGCAGGCGCTTTATTATCTTTTGTTATTCATCATATTGCACCTAAACTTAGAACCCCGGTCGCTTTGCTTACAACGGTTTTACTTTTATATTTTGTTTGGGCGCTTCCTGCCAATTCATTAATCAATATCAAAATCGGTGATTTTATTTTAACTTGGGGAACTACAGCTTACGGTCAATTATTTGGAATGCTGGTAGCTGTTCTGGGATTTTTTACCGTATTGTATTCTACGGATTTTATGGCTTCAAAAGAGAGACTCGGCTATTTCTACATGAATTTCTTATTCGTAATCGGAGGAATGTTGGGAATAGTTTATAGCCAGGATTTTATTTCTCTTTTCTTTTTCTGGGAAATTATGACGTGGTCATCTTTCATGCTTGTGATATACTGCTGTAAAGATGCTCAATCAATCGGATTAAAATATTTTGTTTTCAGCGCAATCGGTGCTTATTCAATATTAATCGGGATTGTATTGCTTTACTCAAGCATGGGAACTTTACAATTCAAAAATATCTTTGGACACATAAACGAGATTAGCACCGGAATTAAAATAAGTGTAATCATATTAATGATTATAGGATTTGGCGTTAAGAGCGCACTGATGCCATTGCATGTTTGGGCGCCCGATGCTTACGCCGTTTCCCCGTCGCCTTTTACGGCTTTATTTTCCGGAGCTCTTTCTAAAATGGGTATTTTCGGCATCGGATTGGTTTTATTTAAACTTGCCGCACATACCGGATTTTATTCATACGTTCAGTATACTTTAGCTTGGATAGGCGGAATAACAGCCTTACTGGCTACATTTTATGCTATAGCACAGACCGACGCCAAGAAACTTTTAGCCTATTCCTCAATCGGTCAATTAGGATATATTATAGTAGGTTTGGCAATAGGTACGCCGTTAAGTATTGCAGCGGCTCTATTCCTTGCTATTCTGCATGCAATTTTTAAGTCAATGTTATTTATGGCAACAGGCGCCGTATATATGAGAACCGGGACAACCAATATGACCGAGGTTTCCGGTTTAATTAGAAAAATGCCTATAAGTTTTGTTACGGCTTTGTTTGGAATTATTACTGTAGCCGGCGTTCCTCCATTGGGTGGCTTTGCCGCTAAATGGATGCTTTACGAATCTCTTATTCAATCCGGTCATTACTTTTTGGTAATAGTTATTTTCGCAGCCAGTACTGCTGCATTTCTTTATTTGTTTAGATACATATTCTCTTTGTTCTTGGGACAAGAAGAAAAAGAATGGGAAAACGTAAAAGAAGTTCCTTGGACAATGCAGATTCCAATGATTTTAATGACCATTTTCGTTTTGGTTATCGGCGTATTCCCCGGTTTGTTACTCGATCCTATAAGCAGTGCAATGCAATATCTTAATGTAAAACCTTTCGATTATCAAATGTCCGTTCTTTTCAATAATTGGGGCGGAAAAGTAGATATGCAAATAGTTGTTAGAAGCATTGCCGCTGTTTTTATCCTTTTGGGAATATTTATTACAATTAAAGGTTACCGTAATACACGTTATGTTACAACAAAAGATATTCATACATCCGGCGAAATACCAACGGAAAACGAAAATTTAACTTATGCAGTTGATTTTTATAAACCGTTTGAAAGATCCATTGCGCCTTTGTTAAAAGCAAGTATTGATAAAGTTTACACTTTAACCGGAGATATATTCGAACAAGCATTCGATTATTTAAGATACGTTTACACAGGAAACGGGCAAACTTATGCAATGTATGTTGTATTATTTTTAGCAATTTTACTCCTGTTTTCCGAACTGATTTTTGGAATTATATTGTAGGAAGTATTAAGTTATGAATATAAATTGGCTATCTGTTTTAGGAATAATTACAACACCAATTATTGCTTTTATTGTTGGTGTAACTTACGGGGGGCTTACAAGAAGAATAACCGCCAGAATTCAAAACAGATATGGTCCACCGTCATCTCAAAACTTGTTGGATATTATAAAACTTTACAGCAAAGAAACAAGCATCCAACATGGAGTTATGCAGCATCTTGGACCAGTATTTGCCATAACAGCATCTATAACTACATTATATTTTATACCCGTAATAAAAAATTCGGTTGTATTTACAAATTTAAGTTTTAACGGCGATCTGATTTTTTTGTTATACATTATGGTTTTCGGATCGCTGGGAATGGCTCTGGGAGCCGGTCAAACCGGAAACCCTAATGCAGCAATTGGTGTCTCCCGCGGTTTAAGTCAAATGGTTGGATATGAAATTCCGTTTGTTCTTTCATTAGTGGCAATTATGACGCAATTTCACACTACATCATTAACCGATCTTCTAGCGGTTCAAAAACATTTTGCCGATTGGATTATTTTTCAATCACCGTTAGCATTTATTGCGGGAATATTGGCATTTTTAGGAATGATGGGTTATGCGCCATTCGATGTTGTAATTGCGCCGGCGGAAATTGCTTCCGGTCCTCCTTCCGAATTCGGCGGAAAGTATTTAGCATTAATGATGACAAGCAGATCGATATTCACATTTGCAAAGCTTGTGTTATTTACCGATATATTTTTAGGCGGCGCATCGGATTTTATTACTTTAATTATTAAAACTTTTTTACTTTATATGATTCCGGTATTGACCGGCATCGTTTTTCCAAGATTTAGAACGGAACAATCAATTTGTTTTTTTTGGAAATGGCCGCTTGTGTTTGGTGTTTTAGCAATTTTAGTTGTTGTATTGTAGAGGTTAAAAATGATATACGATAAAAGTTCAGGTAAAATTGTAGATATAATAAAAAATTATGCCCGTAAACATTCATTATGGATAGTTGCTTACGGAACCGGTTGCGGCGCAATAGAATTACCGCCAACCATGACCTCACGCTACGACGCAGAACGGTTTGGAATTAGAGGCTCTGCCACACCGCGTCAAGCTGATGTATTATTAATTACCGGCTATCTTGCCGTGAAAACTCTTAAAAGGGTTATCCGCACTTACGAGCAAATGCAAGATCCAAAATACGTTATCGGTTTCGGTTCTTGTACAATTAACGGCGGAATGTATTGGGATTCATATAATACCGTAAAAGCATTAGACAGATATTTACCTGTGGATGTTTATATTAACGGATGTATGCCCCGCCCCGAAGCGGTGATTTCAGGATTTATAGAATTGCAGAAACTTATTGAAGCTGGAAAGGCAAACGGAGCTAAAAAATATAAAGAAAATCTTGATTGGTATCGCGAGAACCAAAGAAAAGTAATTAAAAATTGGAAAATGCCCGACTATAATTGGTAATAACAATGAAAACTCAAAATATTAACATAGAAAAAGAAATAGCAACCGAAATACAAAATACATTTCATACCGCAGAAGTTAATATTAAGCGGAATAAAAGGATAGAAGTTAAATTACGAAACGATTTGATTCCGCCTTTTTTAAGCTATGCGAAAAATTACTTGACTTTTAATCACCTTGCACATTTTTCTTGCGTGGATTGGATAGAGCAAAACGAATTTGAACTCGTTTATATTATCTATTCATACGAAAAAGGAGTGATTGTTCTTGCTAAAACCAGAATCGACAGAGAAAAAGCCGAATTTGTTACTACCCGTCATCTTTGGTATCAGGCAGAAACTTATGAGCGGGAATTACACGAAATGTTCGGGATAAATTTTAAAGGGAATGACAGATTAAACGAATTTATATTAGAAGATTGGGAAGGAATTCCGCCGTACAGAAGAGATTTCGATACCGTAAAATATGCAACCGATAATTTTTACACTCGTCCCGGCAGGGAAGATGCCAAAGATGTAAGAGAAAATGTTACAAAAATTAATAAAGAAGAAATTCCCGAATTTGCTAAAGAATATTCTGTTAGAAGCTTAAAATGAGAGAAAAAGAAACTACATTATATTTAGGACCGCAACACCCGGGCGTTACCGGAAATATGATGGTTAAATTAAAAGTTGCGGGAGATACAGTCGTAAAAGCCGAAACGCATGTCGGCTATTTACATAGAGCCTTCGAAAAATTAATGGAACAAAGAACTTGGATGCAATCGTTCCCGATTGTATGTAGAATTTGCGTTCCCGAACCTGATCCGAACGAGGAAAACCTTGCAAGGGCAATTGAAGAAATTGAAGGAAGAGAAGTTCCCGAACGGGCAAAATATATTAGAGTTATGATATTGGAACTTTCGCGCCTTGCCGCATATATGCTGTGGATGGGCGGGCAAGCCGGAACCGCCGGTCTTTATACCGTACCGCAATGGTCGGTTGGAGACCGCGATTATATAATCGATTTATTCGAAGAATTAACAGGCGGTAGAATTTATCACATGTATATTTGGGCAGGCGGCGTTAGAAGAGACCTTCCCGAAGGATTTGCCGACAAAGTACTTAGAACAATGGATTATCTGGAAAGCCGTCTGCCGGAATATGATAAACTTTTCTTCGAAAATGCAATCTTTCAAAAAAGAGCTAAAGGCGTTGGAATTATTGATAAAGATAAAGCTTTGGAATGGGGCGTTGTCGGACCTCCATTGCGCGGTTGCGGTATAAAACACGACGTTCGCATAGACGAACCGTATGAAGTTTATGATAAATTGGACTTTGTCGTTCCAACACACGAGGGCGGTGATGTATGGTCCAGAGCAATGGTACGCAGGCAAGAAATGGAACAGTCAATTTCTATAATACGCCAAGTAATTGATAAAATGCCGGCCGGCGAATATTATAATAAAGTTCCTAATCCGCTTAATTGGTACGTTCCGGAAGGAGACGCTTACGTTAAAACCGAATCGGCAAGAGGCGAGTTCGGTTATTACGCAGTTAGCGACGGCGGACTTAAACCGAGAAGAGTTCATGTGCGCGGACCGGCTTATGTTCATGGAGTTTCGCTGCTCGAAAAAATTTTGGTCGGTGCAAACATCTCCGACGTTGCATTTATTATGAATAGTCTTGGAGTATGTCCTCCGGAAATAGAAAGATAGGTAAATACAATGGCACTGAATCTAAAAGGAATTATTTCACCATATAACGCTTTAAAACAAGCTGGTAGAAAACCGCATACAGTTCAATATCCGTATAAGAAAAAAGAAGCGGCTGACAGATACCGCGGGTTTCATTTTAACGACATACAAGAATGCATCGGTTGCGGTACATGCTCTACAATCTGTCAAAATCATGCAATTGATATGATTGAAATTGAAGGTCTCGAAGTTGGACCGGGAGATTCGGGATTAAGACCGCGTGTAGATAACGGAAGATGCTGCTGGTGCGCTTTATGTGTTGATTCCTGTCCAACCGGATCATTAAGTCTTACTAAAGATTATTTGTATGTTTCCGAAGACCCCAATTCGTTCTTGTTGATTCCCGGTATCGACAACCCTGATGGTCAAAATAGAAAATCATGGATTAGTAACGGTAATTCACTCCTGGATTACAAACGCATACCCATGAGAGAACTTGAAGGACAAGAACGCGTTAAATCGTTTGCCGAAGTTGTATTAGGTTATAACGAAGAAGAAGCCCGTACTGAAGCTGCACGATGTTTGGGTTGCGGAATTTGTACGGAAAATTGCCCTGTTCATATGCATATACCCGAGTATATAAACGCCATAGCTCGCGGCGATGATAAAATGGCGGTCAAAATAATTTACGATAATAACCCGTTGGGTGAAACATGCGGTAAAGTTTGTACAAGACGTTGCGAAGAAATTTGCGCATTCACAAAAAGAGGCGAACCGATAGCAATACGTTGGCTAAAACGTTATGCCACCGAAACCGTGGAAAATGAAAAAATGATTGAAGAAATTGTAAATCCTACTATCCTTCCGCCGAACGGTCACTCCGTTGCAATTATCGGCGCCGGACCCGGAGGATTAACCGCTGCCTATTACCTGGCAATGAGAGGGTTTAATGTTATGGTTTATGAAGCAAAAGAACACGCCGGCGGTATGATTATGTATGGAATTCCCAAATACCGATTACCATTGGATAGTTTAGATAAACAAATTGAATACTTGCAAAGTATTGGCGTAGAAATTAAATTTAATACTAAAGTTGGAAAAGATATTTCATTCGATGAAATCAGACAGCATCACGAAGCTGTTTATATCGGTATCGGCTTTGAAGTTCCTTATAAACTTGGAATAACCGGCGAAGATGCCTCCGGCTCTATCCAAGCTATTAATTTTTTAAGGGAAATTAACAGAGAAAAACATATAGAGATTGGTGATAAAGTTGTAGTAATTGGAGGAGGTAATGTTGCTATTGATGCCGCCCGTGTATCAAGAAGGTTAGGAGCCGAAGTTACAATTTTATATAGAAGACGAGTTGAGGATATGCCGGCCGATTGGGAGGAAATTGAGGGAGCTGAAGACGAAGGCGTTATTATTCATCCGCAAGCAATACCCCTGGAAATTATTACGGATGAAAACAATAAAGTAAAAGCAATAAAATACGCAAATGCGGAAATGATTCCGGATCCTAAAGGCGGTAGACCAAGACCGAAAATAATTGAAGGCGATGAACATATTTTAGAAGTAACAACTGTAATTGGTGCAATAGGTCAAGAGGCCGATTATTCCTTCTTACCGGATGACATTAAAGAAAAATTGGAAATAAACCGCGGAAGAATTGTAGTAAATGAAGACCGGCAAACAAGTATCCCCTGGTTATTTGCCGGAGGCGATATTGCAAACAGAAGAGCTGATGCAATTGGCGCCATAGCAGACGGTTTTAACGCCGTAAAGGGAATTGAAAAATTCATATTAAAAGAGGATAAATAACAATGGCTGATTTATCAACAAACTATTTAGGTTATAAATTAAAAAACCCAATTATTGCTTCAAGTTCAACATTAACGGATAATGTTGATAGCATTAAAAAACTGGAGGAAAACGGTGTTGCCGCCGTCGTTCTTCGGTCAATTTTTGAAGAAGAAATATTTTTGGAAGCCGATCACGAAATTAAACAAGCCGTAAAAGAAGGCTACGACGAAGCTTTATTTGATTATTTCGATGCCAGAGTAAAACAGCATAATGTTGACGAATATTTGGATCTTCTTTTAGAACTGAAAAGACATGTTAACATTCCCGTTTTAGGAAGTATCAATTGTATGTCCGATCATGAATGGATTTATTTTGCTAAACAGATGGAAAGTGTGGGCGTTGATGCCATCGAATTAAATATGTTCTTGCTTCCATCCAATTTTAACAGAACTTGCGAAGAAAACGAAAAGTTATATTTTAGTATTGTACAAAAAGTTCTGGATCAAGTAAGCGTGCCCGTAACACTTAAAATAAGTCACTATTTTTCGAACCTTGCAACGATGATTATTAACTTATCTAAAACCGATATAAAAGGTTTGGTATTATTCAATAAATTCTTTGCGCCGGACTTTGATATAGAAGACGAAAAACTAATTTCCACTTATGTGTTAAGTAATCCACAAGATATTTCCTTACCGCTACGTTGGATTGCAATGCTATCCGATAGAGTTGAGTGCGATTTGGTTGCTTCTACAGGCGTGCATGACGGAGCCGGAGTTATCAAGCAATTATTAGCCGGAGCCACCGCTGTCCAGATTGCTTCCACACTATACAAACACGGTCCTGAACAAATAGGAGTAATGTTAAAGGAGTTGGAAGATTGGATGAACAGAAAAGGTTATGAATCACTGGCGGACTTTAAAGGTAAGTTAAGTTATAAAAACGTTAAAGATCCTGCGTTGTACGAAAGAGTTCAATTTATGAAATATTTCGGCAGTCATAAATAAAATTATTACATCCGATTATTTTAAGATATAGTTTTTGTAACTTCTATTCCTAACTGTTCCATCCTGTAACGTAACTTGGAGCGAGAGAGCCCAAGCACTTTTGCCGCTTGTACTTGGTTCCCTTTTGTTATATCTAAAGTTTTTAAGATTAATGAGCGTAAGACTACATCCATTTTAACGCCTTGCGGCGGAATCTTCAATTCGAATTCCGTACTGCCGTCGTTAATATTTTCGTTTAATTTCAAAAAATTAAAATTTTGCAGTTTAAGTTCATCGGAATTTAATGTTAGTACCGCTCTTTCCATTGCATTTTTTAATTCTCTTATGTTTCCGTTCCAACTGTAATTTTGCATTAATTCCAAGGCTTCGTCGGAAATACCTTTTACATTTTTATTGAATTTTTGAGCGTACTGTTTCATAAACGAGTAAGCTAAAATGGGAATATCCGTTTTTCGTTCCCGCAGGGAAGGAATAGTTACTTTAGCTACGTTCAATCTGTAATATAAATCTTCTCTGAACGTTCCTTTTTTTACTTCATTCTCAAGATTTTTATTCGTGGCTGCCAGCACACGAACATTAACACTAATTTCCCTTTCGCCGCCAACTCTGTAAAATTTCTTTTCTTGAAGCACGCGTAATAACTTTACTTGCATATCCAAACCGAGCTCGCCAATTTCATCCAACAATATTGTTCCGCCGTTAGCAAGTTCAAATTTGCCAAGTTTTGTTTTATTTGAAGCTCCCGTAAAAGCTCCGCGTTCGTGCCCAAACAATTCACTTTCCGCAAGCTCTTTGGGAATTGTAGCGCAGTTAATGGGAATAAATACTTTGTTTTTCCTCGGACTAATTTGATGAATATATTTGGCAAATACTTCTTTTCCCGTTCCGCTTTCACCTTCAAGTAAAATTGTTGTATCTTCGCTTTGGGCTAATTGTTCAACCGTATTCAACACTCTAACAATCGGTTTGCTTTTTCCAAAATATTCTCTTGTTAAATTTTCTTCGTTTAGTAACGAATGTAAAGTTTCCACTTCCTGTTTGAGTTTTAAATGGTTAACACATTTATCAAGTAAAAGTCTTAATTGATCAATATCAATCGGTTTCAGCATAAAATCGAATGCACCCAGTTTCATGGCTTCGACGGCAATTTTTACATCCGAGTATGCGGTAATCATAATAACGGGAATATGAAAGAACTTCTGTTGTAAATCCTTTAATATATCCAGTCCGTTATGGGTTGATAAAAATATATCAAGCAAAATTATATCGGGTTGATGGATTTCAACCATATCCAGCGCTTTTCCTCCGTCCATACAAATATCAACGTCGTATCCTAATTTTATTAATACTTTTTTTAGCGACAAACAAACGAGATTATCGTCATCAATAATTAATACTTTTGGTACCATTTTAACCCTCAATCAATGATTTTGGAAAAACGACAAAAAACTTGGTTCCTTTTTTATGTTCGCTTTCAAAAGCGATACTGGCGCCGTGTTCGGCTAATAATTGTTTACAAACACTTAACCCCAAACCCGTACCGTTTTCTTTATTGGTATAAAAATCAGAAAAAACTTTTTCCTTGTCAATTTCTTTTATGCCAATTCCTTCGTCTCTAACTTCAATTACCGGATCGTTATTTTCGGAAAAGTATGTTGAAATGGCAACGTTCGAATTTTTAGAGCTTGCTTCGATGGCATTGCTGAGTAAATTAACAACCACTTGTAAAATTTTATCTTTATTAAACTTTAATTTAGGAATTTTTGAATTGAACGATGTTTCTATTTTTATATTCTTACGGTTAGCCGTACTTTGTACCATTTGAACCGCTTGTTTAATTATGTAGTTAAGCGTAAAAATGCCGTAATCATCTTTGGGTTTACGGGAAAATGCCAAAGTATTATCAACCAGGGTTTGAATTCTTTCAACGGCATCCATAGAAGCTTTGATACATTCAGCGTCCTCTTCGCTAAAATTCTCAATCGACATATTCAAATATTCTAAATTTAATTTTAACGCCGAAAGCGGATTCCTGATTTCATGCGTTAAACCGGCGGCTAATTTGCCGAGCAATTTAAGTTTGTTATTATGAATATCATCCATTAGAAGTAATTGCCAGTATTTTATTATACCAAAATAAGAAATTTATTTTTTTATTTTAGTTAATTTGTAACATATTTGCAACTAATTGACTGTATAGAATTTGTTTTTAAACCGTTTAACCGGTTTAATTTGAATTCTATTTTTAAGAGTTTTAATGTTTTGTTAAGACAGGAAAGATAAAAAAGGACAATTGATATTAAATTTAAGAAGGCCGGTATTTAACCGGCCCGGCAATTAATTACATTCTGTTCAGTTCTTTTAAAATTGCTTCTGCAACTTTATTAAGAACTTCATCCGAATTATAAAATCCGTTATCAATTCTACTTCTTACTTTTTCAATTTCATGACCGTCAATATTTTGCGAGCTTAAAAGTTTAGCTTCTTCAGAAATTTCAATTTTATCTTTTATGCCGGAACTTTTAACGTTTTTAGCCGACCCTTGCTTTTTGTACTGGTCATGCAACTTATTCAGATTATTTCCAAGACCTTTGATTTCCACAATGTTACCTATTTATAATGAATTAATTTTTTCTTATTCAACAATTTGCCGAGATCGTTTTTTACTTTAACTTGCTCGGTTTTATTTTTCTCAATTATATTATCGAATTTCTGTAATATTAGTTTAACCCTATCCTCCATGCTTTGTGATCTGCGTCTCAATATCTCGGATGAATTATTTTGAATTAATTCACTTCTCGTTTCGAAAATTTTATTAACATTAGCATTTATTCTTTTAATACATTTTTCGAAATTATCTTCGCTTATGTTATTTAAAGCATTTTCCAGGTTGTCAAAATACGATTCTAATTTGTTAATTTCAAAATCCAGACTTGTATCCATTAAAAGAACCCGTTGCTTAATTGAGATAATGAATTTTGACTAGCTATTAAAGTTGCAAGCTGAGATTGCAACATTTCATATTTTTTCCTTAATATTTCCGCTCCTTTATCTATTCTTTCATTACTGTAAGTTATTTTATCGGATAAGTAGGAAACCGTGCTATCGTAAGACTCTACTATATTATCTATTACTCCGCTTGTTTTAGCGTATGCATCAACCGTATCGAACAATCTGGTTGCAATTCCGTCTGACGAGTTAAATAATGCTTTTACTTCATCCGGTTTCGATTTTATTGCATCTTCAAGCTTTGATGAGTCGGATAAACTTAATCCGCTTTCCGGATCGAATTTAACTCCGATTTCCGATAAATACGATAAAGCACCGGAAGTTAAACCTGTAACTTGTGTGCTAACTTCCGAGCTTAATTTTTGTTTTAAATTAGAAGCATTATTATTACCGGTAAATATTCCTCGTTTTTCTTTAGTTGAATTATAATTATCTTTAATATACTTGTATGCTTGGTTAAATTTATCTATAAATTCGTTTATTTTATCCTGAATATTTTTCAAATTAAAATCAATAGTTACATTAATCGTAGGAACTCCCGTATCCAATTGTTTCTTCAAAATCAGGGTAACGCCGGTAATTAAATCGTTAATAGTATTTGAACTTCTTTCCACATCAATACCGTTAAAATTTAATTTGGCATTTAATGCATCTTCGGCATAAATATATCCTGCCGAGCCATCGGTTCCCGCCAGGGTTCTTGTAGAAAGATTAAGACCGACGGAATCTAAAGCATTACCGGTAACATCGGTTAACGTAATTTCATTATCTTTACCGCTGCTTCCGGCTGTTATTGAGAGTTTAGTGTTGCCTGTAGTCGGAGAAAAAACCGATGCGGTCACCGAACCGTCACTTGCTTCGTTAATAGCGTCGCTTATTTTGGTCATTAATTCACTGTAGGTTTCGCTACCGGTAGTAGTTATTTCTATTGTACTGTCAAAACTACCGGATTGTACACGGAACGAAAGAGTTCCGGCTTGTACACCGGATGCCGAATCCGATGTTTTCGTATCGGATACAACGGAATCGTATTGAGCCAACTGATTTATTCTTATAGCATACGTTCCAACAATAGCGTTGTTTGTAGCCGTAGCTGTAAGATAATCCGAATCGGAAACGTCGGCTGTTTTTGAATTAAAAATTGAATCCGAATCCGTACTTTTTAAACTTTCGAGAATTGATTTAAGTGAAGACAGTTTTGTTTTTAAAGTACCCCAAGCACTGGATAAATCGGAAATTTTTTGTTTTCTGGTCTCCAGTGGTTTTACCCTTTTAGCATTTTCGTACAACCGGTAACTGCTAATTAAACTTTCAATTCCCGATGCACTTAAAAGATCCATATTTTCCTCCCATTTAAAGATCTACTTCTACTCTATTCAAGTATTCTCAACCAAGCCTCGCGTAATTCACTTAAAATTTTAGTGACCATACCATAGTTTTTATTTCTCATTTCATCTTGACAATAATCGTATAATTTTTTCAAACCAATAGATACTTTTGCGGCTTCATCATTGTCGTAACGTAACGAACTTAATAACAAGTTTAATGCTTTATTCGTATTCTCAAGGTTTCCTCTTTTACTATGCATTATCGCATAATCCATCACTTTTATTAATAATTTTTCCGGTGTGGCTTCGTTAATATCATTGGCCAAGTAAACCGAAGCGCCGTCTAATCTGTAATTTCTTTTCAAAGCTGCAGAAGATTGGAACATTTTTTTCACCCTTATTTAATAACAACAATTAGAAAATTAAATGCTCTTCCGGGCCAAAGCCGGAAGAGCCGAGTTTAAGAGATATACTACTAACCTCTGAATAATTGCAATACTTGTTGTGGAGCGAAGTTCAATTGAGCATACATTGCTGTAGCCGATTGAGCTCCTATTTGAGCTTTTGTAGCATTCAATTGCTCCAAGGCCATATCTGCGTCGAAGAGTCTGGAGTATGCAGATTGAGAATTAAGTATTGCCGAGCTGAGGAATTGGTCTTTAGCATCCAATCTTTGTGTATAGTTACCTATTGCACCAAGTGCATCGTCAACAGCCGATTCAAAATTATCCAAATTAAGAGCTGCAATGCTTGTGGCATCCGTTACCCCTACAATAGCATCCAGAGCAGATGCAACTTCAGAACTCAATCCACTTACAACGCTGTCACTAGTTGATGAGGAACCAACCAAATCAACTGTACCGTCGGTACCGTAAGTAATTGATATTGTATCCGATGTAGATGCTCCGGTCTGGAATGTAAAGCCTGAACCGGCACCACTTGAAGTTGAAACCAATAAATCGGTATCGTTAAATTTAGTTTGTGCAAATGCACTTTCAATTTCTTTACCGATTGCAACAATGTCTTTTGCAATTGCAGAACTGTCATTAACCGGGTTTGCAGAATCTGCTATTTTACCTCTGATTTGGGTAATCATATCTTTTATGCTTATCAACTGACTTTCAGCCGTGGCAAGCATATCTTTTGCAGAACCAACATTACGTTGAGCGGCTTGCATTTGAGTTACTTTAGCGTCTAAAGATTTACCAACGTTGAATCCCGATGTATCATCGGCAACGCTATTGATTCTTCTTTGACTAGCCAATCGTAATTGAGCTTTTTGGGCCATTGTGTTTAGTTTAGCCAGCGAATTGTAAGCTCTTAAAGCTCCAACGTTTGTGTTAATCCTAAAAGATTGAGTAGACATTTAAACCTCCATGTTTATTTGTGATTGTTGATTTACTGAGCTTCCTTGCTCAATTTTTAATTTTAACCTACCGGGCTCCTAACCGGTTTGATTAATGAACAATTATTTTTCTCAGCTAAATTATCGCACTCACATTGGAAAAGTTTAGAGGTTTGTTTTAACTCCGTTTTAATTTGCGGAAATCGGTTCATTCAAAAACGGGTGAAGTTTTGATTTCAACAATTTTATTTTTTCCATTACAAGTTTATTGGATGAAAATAATTTTTCCGCTTTGGCAACAAGAGTATTTAATTTAATTATTTTTTTTAATCTTAAATAAATAGATGCCAAATAAAATACAGCCGCGGGGTCTTTATCTTCTTTATCGAGGGATTCTTCCAATATACGCGCACCCTCTTCTAAAAAATTTGCCTCTACCAGCGCCGATCCGAAAGTTACCAAGTATCTGGTTTTATTCTTAAACGAATCGTATATACTTGTTAATATATCCAATTTAATATTTGTGTTTTTGGAATTATTAATCAAAGCGAGATAGCATTCCATGTTATCTTTATTAATTAACTTCATTAGAGTTTCAACGTATTCATGCGTTAAACTGTCATTAATTAATAACTTAATTAATTCAGCTTCTTCTGTTTTGTTTTTAAGGATTTTAAATTTGTTCAAGAAATACTCTAAATTATGTTTATCTCCGGAAGAAAACGTTAATAATATTCCCTGATAAATTATTTTTTCATCCTTAACTTGAATTGTTAATACTTTTGAACGGTTACTATTCTTTGAATAATTGCTATTTTCGATTAAGGCTGTTTTACAAAAATTAACAGCTTCTTTTGTTAAATTTAAGCCGGAATAAATTTGCGAGGCAACTAAATTAAGAATTACATTAGTTTTGTCGTAAGTTATTCCAAGACCAATATACTCTTTTGCTTTCAAGAGATCGCCTTTCCTTCTGCTTGAATCGGCTAAGTTTAACAATGCAATCACTTTATATTCATTCTTCAGACGTTTGTCTTTCAAAGCAATTTCATAAAATTTAACAGCTTCGGTTTCGTTATCCAACAACTGATAAGTATTGCCAAGTTGATAGGCATAGTATGAATCTTTTGACAATTTATATTCTTCTAAAAGCAAAGGCAGGTTTCGGGTCGCTTTTTCCTTTAATTTCAATCTGGGTAAATTGTAACCTTCGTGAATTATCTCAATATTCGATTCAATTATTTTATAATTATTTTGTAATAAGGAAGCGTTAATCTGTTCGTGAGCTTTTCCGTAGAATTTTATTCCTTCTTTTTTACTAAACAGCCTTATATAACTCATTTTTTTAACGTTTCCGGAATAATCATCCAAATTTGTTATAATGCAATTTACGCCTGTATAATTATTTGTCGATATAACCGATTTCAATTCCTCAATTGATGCGGGATTAAGCCTTTCGTCTGCATCAAGATACAAAATCCAATCACCGTTGGATTTTGAAAGCGCAAAATTACGAGCTGCAGAAAAGTCATCTATCCAATCAAAATGAAAAATTTTCGCATTAAATTTTTCCGCTATTTCCAAAGTTTTATCGGTAGAACCGGTATCTACAATAACTATTTCGTCCACCACATTTTTAACCGAATCCAAACATCCTTCGAGATATTTTTCTTCGTTTTTTACAATCATGCTTAAAGTAAGAGTTGGAGTTTTCATTGTTTTGCCGCTATTGTTTTTTCTTCTTTCGTAACCGGTTGTTCTTCTACAATTGAATTATGGTTTCCGGGAAAGCCCAATTTTTTATTTACCTTAGCCAAACCTTCGCCTGCAGCCGCATTATTTACATCGTTTACAACCGCCCATTCGTACATTGTTTTTGACTCATTATACATTTTGGATAAGAAAAAGATTTCCCCGAGTCCGGCACAAGCCTGTGAAGATGCAGGATTTTGATTTAGAGCTTGTTCAAAATAATCTTTTGCTTTTATCAGATCCTTTTTTAGCATATATATATTTCCTAAAATTATTAACAACTCATCCAAAGAGATATTGTATTTTTCATTTAAGTTTTTTGATTTATAATTTTCCACAACTAATTTGATGTGTTTAATAGCAAGCGTATAATTTTTCTTTTCAAAATATTCCAAACCCAAGGTCAATTCGTTTGCAAAGTCTATTTCGGAATTATTCAGTAAATACTTTTTATACTTATTATTTACAACCAAACTTTCTTCCAGCGAAACCTTTTGGTTACCTAACTCAATACCATTAATATTTTGATAATAAACTCCTAAAAATTCATTTATGTGATAAAAATAAGAATTGTTCTCAAATACCATCCGGCACCAAAATTCATAATCGCCGGCCGATTTAAATATTTCGTCGAAATAACCGATTTTATTGTGTATTTCCTTACGCCACATTGGTTGAGGTCCTATAAAACAAACCCGGACTAATAATGCCGGTGAAAATTCCGGACGCTTAAGTTCTATGCCTTCTGTATAATCTTTAAAATGAACGTTCGGTTTTGTTGAAACGTAAACATCCGCATAAACCAAATCCATTTTAACATTATTTTCCAGAACATTCGCCATTACTTCTAATGCGTCGGCTCTATGTCTGTCATCAGTATTTGCATTAGTTATGTATTTGCCTCTGGCTATTTTAATTGCTCTATTCCACGATTGGTACAAAGTTTCACGTACATCTGTTTTCACATAAACTATATTCGGATATTTTTTTACGTATTCATTTATTATTTTTTCTTCATTTTGTTCGGAATTAGAATTAATAATTACAATTTCCAACAATCCTTTATCGTAGAGTGTTTGATTCACTAAATCATCCAAACAACCTTTTATAAATTCTTGCGAATTATAAACCGAAACAATTGCAGAGACTAACGGTTTTTTCTCGGTAGAAACCAAATTAATTTTGTCGTCTTCAATTTCATTTGTTATTTGCTCAGGTGAGTAAGACGGATAAACCGGCTTTTTATTAAACTGAATCCATTCCAAAAATGTATTAATTCTATTATTTACAGAGTGATGTTCTTTTACCTCATTGTATCCTTCAACGGCAATTTGTTTATATTCTTCCGGATTTTCATAAAATTCAAGTATTTTTTCCAAAAGGTTTCCAAAATCATTTTCATCAAAATATATAAGATGAGTATTATCAATAAACAATGAATTATTCTTAGGTCTGTTTTTAGGCTTGAACTGAAATAATAAATTACCGCATGCTAAAGATTCAAAGGTTCGCACATTAAAGCCGTGAAAAACACCGGGCGGGTTAATTATTGATTTAAATTTGTTATATCTTTGAACCAGCTCGCTGTTTGTGATAAAACCGCTTTCTATACTGATTAACTCATTATCATATAAAGTTGAAATAATAGTTTTTCTAAGTTTATACTCATCCCAAAGTTTACCTTTAAAGAATATTGAATTTTCTCTTTCGGAAAAGTTTATGTAATTTGAAAAGAAGCTAGTATCAGCAAACTGAGGGAACCAGATTGATTTAGCTTTAGGATAAAAATTTACGTCAAGTTCATCCGCAACCAAAAAGTTGGTGAATACTTTTTTAGCATTTTTTGCTCTTTTTTTATACACCGGATAAATTGTATCAATTGTTGATTCGTACGAATAACATACTTTGGGATTTTTGTACTTTCGCCACAATTCTCTTTTATCGTTTGTATCATGTAAAAAATATAAATGATGGTCACCGCCCAATGCCAATAACAAATCAGAATTTGCACCTTTTTTCAGGTAATCAAAAAAGTATTCATAATTATTTTCATCCAAATAAAAAACTTTATTCAACAATCCCGCTTTTCTAAAATTTAATACCCAAGAAATACCTAAATGCCAGGAATGTTTATTGGAAAAAGGTAATAATAAATCAATTTTCAACTTATTATTATTAAATGATATAAGTTTTTCTTTTTGATTTGTAGAGCTGTAATTATTTTTGATAAAATTTATTACTTCTTCCACGGAAATTTCTTTAATGCATATATTAGTATGCATATTACATTTCCAATTACAGTTGTAACAATCCAATTTATGGTAAATGGCCTTAACATGATCATGCCCGGGATACGGGAAGAATCTTCCGAAGTGTCCACCACCTAAAATTACAAATGTCAAAATTTTTAAAGCTGCTGAAAAATGTGCAATGCTAGTATCGGAACCCACGTAAAATTCCGCATGATTTAATAACTCCATGGTTTCCCAGATTGAAAACTGTCCTTGAAGAATAACAGGATTGGTTTTAGACAAAGCTCCAATTTCCTGGCATATATCTTTTTCCGAAGGGCCGCCGAGTAAAATAACTTCCAAGTTAAATTCGTTTTTAATATAATCAACTAATTTTGAAAAATTCTCCGGGCCCCAATATTTTATTGAAGTTTTTCCACCTTTCGATCCCGGAAAAACAACTGCAAAATTTTTAAGATTGTTTTCCGTTAAGAAATTTTCGATTACCTGTTTTTCTTCATTTTTTATTTTTACAAGCGGTAAGGAAAAGGTTTTTACATTTCCGCCGAGTAAATTGATAATTTCTGCGTTCCGGTAAAGCTCGAATTTATTTTTTTGCGGATCGGTTTTTAGTAAAAAATCATACCAGACATTTGTTTTTTTTATAAGATTTTTAGCAATGTTGGAAGTATCCCCCAACACACCTATTTTAATTTTTGCATTGGTAAAGTATACCAACTCCTCTGAATAAAGCTCTCTTGAAAAAAGCGGATTGAGTAAAAGATCAAATTCAAGGTCTTGAATTATTGAAAAAATATTTTCTCTATAATTAACATCTTTGAACAAAAGTTTTCTATCGATAAAAATATGATGATCAATTGCTTCTTGTCTTTCTATAATTTCTTTGGTTTCTTTATAGCAAAAAATTGTAATCTCGGCGTTTGGAAATAACTTTTTTAATTCACTTATAGAGTTTGAGAATAAAAAACTATCACCGATTGCATCGAGTCTTACTAACGCCACGGATTTCACATTTGTGTACAAACTTCTTAATTGTTTTGCTAAACCCGGCGCAGTTTCTCTTTCCGGACCGGAATTTAATAAATCATTATACTTTTCCAATAAATCAATTATTTCTTTTTTCATTATACTTCCCAAATTTGAATATTTTACTTTATAGCTTATATGTCAACCGTTTTCCTTTTCATATTCTAAAATCGACTCAAGAATATTTTTATTATAAATTGCTACTTCATTAAGAGGATCAATTGTTAGAATTTTTTTTAAAATTGTATTAGCAGCCTCATAGTTGTTCATATTCATTTCAACTACCGCCATATTAATTAAAGCGTCGGAATTATCCGGCTGAACCGATAATATTTTTTTCAACATTTTTTTTGCTTCTGAATAGTTATCTTGCTCAATCAACAATTCCGAATCCTTAATCATTCCACTTAGCTGTTTTTCTTTTTTTTCTTTTAAGTAATTTTCATAGTTTTTGTATAAATCATTTCTGGAAAAGTCGCTTAATACCTCAGCTAAAACTTTGTCATTTCGATGAATTGCGCATATATCATAATAAAAAACAGCAGTTCCAAAAGTTTTATTTGAAACCAGATAATCATTTAATTCATTAAATCTTGTTAAATAGTTTGAATCAACAACAGTCATCAAATTTCCGAAATTGTCGTAAACAAAAAAAGTTGAGTAGCCCAAATCAATTAACGCATTGATTGTGGATAGCGATTCATCGAATGAAAATTGTTTTCTAAAAAACAAATCATATTCAAAAAAGAGAACCGGTTCAGATCTTTTTATAACGTCTAATGAATTTTTAATAATTAGAAAATCCATTCCGTCGGTATCTATTTTAATTAATTTAGGATTATAAAAATTTTTGTGCTCGGTAAGAATTGATTCCAATGTTATTATGCTTTGATTAGAATTGACGTCTTTGTTAATATTTTGGATGAGAGACAAAGTTCCGTCGTGATAATCATATTCTAAAATGTTTTGTTCGGATATTCCTACAAAACCTTCATAAATTTCAGTAAGAGCTTTAAAACGGGACAGATTTTTTTTTAAGAGCGGTATAAATTTATCTCCACCTTCAATACATAATACCGGGATATCATATTTATTATTAATTAATGCGGCGCTATCTCCTACGTTTGCGCCTATATCTACTGCACAATAAGCTCCAAATTGTTCCCACAAAATGTTAGAAAGCTCACCCAACCGTTTGTCGTATTTTTTCCATTTATTTTGATATTGATCAATTTGATGTTCACCGGATAATTCAATTTCATACTTTCCAACAAGTAATTTTTTAGTTTGCTCTTGTTCTTCTTGCATTAAGTTCCCGAATTATTTAGTGTAAAAATTGGTTGTCAAAATCACTTTTCAATTAAAGTTATATTTTTCTTTACGTTATTACACCAATTTCATTCCAATCATTATTCTTTGTTTTTGAAGAGTTTTATAAGTTTTGGATGTATAAGTTCGAAAAGTTGGCTAATTTTAGCCAATACTTGCAGTTAATTGATATACAGCTTTTTGATATTTCCTAATTTTTCTTCTATCTCAATTTGTGCTTCTATTTGAAGTTTTTCAAGCTCTTCTTTTTTTTCGGCGGTAAATTTTTCCAAATCATCTTTAAACAATGCTTCTTTCTTCTCGAAAGTTTTCAGAGCCGTTTGTTTTTTATGCTCCATATCCGATTTTATTCTTTTGATTTCTTCTTCCTTAAGCGCTTTTAACCTGCTAATCTCTTTAACCAACTTTTGATGGAAGCTCGATTTATCCATTACAGCCGAAGCCGCCGAGAACATTGCAATAAAAATTCCGATAAGAAACGTTATTCCTCCCCATTTTAATCCGGCGGAAAAAATTGTATGTATTATTCCGTTAGTCGCATCGCCAACAGCCGGATTATCCGTTATTCCCGATGCGAATCCTCCGATAACAAAAATCATTATTGCAATTAAAGTGGAAAAAATCATTATATCTTTAAAAACATTGGCAGGATTATACTTTCCTTCCGCAGGAAGCGTTTTAATGCGGTTTTCAATTAATTGTAATTGCTCATTGTAAAACTTTTCCACTCCTTCAATCAATTCGCGTAATTTTTCGTTGGTTTTAATTTCTATGTTTCTCTTTTCGGCTTCAATTTGCTGCAGTTTTTTCTCGGTCTGATTAATTTGATTGTCATAGCCGTTTATGCTTTCATTTATTCTATTCGAATAGTAATTCCCATAATAATTTTCAATATTATGTATTAACAAATTAAACTTATTTTTGATTACCGGAGCCAAAGAAATAAACAATAAATTTTTACTTTTATGATATTTTCCCAGCAAATTTTTCATAAAATTTATTTCTCTAAGTAATTCCGGCGAACATTCCTCTTCGTCATTTTGATCGTCTATTTCTATAACCCGTTCATAAATTGTACTGATTAATTTTCTGTTTTCTTGTAAAGAAGATTCAATTAACAATTTTATATCATCCAGACTTGAGGAAAACCCCGGCTCGCTTAGAAGTTGATAAAATACGGCATTCGAAAAGAAATAATTAAAATGTCTTTCCGAACAAATATCCAGTGAATATTGAAATCGTAATTTATCGTAATCTAAAATTTGCCGCAAATTTCCGAACAAATCTTTTGAGTAATTGAGCTTTTGATAGGCGAGCGCTTGATAAAAAACAGCGGTAACCGGATTTACTTTATAATTTTTAGCTTCTTCAAAAATTTTAATTGCGTCTTGATTATTATCTTTCAATAAGTTGTAAAATCCGGTAAATATTGTTACCGTATACAACAATTCGTTTTTAAGTCCCCCGTTCATTTCAAGAGTTAAAATATCGTTTTGGACTTTTTTCAATATATTTATAGCATCATCAATAGACGAAATATTTTTATCGTAAGCTAAAATAACAGAATAAAAGATTAATGAAAGGAAGTCGAAATTTTCCAGATTTCTGCTTAGAATTTTGTGAACGGAAAGAGCAAAGTAACTTTTATCTTTCTGATTTTTCAATTTGACCCATTTTTTATAATATTTTTTCACATCCCAATAACTGTTAAAAAGTAAAAATTTACCCGGATTATTTTTCAAATATGATTCAGTTCTGAAGAGCAACGGGGAATCTATAAACCAAAAATATTGGGCAAAATTCAAGTTTATAAATAATTCGTTTATTTCTTTAGGTAATCTAAGCGCAATTTGTTGATTAGCGTTTTTTTGGAAATCGGAAGGTTCTAATGTAAATTTAACATAATTTCCAAATCTCTCTTTTGCATAGTTTTTAAACTTAGCCTGATCTATATTGCGTAACAGTTTAACCTCCTCATCAGGAGCAAAAACATGATTTGTTGCTAAGTTCATTCTTCGTCCTTGAAGCTTTTCAATTCCATTTTTTACACATAATCGTAAAAATGACGCGATTGTTTAAAAGAAAGGGGTAAGTTGCGGTAAGAAAATAACCGGGCTCCTTTAAGTAACCCGGTTAACACATAATAAAAATTCAGTGAATCAGAAAACTCAGAGTAATTCCTTAATTTTTTCAATCGGTCTGCCCAAAACGGCTTTATCGCCTTTTTCGGCAATAGGCCGCTCAATTAAGTCGGGATATTTTACCATAAAATCTATTAATTGCGCCTGCGAATATTTTTTATTTTTAATATCCAGCTCTTTGTATTCTTTTGCCCGTTTACGCAAAATCTCTTCCGCCTTCAAACCCATTTTCTTCAAAAGGGATTTAAGCTTTGTCTTTGTAAAAGGTTTTTCATAATAATTAATTTTTTTATATTCAACGCTCATTTCATCAAGCATTTTTAGCGCTTTTCTGCTGGTTGTACAAGTCGGTTTTTGATAAACAATTAAATCCGCCATTATAACCTCCCGTTAAGTTTTAAATTTTTCAGGGCAAAAATACAACTAATATATTTTTTATCAAATTGTAATGGGCCGCCGCAAAAAATCATTTTACAAAATGCAATTGAAATTCGTTTAAAGTTTGCATATTCTTATAAAATAATTTAGAATAAAATAGTTTTACAAATGAAATATAAAATTACTGTACACACTGCCGATAAACCGGGCGCGGGAACCGATGCAAATATTTTTTTAAAAATTTCCGGGTCAAAGCAATCCACCAACAATATACATCTGAACAATTATTTAACAAAAGACGATTTTGAAGCCGGAACGGTAAGTACGCTAACAGTTGAACTTCCGGATTTAGACGCAATTGATAATATTGAAATTTGGCACGACGGCAAGGGATTTGCCTCCGGTTGGCTTCTTGCTTCAATATCAATTTTGGATTTAATGCAAAATAAAGCATGGTATTTTAAAATTAACAAATGGTTAAAAACCAAAAACAGACATTACAAATTTACACCGGTAACAGCTTACAATTACAAAATCGAAATTCTAACGGGTACGCTGCCAAACTCGGGAACCGATTCGAATGTATTTTTCTCATTTACGGGCGAAAGTTTTAAAACCGAGTTTATCCATATCAATAAATTTTTACGGGACGGTAATTTTAGGTCGGGACATTCCGATAATTTTAATATCGTATTACCAAATCTTGGGCGCTTAAAAAATGTAAAAATATTAACGGATAAAAACGGATTGTCTTCCAATTGGTACTTGAACAGAATTACCATTCAAACTCAAACAAAAACGGATAAATTTTCATTTTTTAATTGGATTAAACCGGATAAAACTTACACGCTTAAACCGGATTTGGAAGAATACACTGTTAAAGTTTTTACCGGAGATGTGTCGGGAGCAGGAACAGACGCTAATGTTTTTATCGTATTGCAAGGCTCTAAAAACAAAACCAAACCTATTAAATTAAATGAATTAGTTGCAAAAAATGCTTTCGAAGCCGGCAATCTTGATATTTTCAAAATTGTTTCAAAAGACCTTGGAACGCTTCAAAAGATTACGGTCTGGCACGACGAAAAATGGCTTGCCGACGGTTGGTATTTGAATAAAATAATAGTTGAAAATCATAATAAAAATAAAACTTGGGAATTTCCGTGTTATACATGGTTAGATAGATCCGAAATTCCGTACAGAACGAGACTTGAATTAACATTAAGAAAACCGCAGCAGCGACCCTTTTATGCAATTGCTCACATGGTGAATACTCCGGCTTATGTTGAGGAAGCTTTGGATATGGGCGCAAATGCAATTGAGTGCGATGTAACTCCTCATTTACAAAATGACGGAACATTTAAGTTTAAAGTTCATCATGGTTTTCGCCCCGATTTCGATCCCGATTCCATAAACTTAGTGGAAAGAAGTATTGCGGAGACCGGCTTTGAAGATTATATTTTTAAGCTTAAGGAGCTATCGGCAAGATATCCGGAGTTCTCACTCGTAATTTTCGACAATAAATTAAGCGATGTGCCAAAAGATAAATTAAATCAATGCGGAGCCGAATTTGCCAGGCTATTGTTAAATTTATTTTATAAAAGTAAAGGAAATGCAAGCGGAATTAAAAGCGTGCTTTCAACGCCGGGAACAAAATATTTGCCGTTTATAAAAGGAGCTTATAGCGTAATAAAGCAAAATCAAATCTCTAAAATAGGATTCGACTTCAGCGAGGAAGATATTGCAAGCAGTATGAAAACTTTCGGCAGATTAAAACTGGCAAATATTTGGTGGGGACGCGGAATTTCCTCAACCGTGCCCAAACCGGTTTCCAATTTTATTCCCCAATTTTTGTTGGCCGCAAAATTCAGAAAGAGAAGAGGAATTATTAAAAAGATTTATTATTGGACATTAGACGACCCCGATTCTATGGCGAGAATGTTAGTTACTAATTTAGACGGTATAATTGTTAACGATCCGGTAAAATTGCTTAAAGTATTGAAAAAAGAAGAATTCAAACATACATACCGTCTTGCAAATAGAAAAGATAATCCGTTTAGTGTTTTTAAAACAAAAATATAAACCTTACTAAATAGTAACCGGAATTATGAAAAATAAAAATTACAGGAAATTTTAACAGCTTTTGCTTTTAACGCAGGAACATTTAGCACTATTTTAAAAAAATCATTTTCTTTGTTTGAATGCCTTTGCTTGTTTTTAACTGATAAATATATACGCCGGAAGGCATCTTTGTGCCGTCATCACGCTTAGCACCCCACATCATCTTATAAGTGCCGGGAGTTTCAGGCAAATCCTTAAAACTTCTTACTTTTTGACCTTGAATGTTGTATATGTCCATTTCAACTCCTTTCACTTGTTCCGATAAGGAATATTCAATAGTTGTGCTTGGATTGAAAGGGTTTGGATAGTTTTGTTTTAACTCAAACTTTTTTGGCAACACAGACTTTTCTGTCTTTATTCCTGTCACGACTATGTTATCCTTTTTAACAGGCAAACGCAAACGCTCATAAAAAACGCCATTAGAATCAGTTTCCATGTGTTTTGCACTGTCTAGGTAATATCTTCCTAAGAATTCACCATCCCTCCAAGAATTCCAAGGATCTATCGTATCAAGAGGATAATGAGCATCGAATAGGTTTACTCCGGCTCCCTTTAAAGGAGTATCTTCAGGCCAACGATAAACCCTGCCCGTAACATAAACAGTATCATATTCTTTTCCTGTTCCATCAACACCAAACCCCGAACCATAAATTAAATCAGGTATAACTGAAGGACCTGAAACAGTATAGACTTTTCCGAAATCAATCGTATCCCTAACCTGAGGAACACCATCCTTTAATTCCCAAACAGGCTGTCTTGAAGCATTAGGACCCCTATTTTCAGGACCACCGTAGCTGGCAGTTATGCTATCAACAGGTGTTTCAGGAGAAGACTGAGCAAACACGCCTCCCTGACTCATAAAATAAACAACAGGAATAAAAACCCCGTACCTAAAAGCGTGCTTAAAATTTTTTCCGACCTTTTTAATTATTGATTCTAATGTCTTATTAAAGTTACTTTTTTCAAATTTACCGGAAAAGTATGTTGAATTTTTCATAATTATGCTCTTCATATAAATAAGAAAATACATAAATTGTTTCACACTTCTACTACGGCATTGCGCAAAAGTCCGTTCAGTGTGGCAAATATAAATTTATAAATTGATGTTACAGTCCTTATTCTATTAAGTAATAGTCCAAAATAATCAATTTTTAAAAAATTATTTTAATAGAATTACTCAGTGTAAGATGTTACCCTGTATAAAGTCGATTTATCATCTAAAGCGGAGAAGTGAGATAAGCTAAAAACCGGTCAAATAATAATTTGATTTACCATTTTCATACTATAAATTAGTCATTTAATTTTTCAATTTTAACTCCGGTAACTAAGGAAATAATAATGAGTAAAGTCACACAAATAGCAAAAAAATTAAATATAAGAGAAGAGCAGGTAAAAGCCGTCCTGAATTTGTTAGAGGAAGAAGCAACAATTCCGTTTATTGCGCGTTACAGAAAAGAAAAAACCGGCGGATTAGATGAAGAGCAGCTTAGAGAAATTGAATCAACAAATATGTACTTAACAATTCTTGCCGAAAGAAAAGAAACTATTTTGAAAAGTATTGACGAGCAGGGAAAACTTACCGGCGAACTTAAAGAAAAAATAATTGCAACCGATAAATTAACCGAATTGGAAGATTTATATCTTCCTTATAAACCGAAACGCAAAACCCGTGCAACGGTCGCAAAATCAAAAGGGCTTGAACCGCTTGCAAATTTTATTGTTAACAATCCAAATTTTAACGGCGATTTTGATGAAATTCTTACGAAATATATGGATGAGGAAAAGGGAGTCCTAACCAAGGAAGATGCTCTGCAAGGTGCAAAAGACATAATTGCGGAAAGTATAAGCGAAAACGCAGAGGTAAGGAAAGAAGTAAGGGAATATCTCTTGAACAGTTCCAAGGTTGTGTCCGTTAAAGCAAAGGAAGCGAAAGCGGGAAGAAAAAGTAAGAAGAAGGATGTATATGAGATTTATCATCAATTTGAAATTGAAATAATTAAAATTAAACCATATCAAACATTGGCATTAAACCGCGGAGAGCGGGAAGGATTTTTAAAAGTAAGTTTAACTTACGACAAAGAATTCATTATATCTAAAATCTCCAAATTATTCTTTAAATATAAAACTTCATATTTTAAAGAAACTCTTGAAAGTGTTGTACTAGATTCTTTTTCACGATTGATTTATCCCTCAATAGAGCGGGAAGTAAGAAATGAATTAACTGAAATTGCCGACCGGCATGCGGTTGAAATTTTCAGCTCTAATTTAAGGCAGCTTTTACTTCAGCCGCCGATTTCGGGAAAAATAATAATGGGAATTGATCCCGGATTCGTTTCCGGATCTAAAATTGCTATAATTGATGAAACCGGGAAATATCTTGAAGGACAAACCATTTATCCGCATCCGCCTCAGCGCAGAATAAGTGAAGCAAAGAAAACGATATTGGATTTTATACAAAAATATAATGTTGAACTTATTGCAATCGGAAACGGAACCGCAAGCAGGGAAACAGAATTAATGGTCTCCGGATTGATTAAAGAAAATAATTTAAATTGTTATTACCTGATTGTTAACGAAGCGGGAGCTTCGGTTTACTCTGCTTCTCCAATTGCCAAGCAGGAATTTCCCGGTCTCGAAGCGAGTCAGAGAGGAAATATATCAATAGCACGCAGAGTTCTCGATCCCCTTGCGGAATTGGTGAAAATTGATCCCAAATCCATTGGCGTAGGACTTTACCAACACGATGTCGATCAGAAATTACTGAATAAAAAATTAGACGATGTAGTTATTAGTTGTGTAAACTATGTCGGTGTGGATTTAAACACGGCTTCATCTTCATTGTTAACTTATGTATCGGGACTTAATAAAAGAATTGCAAATAGCATTGTAAAGTATAGAGAGAAAAACGGAAGATTCAATTCCCGTGAAGAACTTAAGGAAGTATCCGGCATCGGAGAAAAATCGTTTGAGCAGGCTGCCGGATTTCTAAAAATTCCTAACGGTAAAAATCCTTTGGATAATACTTTTATTCATCCCGAATCTTATGAGGCGGCAGAAAAACTTTTGGAATTGTGCAATCTATCAACAACCGCCGTAAACGAAAAAGGAAGTTTGGTTAAGCAATTTGTGAAGAATACCGGACTTAAAAGGATATCCGAAAAAATTGGCGTGGGAGAACTTACGTTATCGGATATAATAGAAAACCTCGAAAAACCCGGCAGGGACCCGCGCGAGGAAATGCCGAAACCGATTTTAAGAAGCGATGTATTAAAAATTGAAGACCTTGAAGAAGGGATGAAACTTAAAGGCACGGTAAGAAATGTTGTGGATTTCGGAGCTTTTGTAGATATTGGCGTAAAACAGGACGGTCTACTTCATATTTCCGAAATGGCAAATAAATATGTTAAACATCCTTTGGAAATTGTAAGCGTAGGAGACATAATTGACGTGAATATTAAAAGTATTGATATAAACAAAGGCAGAATTGCTTTAAGCATGAAAAATTTTTAATGAGAAATTCATAAAACTTAATTATTTTGTTAAACAATTTATTTTTTCCTTACACTTAAAAATAGAATGAATGTTTATAAAACAATCTTAGAAACAATTGAAACTAAAGGCGGCGTTTATTTTATATTGCTTGATCCGGATAAAATTGAGCATTCATCAATACCCGGGTTTTTAAAAGTATGCGAAGATGCGGGCGTTGACGGGTTCCTTGTAGGCGGTAGTTTAATTGTTGACGGGAATTTAGAAGCAAGTATTGAATTAATAAAACGCAATACTTCCCTGCCGGTTATAATTTTTCCCGGAAGTGTTGATCAACTTTCTCCTAATGCCGATGCTGTTTTGTATCTGTCCTTAATTAGCGGAAGAAACGCCGAACATCTTATCGGCAAGCACGTTCTCGCTGCTCCTACAATAAAGAAATTTAATCTTGAAGCTATTTCAACAGGATATATGCTGATAGAATCGGGAAGGCAAACTACTGCCGAATACATAAGCGGGACAAGACCCATTCCGCGTAATAAACCCGAGATTGCAGTATCTACGGCTTTGGCTGCACAATACCTCGGAATGAAATTAATTTATCTTGAAGGCGGATCCGGTGCGGATAACCACGTTCCCTTTGAAATGATAAATTCCGTATCGAATGAAATTGATATACCGCTGATTGTAGGCGGGGGAATCAGAAATCCAAACGTTGCAAGGGAAATGGTTGAAAACGGCGCAAATATTATTGTTACCGGAAATTATTTTGAAGACAAATCAAAATGGAATCAAATTAAAGATTTTGCATCGGCTGTACATATAAAAATTCCTATAGATATTTAGATTTAATTCAGAACTTTTTAAAACACTACTATGAACAAACAAGAATTTATTCACAGCTCGCTTTCGGAAAGCGCCGGAGTTAAACTGGCAATTGAAAAATATTGCTCGAATGAAATAATTAAAACTGTTGAGATATTGGTTGGAGCTTTTAAAAACGGTAAGAAATTATTACTTTGCGGTAACGGCGGCAGCGCTGCCGATAGTCAACATATTGCTGCGGAGTTTATGATTCGCTTAAGTCACGACTTAAACCGGCCTGCAATTCCGGCAATTGCTTTAACAACCGATACGTCAAACTTAACTGCAGGCGGGAACGATATCGGTTACGAGAATGTGTTTGCCCGGAATGTTGAAGGACTCGGTTCAAACGGAGATGTATTAATTGCAATCTCTACAAGCGGAAATTCCCAAAATATTATTAATGCGGTTAATAAGGCTCATGCAAAGGAAATGAAGGTAATAGGTTTCCTTGGCGGCACCGGCGGCGGACTTAAAAATATCGTCGATGTTCCCGTTGTTATTCCTTCCTCAAACACTCAGCGCATACAAGAAGGACATATAACCGTCGCACATATAATTTGTGAATTGGTAGAAAGAGAATTGTATGGGAGAAGCTAAAATGGAATCCGCTAATTTATTTCAACATTTAAACTAACTTTTGTCGACTTTCAACTTAATCTCCGGGTTACAACTTTACCTGTTAGAAGTATTATAAAACGCACTTCTTTATTTATGTAAAAATCCAAACGTATTTTTACACTGCTCTCGTAAAAATCCAAACATATTTTTACATTTAATTTGAAAAATAATTATTATGAAGGAATTATTGATTGAAATGCACATTCACTAAGTTTTTAGAAACCAGAAAATTAAACAAAAAATATTAAATTAAATTTAGTTTCACTTCCTCTTTATCTTGTTTTGGAATATGAACGTATTGTCAGCAGTTTGAGCAAAACCTGACGGTTCACTATTATTTAAGAATTCTTCTAATTTGTCCTTTCTCCTTCTTTTGCAATTGTTTTTATCCTTTCATTTATCTAATTTATTTTTTTATAAATAGCAGCTGGTCCTTAACCTTTAATAACAAATGAGTTCACCATGCGAAATTGCTTAAAAAGTTTTTTAATACTTTTATTGTCTCTAAACACATTAAGTTTTGCTCAACTGAATAACCCCAAAAATATAAAATTAAACTGGAAAACGGACACAACAAAACACACAGTTAAACTTTCCGAACTTATGGTTGTACTTCCGCCGGGTTCATTCCCAAAACTTGATTATCCCAAGTTTATCGGCAAGGATGAAGGACTTAAAAGTTTTATCAAACGCGAACCTGTTATGAGTGTGGAAATAAACGGTGAAGCAAAAGCATATCCGCTGAATATGTTGTCCGTACACGAAATATCGAACGATACCATTAACGGAATTCCAATAGTCGCTACATACTGTCCACTTTGCAACTCCGGTCTGGTATTTGACCGGCGATTAAATTATAACGGAAAAAATTACTTG